>Ga0208685_1000032_pt1 | contig 66136 bp, 79 predicted proteins | sample EasRivMeERMLT890_FD_187533 | JGI IMG/M metagenome (GOLD analysis project Ga0208685, IMG submission 187533) | Soil microbial communities from meander-bound floodplain in the East River, Colorado, USA - East River MetaG ERMLT890 (SPAdes) (version 2) | ecosystem: Environmental > Terrestrial > Soil...
CGTCCGGGATCGTGTCTGGGATCGTGTCGGGGATCGTGTCTGGGAGCGCGTCGTGGAGAAGCTCCAGTGAACACCACCGTCCGGGATCGCGTCCGGGATCGTGTCGGGGATCGTGTCCGGGCTCGTGTCGAGGATCGCGTCCGGGATCGTGTCGGGGCTCGTGTCGGGGCTCGTGTCGGGGCTCGTGTCTGGGCTCGTGTCTGGGATCGCGTCGTGGATCGTGTCGGGGAGAAAATCCAGTGAATCGTGTCTGGGATCGCGTCTGGGATCGTGTCGGGGAGGAGCTCCAGTGGACAAACGCACGAAAAAGGAGGCTGCGATGAACAGGATTGAATTCCTCACGGAAGAGCAGATGGCGCGTGAGGAGGAGTTTTTCCAAAAGTGGATCCAGATTGGCCTTTGCTGTGATCCGGCGAATCGTACGCTAGCCGAGGCTGCAATCCGCGACGCCTACGCCACAGACAACCTCCCACCGCCCAAGGTTATCTCTTGGCACCAATCACCCCTCGCGGCGCTTACTGCTGTCCGAAAGATCGACAAGGAGGCGTCTTGGTCTTCGTCTGCGTACGGGCAACATGACGCTTCGTGGCTGTCGTTCTACGACTTCATGGGGCAGGTCGTCGGACTCACAGAGGAAGTGAAAGAGCTTGACGCGCTGATCCGCCTTGCACAAACATGCGGATGGGTATGGTTCTACGATCAAGAGGCGTTTGCTTGCGAGCGGACCTCGATGCTCAAGCTGGACGACCAAGGCAACCTACACTGCGAGGATGGACCGGCGTGCGAGTACCCAGACGGGTTCTCTCTATTCGCGTATCACGGCACCCTGGTTCCAGACTGGGTTATCCTCCACCACGACCAAATCACCTTGAAGAAGATCAAGGCAGAGGAGAACGCCGAGGTTCGTCGGGTGATGCGCGAGATTTACGGCGAGGGGCGCTATCTCGAGGACATCGGCGCCAAGCTGATCGACGCCGACGTGGAAGGCGCTATCGTCGGGTCTGCCCCGCGTGCGCTGCAAGAGGATGACGAAGGGAGACGTTTTGTGGTATGGACGGACGGTTCCACCGGCCGCGTCTATCACAACGAGGTGCCACCGAATACGAAGACATGCGCAGAGGCGCACCGCGCGCTCTGCGGTTTCGATGAGTCGCGAATCGTTTCGAAGTCCTAACAAGGAGATGCCCGTGCAGACGAAGATCGCGCCAGAGATCCAGAAGGTGATCGAGCATCGGTCCGACCCGGCCGAGCGCGTGACGGAGAGACTCGCGATCGGCAAGACGGTCCATCAGGGTGACGTGTACCTGCATCGCGTCGCGGCGGACCATCCGCGCGGCGTGGAGCGCGGCTCGCGGCAGGTTGCCGTCGGGACCACGGTCGGCTCGCGGCACATCGCCGAGGGCGAGCTCAAGGTGTTCGAGGGCGAGCAGCTTCCGGCGTACTTGAAGGCGCCAGAGTGGTGCGCGAAGGGGGATCTGCTCGGGCCGGTGGTCGTGGCGGCCAAGCCGTGGCTGCTGACGCACCCGGAGCACGCGGCGCATCGCATTCCTGCTGGCACGTTCCAGGTGACGTATCAGGCCGACTACGCGACGCGGCGTCGCGTTCAAGACTGAGCCGGCTGAACGAAAGATCTAGTCGTAGCTCAGCTTGACTAGAGCGCCTGGCCTGGAACCAGGAGGTCGCAGGTTCAAATCCTGTCGGCTAGATCATTAGAATGGAGATGAGAGAGTGCGGTACAACATCTACCGTCATGGAACCTATGAGAATGAGGTCCTTGGCACGACCGATGAGTATCGGATTCGAGTAGGTAGACCTGTGACGGAAAAGAGAGCGCGGCGACTGGTGGCCGTGTGCCCAGTTCACTGTGTGGCGGTGACCGCTCGTTTCGTCAATATCCGCGACGATTCTGGGCAGCGCTGTCGGGCTAAGATCGTGAAGTTTGACAACAAGAAGAAACCGTTCAGGCTGTGGGGAAAGAGTCTTATGGCCGCGTTGGCGAAGCGCGGGATTGGAGTCGAGAGTGAGACATGAAAGCGAAAGAACCTGAGTTCAGAATCGAGGTGTGGAAGGAGAAGGATTGGTACTGGCATGCTGTTGCCCAGAGGAACGGGAAGATTGTGGCGGATGGGGGCGAAGGCTATAAGCGGAAGGCTGACTGCATCCGAATGGCGCAGAAGGTGACGGATGGGTTGTGGCCGGTTACGGTGGTAGAGTTCAAATGGTAGATATCCTGAGAATCCTCAGCGAAGTCAGGAAGGTGCAGCGTGAGGCCATTGCTCACTTCGGAATTAAGCCAACTCTGCTGAGAGCGTCTCCTGAGCTGATCGGAGAATTTTCGATTAGATTCGGCCCTTGTGTTATCGACGGTATGTTTAATCCCGGAATAGACGTGTCCGTGGATAGTGGATTTCCAGCTAACTCCTTCTGTGTTGGCTTCATTACGTCGGAGAGCTCTCAGTTCCCAGGCTTCAAGTGCTACGGTGCTGTAGTGACGGTGATTGAATGAACTGGCCTCTCGATGTCCTTAAGTTCCATAAGAAATTCTCACTTCGCCCTTTCGGTGAGAAATTGCGAAGGGATCGAGATCTTCTCAAGTCGCGTGCTAGCCGAATCGAGGAAGAGTGTGGTGAACTACTCGACGCACTGAGAAGGAAGGACTGGAAGCGCGAGGAACTTGCCCAAGAAGGTGTTGATGTAATCTATAGTGTTTTGGGCATGTTCGTGGAACTTGGGATAGACCCTGATCGGTGCTGGGCCGAGGTCCATCGCGCTAATATGGCGAAGGAGGGTGTCCTCGTTACCTCCATTGTTAAACCAGATGGATGGAAGGGTCCCGATATGGCGGCGGTGCTGAGATGAGACGGCGCTGGACAGGGTTAACTGGGCTTATCCTCGGGTGCATTACCGTTGTAGCAATGCGCCTGTTCGTGTTCTGTGTAGTTACCGCGGTGGTGTTTGTGCTGGTTCTTTCTAGGACTCTCCAATGAAGTATCTGACTCGGAATAACCTCTGGTACTCCCTGCTCGTGACGTGCTTCGCGTCATGGGTCGCGTTTTCATGCACTGCCGCCGGATGGCGGAACGGGACCGGCTTGGCTGGCGACCTCGCTGAAAGCGTTGTCGTCCCGGGGGCTGGCGAGGTTGGATCTGTGGCTGCGGCTTGGATGAGAGCGTCTGAGCGCCGGTTTGCCCAGCTGGAAAAGACTGGGAAAAGCGAGGGGAACCTGTCCTGGACCGAGATCCTGTTTGGACTGACTGGGATTGGGACTGCGGTCGGTGCTGCCGCGACTGCGCGGAAAGGTGATAAGAACGCTGAGGCTAGGAATGGGGAGAATTTGAGGCAGCTGGCAGTCGGGGTTGCAAGACTTCTAGCTGGCGAGGGAGACACGGCTGAGAGGAGAGGTCGGGTTGCTGAAGTGCTAAGCGATCATCTTCCGGACGGAATCGATGTTGCCAAAGATGAAGTATAATGCCATGAGTATTGAAGAAGATGTGAGGCAGGTCCTTATTAGTAGTGACCTGCCTGATGCGCTTGAAGTGGATGGTCTGGTTGACCACCTCGTTAAGCGAATCGATGTGTTGTGTACAATGGTTGGAAGATGCGACTTCGTGGCTAAGGTTGACGAACAGGTTGATAAGACTTGTATGATTAGTGGGTTGGATCCAGAAGGTCGAGAAGCGGATATGCTGTTTACCGTAATGTTCCTTTGTTCCCGCTGGAAGAGTAGAGAGAAGATGTAAGTGGGATTTTCGGGGCGGGCGGTAAAGTAATCGACGTGGACTCTGTATATTCTGTAAAAGTGGCGTCTCGTGGTCGCTGGGCCGCTGTAGGCTCGCCCATTGTCCCCTACTCCCTGTCAACGGCCGCTGGGCAGATGCTAGGCAGTGCTGTGTGGGGTTGGGACCTTACCAACTCTATAAACTGCTGCTCTAAGCTCCGTCCTCTTAGCTGGTTATCACACCTACTGTAACTTGCCTCCTTCCAGTTGAGGCGAAGTTAGACGCTCTAAGTCCCGTAGAGCGCGGGGTTTATCCAACCTCAGAACCTCAAGCCAGCATTTTCACGCCCCGAAGTAAATCTGTTGGGGCCTATGTTGGCACAGGAAAGCCCTGTGGCCTATAGCAATGCCTATATCGGACATAGGCTTAGGTGCCCTTTACCTTTACTTACTATATTTAGGTTGTAGTAGGTTAGTAGGTTGGATAAGAGCAGTAGAGGCAAACACTTAGAGAATCGAACTTCAAAGGGCGCTGGAACCTCAGGTTGGAGGAAGGATTTAAAGGGCCTCTAAGGACTTAGCGTCCTAGCTGGGCCGTAGGCCTTACCGTGTGGGTGGGGGTTCTACCTCGGCCGAGAGTAGAAGCCTGTTCGGTGGTGTAGAATGTTCTATGCCCAGTCTTGGTTCTAAGCTACAGTAAATAGCACCATGGAAGTCCAAACTCAGTCCGTATGGGGCTTCCCCAGGGAATCTCCTGCCCCGGTTAATGGGGCTCTGCCAAACGTGGTCCCCGGGTTCTCCTGGACCCCGACTGCTGCCGAGAGGGCCGCTTTCCTGGTCAAGCTCGCAGAGTCTGCGCGCTATACCCATGCTGCTGCGTTTGCCGGGGTCAATCATTCCGACATGGTCGTGTACCGGAACAAGCATCCGGAGTTCCAGCGGGCATGCGACTATGCAATCGATCACTATAAGGATGGGATTGAGCGCGAGGTTGAACGGAGAGCGATTGAGGGCGTGATCTCAGAGCGCGTGACGAAGGATGGAACTGTAGTCACATGCGTCCGAAAGTCAGACGATCTCCTGAAGTTCTTCGCTAAGCGGCACATTAAAGAGTATAAGGATGAAGTGCCGCAGATGTTGCAGATCAATAATCAGGCGAATATTAACGTAAACGTTGAGATTGACGCTATTTTTGCCTCACTTACTCCTGGGCAGATCGAGCTCGCACGACAGCTTCTTACTGAGGCGGTAATTGATGCTCCAGCAGGGATTGACTCCGGAACAGCTGCAGTTCCTGCTATCTAATAAGCAGTCTGCACTTGCATCCCTAGACCGTCTCCAATCAGCGAATAAGCTTCTCGACTACATAACGCTGTATTGGGACTGCCTCGAGCCTGGCCGTAAGTTCATCAACGGTTGGGCAGTTGGTGCGATTTGTGAGCATTTGCAGGCAGTGACAGACGGGCAGATTCGTCGGCTTCTGATGAACGTCCCGCCTGGTTGCATGAAGAGTCTAACGACGAACGTCTTTTGGCCGTCGTGGGAGTGGGGACCACGTAATCGTCCGGACATGAGATATGTCTGCGCCTCTTACTCTGAGGCGCTCACGATCCGCGACAATAGACGATGCCGTTCTCTAATCCAATCTGAGCGTTACCAGCGGGCATTCGGCCATAGATATGCTCTCGCCTCGGACCAAAGCGCGAAGGTGCGCTTTGATACTGATAAGACCGGATTCAAGATTGCGACCTCTGTTGGTGGTCTTGGAACTGGCGAGCGCGGAGATCGGTTCATCATTGACGATCCTCATAACGTGAAGGATTCGGAGTCGGATGTTATTCGGGATTCAACTCTTCAATGGTTCACCGAAGTAGTTCCGACTCGGATTATTGACGCGAAGAGTTCTGCGATTGTCGTTATTATGCAGCGTGTCCATGAGCGAGACGTCTCTGGGCATATTCTCGCGAAGGAATTGAACTACGATCTGCTCTGTCTCCCTATGGAGTATGAGCCTGATCACCCACATAAGAGCCGTTCGATCATTAACTTCGTTGATCCGAGAATCGAGCCCGGCACTCTTCTCTGGCCTGAACGATTCCCGAAGGATTATCTTGATGGTGAACTGAAGCCTGTTCTATCCTCGTGGGGTGGGAATTATGCGATCGCCGGGCAGCTGCAGCAGAGACCTGCGCCGCGTGGCGGCGGGATGTTTAAGAAGAAGGACTTTAAGGTCGTTGGCTCGAAGGATGTTCCGCAGAATCTCATTCGAGTTCGTGGTTGGGACCTTGCTGCCACAAAGGATGGGGGAGCATTTACTGCCTGCTGTAAGGGAGGACTCTCAAACAGAGGAGACGTCTATATCCTTGACGTCGATAGGATCCAAGGTTCTCCATTAGACGTTGAGAACATGATCCTAGACTGCGCGACGAAGGACGGAACGTCTGTGATTCAGGACCTCCCCCAGGATCCTGGGCAGGCAGGTGTTTCGCAGAAGTCTGCAATCTTGCACCTTCTTCATGGTTTTACTGCTTGGTTCTCCCCTGAATCTGGCTCGAAAGAAGATCGAGCAAAACCTCTAGCCGCTCAGGTGGAAGGCGGTAACGTATATCTTGTTCAAGCAGAGTGGAACGACGCGTTTTTGAATGAAGCCTGCGTCTTCCCGAACGGTGTGTACAAGGACCAGATTGACGCCGCCAGCAGAATGTATGCTGCGCTGCTGCGGCTCAAGGGTACGAGTCGTTCGGTCGCTGCCCCAGAACTAATCGGAATAGATAACGGTGGCGAAACGGAAGGCGAGCAAGGCGACTACTACTAAGCCTTCGCAGGCGCAGAAGATTGCTGTCGAAGCTGACGAGGAGACGCTGGCGTCCGCTGGCGTCCCTTCTTCTGTTGCTAATACTTCAGTCCCAACGAACGTCCAGGTCGGCGTGGGTGGCACCGTTATCTACGGTGGTTATATTGTCGAGGAGGAACGGGATCCTCGTGCCCGTGGGACTGAGAAGTTCCGTACCTATTCGAACCTAATCGCGAATCTGTCGATCGTCGCTGCTTCCTTGCATTACTACCTCAACCTGGTTGGTAAGGCGAAGTGGAAGTTTGCTCCTGCGGATGATTCTTCTCAAGCGAAGCAGCTTGCTGAGAAGACTCAAGAAGTTATGGAGGACACGGACATCCCGCTTACGAAAGTCGTGAAGCGTGCTTCTATGTTCCGAATGTATGGCTTCTCCCTGCATGAGTGGACGTCGAAGACCCGTAAGGATGGAACGATTGGGTTCGCGTCGATCGAACCACGTCCTCAGATCACCATCGAACGATGGTGGGTCGAACGCGGGAAGCTTGTAGCGGTATCGCAACGGGATCCGAATACTGGGAAGGAGCTTGTTCTTCCCCGTGCGAAGCTTCTCTATCTCGTCGATGATGTTATTGACGACGCACCGACAGGACTTGGAGTCTTACGCCACGTAATTGAAACTGGTACCCGTCTTCGTCGATACCAGCAGCTTGAAGGAATTGGCTTCGAGATGAATCTGCGTGGTGTCCCTCTTGGACGCGCGCCACTCTCGAAGCTCAAGCAGATGGTTCAGGACGGTAAGATCACAGAGGAACAGTATAAGCAGATCCTTCGCCCTCTCAAAGATCTCCTATCGAACCACGTCCGTAATCCCGATATCTCAATCCTCCTTGATTCTGACCTGGTCCGTTCTGAGGATCCAAATCAGACCCCTACGGGAACCCCGCTCTGGAGCTTTGAGCTTCTCCAAGGAGCTTCGACCGGGGAGGCAGAGCTCGCCGCAACGATTTCCCGTTTGACGAACGAGATCGCCATAGTAATGGGAACCGAGCACATCCTGCTGGGCAGTGGTGACGTTGGGTCCTATGCCCTGGCGAAGAGCAAGAGTCAAGCGTTTGAGCTTAGGGTTGACGGGGCTCTTTACGAAACTGGGTGCGGTATCAAGAGAGACTTGATCAAGCCTCTCTTCATGATGAACGGTTGGCCGGAAGAGATGATGCCGACTCCAATGGCTGAGAGTGTCCAGTCACGCGACATGACTGAGATGTCGAACGTGATCCGTAATCTTGCGACGTCCGGCGCTGTCCTATCTCCGGACGATGAAGTGATCAACGAGTTCCGCCGTCTCGCTGGGCTGCCTGATGCGAAGAAGATGACCCCGGCGATGTTGGCTTTGCTGGCGCCTAAGAAAGCTGCTCCGCCGCCACCTAAGGAGAAATAACTCATGCCCCACGATGTAAACGGGAAGATCGTTAAGCCGGGAGATAAAGTCGTTATCCGAGGGACCGTGCGTAGCGTGTCTCCTGGAGAAAAGTACTGTAACTGTCAAGTAGACTTCGACGTTCCTATGCCAACCGACGAGGGAGGGCGGAAGGAATCGATCAGTTCGATTAACACGAAGATGATCGAAGTCGTCGAGTAATCAGGAGATACGATAATGGGTTCTGCTCTCTATGAGTCTGGGCGTCGGATGATCCTTGATGCGAACGACGCTAATTCTACTTCCTTCGACATCAATGCGAACAACATCAAGTGTGGTCTGATCGACCTGGACCAGTATGGTGTTGCAGTCAGCGGGTGTACTGGCAACGGCGTTGCGCCGATCGTAATCACTACTCCGTCGGCACACGGTTACACTACTGGCGACATCGTCACAATCAGTGGCGTTGGCGGTAACACTAATGCGAACGGCGTCTTCAGCATTACGGTCCTGAGCTCGACGACCTTTTCGCTGCAGGACCAGAACACACTTGCGAATATCACTGGCAACGGCGCCTACACCAGCGGTGGGCATACGGTCAACCTGACCGCGCACGTGTTCCTGTCGGACATTCCGATTGGCGCGCGCGTGTCTGCGTCTGGTAACCTTGCCAGCAAGACGACTAACTCGCCGCGTGGTGGGGTATTCGATGCTGCTGACGTGACGTTCTCGTCGGTCCCTGCGGGATCGCCGTGTGAGGCAGTTGTGATCTTCAAGGACACTGGGACCGCCTCGACCTCGCCGCTCATCGCGTTCATTGACACAGCAACTGGGCTGCCTGTCACGCCGAATGGCGCTGACATCCAGATCCAGTGGGATAACGGTCGCTTCCGGATCTTCATGCTGTAACCAATGTCTGACCAGGATGCTATCGGCATCCCTAGTCTCGCGCTGAAGGTTAAGCCATCAGGGATTAAGGGATCTGCCTTCGCCGGATCCTCCGGTCTTTCCGGTGGATCCGGCGCTGGCTTAATGATCATCCTAACGGTTAAACCGTTTGGGATCAGTTCCTATTTCCTGGCGGGGTCTCCGACTCTATCGAACACGACGTCGCACACACTTCAACCGACTGGAATTGAGCCAGTTGGAGGACTTGGTTCTCCAGCAGTGCAACAGAACGTCCTGCCGGCCGGAATTCCTGGTTCATTCTCCGCTAGCCCAGGATCCCTTGCAGCGTTCGGTCGGGCGCAGGTCGGATTTCCAATCGGAGCGATCGGGATTGCTTCTCACGAGGGGTTCGGGTCTCCGACTCTTTCGAACATCTCTGTCTACTCAATCTCCCCATCAAGTATTGGGACAACGGAGCGATTCAGCGTTGGGCTCAAGCTTAATCAGACGATCAAGGTTCCAAGGATTCGGACGAACTCGGGTGGAGGGGTCCCGAGGATTGTAATACAGCAGGACCAGACGGTCGCAATGTCTGGGCTTGCTTCACATGAAAGTTTTGGTCGCCCAAGCATCCCACTCCCTATCGAGCTTACACTCCTCGATGTCCACAATATTACTTTCTCTCCAAATGAGAGACTGCTCGACCCTGTCGAGATGTATGCAGGCAACGCGCGCGTCCAGAAGTTTGTGATTCTCGATGAGATTGGAGACTTCCCCGTTGATATCCGTGCGTTTAGTGCTCGCTGGGCACTAAGTAAAGAGACGGCCGGAGAGTATAACAAGCGCGCCATCGTAACCAAGGCTGCATCTGTCAGCAGCATTGAGATTGCTATGGTTAGTATTTTAGACGCGGGTCTCGGTTACAACGTTGGGGAAATTCTTACCATCGCAGGTGGGGTTGGTGCTCCGGGTGCGGTGAAGGTGCTATCCGCGTCCGCAGAAGGAGCTGTGGCTCAGGTGCAACTCCTTAATAGGGGAGCTTATTTCACAGCTCCTTCTGCGGACGTCGGCCTTCAAGGTGAATCTGGTTCTGGACTTAGACTTAGCCTCACGATACGCGACGCAATCGGAACCATTCTGGTCTCTATCGAGAAGAAAGACACAGAAAAGCTTTTTGGTGACTTCCACCAAGAACTAGAATTCGTGGATGAGGACGGAGAGACTGTGGTCGTTGGTGCTGGAGACTTCGCAGTCCTCCGTAATGTGGTGAATGTCTAATGGCTACGACTTCTGCAGGTAGTGCCCAATATGCTGGGACTAAGCGATACGGGATCGGGGTTGAATCCGTCCTATTCCGTCTCGTTCAGGAGGATGGGGCACCGTTTAGTGGTGGTGTTCTTGGCACTACCGTAAAGGCCACAGTCTATTTCCCAGACGGTTCGATCCACGATAAGCATACTTCTCCTCCGGCTAATACCCTTACGCTGGGTGGGGACGGATTCTACCGTCTCGCTCTGTGGGGAGAGCCTCAGATTGGTGGGCATGACGTCGATCTTGCGCAGGTTGGGCTCTGCGGCCTGAAGATCTATTCTACCACTCCTGGAGACTTCATTCCTGTCGCGATGATGTACGAAGTTCGACCAGATTTCGACGTCAAACTCGGCCTCTCCTATCTCCCTGGGCCATCGAGCGCTCCGCAGATCTCTGGGGGCATTTCGATTCACCGTTGGTGGGATCATAAGCATTATTTCTCGCCACTCACTGCAACGAATCGCCCAGATGGAACAGCGAGTGTGATTTCGAACCTGTCCCTGGCCGTTACGGACAGGGCCGCTAACACGAATTTAATCGTCGTTTCTGGCACGGACTTCGTCGAAAACACCTTCGACGGGAACATCTACTTCTCCAAAACCGTTCTTGGGATCACCGGAGCTAGAGTTGTTTCCGCTACCTTGAAGTTTAACCATGCGGTTCGCGCTGGTCTCTCGATTCTTAGCTATGAAACTCGCATCCCAGTCGCTGTGAGGTTCGGCGCGTGATTGAGATTGATGTTGACGGTCAGCTAGACCTCTTCCTAAGAACTCCGTCCGATAAGCCAGGCACGCAGTCCTCTGGCTGCGTGTCTGGCTCAACCGACCTTGCAACGTACACTCTTGAGAACCAGCATTCGCAGTTTGTCTTCGCACAGGACGAGATTGGTGGATTTCGTCTCGTCCAATTTTCTCGCAAAGCTGAGGACGACAACCTTAAGACCTGGACGAACGTCGAAGAGAATCTCTGGCGGCTGATCATCACCGACACCAACCAGAGGGACGCTCTCGCCACCTCTACGCTCCTACCGACGGCCGCTCTCATGGACGCCCCGTCGGCTACCCCGACCGAGATCGTTCTGCGTTGGCCGAGCGTCTCGGTCGGAGGCACTGACGTCTTAGATGTTCGCGTCTCGCTCGAACTTAGGGCTGGCGAGGACTTCCTCCGTGCTTCTTGTACGGTGTCCTGGGTCGGAACTGCTGTTCAATACGCTGTCGATTCAGTGTGCCTACTTCCAGTCCGTGTCGCCCCAAAGAATCGTGGCAACGATTTCGCGGTAATGCCTATTACGTTTGGCATGACGTCTAAGGACCCAGTCACTAATCTTCGCTGGGACCCTCAGAATGGAAGAACAGCTGCGACATTCGCAGCCCTTCTTCATAATAACTGGTTCTATCCTTCTGGTCGTGGCTGGAACATGTGCTTCTGGGGCTATTACGAAACGCTCTCCAATGAAGCATGGATGATCTGGAACGAGCGCTGGGATAAGTCCCTCCTTGCTTGTACATTCCAGTCCGACGGCGAGAATATCCTGAACGAGATGTACTTCCCGGCGGAGGATAACATTCAGCCGGGGAATAATAATCGGAGCCTAGAAGTTGTCTCAACGTGCCTGATGCCGCTTGGGACGACCGCCGAGCACGGCTGGTGGGACATCGCCTCCCAGTATAAGCAACGTCTTGAGGCAGTTAATCCTCCATGGCTGGTCGAGAGACGAAACGAGCGCCCAGGTAACTCGGATCTTGAGAAGCGTCCTTACCTCTTCATCGACGTCTCTCACGTTGGATACACTGGAACAACTGCTCCGATCCTTGCGCTAATAAACTCAGCGCGAGCCGCGGTAGGGGTCGGCACCGAAACCCCAGTCTTCGGGACCATCGAGGCAACATTTGATAACTTCAGAACAATGTGGGAGGACGAGGTCGGGGATCTTAGGCAGACCCTCCCCCTCCTCTTCGATCAGAACATTTTTCTTGGAAAATGGACTCCTTTCAATGTCGGCCCAGAACTGATGTCGAAGTATCGCTGGGCGAACGATGTTTTGAATGTCTGGCAGGACCAAGACTTCGTTGGCTCGATGATAATGTCTAGGAGAGGACGCATCGAAGTCGCAGACGTCGCGTGTGGTGGCGAGAACGATAGTCTTTGTGAGAAGAGGAATAAGAGCTTCTACCACGAGAGAACCTACAACGTCACTGGCTGGGATTCTCTGACGAACACAATCTTCGTTGACGATGACCCCTCGCTCGAAGCTCAATTCTTTATCCAGGCTCTTATTGCAACCCTAAAGCCTGCTGCGAACGCTCGTCTTGCTCAGGTCACTGTTGCGTCGATCTCTGCTAATGCTGTTCACTGCTCGTCTATTCCAACGGACTGGACCGGAACAAATGTCATTCCGGTCCCCGGCGACCAACTCGTTGTCTCTTCTTCAGACAACGAAACGACCGCATTTTTCTGTCCACATGCGGTCATCCACGCACAGTCCTTCCTCACAGAACTCTCGCTGAACTACGCTGAGGGACGATTCAGGGTTGCCAGGAACTGCCATACCTACTTCGACGTCTTCTCAGAGCCGAATCACTTCCAGCCGCTCGTCTACAACATGTCCTGCTATCGGGATCACGGAACTTGGTCCCGAATCGATGCGTCCTATCAGCAACATCCTCTTGGCGGAGGCTCGTGGTATACGGAAGCGATGACTCAGTTCATTGAGTCTAGCCGGGATCTTGTTCGCGCTGCCCAGCAGAGCGTGGCGAACAAAGTCGCGCATATGTTCTCATGCGAGGACATTGATGAGACAATGATGCGTGGGATGGACTTCTGTTGGCACACGCTCTCGTCCGGAGAACTCTGGCGCAACGGTGTTCAGCCCTCTGACGGATTTAAGGCCGTTCCACTTTTTGCCGTCGTACACGCTGGGCGAACGTTCGGTCGTGCTTTGAACCATGAGTTCAGCAGCGCTACCATTAAGCCTGCTTATCGGGCTGATAGCCTGCTGCATCGAACGCTTGCGTATGAGATGTGCGTCGAATGGCCGTATGGACTCACAGCGACAACTCTTTCACTCTATGCAGATGACGTTGACGGAGCCGAGCTTAACCTCTTCGATGATGCTAACTACTTTTCAGGCGGGGGCACCGTTAACGATGAAGTTAAACAAATTCGTGACCTCTGGGTACAGATGGCTATCGCAGAGACAAGATGGGCTACTCCTTATCTGCGCTATGGCGATCTTCTTAGCCCTCCTGTCCTTAGCCCTACTGGAACTTCTTTCACAACGAGTCTAGCTAACACTCTGTATACTGGCTTCAGGTACTACTCCTACGACGTCATCTATGACCATAACAGCACCCCTCGAATCATCAGCGCCTTCCACCGTGACCGCTTCACGGGGGCAGTCGCTGGCTTCTTTGTCAATTGGACTGAAGTCACAGGTGACTGGTCTGGGACGATCGACGTTGATTCCTACGGACTACTCGTTGGAAATGGAGTTAACGTTTCGGTGCTTGACTACTACGGGAATCCAACGACTGCCGTAGATGTTGATTTTGATCTTACGACGGGGCAGATTACTGTAACAGATCTACCAGCGTATAGTACGGTCTTTATTAAGTTCACACCGATCCCGGTTCCGAACTCTGTTGCAATCCCAGCGAGGTACGACATCGCGTTCGATGTCATGGCGACGGAGTTGGAACCGCTCACAATCTTCGCTGGCGACTCGATGTTTCTTAGATACCAGATTTCAGACATGAGGTCCGATGCCTCAGGAAGCACCCTACTTGACCTTACAGGAGTCAGCGCTAAGTGGTCTCTCACGAAGTCGATGCCGTTCTCTAACTATGCCTCTACACCGTCCGTCGATAAGAAGACACCTGACGTTTCGGTATCTATCTCTGAGATCAGTAGCGCTATCGTCGCGACTAACGGATCAGGATACAGCGTTGGGGACATTCTATCGATCACGGGAGGATCTGGTCTGGGCGGACTCATAAGAGTGGCCGCAACGAATTCATTCGGTGGAGTTACTCTGGTTAGCATTTTCTCTCCTGGCTCTTATATCCAACGCCCATCTACGGTCGCTGGGTGTAGGGGCGGGACGGGCGTAGGAGCAATCCTGAAGCTGGGGTTTAGGATCGCTCCCGGAATCGTACTCGTCCGTCTTCGGAGTGCGGACACTCGAGCTCTACGCGGCGATTACCACGCAGAGCTCGAGCTCTTCGACCAATCCAATAAGAGCGATGTCGTGGCTGTTGGCGATGTAACTGTAGCGGTCAACATCGAGTAGCGCATGCCAGTTCAGGGCCTATATCTCTTTTCCGTGATGATTCGTCTAGTGGCGTTCTTCCTGATGCCAGGAATGCGTGGGCTAATCCTTCTAACGCTACTCGTCGAATTTTCTTTTATCTCTTTGCTGCTCCTTCCCTCTGCTATTAAGAAGCTGCTCGAGAGGATGATTTCTCATGTCCGTTAGCCCAGTCATCGCAATGCCGAAAGATGGGGCTCTTGGAGAATCTGGGACCGAGGATTCTCTGCATTATGCTGGCTACACGATCGAGCAGCTTTCCGGAGCTCTTTCAACTGCTAGTGGCGGCGATACGAAGGTCGTTGACTGGCGTTGGTCCTGCACCTGTGGCTGGACTGATAGTGGTCGCCATGTCTACCACAAACCACTTACGGTTGCGACGCATACCGTAACGATGGTGATCCTTGGCGATGGCGGCGGGACTAATTCAACGACGAAGGACATCATCGCCATCGACCTTCCGTCCGTGCCGCTCGTGATGGACACCTACCATAAGGGCGCGGGCAGCGACTCCGACACCGGCGTCGACGACGCGCACGCCTACTCGAGCTGGGAGCGCAGCGGCTACCGCTGGTTCGAGGGCGACATCACCCATTCCAGGTACACGCCTGGCCGCGTCCGCACGAAGGCGGGCGACGGGGTCAACTGGACCAGCAACAACGACGACGTCACGTCGCCGCGGCACTACGACGACTTCGACTTCGGTCCATTGCTCTTCGACGCCTACGGCAGCGGCTCGCGCCCGAGCATCCACTTCGGAACGGGCAAGAGGATCGCGTTCCTCGCCAACCATCACGTCCCCGACGAGTGGGGCTGGTCGGTCTACTTCAAGGGGCTGCGCTGCTTCAAGGATGCGCAGGAGGACGATGGAGTCGGGTCGAACATCCCCGGCTCGCAGTACGACGACTGCGTCTTCGAGAACTTCGGCGTCGTGCTGCAGGGAAACTTCAAGCGCGCCTTCGTCGGCGGCCGCGTCACGGGGAGCGCGACGACCGGGCTCCACGTCGCATGCACCTGGGCCGCGCTCGATGGCGTCACGATCGACGGCAACGGCCTCGGCGGCGTGAACGCCGAGCACCAGGTCTACGGCACGGACATCAACCACGGGTGCTTCCGGCGGCTCATCGTCATCGGATCGATCGAGGCGAACGACTGCCTGCGCTCGGTCTCCTCGCGCTACGTCTACGTCGCGGACTGCGACGTCTCGAACACGAGGAACGCTGGCGCTGCTTATTATCCTGGTAGTAACGGAACTACCTTCGCAGCTTCAACGAATTGGCTCGGCGAACGTCTAATTGCGCGCGCAGGTCTCGATACCGCCGTCGCGATCGACTTCAACCATAATGACAACTCACTCCTCCGGAACTTCAAGTTCTTTGGAGCCCACACCGGAATCGTAATTCGTGGTTATGACTCAACGCATAAGGCGAACGATACACGAATCTACCACGGCGTTTCTTACGATCCTGGAGCGGGGATTCGCAATTTCACGATCGACTCTAACGCCACGGCCACGAAGATCCGTAACATAGTCTTCTACCGTAACGATAATGAGCCGTTCTTCGCTGTTGAAACAGCGTCAACGATCGACATGGATTATTGCTGCTTCTTCCGCTCTGGGGGAACGAATGATGCTGATGATGCGAACTTCTGCGCCGTTGCTGGTGTGACTAAGAGCTTTTCCCAGTGGAAAGCTCTGCTCTCGAACAAAAATGATCAGCATTCATTCTTCCGAGACCCTAAATTCATCAACGGAGGAACTGGTGACTTCAGGTTCCAGGCTGATAGTCCTTGCCTTAACGCTGGCCAGAAGCTCGGTGAGGTTCCAAGGGACTATGCTGATCTTATTCGTGGAAGTTCTGTAGCAATTGGAACATACGAACTTACTTACCAGACGATTCTTCCAGCTGGGATCAATAGAACTGTAAGGACGGTGTGATATGCCCAGCATTATTGTTGGACAGAACTCCTACGTGACCGTCGCACAAGCTGACGACTATCTCGCCGCGCGAATTGATGCGGCTGAGAAGTGGAGCAACTTGGACGACGACACGAAGATTAACGCTCTGATCTCTTTCTTCAGATTGCTCGAGAGGCAGAACTATATTGGAACGAAGACGGGGCTGAATATTCTGTCTTCGTTCGTGATTGCGACGGTAGGAACGGGATACGTCGTTGGCGATGTTCTCACGCTTGTCGGCGGAGCGGGAACCGCAGCCACATTCCTCGTCTCTAGCATCGACGGCTCGGGCGGGATCACAGGGCTCTTGACGACGGATGTCGGAGGCTATACGACCGCTCCAACTGCCCCGGCAGATTTGTCTGGCGGAACTGGAACGGGAGCGCAGTTGACGCCAACGTTCAAGACGCAGACCGCGCTCTGGCCTAGAACGGGTGTGGCCGACAAGGAAGGTATTGCTCTCGACCCCAACGCCTACCCGCTCAATCTGATGTACGCTCAAATTGAGGGGGCGTATGAGCTAAGTCAGAATCCTGAGCTCTTCACGAAGGCTAACCAGGACTCCAACATCAGTTCTGTTAGCGCTGGGCCGGTCAGCGTTTCGTTTTTCAACCCCCTCCGGGACACTGGGCGATTCCCGAGTTCTGTCCAAGAACTACTTCTTCCGCTTATGGGTGGGGGGAGTAGCTCTGGGATCGGAGGCCCAGAAACCACTGGGGCCTCTGAGCCCAGTAGCTTTAGGAACTGCAACCAGTTCGATCGCAGTAGAGGCTATCCGTGAAACTCTTTGGCCTAGATATTGCGAAGATCGCGGCAGACTCTATCAAGAGTGCGGGTGGTATTCTCGATTGCACCCTAATAAAAGAACTTGCCGGAAATATTGACACGACCGATATTTCCGGCAAAGACCCCAAATCCAAAAAGAAGTTCAAAGCGAAGGGCGTTATCTCGGAGTATTCGAGATATGATCTTGCGAATTCGCTCGTTAAGGCGGGGGATCGCAAGATTACTCTGCTGGCTGCTACTATTGATGGCGGTCGGGTTCCTGAAGCTCAGGATAAAATTCAAATCCTCGAGAAGGAATATCGGATCGTAGGACCAGTGACCTCCGACCCAGCGAACGCAACGTACACCTGCCAGTGTAGGGAATAATGCCGTACGATCCGAAGACGAAGAAGTGGGTCTACAAGGATATTCCAGATAGAATCTGGAATCTCATTGACGAACTTGAGCCGGAATTGCAGGGGGCCTTTCTTGATACTGTTTCTGCAATCCAAAATGAGATCGACGCAGGTAAAGGTCCCTTCGGTGTGAATCTCATGGCTCTCCTTGCAGAAGGACGGTTTGATGAGGTCACAGAGATCATCGAGCGCGCGGGAGAATCTCTCGCGGCTCAGATGACGACCGCTTATATTGAATCTGCCCAGTCGGCAGCGAAGGCTCTTTCGGAAGCGACACGGTTGGATGTGTCGTTTGATCAGGTCAATGAGGGAGCGCTTAATGCGATCCGTCAGAATTCACTTGATAAGGTCAAGGGTTTCACAGAAGAGCAGACGAAAGTCGTTAAATCGATCCTTGAGAACGGTGTTGAGAATGGAACGAATCCGCGAGAGGTTGCTCGAGACCTCCGTCAATCCATAGGACTGACGGAGAATCAATGGAACGCCGTAAGTAACTATAGGAACTCTCTTGAGGCGGGAACAAGCGACGCTCTTGACCGTGCTCTACGGGATAAGCGGTTTGATTCGACGGTACAGCGCGCGATCGACACAGAAACTCCGCTGACTACTGAGCAGATCGACCAAATGGTCGAACGATATGCTAATAGGATGTTAGCATATCGTGCCGAAGTTATCGCACGGACTGAGAGCCTTCGCGCTGCGCATGAAGGCTCTGAAGCAATCTATCAGCAGGCGATTGATAAGGGTGATCTTGATCCGAAGCAGATCGTAAGGGAGTGGAATACGGCGGGGGACACTAGGGTTCGCGATTCGCACGAAGCGATGCAGGGACAGGAACGTCCCTTTGGAGAGCCCTTCGAATCGGGGGAGGGTAATCTTATTAGATACCCCTGCGATCCAGACGCTCCTGCTTCGGATTCTATTCAATGCAGGTGTGCGGTTGGAACAAGGATATACTTTGATCTGCCACAGTTTGAGACTGCGGCAGCCCAGACTACTGGTGTTATTTCTGAAGCTTCGGACGAAGAGCAGGAATAATTCGTTCTTTCGCCAGCTCAGATAGTAAGAAATTGGTGATATGGAATTCTTTACTAAAGCTATCCCCGTTGAACGTGTTGACTCTGACCTTGGCCTTGTCCTGGGCTGGGGCATTATCTGCACGGAGAACGGTGAGCCATATTACGATAGCCAAGGCCACCACATCCCTGAGAATGAGATGCTGGCGGCGGTAACGGACTTCATGAAGCACCGTCGCTATGCGAAGGACATGCATACGGGCGAGGTGGTCGGCTCGATCGTGCATTCCTATCCTCTTACGGGGGAGATCGCGAAGTCGCTGGGCATTGCTACGACCAAGACCGGCTGGCTGCTGGCGATGAGCCCATCTCCTGGGCTTCTCGCAAAGTTCAAGGATAAGACCTACACCGGCTTCTCCATTGGCGGAGAGCATGGAACTCTGGAGCCTGTGATCGATGAGTAAGTTCATCATGCGCGGGTTCCGGATCGACGAAACTTCTGGCGTTGACTTCCCCGCCCAGAAGGACGCTCGTGCGGTTATTATGAAGCGAGCTTCTCCTATGGATGATTCTCAGACATGTGAGACCTGCGGGGAAAAGCACCCAGGTCTAGAGTGCCCTAAGAGCGTGAAGAAGTACGAGGTCATCGAGAAGCATGTAGTCAAGCTCGATAACGGTAAGTATCAGCTTAGGTCGAAGGATAATACCAAGAATCTTGGCACGTTTAATACTAAGGAAGAGGCCGAGACGCATGAGCGGGAGGTTGAGTACTTCCGTTCGGTAAAGAAGGCTGGTCGCCCTGTTCCTCAGGAGAATGAGACCAAGGAGCAGTTCATCGCCCGCTACATGGCCGATAAGGACATCATCGCGCACTGCCCAGATGAAGGGATGCGGATGGAGTCGGCACGGAAGGCCTGGGGGTCTGGATTCGATAAGTATGATCCGGATCAGGATCGTGGCGAGGACGGACAGTGGACTTCGAGCGGGGCTGAAGACGTTAAGTCTAAAGCTGAGAAGATGGCGTCGCGGCACGAAAAGAAGGCGGAAGTCGCTCAAAAGAAAGGTGAAGAGTACAATTTTCGGAAGCAATCTGAGATTGCTTCCCACTATCGGAGAGTAGCTGGAGCCGCCAGCGATATTGTTAGACATAACGCGAATATGAATGTCTATGGCGCAGCAGATGCTCAGAAAAAGGCCGAGCACTTTCTTGGCCGTGCCCAGGCCGTTGCTGGGCCATTGTTCGGTGTTAGAAAGTCCGACGACAACGATTACACTGAGTTGTCATTCAACGACTCTGAAACTAATGGAGGCGATTCAATGCCTGATTCCGAAATCGAAAAGCTCAGCAAGGCACTGGATCGTGCCAATCGGATCGCTGAGCTGAACGATGCTGAGAAGTCCTACTTCAAGACGCTTAGCGGCGAGGCCGCGGAGTCGTTCCTGAAGATGGCTTCTGTGGATCGTTCGGGAGAGATCAAGAAGTGCGCTGACCTCAATCCGGAGGTCTACAAGTCGGTCAGTGGTGAGGTCTTCCGCAAGAACGACGATCCGCGCCTCGCCGCGATGGCGAAGCGGGCCGATGAGCAGGCGGTGGAGCTGGCTAAGGCTAAGAGCGAGACCGAGACGGCCACCTACGCGAAGCGCGCGAAGGAGGAGCTCTCGCATTCGCCTGGCGATGAGGCGACGAAGGTCGCGCTTCTCAAGTCGGTGGACGGGATCAAGGACGAGAAGCTGCGCAAGAGCGCGCTCGATTCTCTCCATGCGACCGATGCCGGCTTCAAGAAGAACATGGAGACGATCGGCGTGATGGGAGGGGGTAACTCCAACCCTGGTGCTGCCGGCGCTGAGGAAAAGCTCAACATTCTTGCGAAGGCCCACCTCGAGAAGAGTGCTGACCCGAAGAAGACCTTCGCGAAGTCGTACAACGCGGTTCTCTCGACGGAGGAGGGCAGGGCTCTCTATCGCGAGGTCAGCGCCGCGATCCCGAACGCCACTCCTGGCGTCTAACCCTTCTTCCCCACATACAATAAATACTGGAGTCTTGAGACATGTCTTACGTTGAACGTGCTTATCCTGAGTCGGGGAATTCGGCGGCGGCGATTGATCCATACCTCTTCCTTGTCTACGACTCGAGCGGTAATCTGGCCGTCAATACGACTGCGCAGGGCTCGATCGTAGGTGTTTCGGCAGAAGGTGTTGATGCGGCGAACCGCGCTATCCCCTTCTGGCCTTTGGGCGGTGGCGGCAAGGTCAAGGTCAAGTGCGCTGCGAGCGTTACGGCTGGAGGCAAGGTTGCCTCTGACGCGAACGGCAAGGCGATTGCCTGGGTCGATGCCGTTGGAAACAACGCTGTTGGTATTTTCGTGACGGATGGCGCGAATAACGACATCGTGACGATTGAACTCTTCGCCGCTGACGTTGGCGGTGGCTCGTAACTGGACCACGGGTCCATAACTAGAATACATAGGAGATAAAGAATGCCCGGTCCAGTTCAGCCCTCACGCGCTGACGTCCATGTGAATCGGCCGCTCAATAATATGAGTTTGGCCATGATTCAGGATGCTGGCGCCTTCATTGCGGATGGTATGTTCCCTACGATCCCTGTAACCAAGCAGAGTGATCGCTACTTCACTTATGAGCGCGGCGAGTTCAATCGCGACGAGATGCGTCTGCGTGCTCCTTCGACGGAGTCCGCGGGTGGCAGCTACACGATCGATTCCACGCCGAACTACTTCTGTGACACGTATGCGTTTCACCGCGACATCGACGAGCAGATCCGCGCGAACGCGGACGATCCGCTCGATCCTGACCGTGAAGCGACCCTCTACATTACGATGAAGGGTCTTTTGAAGCGAGAGGTCCTCTTCGCCTCGAAGTACTTCACGACCGGCAAGTGGACGACCGACATTACTGGCGTTAACTCGGCCCCTGGGTCGAACCAGGTCCTCCGCTGGAATGTCGCGAACTCCAACCCGATCCAGGATATTCGCACGGGCAAGCGCGTGGTCCTAGAGAGCACGGGCAAGCTCCCAAATAAGCTTGCTCTGCAGCGTTACGTGTTCGATGCCCTCATGGACCATCCTGACATCATTGGCCGAATTGACCATGGCCAGACGGGTGGCCCAGCGATTGCGAACCGCCGCATTCTGGCAGACCTCTTCGAGCTTGAAGAGGTCCTCGTTATGGATGCGATTCAGAACACGGCGAAGGAAGGGCAGACTGCAGCACATTCCTTCATCGGCGGTAAGGGTGCCCTTCTTGCCTACGTCGCGCCTGCGCCGGGCATCATGACGGCGTCGGCTGGCTACACCTTCGCGTGGACGGGCCTGATGGGCTCGAACGCGTTTGGTGGTCGTATCCTGAAGTTCCCGATGGTCCATCTGCGGTCTGACCGCGTTGAGATGGACATGAGCTTCGACCAGAAGCTCGTGGCTGCTGACCTCGGTTACTTCTTCTCCTCGATTGTGGCGTAATCCTCATACTGGGGCCATGGAGAGCGGGGCATAGAATATCAGCGCCCCGCTCTCCATGGGTCTTAGTAGAGAGAAGGACTCATGGCTCGCCGACAGAATCAGAATGACTCGGCAGTGTTGCTTGACCCGCAGCCTTTCGTCCGCCGTCGGCGACACTGGAAGGAGAAGTGGGACGCAACTGTGGACTTCGTCTACAGCCGCGACACTAATGTTGACGGTGAGACCGTCCAAGCTGGGACGGTCGTTGATAAGACCAAGTTCCGCGAGCCGACTCTTCGGCGAATGTGGTTCAATTCGCTGATTCAGAGGCAGGATCCAGTTGGCTAGTGTCGAAAGACCGCCGATCAGCGTGCTGATCAACACGGTCACCGATCTAGCAGAACAGATCATTAAGAAGATTACCCTTGACACGAGAGCGAACCTCGTCGCCCAGCCGCAGGAAGGTGGCACCCCGGTTGACACTGGGCACGCTCGGGCGAACTGGGTTGCGTCTATTGGAGCTCCAGTAGAGGAAGAGCAGGGAACAAGGCCTGAGAGGCTCTTAGGGAAATTAAGCCATCCAGTTTCAACGGAAGCTGCAGAACGTGGAATCGCCGAGGTAGCAACTCAATACAAGCTAGAGAAGGGTAGGGTCTTCATCTCGAATAACGTGCCTTACATCCTAGCTCTTAACGAAGGACATTCGCAGCAAGCTCCTGCTGGATTCGTACAGCTAGCAATCGCTAAGGCAATCGAAAAGGATCTAGCGAAGGAATACGAATTAACGCAGGAGCTTCTGAAGGGTGGCAATGGTTCTCGAGGAGGCGGTTGAAAGGATCTATCAGAAGTTCGCTTCTGAATGGGGCAAGACCTGCCCAGTCGCCTATGAGAACAAAGCTTTTACGGTGCCTAAGGAAGATAAACCCTGGTGCCGTATTACTGTAAGGGTCTTCACTTCAGAGCAACATAACCTAGGAGGCGAGGGAAACACAGATTACCGTAGAGTTGGAAGCATCTTCGTCCAAATCTATACGGCAATGAATGAAGGAACTCGACTGAGCTCTCAGCTGGCTAAGAAGGTCCAAGACATCTTCGAAGGAAAGGCGATCGCGACCGGACTTCAGTGCTGGAATTCGACGCCCCGATCGACTGGGCCAACTGAGAAATGGGTGCAGACGAGCGTAGAGACTGAGTTCGAATACCTGGAGACTAAGTAATGGCCCGTGTTCTTACTAACAAGAGTGCGCTCGCCTTCTCGCCTGAGTCTTCCCCTGGCGTTCTTCCTGGGTCGCCTCAATGGTTCCGGCTTCAGCCGAATACCATTAAGACCTTCGGCGCGGTAATTAAGAGCGTTACGCGCGAACCGATCGACATTACTCGGCAGAGCCAGCCAGGAACGATCGTTGATCTTGATAGCTCGGTCGAGTTCGAGCACGATCTTACGACTGATTCGATTACGAAGCTGATGGAAGGCTTCGTTGGCGCTGAAGCTGTAAACCTCAATCTCTACTTCCTGGCTCGTCCTGCTGTTGCCTCTGGCGCGACTTACACGATTCCAGGCGCGACCACGAGCCAGGCCGGCAAGCTCCAGTACGGGGCCACTGGGCCGAAGACATTGCTCTTCGCAGCTGGCTATGCGAACGCAACGAATAATGGCTTGAAGGTCCTCGCTGCGGACACGGGAACTTCGGGAACGGCTCTTGCGGTCTCAGGAACTCTCGTTGACGAGACTCCTCCCACCAACGCATACATCGCTCTCGCGGGCATCCGCGCGAACACAGCCGACCTTCAGATTGTCGTCTCCGCTGGGGTCGCAACGATCACGTCTGGCCATGGTGGTGGAACGGCGATTGACTTCACGACTATCGGCATTACTGCTGGGCAATTCATCTATGCCAAGTTCCCGCTGGGCGAAGGCTATTTGCGCGTTACCTCAATCGTGGCAGAAACGATCACCGGCGATAAGCTGTCTGCGGCTCTTATTACTGATACCGCAGCTGGTGTGACAGTTGATCTGTATTATGGTCGTTTTATCCGTAATGTGGATGTTGATCAGAATGCGGATGATAAGCGGTATATTGAGAGGACTTACACATTTGAGCTCTTCCTGCCTGATGCTTATGGCGTTGGAACTCATGGATATCAGTATTCTCCTGGTAATTATTTCAACAGTCTGTCGTTCAACGTTCCGCTGACGTCTAAGGCGGTTCTTGACTGTAGCTTCATCGGAATTGACACGGAGAACCCGACTTCGACTAGGAAGACGAACGCTGCAACACCAACGATGCCAATTGGTAGGACGGCGTTCAATACCTCCACGAACATCGTGAATCTTCGTACGACTGGCCTTGCAGCCTCGGACACCTACTTCAAGTCGCTATCCCTTAAGATTAACAATAATGCTTCACCCGAGAAGGTCCTTGGTCGACTCGGTGCTGCTGTCATCGACATGGGACGGTTCAAGGTAGAGATTCAGTCGAATGTAATCTTCGCTGGACCTGACATTATTACGAACATCCGCAATAACGTCACCTGCACCATGGACTTCCTCCTCAGGAATGAGAACGGTGCAATCGCAGTTGATATTCCTTCTCTTAAGTTCTCTGGTGGCGGCAGGACGTATCCCCAGGACAAGTCTGTTCTGATGGACATCACTGCTAATGCGCATCAGGACGATAGTCTTGGGACGTCTATCGGCATCAGCCTATTCCAGTATCTGCCGTAATCCGGAGAAACTAAGCCATGGTCGAGAAGATTCGCACTTCTATTATGATCCCAAACTACATTGAGGGCGATGCCGCTGCTCTCAAGGGTGACCTGCTAACGCCAGGCACTGGTGTTGCGATCGGTGAACGCTTCGGCGCGGTTATTCGGCGAACGCGTCTCGTTCTAACGAGCTTCCTCGTCAACGACGTGTCAACGAGCGACTTCGGCGGCACCTCGCTGCTCACTTTCGCTAACACGAACCTTTTGATCCTCGGTGCTTACCTGTCGTGTGCCGTTACGATCGCGGGCATGACGACTCAGGCCTGTACCTCGTTGATCGCTGCGATCGGTACGGTGACGACTGCCTCGACGACCTTCGCGAACGCTGGTGAGAAGAACATCATCGCTTCGATGACTGGCGTCGGTGCTGGCGCGACCGGCACTATTGGCGGCGCTCTTGGCTCGAACGTCACGATTGCGGCTGGTGCGTCAAACCAACTGTTCCTGAACATCGCCCAACCTGTGACGTCCGGTACTGGTACTGCAACGTTCACGGGTCGCCTCGACCTCGTGTATGTTGATCTGGGTGTGGGCTAATAGTTCCAAGATCATTTAACGTAGCCCAGGAGGGCATACCCTCCTGGGCTACGAGAACCCCCAATAACCAAGGAAAAACAAATGTCTGCTGATTTTTCGAAGCTGTCGAATCTTGAACTGAAGGGGAAGACGGCTAAGTTTCATCTCCCGCAGATCGCTACGAAGGCCTTCCTCGAAGTTAAACCCACGAATCAGTCGAATCGCGGATACTTGAACGCAAGACTGAAGTTGTCCTCGCGACGGTCCGAATCGACCTCGGCGAAGTCGATTGACCTCCTCCGTGAAGATGAGAAATCTCTCTATGCCGAACATGCAATTATTGGGTGGGAAGGCATTGTGGACTCCACTAACAAGCCAGTGGAGTACACGAAGGACGAAGCGATCAATCTTCTGAATGCTCTTCCTGACTGGCTGTTCGACCGTCTTCGTGCTTTCTGTAGAACTGAGGAGAACTTCCTTAATGCTGACGAAGATGTTCTCGATGCGGAGTCCGCCTCAAAAAACTGATCAGTCGGTTACTCTGGGAGATTGAGTACAAGGAAACAGGCGAAGTCATAAAGCTTGTCAAAGAAGCTAAGGGCGAGTCTGTTCCAGCCTGGATAACCGATGCCCCTGTGGTTCACGAGGAAGAGATCATCTTCCTCAAAGCTTTTGAGGAGCTCGCAAGCTGTAGGCAGATTGGATTCTCTCTCGGTCCTATTCCGTGGCGAGACGCTCTTCGATACGGTGAAATCCTTGGCCTAGATGATGACGTTCTAAGCTATTTCATAGAAATCATTAGGCGGATGGATAATGCGTATCTAGCCAAGAAGAACGAAGAAGATAATGGCGGAATACGTAATCAGAATAGTGATCGACCCGTCAGGAGCGACTGACGGTGGCGGGAAAGTCGTCAACACTCTTAATGAAATTGACAATTCTGCGACCGAAGCGAACCAAAGTCTTGAACTACTCAAGAAGGGTTTTAGCGCGCTAAGAACTGTCCTTGAAGCGCCGATTGATCAGTTTCTGGAGATTAAGAGTCTAGTCGAGGACCTCTCTTCCGAATATGATAACGCGTTCCTCGCAGAAGAACGATTGAACTCCGCTCTGCTACTCTCTGGGCAATATAGTAAGGAACTTAGTGATCACCTGATCGACCTCGCCAGTAATCTTGCCTCTACGTCCCGCTTCGAGGACGATGCAATTATTGAAGGCGAGAAACTTGCCGTTCTCTACGGCAAGCAGGGTGACGCGCTCGATCGCTTGATCGCTGTCTCCGTGAAGTATGCGCAATTCATGGGGGTATCGTTCGATAGCGCTGTTGTCAAGGTCGCACGGTCTCTAGAGACCGGCTCCATTATCCTGGGCAGATACCCAGTCATTCTCTCCGCTGCCGGAGACGCAGCGACCAAGACCGAGGAAGTTCTTTCTAAACTTGAGAAGATCAAGATCGGAAAGGATCTCCAGGATGATATTCTTGCCTCACAGAAAGCCTTCTCCGAACTTAGGGAAGAGCTAGGTCGTGTCCTTAACGAGTCTTCCTTCATCAAGGCTTTCTTCATAGTTGTTGGCGACTCCATCAATAAGCTGACGGTCTTCGTATCAGAGAATAAGAGAGAGTTTCAGGATCTATTTGGCAGAGTCTTCAAGGCGAGCTTGGACGTTGCAGCGTCGTCCTTCAAGATCTTCTTCGATATCGCCCAAAAAGGTTTCGAAATCCTTCTCAACTTGATTGCGAAGCTTTCAACGTCCTATATTGGTAGTAAGCTAGGGTTTGAGCAGATCACTGGCCCAGAGGTTGAAGCATTTAGCAAAGCCACAGAAGCAGTTAGGGAGAGCCAGGAAGCTCTTAGAGTTTGGAAGAATATTCCACTGGATGAGTCTGGCGCTGTTAAGGCTACAATCGATAAGATCACGGAAGGACTTGAAGCGAATAAGATTAAAGCGAACGAAGCTCGCGATGCGATGCTCGGCCTCGGTGGGACTAGAACCTCAATTCTTGGTCTAGTTACCGAGGTTAAGGATCTAGCCAACCGTCTTTCTGAAGTTCCAGAAATTCCTAAGAGCGTTGACGACCTTCTTGAGAGAATTACTAAGAAGACGGCAGAACTTGAGGCTCTGAATAAGAATACTAGGACTGAAGGGACGCCGTTCGACCCGCGTTCTCTTGCAGCTAAGAATGAAACGGTCGGAATTGGCGGGCCTACCGACATCACCGACCAGAATGCGCTCAAGGTCTATAAGCAGATCTTTGAGGCCCAGGATAAGTTCAAGACTGAGCAGCAAGCGATTAATGTTTTGCTTGGTTCAATGACTATTACTGACGAGCAAAAGGACACGATCAAGCGTGCTTATCTTGAGATGGAGATTGCTGGTCTTCAGTCCTCGACTAAGGCCGCCGATGGCTTCACGATCGCGTTTGACAAGATCGCTCTTGAGGCAGAGAACTCGTCTAAGGTCGTTCAAGACGTTATGGGTGTTGCTGTTGGTGGCTTCACGAATCTTCTAACCAACCTTATCTCGGCTAACCGTCAGAGCTGGAAGACGATCGCTAATGACGCGATTCAAGAGATAGAGCGTATCATCCTTAGTCAGCTTGTTCTTAAAGCAATTAGCGGCGCAGGCGCTGCTGTTTCTGCTGGCTCATATGCAGGCGGTAGCCCTGCTCCTGAATTCGCTGAAGGTGGCCCAGCCCAAGCCATGCGGCCGATCAAGGTTGGTGAGAGGGGGACCGAGCTCTTCGTTCCGCAGACCAATGGTAAGATCGTTCCGAATGAAGCTCTTGGTGGAAGCGAGGTTCACATTACGATTGTGAACGTTGATGACGAAAGAAAGATCGGCGACTTCCTACAGAGTGGCCAGGCGGATAAGGTTATTCTGAACCGTCTCTATGAGAACCGTACTTCGCTCTCAAGGATCCAAGGCTAATGTGGCAACCCTTTGTAGCCTCTGGGTATCGAGACGTCTCCCAGAAGATGGTGCAGCTGGCGACTTCGGGGTCCTTCGCGACTGGCGGTCTTGGTGTTACCAATGGTGGTTCTGGATATACCGACGGCGATATTCTCACGATCAGCCACGCGTCTGGGGTCTTCCCCTGCACCTTCGCGGTTAACGTCTCCGGTGGCGTAATTGTAGGCATCAAGCGGATTATCACCGGAGGATGCTTCGCAAATAGAGTCGCCTCTGCTGCAGTTAATGCTGGCGGTACAGGCTATGCCGTTAACGACGTCGTAGGAATTCTCACTGGGCTTGCGAGCGAGCCAGCGAAACTTATTGTAACGTCTGTTTCAAGTGGGGTCGTTACGGGGGTCAGTATCTTTGAAGGAGGCGGATCCTACGCTGCTTCGACTGGCTCGGGCGCTCCTAACCTAACAGCGTGCCCAACAACGCGCTTCATTGGAACTGGTTCTGGTACTGGCCTTACAGTCAATATCACGATGCAGGCGATCTTGATCCCGATCGGGATAGTGCCTACTGGCGGAACTGGATCTGGTGGGACCTTCGGCGGAACAATTACTTCTTCTGGCTGGACTGTGCTCCGTTCAGTCAACAACTATTCGCTGAATACCGTTAACGACGAGAAGGAGATCGTTCTTTTCGGAACGGCCCAGACGGGGCAGGAAGCCCCGATCCTTGGTATTAGAACAGGAACTAACGGGTCTGGCGGAAGTCTCCGCCATTTCCTTGCATTTAGCCCAATGACGGACTTTAACGGTCTATCCTCTTACGACACACAGCTAAACATCCTAAATCCGGTTCCTTCGACAAGCGCCGGAACCTATCTTCCAATTCTTCCTGCTAGTTCCTCGATTCAGTGCTATTTCTCCTGCTCTGGCCGTGCGATTCGAATTGTCTCACGCGCGGATGGCGGGACTACGACGGTCTACCATGCGGCAGGCTATGGAGCCCAGCAGCCGTTCGGTACGGCCACTGAGAATCCTGCGCCGTTCGTCCTCTTCGGCTCTGCTAGTAGCGTCGCGATCGCTGCAGACTCCAACTCCCAGCTTGACATCTCTGGGCCGACGGAGTGCTTCAAGAACAGCGGTCGGGCTGGTCCCTTCTACTTCTGGAGCCAGGCGACAACGTCGTGGGTTGAGTTCTTCAATTCAAGTGCCGCGAGCGGCTCGCCTCCGTTTACGATCAGCCAGTCTAATGTGATGTGGCCGGTCGGGAAGCCATTGAATCAGACGGATGACACGAAGGCTGACTATATTGTTGAAAATGGTGGATGGGCTTCGTATGGGTCGTTTTGTAGGGCTGACGGTGGAAGTCCAGCAACACTTAGTCTGAAGCCAACTCCCTACTCTGGCGGCAATGCCCAGACAGTCCATCCGGCCTGTCTGATTCTTGCTGCCAGTGGCGCCTTCCTCTGCGCTCTCGAGAACATCTACTGGGTCAGCGGAATTAAGGAAGACGGCTCCTCGATCGCTCCTGAAGATACCTTTACCTTCACTGTCGGTCCAACTCAGTCCGTCTTTAGAGTTTTCCCTAACGGTTCTAGAACCCTGGGCTACTCCTGGTTCTGTATGCAAGAGGGATTCTAATGCCACTTGGCACGGGAACGGCTAACGATATCCCAGACCTGTTCACACAGCTGGCGACCTTCGCCCAGGCACACGGTTGGACGAAGGACTCGTCGGGAGTCAACACCGAGAGGCTCTTCCTTCACCACACGGCGAGCGCGACCTGCTATACTTCATTCAGGTGGGATTCTGGTGCACCGCAGTATGTTGGAATCTATCACGCGCTGGGGTACATCAATTCTTCCACGGCTCCAGGTAGCCATACTAACGACTCCGGTCAGGGAGTAATTAGCGGGACCAATGCAACGATTGGGACGGGACGCCATGCAAAACTTACTAATGCTCCTATGCCTTATTGGTTCTTTCAGTCTGATGCCAACGCGGCCACGCATTACATACATTGTGTCGCTCAGGTAGCAGACGGAGAGTGCGTCCATTTCGGATTCGGCGCCATCTCTAAGGTCGGAGACCTTTGGACTGGAGGCGAGTACGCATACGGGAGTGCATACAAAGCCACGGACACCCACGGCTCTGCCGTCAATTCTGACTCCTCCTACCTCCTCGACGGTCTCTGTGACTCGTCCAGCGGCGCTCCGTTCCGCGCGTCCCTCCATATTGAGGGGATTCCTGGGCAGGCGGTAGGGAAGTGGGGTGTTGTCGGTAATTTCGCCAGCGCTAACGCGGGGACTGATCGTGGGGCGACGGCTAGAACTAAGACTCTCGGCGGATTCCGTGGGGGAGCGATTGCTCGAGCCTTTGGACGAATCGGCTCGAATAACCAACTCGGCCTTGTTCCAATCTATCCGATCGCAGCGGCAACTTTAACAGAGGCTGACGCTGTGATTCGAATTCTTGGTGAGATAAACGATGTTGGTGGCATGAACATCCAAGCTTATGAACTTGGCGACACAATGCTCATAGGTGCGGATACCTGGTATGTTTTCCCAACTAAGAAAAAGAGTGGGGATAACGTTACGGGAAGCACTTACTACTCAGGGATTGCTTACCGGGTCGCACTGACCTGATCAGGAGATACTGTGGCTACGTTCAATAAATTCAATCAGTATTCAGAAGATCTCGCCAAGAAAGTTCATAATCTTGGCTCAGATGCTCTTACTGTTGCCCTGTGCGCTGCGGCTAATGCGCCTGTCGCAACAAATTCGATTCTCACCAATCTAACTCAGATTTCGTATACAAATCTCTCGACAAGAGTCTTTTCGATTACGTCGTGTGCCCAGGCATCTGGGGTATTGAAGCTAGTCCTGGCAGACCTTGTTCTGACGGCGTCTGGCGGTTCGGTTGCGACCTTCCGTTATGCTGTCCTGTACAATGACACGCCAACTTCGCCTGCGGATCCTCTGATCGGCTGGTGGGACTACGGTGCCGACATCACCCTTCTCAACGATGAGAACTTCACTGTCGATTCCGATCAGACCGGCGGGATTATTACGATCACGTAAATGTCTACGTCGATCGCGTTTGTTAACAAAGGTACAGGATCCGGCGGGACCACCACGATCACGCCGTCGTTTCCTGCAGTCACTTCAGGGAATATACTTCTCCTCGTAGTGACGAATAAGTACCCAACAAACGCACCGACAACCCCCTCTGGCTGGACTTTGATCACGAACGCCCAAAAATCGGGCGGGTCAGGGTCCAGCGGCGCTGACACTGGGCAGGTCTATTGCTCGGTATACTATAAGATCTCGGACGGAACCGAGACAGGGACACAGTCTGTCTCTATCCCGATCGGCAACTCGGCGATGGGGATTATTCTTCAATACTCGATTGATGCAACGAGTACGTGGGATACTCCTCACTGTAGAAGCGCGTCTCAGAATACTGGCGGCACAGCCTCCTGGTCTGCAACGTCAGCCACGGATCCGAATATCCTGGTTGATGACCTTATCGTTTGCTGCTCAGGAATTAATACTGACCTTTATACATATAGCGCGGAGGCGATGTCATGCTCAGGCTGTACGTTTGGAACAGTTAATGAGCGCGTTGATAACGTTGTTACAAACGGTGACGACGTTGGGACCGTGGTCGCTGATGCCTTTGTAACAGCTGGAGCTTCTACCGGAACGATTACGTTTACGATGACCGCAAGCGGTAGCGCAACGAATAATCCAGCTGGCGCGACCGTTTTCTACGTTCTTCGTGAAATTCGGCATTACACTCTTGTTGCCGGCACCGGGGCCTTCTCCATCGCTTCCACGGGAACGAACCTCCTGTGGAAGCGAGTCCTGTCTGCCGGAAGTGGAGCCTATTCCATAGCAGGGGCGGGAACGTCCCTGCTATGGAATAGAGTTCTCTCTGCTGCAGCCGGAGCCTTTGCCATAGCAGGAGCAGGCACGTCCCTGCTATGGAACCGTCTACTCAGCGCAGCAACGGGTGCCTTCACGCTCGCGGGGGCGGGAACGTCCCTGCTATGGAATAGAGTTCTCAACGCTGAGACAGGTGCCTATACAATCGTCGGCGGTGACCTTGCGACGGCAGGCTTCATCCAACCAACTGGGATTGCTTCTTCTGAGCGCGTTGAAGAGCCAGAAGTCACTCGCGACGGCTTTGGAATTGCACTCGTAACCGACCGTAAAGCCTTTTTCATGCCGAAGAAGCTCATTCCTGGCCCGCTGCCCAGAGGAAGGAAGGGGCGAATCGGCCTTCCGATGCCTAAGAGGAAATCGCGACCGATCCTCTTTCCAATTGGCTTTGGTGGTGCCTGGGCACCCGGTCTTGTCTCGCCGCCTGGTGGCTCTGGGCCGATCGACCGTCCTTGTGTCCTTGTTGACTTTACGATTGGTGCTAACTGGTTCAATCGAATCCACATCCTGCCTAGGACGCCGATTAACTTCGAACGATTTATTACTCCACAGCAACAGACGATCGAGATTTTCAATGCATTCAATCAGTCTACGGAATTGACGGAGGTTAATAATCCTCTTGATCCGGGAGTGACTGTCGAGGATCTTCCGACACTCCCGTATAAACTTCTTCCATATTCGTCGCTCCTTGGAGTTTCTATTAGAACCTCCGAGGACGGGCCTCTTAAGTTTGACGACCAGATCGGGTTCGTCTTCTCTGTCGGTAATCAGGTATTTGCCGAGATTCTTGGGCTTAGAGTCCCGATTATTCCGTGGAAGCCAAGCGGTAATATTACTGAGAATCTTCAGTTTGGAACAAGCGTTCTGAGGATTCTCCGTGGGAAGGAACAGAGGATCTCGTATCGGGTTAACCCTCGTCAGTACTTTGAAGTTCCTTATCTCTTCGATATCGACGGGGATCCTCGACGAGAGATCAATAACCTCCTGTTTGGTAGACAGTCAGAGGTTATCGCCCTCCCACTTTGGCATGAGTCAGTCTCCATTAACGGGGCTCTTGTAACGGTTGGAGACTCTGTTACGATTCCTGTGAGCACGACGGTTGGAGTTGATCTTCGTGTGGGTGGGTATTTGATGATCCGTAAGTCAGATTCCTACTACGACGTCGCTAAGATTGAGTCTGTTTCGAGCAATTCCATCGTCGTGACGTCGGTAACCCTTAATTCCTATGCGATTGGCGACATAGTTATGCCAATCAGGTTTGTTAATATTACGTCGGCTCCAAGGAACGGTAGGAACCCTGTCGGTGTTGCTTCGTATGTCATCCAATGTCTATCTGTCGATAACGATACTGGAGCTTCAGATGGTTCTCTGATTGGTTTCAGTACCTATAACGGTAGGCTGATACTCGATCAGAATAACTTCATGAATGGATCAACGAAGGCGGAGGCTTTCATTCAAGAAGTCGAAGGCTATGACAGCCTCTCAGGAGTCCGTCAGCAGTTCGCTTCCTGGGATCGAAATAAGGACCTGCGCGATTTTGGGTTCTTAACCCGGAATCGCGCAGAGCTCCGAGATTTCCGAAATCTCATCCTAGCTCTGAAGGGGAAACTGATCTCCTTCTATTGCCCTCAGATTGCTGTTGACTTGAAGGCTACTCAGGATTTGACGAACGGCGACGATACAATTACCGTTAGGAATAATAACTATACGCAGTATGCAAATGGCAAGGAAGGTCGAAATATCTTCAAGATCACTTTCTCAGATGAGACTAGCCTTATTCGTAAGATCACGGCGTCTGAGGTTTTGAGCGAGACTGAAGAACTTCTAACTCTCGATGCTACGTGGCCTTCCACTAAGACAATCAGTCAGATCGTCTTAGTGGAATGGATCAATCTCGTACGTTTTGACTCTGACGAGGTCAAAATCCAGCATCGTGGAATTGGTAGAGCTCGGGCTACGGTCCCGATCCTCGCAGTTGAGGATGACGGATGAGCGACTTCGATACCCTTGAACGTAGCACGCAAGGCTCACGGCCGATTGAACTCTATGAGTTCGTGACACCGACTATCACCTATCGCTATGCTTCGACTGAAAGTGAGTTCGTCAATCTTGGACAAACTTACGAACCGATCGCCATCTCACACGATCCAATTTCATACAGTCTTGACGAACGGACTAAAATCGTCAAGGTAACGATGCCAGCCGAGACGGAATTTGCGAAGCGGTACATCAGCGTTAATCCATCTGGGCAGGTGATGGGTAAGATCATCCGTCTTCAGCTTGATGAGACTCCAACGCCAATCCGACAGGTCATGTTCATTGGATTCGTGAGAGGAGTTCAGTTCGACACGGACTTTAATCTTGCGAAGATCGGACTTCTCTCAGCAGACGGAGCGAAATCTGAGTCTCTTCCCAGAAGGACGTACTCGAGCCTCTGCAGCAACCAGATTTACGATAAGTTCTGCGGGGCTAATTCTGCCGCGCATACGTTTATTGGTCCTTGCACGGCAATGGAGAATGCCCCGTCAGGGAATAAGATAACGATTACCGGGAGCGAAGCCTCCGGCCACAAATTTGCCGGAGGCTTCGCGGCCATAGTCGGCGAGGACTCCGAACTCCGGATGGTGATCTCACAGATCGCAACAACGGATGACGTCCTTCTTCTCCAGCCCTTTCCAGTTAGCCCAGTGGGGCGGCAGATAAAGCTTGTTGCCGGGTGCGATAAGAAGCTAACCGGAGACTGTTCTAACGTTTTCGATCGTGTTAAGTCTTTCAATGGCGCTCAGTACGTGCCTGGGCGACCGCTGTTCGAGCTCGGACTAGAGTAATGCTTACCCAAGTCCTGATAATTGTTGTCCTGTTCCTTCTGTCTCAGCTTTTTGCTCCAAAGCCGAAGACTGAGAATGCTCGTCCAGCAGGAATGGGCGACTTCTCTTTCCCAACGACTTCATCCTCCCGGGCAGTCCCGATTGCTTGGGGGACTGTGAAGATTAACGGTGGGAACGTCATGTGGTACGGGAACCTAATTCAGTTTCCGATCGAAAAGAAGATCAAGTACAGTCTCTTTGATACTGAGTATGTGACCATTGGATTCCAGTACTTCCTTGGAATTCACCTTGGACTCTGCCATAAATTCGATGAACTCGTTGGGATATCGTGGGGTGAGGTTGAGGTCTGGGATAAGGACATCGACGATCCCCCCTCTGGGCCAACAAGTACGATCACGGTCTCGCGATTCTTGAACTTGTTCGGCGGTAACAATATCGGCTCTGGCGGAATCAACGGCGAGATCGATATCCTCTACGGTGGCCAGGACCAGGAGATCAATCCCTATCTTGCCCAGTATCAGCAGACACTCGTTGGGACGGACAAGACCTCCGCCTATAAGGGTTATGCTGGGATCGTATTGAAAGACTTTTATCTTGGTAACAGTACGTTTCTTAAATTCCCGTCGGTCGTAGTTCGGAGAATTCCTAACGGTCTTGGCCTGCCGGATGATGTCGCTAAGTTGAATGACGGTAATGATTGCAACCCGATGAACGTTGCTCACGAGATCATTACCGACGATGACTGGGGGATGAAGTGGCCTTCGTCGATGATCGACGTCTCGAGTTTTACAGCTGCTGCCGAAACACTTGCGACGGAAGGCAACGGTTTCTCCTTCCTGCTCGATACGATCACATCGCACGACGACATTCTTAAGGAGATCGAGCGCCAGATCGGTGGCGTTATCTTCATCGACCATACCTCGGGGCTCTGGGTTTGTAAGCTTCTTCGGGCGGACTACGACGTCGATGACATTATGGAGCTTTCGGCCAGCAAGAACATCACGAAGGTCGATCGCTTCTTCCGTCAGACCTGGGCGGACACGAAGAATCTCGTTACGCTCTCCTTCAATGACCGCGAGCAAAGCTATAAGGAGGTCGTCGCCTGGGCTCAGGATATGGCCAACGCCCAGATGCAGGGGAATCTGACGGTCACTAGCGGGAAGAATTCTCGTGCGAGCGTCAAATATCCTGGCGTGAAGAATGCTGATCTTGCGAATTCTTTAGTGTGGAGGGATCTCAGAAATCTCTCTGTACCGAGAACTTCCACGACGCTCGTGTGCACGCGCGACGTATACTCGCTCAAGCTTGGTGATGCATTTGTCTACACGAACACTGAGCACGGCATCAATAAGTTTGCGATGCGCGTTTCTCGAATTGACTATTCTCGTATTGACAAGGGAGAGATCCTGATCGAAGCGATCGACGACCTTACCGCGACTTACCCTTCCTCCGGCGCAGCCCCGCCCCCCACTCTTTGGGTCTCCCCGACCTCTGGGCTACAGGAATTTGCCTTCTCCTTTGCGATAGAGGCACCATACGCTCTTGATATCCGGGATACAAACTGGAATCCGACCTATGGCCCAGTAGACCATGTGTGGTTTGGAACGGTTCGAATTGCGTCCGCTAGCGGATATCTTGAAACAATCGATGACATCGCAGATGTTGGATTTACTGACTTATACGATGATGGTAATATCGGGATTTTCGCTCTCAATGCACCGTTGAAGGACAATCTTGTTCAAGGCCCCGCGATTGGGGGCACGATCACAGTCACAACTGTTTCAGCTTTCGCCAAACAGACGATCATTGATTCTAATGCTGGGCAGCCAACGGATCCAAGAGACATTGGCAATAAGCTGTATCATATGCTTATGATCGAGGATGAATTCCTCCTATTTGACACTATTGAAGCAGGCTCTGGTAATGACGTCATCATAAAAGGACTGTATCGTGGGATCATGGACACGGCTCAGCCGCGTGTTCATCCGGCTGGAACGCAGGTCTTCTTCGTTAATGGAATCGGCGGGGGTGAAGTCACGCTCTGTGGCGGACGTCTTAACGGTATCAACCTGAAGGCGGGAGCTGATTATGACTTCTATCTCCGGCCCTACAACAAGACAGAAACTGCCGATCCTGGCGATGTGACACCGATTAGGGTTTCGATGAATGATCGGTCGAGGAGGCCACTTTCTCCCGGCGCCATTTCAATAAACGGCGTCGAGGGAAGTGTGGTCTCCTCACTTGAAGGAACCGGGGCAGGCGATGGACTTGGCGTCGCACTCTTGTTCATTCGTCGTGACTTCCGAGGCGGTAACGAAGTTGACGTACTGACGATCGACGCTGCCTTCACCTATCCTGACTTCCCGTCTGTTAATAGCACGAAGTACATCGTGAGCGTGTACGCTGATCCGCTTGGTGTTGACACGCTACTCTTTACGCTCGCAGAATCTTCATCGGCTACGACGACGCTCCTGCGAGACCATGTTCTTAGGTTTACTAACGGAGTGATCCCGGCCCAGATCGGAATAAAGATCGAGGCGAAGCATACGTTCAAGAGCGTAACCTATTTCCAGTTTAATCAGACGAAGTGGATCTGTGACGTCACTACTGCTTTGACTGGCCAGTTCGTATTCGGTGCACTTGATGACGGGGTTTCCTCGAATATTTATACGGCAACGGTCGCTGGAACGTATTCTTTCACTTTGTTCAGCGCCCTTTCCGGCGGCGCGATTGTCCAGGTCTCGAAGAACGGTGGCTCCTTCACGACGCTGGTCGGTGCTGGGCAGACGACAGGAAATCTCGCAGGAGTTGTAATCGGAGACACGGTCGTCATTAAGCATAATGACGCTACTGTCGGGGAAGAGCGGTTCATTTCGATGGACGCTCCTAGTACGGGGCAGGATGGTTTTGCGTTACTCTATAAGTCATAATGCTAAGCGAAGAAATACCTATCCCTCCTGCCGGTGTAATCGGTCTTGCAACGGCAGTTGTCATCCTGATGATAAGACTCGTTCCAGCGATAATGCGAAGGATGGAAGAGTCCACACGTAAGGATAGGGCTCTTATTCGGATGCTCAAAAAGATCTACGACATTCAGAGGCAGATCGAGCTCAACACCCGTAAGGTAAGTAGACTTCAAGAGCTCGAAAACGCGGTTAGCCGGATGAATGAAAAGCTTGAGGGGGAAGTGAAAGTGAAGCTGTAATTTTGATAGTGGCTGGTTTTGCCGGGGAAGGTTGTCCTCGTTGAACCACGCATAAGTAGGCTGTCGCGGTGCGCCACCTTGGCGCGACGAAGGGAACAGATCGTGAACGTTCTGAAGCAGGAAAAGCAGGCGTTGATCCTCTCCGCCTTGGTCGAGGGCAACAGCATGCGCTCGACGGCGCGCCTGTGCGACGTGGACCGCGAGTCGGTGACGAAGTTGCTGCTTCGCGCTGGAATCTGTCCCTGCGCATGGGATCGTCCCGGTTCGCCAGACTCACGCTCAACTTCTCCAAGAGCGCGGACGCCCTACGAGCGGCGGTGGCGCTGCATTGCGCCCACCACAATTACTGCCGCCCGCACATCACGTTGAAGGGGGAGACACCAGCTCAACGTGCTGGTATCGAGCACCGGAGATGGGAGATCCTGGAGCTTCTCTCCTAAGAGGGGGCTTCTCCAGTGTGTACCCACTACGTCAAAATAGACGACGCTTTAGGCGCCCCCGGCGGGGTTCGAACCCGCGACAGGCGGATTAACAATCCGCTGTTCATGCCACTGAACTACGGGGGCGTTGAAAGCTCGGAGGGGAGCGGCGGAAACGTCCCGCGAAGATGCTACCGCCGCTCCCCGGCTTCTGACTTACTAGTCACGGCGCCGCCGAGTCATCGGCGCCGCCGAGTCATCGGCGCCGCCGAGTCATCGGCGCCTCAACTTTCCTGAGCATCGCGCTCTCCCTTCTCGGCGTCGATCAGGTCACCGCGAACGGCTTCCAGTCGCCGATGATGGCGGTCAACTTCCACGTCCCATCGCCGACCTGCTCGGCGATCTTGTCGGTGCGGAGGATGTCGTTCACGTTCGCCACGTTGGCGGCGTCCTCGCCCCACCGCTTCTGAATCGCCTTGGTGATCTGCGTGGGGCCGGCGGCCTTCAGCGCATGCAGCACCTCGACCACGCGATCGCGCCGCGTAGCGCGGTCCTTGGCGTGCGGGTGGGCAGGTGCAGGGGAGAGGGACGGGCGGCCGACCGCGCCCCGGGAAAGACCAAAACCATCCAGTGCCGTAATTTTTATGTAGCGCGAAGGGCGATGAGACGGTAAACTCATCGTTTGCGCTAGAATCCACAGAACCCAAGGAGAGCGAAGATGGCTGTAGCTGTGAGAAGGACAGTCAAGAACGTCACCACGGTCTACCGACTGCCCAGAAGGGATAGTCAAAGGAAGAGGCTGTACCGAGCCGAGCGTAACGCGTTCGATTCGGCCTTCGACGTTCTTCTTGATCGCCCAGATGAACGCGGAATCCAGAAGGTCATTCGGCGCGTTCGTAGGTCGAAGACCTGGAAATCGATCCTTCGTGAGTTCAACGTCACCCCTTACGAAGGACAGTTCCGCGTGACGCTCATCAAGTCACAGAAGAAAGGCGCGAGCGCGGATTCTCGTGACGGTCTTAAGTTCGGGACGTTGATGATCACGCTGCCTGTCATCCTTCATGAGCTCGCACACGTAGCCACAGGCTACGTGTGCGGTCACTCCTGGCCGTTCGCAAACGTGTACGTCAGGTTGGTAAGCCGGTTCATCGGACGGAGCGCGCGAAACGACCTCCGAAGGGCGTTTCGCGCGCTTAAGGTGCGGTACACGCCCCCTCGGAGCCTGTCGCCGGAGCGGATTTTAGCCCTCCAGGACCAAGGGCGAAGACTCTCGGCCCAAGCCGCGTTGGGGAGGCTCGATGGTGTAAAGGCCTTACCGACCTCACCCGAGGCTCGCCTCGCCGAGCCTCGGTTGGAGCAGCCCGGAAAGCGGAGGCGAGCTTGGCCATGATCATGCTCAGCCCGGAGACCATCGTCATTCCTCCTCAACGAGACATAGGTTCTCGAGCGGAACGTCGATCCTTCGCGAGCCAAGGGCTACGTGGATCATCTCGGCCATCGGTTTCTCGTCCTCGTCCACTGTCGCACGGAGTTCGATAACTTCTCCGTTGACCTCCGCCTCCAGGAAGACTACGTCGCCCTTCCTGAAGGGACGGTTCTCAGGATCAGTCTCTTGGAGCATGGCGGAGCACCTTATGAACGTACATGTGGACGAGGTCAAAGAACTTGTACGTCCTTGCGGCTGGGTACCTACGATCCTCGCAGAAGGCCCCAGCTGCCATGTAGATACTTGGTATGGCCGACGTCTGCCAGTAGTCCAGGAACTCGACGAATTCGATAGCCGTCTCGCCATCACGGCGTGTGATCCCGGAGATCTGGATCTTGTCCTTCCCCTTCATGACGCCATCTCGCGGTAGGATTTGGCGAGCTTTCGTAGTCATGGCTAGCTCCACAGTTGGGTTCTCTCGTAACACCAACAACCTTACGGCTTTCTAACCCCCGCTACTAGTGGAAAATTCAGAAGAATCTTTCCCAGGGGCGTCATTTTCTCGATAACCCCCGGAAATCTCATTAGAAAGAGCTTGTCGAAACCCTCTCTATGGTCGCCGATCAATACCGCGATCGGCGAGGGATGAAGCCAAGGTGGGCTTCATGTACTCGATGCAAAGGAACCGGGATCATCAGCTGGTCCTCGCTCATCCCCGACACCAAGCTCCCTGACCTTCCATGTCATTCTTGCCGCACAACAGGCAAGTTCTTCCCACCGGACTCGCTCATGATCGAGGATGCTGTCACGTTCAAGGGACATCTTCGCTCGAGCTACAGATCGAACAAGGATGCGCGCTGCTACTATGTGTGGCGCATGGCCAGATTCCACGGTGGGAAGGATGTCACGATGCCAGTCACAGCATCGTGCGTTGTCAGTGGGGATCCGTTCATCCGGACCCTTGACCTCATCGCCGACGCCATCGCGAGGCGATACCTCGGCACCGACGTCGCCGCAGCCTACCGCTGGGGTAACGCGCTTGGCTACCTCCCCGACATTCCTTCTGGGCGATCTGCGACTGCCTAGGGGGTCAAAATTCACGATTTTTGTCCTAGCGTTAGAAGTCGCTGAGGGTGGCGAAGTTGAACGCGGAGCCAAGGAAATGAAGCGCCTTGCCAGTATGGTCTGGGTCATTTGCGTCGCAGCGATGCTCGTCCTCGCTGCATGGACTTATCTGATGTCGCCATGAGGACCAAAGACATCGAAGGATTTTGTTCAGTCTGTTCATTCAAGATCGAACGAACAGACGACGGTGCTGGGTTGGCTCATAAATTCCTTAACTCAAAGGAGTGGGAGGAACAGAATCCTCAAGTATGTGAGGATTGCGTGAAGGATCTCGCCGCAATTCTTGGACTCAGCGAAGAAGTTACGAGTCAGGTCCTCAAACAAGGATCACAACCACAACCAGGAGTCTAGAAGCATGAAAATCTATCTTATCCTCTGCGTTGTAACTCCTGTCCTATTTGCCTGCGCCTGTGCACTCGGTCGGTACAATCGCGACCGTAGGTATAGGAGCATGACTAATGGCAATCGCGTTCCCCAGCGCCCAGGGTTACGGAACTGATACTCCTGGTGGCCTTGGAGGGAAAATCCTCCGCGTTACGAACGGGAACGACGACGGCAGCCCAGGCAGCTTCCGCTGGGCAGTAAAGGAACCTTACCCCCGCATCGTCGTGTTCGAGTATGCCGGGGTGATCACACTCAACACTCCATTGTCGATTAACCAGCCCTATTGCACAATTGCTGGCTATCTTGCTCCGCCCGGTGGCGTAACTCTTCGCGGAGAAGAACTACGTTTCCGCTCTCACGACATCGTCATTCGCCACATGCGTCATCACGCGGGGCATATTGTCCCAGCACGGGACACATTTGACGACCGCGATTGCATGAACACGGATGGTGGCTCTGGCATCCACCACATCGTCGTTGATCACTGTGACCTTCTCTGGTCTGTGGATGAGTGCTTTGCAGCTTGGGGTGGTGCCCAGTATATGACGATCAGCGATACGCTGATTGGCGAGCCGCTCTGGCACTCGGTTCATCCTAAGACTGTCGGCCCACCGTTCAAGGGCCACTCGATGGGCTTGGTAATCAGTAGCGCCGACCCATTGAATCCAACGAAGTACGTCTCAGTCATTCGTACCGCGGTTGCTAATTCTAATCAGCGTAATATTCAGATCGACAACGCTGACTTCGTCGATGTTCGTAACCTTTACGTCTATAATTATGGTAATTTCGGTACAGCAGAACCTGGCGCTCCATTCGAATTTGAAGGCATTGCGGATAAGCAGATTAACCTTGTCGGTGCTGTCTATGATCCTGGTCCAAATTCCTATCCCCTTCACCCTGGCATTGTTATTCTCGCCAATAACGCCAACGGTAAACTCTTCATCGATCAGTGCCGTGGCCCTTGCGACGGAGTCCTGAATAGTGGTGGCGCGCCTGGCTTCAATCAGTGGAACTTCGTGAGACTTGGAAACGGTACTGTGCCGCCCGAAACGGGGCATCGACTCGACGCCCCGTTCGCTGCGCCAGAGGTCCGAATGACTGATCCTGACAAGCTTAAGGACTGCATACTCGCTAACTGCGGCGCGACGAAGCCAGGTCGAGATTCTCACAATCAGAGAATCATGGATCAGATTCGCAACAACACTGGAGCGATCATCGACGACGAGACGACGGTGGGAGGCTTCTAGAACCCCAGTAAAAGTGCTCTTTCCAGCACGTCCTAGCGTAGGCCACCCCGGAAGGGTAAAGTTGCCGCCCGAGCGAAAGAACCCCGGAGAACCCAATGTTCGTCATGAAGACGGAGCCGTTCCCGCATCAGGCGGAGTGGTTTGATCGTACGAAAGACCTCACAGCGTGGGGTCTTTTGTGGGAGCAGGGAACCGGGAAGACCAAGCCCACTCTTGATACCGCAGCGTATCTCTACCACAAGAGCGTAATCGACACTCTTCTTATCGTCGCGCCATCTGGCGTTCACAGACGGTGGATTAGCGACCAAATTCCCGCACATCTCCCTGAATGTGGAGACGTGTGGACCTTCTCCTGGTCTGGGCAGAAGTCGTCCACGCAGAAGCATGCTCTCGCCGCAGCAATCGCCCAGCGACACAAAGGAGGTCTCCTTTGTGTCGCAATATCATACGATTCTCTGATGACAGACCGTGGCGGGGACTTCGTGAAGGGCCTTCTTACGAAGAGGAAGTGTCTCTACGTCCTTGACGAATCGGATAACGTCAAGTCGCCGAAGGCGAAGAGAACGATTCGTGTTTTAGCCTCCAGCAAGTATGCAGTCTACCGACGGATCCTTACAGGGACTCTCGTAGACGAGAGTCCCTTTGATGTTTACTCCCAGCTCAAATTCCTCGACTCCGGAATCTGGGAGAAGATTGGCTGTAAGGGATTCGCGGCCTTCAAATCGTTCTTCGGCATCTTTGAGGAGCGAAGAATTGGTGGCCAAGACGGTAGGGCCTATCCACAGCTCATTAGTTATCGGAATCTTGAGCTTCTTAAAGGAGTGATTAGCTCTACCTCGAACCGGGTCACGAAGAATGGCACACTTAAGCTCCCACCGAAGCTCTACCAGAAGCGATACTTTTCGATGACCGCTGAGCAGTGCAGGGTCTACGAGAACCTTAAGAACGAATACGAGTCCACGATTCATAGCGGCGAGACGATTACTGCGGTTCTCGCCATGGTCCGTCTCACGCGGTTCCAGCAGATTACTTCTGGATTCGTGCCCACGACTGCAACCGTCGACTGGGGAGACAAGATTACTGCAAACTATGATCCAGAGGATCTAGAGGAATTCTATACCGACATACTTGAGACAAAATCGAATCTTGTTAAGAACGAGTTCCTTAATCTTCACCCAGACGCAAGTAACCCCCGTCTTGAATGCCTCCGAGAAATTCTTGAGCAGACGAACGGCCAGCTCATTATCTGGGCCAAATTCACGCGGGACATAGATTTGATCTGTGACCTTCTTGGTCAGATGAAAATCACCTTCGCTCGTTATGACGGCAAAGTTGCCCCAGACGATCGCCATCGGGAAGAGGACCGTTTCCACTCTGGAGAGGCCAGGGCCTTCGTATCGAAGGCATCGGTTGGTGGTGCTGGGCTTACGCTGATTGAGGCGAGAACTGTTATTTATTACAATAACACTTTTCGTCTCAAGCATAGGCTTCAGTCTGAAGATAGAGCCCATCGTCTTGGGCAGGACAACCAAGTTCTCTACATCGACATCGTTGCCGAGGACACTGTAGACGAAAAAATTCTCAACGCGCTCAGAACAAAGCGGCGAATCGCCAGTGAAGTCAACGGCGATAACCTCGCAGAATGGGTCTAACATGCTACCACGAGTATTCGTAGTCCAGAATCATCTTCGTTATGACCGGAACAGAGGCGACCTGGTCCCGAAGTATGACATTAGCCCAGCAGAAAAATTTGGAGAGTTTAAGTTCGTTCTGCCGCCCCGAGCGACTCTAGAAAACATTCCAGAGGTTCTCGGTCTAATGGAACGTTCTCTGTCTGATTACAGCGACAAAGACTCGCTACTCCTAATTGGCAATCCAGTATTCATCGGCTGGGCCGTTGCGATTGCAGCAAAGCATAATGGTGGCCGAGTTCGCTGCCTGTACTGGTCAGGCGGGACCCAGAGCTACGAAGTTGCCGCCGCAACAATTCCAGGGGTGGGAGTGATTCATGCCTGAGGACGTTTACGCACGGTACAGAAAGGATCCACCGGCAACGGATATGCAACAGCTTCGATCGCTCGCGCAGAGACAGGTCGAAGCTGAGGTAGAGGTCGAAAAGGCAGAGATCGCTCTGAAGAAAGCGAAGGAAGCCCTAGAGACCGTCTCAGAAGAGCTCCTTCCGAATGAGATGGAACGAATTGGGCTCGAGACATTTAAGACCAAGGAAGGTCTAAAGATCCAAGTCAGATCCACCATCTACTGCTCGATTCCGAAGGAAAAGAAGGAAGAAGCGATGCAGTGGCTGATTGACAACCAGCAGGGCGGGATGATCAAGAGAGAAGTTCTTGTCTCCCTCACCCAGCAGGAGGAAGTTGAGGCGATGGCTCTCTTTCTGATCCTGAAGAAGGCGTTCCCGAATGTGAAGATTGACCGCTACGTTGAATCTTCAACAATGCGCGCCCACATCGCGGAGGAGCTTGAAGAGGGGCGACCCTTCCCTATGCAACTCTTTGGTGCCGGCGCCGTCAAGAAGGCCAAGGTAGAAGTTCCCGCCTGATTGTCCCTGAGGCGGTAAAGTTACAGGGATGAACTAAGAACAAGGAACCTAAGAATGGTACGCAAGCGCAACGCATCACCCCCGCCCTCGTCAGAGCCAGCTGCCCAGGAGTCCCAGCTGCCGGTGAAGTATGACTACGGCCAGCACCAGGGCAAGGGCTTTGAGGGCACGAGTCAGGCAGACTTTGCTCTCCCGTTTCTCGGCGTGATTCAGTCGAACAGTCCGGAAGTGATCCAGGGTAAGCCGAAGTACGACGACAAGGCAAAGCCTGGAATGCTCATCAATTCGGTGACTCGCGAGATCATCGACGGTGTCAAGGGCGTCTACTTCATCCCCTGCGCTACCCAGCACGTTTTCGTCGAGTTCCGGCCGCGTGCCCAGGGCGGAGGGTTCCAGGGCGTGCACCCCGTTGATTCTGATATCGTCACGACTGCGAAGAATGCTTCGAAGGAGTTCGGGGACTATAAGACGGATGAAGGCAATGAACTGACTGAGACCTTCTACGTCTTCGGTATCCGGCTCGCAGCCCCCGATTCTACGGAAGGAGTGGAGGCCGTCTGCGTCGCTTTCACCAGCACGAAGATCAAAGTCTACAAGCGGTTCATGCAGGTTCTTCGTTCGTACAAGGGGAAGCCCCCGCTCTTTGCGCATCGACTGCTACTTCGTTCGGTGCCTGATAAGAACGCCCAGGGCGACTTTTTCAACTTCGCGGTTGGTCCCGCCATCGACGACAGTACGGCGAAGTCCCTACTGCCGCCGGTTCTTGAGGACGGGAAGACCCCGAATCCATTGCTCGAAGAGTGCGCTGCACTGAGCGAGCAAATTGCTCAGGGTGCGCGTGGCGCTGATCACGCTGCTGGTGCTGCCAGTGGTGAGTCGAGCGGCGCGAACGCCGACAAGCTCTTCTAAGAAAGAGCTCCCTGCGGTGGCTGGCGGAGTCTTTCCCCCTCCCCAAACCGCCGTCTCCGTTAGCCATCGCAGGGGGTTTTATCGCTATGCAACTCGCGCCTCAGCAAAAAGAAGCTCTCCTCGCCGTTCGAGCGTGGCTCGAAGCTGGAATAGAGCCTCTCTTCAGGCTCTTCGGCTATGCCGGAACAGGAAAGACAACGCTGGCGAAGGGATTCTCTGCGGACATTGAAGGTCTTGCGCTATTCGCAGCCTTCACAGGCAAAGCTGCCTCGGTGCTTCGAAGCAAAGGATGCCTTAACGCCACAACTATCCATAAGCTGATCTACAACCCAGCTGAGAAGTCGAAGCTTCGGCTTATGGACCTGAAGCACATGCTGGTGAAGGAGAATGAGAAGAAAGACGAAAAATCTCTCACGGAAGTTTCTCGCCTCACCAAAGAGATCCTAGACGAGGAGAAGAGGCTGAAACAGCCGTCCTTCTCCTTGAAGTGCAAAGAAGCCAGCGATCTCTCAAGGGCAAAGCTGGTAATCATTGACGAATGCTCGATGGTCGACCGCAAGATGGGGGAGGACCTCTTGTCCTTTGAATGCCCAATCCTCGTCTTGGGTGACCCTGCCCAGCTGCCGCCGGTAAGAGGCTGCGGATATTTCACCGAGGGGACCCCCGATATCATGCTGACGGAGATTCACCGTCAGGCCGAGGGTTCGCCGATCATCGACCTGGCGACTAAAGTCAGACTTGGGGAGTACCTCAGTAACGGAACCTACGGAACATCCTTAGTCATTCCTCGGCGTGAGCTGACGCCAGAGAAGGTGATGGAGTATGATCAGATTCTCGTCGGTCGTAATTCGACGCGGCAGAGCGTTAACCGTCGATGCCGCGAGATCCTGGGCAGGAAGGACCTTCTTCCGGTTGCGGGGGACAAGATAGTTTGTCTCAAGAACAACCATGAACTTGGACTCTTAAACGGCGAACTCTGGGTTGTCGTTAGCAGTAACGTGATCGACGATGAAATGCTTGCGATGTCCATTCTTCGCCCAGAGCAGTCTAAGGAGGATCCCCCGCTCGAAATCCCAGTCTATCGGCATGCATTCGAAGGACGTGAGCTAGGACATTGGGAGCATGGCCAAGCGGAAGAGTTCGACTACGGTTATGCGTTGACGGTTCACAAGTCGCAAGGATCACAATGGGGATCGGTCCTTGTGTTTGATGAATCCTATTGTTTCCGTGACACAGCACAACGCTGGTTGTATACGGCAATTACTAGAGCGTCTAATAGGGTTACGCTGGCAAGATCTTAGGAGATCTAGGTGGAAGGGCCGCAACTAGAGTTTTCGGACACGCTGCACGCTGAGAAGTACCGACACGGTGGGGAGACATTCAAGGAGGCAATGAACCGGGTCGCTTCGGCGCTCAAAGACAACGACGAGCATTACTTCAAGACACGCGACATCCTTCTCGGGATGCGCTTCTTGCCAGGTGGTAGGATCCAGTCAGCGATTGGGTCCTCCAAGCGAACGACGCCGTACAACTGCTTCGTCAGTGGAACCATCGAGGACTCCTTCGTCGATGGCCACGGCTCTATCATGGAGCGTGCGAAGGAAGCGGCGACTACGATGAGGATGGGAGGTGGAATCGGTTACGACTTCAGCACGCTCCGCCCACGCGGCGCTCTGATCCGCAAGCTGAGTTCCAAGTCCTCTGGTCCGATATCCTTCATGGATATTTTCGACGCTATCTGCCGTTGCGTCGCCTCCTCTGGGCACCGGCGCGGAGCCCAGATGGGTGTTCTCCGCGTTGATCACCCAGATATCGAGGAATTCGTCCACGCGAAGCAAAATGGGACGCGCCTTACGGGATTCAATATCTCGATCGCCGTGACTGACGGCTTCATGCAGTGCGTCGAGAGTGGCACCCCGTTCATGCTGAAGTTTGCTGGAGAGAACTACCGCGAGATTGATGCTCGCGCTCTCTGGGAACAAATCATGCGCTCGACTTGGGACTGGGCGGAACCTGGCGTCCTATTCATCGACGCGATCAACCGCATGAATAACCTGTACTATTGCGAACAGATCGCTGCGACGAATCCCTGTTTCACTGGTGATACTCATGTATGGACAGCAGAGTATGGACCTGTCCAGTTCTCGACTCTCGCTGAGGCTAACCCGGAAAGTGTCCTCGTCCTAACACAGCTTCCTGATGGTAAACTTGTCTATCGAAAAATGGCTAACATTCGTCGGACTGCGACCAAAGCAAAGTTAGTTAGGATTAAGCTTGATAATGGTGGCGAGATTCGTTGTACTCCTAATCACGTTTTCTATATGCGTGATGGTAGTGAGTGCAAAGCAAAGGATCTACAGCCTAAGGATTCTTTGGCATCCGTCTATAGGCATAAGGCCAATTCGAAAGGGTACTTAAACCTTTTGAACGGAATTGTTCACCCACTTGAACATCATGTCCCGTTTGAAGGAATTAAGGGTCTTGGATCTAAAGTCCATACCCATCATATCAACGGCAAGAAAGGCGATAACAGGCCTTCGAATCTAGAGGTCATCGACTCTACTGAGCACCAGCGTCTTCATATGTCTGGTGACTCTAATCCTTTAAGAAGGATGCCGGGCAGAAACCCAATGAAGCTTTTCCCAGATTGCACACGAGGGCCAAAGAATGGCCGTTGGAGAGATGAAGTCTCCACGGAAAAAATTCTTGAGCTTCGTGGGTCTGGTCTTAGCTTCAACAAAATTGCGAAGCAAGTTGGTTGCTCGAAGTACACGGTTCAGCATCGGATCAAGACGGCTAACCATAAGGTCATCTCTGTCGAATTCCTCGAAGAAGTAGAAGATGTCTTTTGTGGAACTGTCGAAGAAACTAATCGTTTCTTCATCCAAACCGGCAAGAACGACGGCGTCCTCGTACATAACTGCGGGGAGCAACCTTTACCTCCTTATGGTGCTTGTCTACTTGGCTCCTTTAACCTCGCCAAATACGTTGATAAGAATGATAATAACGCGTTCCGCCTCGGCATGCTTGAGGAGGACATCCCGCATGTTGTTCGCGCGATGGATAATGTCGTAGACCGCGCTGTCTATCCGCTCTATGAGCAGGAGAAAGAAGCGCGGAGTAAGCGACGGATGGGTCTGGGCGTAACGGGTCTCGCGAATGCGTGTGAAGCACAGGGCCTTAAATATGGAACTCCTGAATTCATTAGCCTGACTGAAACCATCCTAAGAATAATCAAGGAAGGATGTTACCGAGCTTCCATCGACTTAGCAAAGGAGAAAGGTTCCTTCCCTAAGTATGAGGATGAGTATCTCGATGGGCAGTTCATTCGAAGTCTCAGCGAAGAAACTCGTGCTGGAATTAAACGACACGGTATTCGCAACTCGCACTTGACGTCTATCGCCCCGACTGGCACGATTAGCCTGTGCGCTGATAACGTCTCTAGCGGAATCGAACCTGTCTTTTCTCACAAGACAGAACGGACCGTCATCGAGTTCGAAGGACCTCGTAAAATCACGGTCGAGGATTATGGCGTTAAGAACTTTGGCGTGTTCGGTAAGAAGGCGGCGGATGTAAGTATAGACGAGCATCTTGCCGTGCTCGTCGCTGCCTCTGAACACGTAGACTCCTCCGTGTCGAAGACTTGCAACGTCCCAGCTTCCACAAAATGGGAAGATTTCAAGAATCTTTATTTCCAGGCTTGGAAGAATGGCTGTAAAGGTTGTACGACGTTTCAGATGGAAGGGAAACGCGCACCGATTTTGAAGGACGTTGAGCCTTCATCCTGCGCGTTCGATCCGGCTACTGGCCGTCGAGACTGCAACTAAGGGGGATTGGCGATGGCGGGCAAGATCGACATTTCGGTTATAACCCTAGGCACAGAACCCGAGGAGGCTGGCCTATTCGAGATGTTGAATCGGATTCCTAAATCTATTACGATCTCGACGATCGAAAGATCTTACACGACCTTCTCTCTTTCTCTTGCTAAAGCGTGCCAAGCTAGGGAAAGGCAGTGCCTCTTCTTTACTTCTGGCGGCCCAGAGTCACGGCACGCCGAAGCCGCGGCACACGGCGCGATCCCGATGTTGATTGAGCGCGCTAAGCTCAGTGAACAAGAAGCAATCGTCCGGTTCTTCATTAAGAAGAACGGCATCGGCGAGAGCCTGATTCTCTGGGACTGGAGCGACTGCCTAGAGATAACGAAGACGATCCGGGAGCGGCTTCTTACCCATCCTGACATGTTTGGGACATATGGTCATGTCCTGGTTCAAGACGACTCAGGGAGGGCGGTCTCTGCCCTTCTTTCGCTTATATTCAGGAATATGCCCTTTGCTTTCACTGTTTGTGCGTATCTAAGCCATAAGCCAACTTCCGGCTTCCTAGACCACTACCGCAAGAAGATCATAAAGGAAGCTGTAGATCTTGGCGTTCAGATCAGCGGCTCTAACTTGCATATTATTCATGATGACTATGTTCTGAACGAGATGTCAGAGCCAGGAGATGATCCACCTCATGGCTTGGATCTTGATCGCCGATACGGACTCAAAGCATATCGCTGGGCCGGTCGGAAGTTAACCGGCAAAGTTCTTCTGGTGGCCCAGAGATGACCCTATCACCTGGGCTCGACTTCCGGAAGAAGGAATACCGAAGAGAAACATTCCTTCGGTTCTATGAATTTCATCTTCGGTACAAGTCCCATCCCGGTGGTGTGTACTATCTAATACCATTCCTTCGAGAGCGGTATAAGTGGGATGATGAGCAGACGCTCTTCTTCTGTTTCCTCAACGGTAACACGCAGAACCCAGTTACAAGTTGGCTCCTCTTCAATGCAGGCAAGGATGATCTTGGATCGTTGAAGAAGTTCTACGAGGAGAACTATGGCCGTCTTCAGTACGACACCGATCGACGGCACCATAAACCTTTCCTTATGGAGTCTTTGGCGTCGTATTATAATCTCCTTGGAGATTATAGTCAGAAGAAGTTCTTGGACCAAATTGCAGATGGTGGTTTCTCCGCCATCTGGGACGCGGCGACTTCTGTCTACACCTTTGGCCGACTCTCAGCCTTCTCATACAGCGAATACCTTAAAATCGCTGGTGTCAAATTCGACTGCGACACACTCTTCCTTCACGATATGAGCGGTAGTAAGTCGCACAGGAACGGTCTCTGCATCGTTACTGGGAGAGATGAGTATGACTGGCACCATTCAAATCCAATGTTCGGAGGCGATTATCCGCCGGGTCTGGTGGAGACACTTATCCAAGAGGCAGATGAAATACTGGCTGAGGTACATGAGCGAGGTGCTATGGGTAGTAAGGATGCGAACCTCTTCACCCTTGAGAGCGCTCTATGCACGTACAAAAGCTGGCATCGGCCGAATCGTAGGTATCCAAACGTCTACAACGACCTCATGCACGATCGTATTTGTGCTGCCGAGTATTCATGGCCCGAGATAGACTTCTCGGTGTTCTGGGAGGCTCGGACAAAGTATCTTCCCTCTTATCTAAGGTTGGAAGATACTCTGTCCGATCCTGGCTGTGTCCCCGTCAAGCAGAACCACTACCTACGCACGGGTCAGCCGATTATGATGGATATAGAGCACGAGTGCTTCAAGAATAGCTTTAACGATGGCGTTAGGAACGCGGATGGGGAGCCTTCTCGCCTCCGCAAATTCTGGAGAAGGAAATGACGGATCAGCAGGAGCAGCAGCCGGACAAGATTGAAGAACTTGATTGTGGCTGTAAGAACCACTACTACGGCGAAAAGAAGGCTACTGCCCCATGTAAGGGCTGCGCCACTCTCACAATTGGTAATCATCTCATGACGATTGCTAATTCTCTTGCTGGCATTGCTTCTGTCCTGATCGCTGCTGGGACGAAGGACTCTGTTGATCGAGCGAATTCTAAGAAAGCGTCTGAGCAGAGAGAATTCGAAGCGATCAGGAATAAGATCGCTCCGACTCTGAGGAAAGTGTGATGTTCGTTAATATTCGCGGCACCAGCGGCTCAGGAAAGACGACTCTTGCTCGAAAGTTTCTCGAGCAAGCGGTTAGGGTGCTGGACCTAGGACCGCTTATCTGCCCTTTAAGTGGGAAGTCGGTTATCATCCCAGGGCACGTGACTGGGGATGGGATCTGTGTGATTGGCAGCTATAAGATGATGTCCGGTGGTCTTGATTCAATCAAGAGCACCGACACCCAAAGGGACGCCATCCGTCTTGCAGTCAAAACAGATGGCGTTAAGCACGTCCTCGCGGAAGGAGCTCTTGCCTCCGGTCTTTTCTCCTCGTGGTACGAATTCGCTGCTGAATTCCCAACCACCTGGGCTTACCTCGAAACTTCTCCTGAAGAGTGTGTCAAAAGGATCTACGCCAGGAACGGTGGCAAGGCCTTCCAAGAGAAGAATGTTCGTCACAAGCATGACGCCGTTCGCTCAACGAGGCGGAAGGCGATGCAGAGCCAACGAGTCAAGGTTCTAGATCTTCCAGCAGGTCAAGAGTATCAGACGCTCGTGAAGTATCTCTGGGACTGTGAGATGGCGGTCAATGCTCTACCCTGAACCGCTCTGGTACTGGATGACGGAGCGTGAGAAAATCCGTCAAAACCGAATGGCAGGAATACGCCCTCCGTTTACGCAGGACGTTATCTTGCAGACCTTTAAGTTCTGCAATGTGTTCCGGGAGCATGATCGCGTTACGACTTGGATCCGTGAAAACATTCGAGAGCCCTATGACAAGCATCCAAATTTGTTTGTGATGCTCGGCATGGCTAGAATCTACAACCTCCCAGAGACACTTCAAGCTCTCATTGACGGTGGACCTGAGACGTGGCCGGTTATCTCGCGCGCTTTTGATTCTCGCGCCGTTACGAAACTGACGCAGGAGCGTAAGGATCAAGGTCGTAAGATCTATACGGGTGCCTACATGATTAGCGCACCGAGCAGCCCAAGTAACCTGTGGTTCGGCCAGTCGAAGCAGGCCTACATCGCAGAAGGAGTGGTTGGTGGCCTCTTCGCAAGGCGACGCGACTGCCCATTCCGTCATTCTAGCGACTCTCCGCTTCCACTTGAAGGTGCTTGGTCCTGGATGCGTACGAATAAGCTTCTTGGGTGGGGACCGTTCATGTCCTATGAGCTTGTTACGGACGCTCGATGGACCTCTCTCCTCCGTTGTTCGCCCGACATTGACTCCTGGGCTAATGCAGGTCCTGGAGCCATCAGAGGGCTCCGTCGGCTCCTACGAGAGGACGGCCGTCTACGGGGAGTACCCTCGCCCACGGTCTCTAGAGCCGAGGCTCTACCGCTTATGCAGAGGCTCCTAGAGGAGGCCCCCCGGAACCTTCCTAGGTGGTTCCCGCGCCTGGAAATGCGGGATATCCAGCATAGCCTCTGCGAAGTCGATAAGTACCTCAGAGTGAAGCATGGGGAGGGAAGACCGCGTTCTATGTTTCACGGAGCAGCGTGGTATGGAAAAGAATGGAGTAAGGCTTAGCGATTACGTTAAGCAGCAGTACCTTAAAGGCAAATTCCCGGCAGAAGGGGAATTTGTCGGAAATGTCAGAATTACGGCTCAAGATACTTACAAAAGAAAGTGTCTTCTAGTCGAAGTTGTTGACGAGAAAGGTAACCCCCTTTTGTCATTCGTTTCGAGATTACTAATGAACGGGGAGTACCTCCTGTTCCCTTCAGACTGGAAGTTCAGAATTCCGTTTAAACTCACTACCACTTAGGAGAACCCAATGTACGTCTTCCAAGGAAGGAATGCACAACAGATCCTTCCGCGTGTTGCCCAGCACATGAAGCTGTACGGCGTGGAACGCGAAAGCCGGAACGGGAAGGTGAAGGTCTTCCCGTATCCAGTCACAACGGTATACGAGCGGCCGCAAGAACGTGTTATCTTTTCGAAAAGCAGAAAAGCTAACCCGTTCTTTCACTTCTTCGAAGCTCTCTGGATGCTGGATGGGCGTAAGGACGTATCCTGGATCGAGTTCTACAACTCGACCTTCGGCCAGTTCAGCGACGATGGACTGACGTTCAACGGCGCTTATGGTGCTCGTTGGCGCAGCCATTTTGGTTATGACCAACTAGAACGTATCGCCAGCGCCCTAGCTGAGCATAAGGACGACCGTCGTCAAGTTCTCACAATGTGGGACGCTCGATTGGACCTGGGCCTTGCCAGCAAGGATGTGCCGTGCAATACGCACTGTTACTTCCAGGTTGGGACGTCTGGATCGTTGGACCTGTTCGTTTCAAATAGGTCCAATGACATGATCTGGGGAACCTATGGCTCAAACGTAGTTCACTTTTCAATGCTGCTGGAATTCATGGCTGCGCGCATCGGCGTGCCGGTTGGAAAGTATTACCAGGTCTCGATGAACACGCACATCTACGAGCGGCACTTTTCGTTGCTGAATGACTTACCTTCAGAGGTAGGTCTATTCGGCGATGAGAAAACCTGGAAGACTAGCAAGATTAAGGAGACGGATCCATACGTTGTGCGTCCTGGCGAAATCATTTCCATGGTGAAGAATGGGGAGTCAGCTTCTGACTGGCGCAACGACCTCAGCCAGTTCATGAAGAACGAGCCTTCAATCTACGTGACTCGATTCTTTAATGAAGTTGCATCTCCTCTCAGAGCAGCCTGGGCTCTATTTAAGAAAAAGAGCGAGGACCGCTTCGATAGCGCTCTTGAAGCGCTAGGACGGTGCGCAGCGTCTGATTGGGCTCTTGCGTGCAGGGACTTCATTCACGAAAGGAGAGCCAATGCTGTCACCAGAAAAGAAGGCTGAGAAGCTCCTCTTTCTAAGAGAAGCGGGTGCTGTGGAACGGTCACATGCGTGTCCGCATCACGGATCGTATAGCATCGCCCAGCACTCGTTCCAAATGGCAATGATCGTTCTAACGTATCACCCGTCACCTTCCTTAGCGGTGCTTGAAGCTGTGCTTCTTCACGATGTCCACGAGAGGGTGACGGGTGATATTCCGGCTCCAGCACGGTGGTCCTCTCCTGAGCTAAAGGAAGCAGAGCATGGTCTACGGGATCTCCTTCGGAAGAAGCACGAGATCATGCTTGAACTTCCTGCAGACGAGAAGGCTTGGCTTAACTCAGCCGACCGCCTCGAGCTATTCCTCTGGGCAAGGGACCAGCTAGCCTTTGGTAATCGCCATATTGAAGGAATCATCGAAGAGCTCAAAAGCTGGTTTCGTGAGAGCTGGTCTCGCGTCCCAGACGAATTGAAGCCAGTCGTAAAGTCCTTGACGGACATGACGACATGGAAGAGGGGGAGCGATCGACCGTGAGCGACTACATCGACCATCTTTCTGAGATCGGCGCGGAAGATGCCGCTGGATTGAAAAAGGCCCAAGAGTCGTATGGGGACTCCTGGAAGAAGCGTGGCGGTACTGGTGCCTTCATGATGCTGGCCAGAAAGATGGACAGATTGGAACTTCAAGCAAAGAATTTCAATTATGACATCTTTGTTGCGATTGAAGAAGATACCCGTGCCGAAGGGATCATCGACGACATCCGCGACCTTCGTCGCTACCTGATGCTCGTCGAGGCAGAGATGCGCGCCCAGGGAGCGATGTCGGCCAAGTCAACGCATCGGGATAACTCTAATGCCTGAATTCAGCCACGTGATGATCGACCTGGAAACTCTAGGCCGCGCGCCCACCTCCGTCTTTCCGTCCCTGGGCTGGTGTGTCTTTGACCCGTTCTCGGATAGGATGGGAGACCAGGGTCAGGTTAACATTAAAATTGACTCGGCTATCGGCTCTGGTCTAACAATGGACGGTGACACGATCGAATGGTGGATGGGGCAGACTGGCCAAGCCAGAGTAAACCTGTTCAAGTCACCACAGGCCATTGAAGAGGCGCTCTCCATCTTCTCTGAGATGTTTCGAACGCAAGTCGGCCCAGAGGCCCTCCTCTGGGCCAGCGCTCCTAGCTTTGACATCGCGATACTTGAGAACGCTTACTTTAAGCTTGGGTATGAACGACCCTGGAAGTACAACCATACTCGCTGCCTCCGAACGCTACGGGACATGGCAAGGATGAGAGCAATCGAAGTCCCTAAGATGGAAAACCCGCATGTTGCGCTCCTAGACGCAATCAATCAGGCGAAGGAAGTTCAGTTCATTTACAGCGCGCTAGGCGTGAAGCCGTGAAGAAGCTAGGCGACAAGGATCGGATGCCGTTTGGAAAGTATAACGGAAAGACCATGGAAGAGGTCCCAGCGGGATATCTTCTTTGGCTAGATACTGAGTTGGAGGAGCAAACTCTTCTTAACGAGGCGCAGCAAGCTGTTAGGGAGTACATTGACGACAACCGTTCGGTGCTCGAGAGCGAATCGAAATGACGCTCCAGCATCCAATGTTTAAGCCTAAGATAGAATGGGCGCCACCCACGATGGCAAGTATGCCCTCGTGGGCGGGCGCAGGGAGGGTCTCAATTGACCTCGAAACGCGCGACGAAAAGCTCTCGAGTCTGGGCCCAGGGGTTAGGCGAGGTGCGTATATCGTTGGCATTGGATTTGCCATCGAAGACGGTCCTGCGCACTATCTACCGATCCGACATCTCGAAGGTGATAACCTCCCTGATGGGCAGGTTATTTCGTACTTCAAAAATCAAGCTAAAGTCTTTACAGGTGACTTGGCCGGCACTAATCTCCAATATGACCTTGACTACCTCCTCCAAGAGGGAATCGAGTTCAAACCGCGTTTCTTCCGCGACGTCCAAATCGCGGAGCCGATCCTCGACGAGCTCCAAGACTCTTACTCGCTGGATAGCATCGCCGGACGCTACGACCTCCCTGGTAAGGAAATGCGGACGATCTCAGACGCTGCATCGGCATACGGATTTGTTGGGTCCGAGTTCTGGCGTAACCTCTGGAAGCTCCCAGCACGATACGTCGCGGACTATTGCGTACAGGACGCACGCCTCCCCCTTACTATTCTCAGGAAGCAAGAGTCTAAGATCGACGAAGAAGAGCTCTGGGAGATCTACAACCTCGAATCGAAGCTGATGCCCGTCCTCCTTCGCATGAAGAGGAGGGGGATCAGATTTAGTCCGGATCGTCTAGAGAGGGTGGAGAAATGGTCTCTAGAAGAAGAGACTAAAGCACTCGAGACGGTCCGGGCTGAAACCGGAGTCCGAATTCAACCCGGCGAATGCATGAAAGCTGAGTTGCTGGCGAGGGCGCTGAAAACGATTGGGGTTGAAGCACCTCTAACCGAAAAGACTCGTAAGCCTAGCATCGATAAAGAGTTCCTGGCTTCGGTGGATCACCCCGTCGCGCGCGCGTTGGAGCGCGCACGAAGAGTGAACAAAGTTCGTTCGACCTTTGTTGAGTCGATTCGTACGCACGCGATCGGGGATCGAGTGCATTGCGGCTTCAATCAGCTTAGGAGGGAGAAGGATGAAAAAGAAAGCTACGGGGAAGGTGCTCTTGCTGGGGCCGCTTACGGCAGAATATCTTCTGAACACCCGAACATGCAGCAACAACCTGCCAGGGATCCGGAGATCGGTCCACTCTGGCGCTCGATCTATGTTCCGGAAGACGGTGAAAGTTGGGCAGTCCTTGATTTCTCTCAGCAGGAACCCCGAATTCTTACGCACGGTGCGGAGCTTGCTGGGTGCGTTGGAGCTTACGAAGCCGCCGAGCGATACCGTAAAGATCCTTCAACAGACAATCACGCTATGCTTCGAGACATGCTTCGGTGGGAAGGTAAGACAGGACGAGATCGAGCTAAGAATATCTTCCTTGGGCTCTGTTACGGTATGGGGGAAGCAAAACTTTGTCGCCAGGTGGATCTCCCTACCAAGTGGGAGTATTCATCGAAGTACAAGAGAACGATCGAGGTTGCTGGGCCAGAAGGCAAAGCACTCCTCGATGAATTCAATCGTCTTGTGCCGTACCCCAGACAGCTCGCTCGCATCATTCAGCGCCTCGCAGACCAACGTGGATTCATTCGAACACTTGGCGGGAGACGGTGCCGGTTCCCACGCAAACAGGACGGCACCTTCGACTGGACGCACAAAGCGCTCAATCGCTGGGTCCAAGGCTCGTCTGCGGATCAGGTAAAGATCAGTATGGTCCGTGCAGACGAAGCGGGCTATCAGCTTCGCCTGCAGGTTCACGATGAACTTGATCTCTCAGCACCTTGTAGGGAAAGTGTCGAGGGTCTAGCCGAAATCATGCGGAGCAGCCTCGACCTCAATGTCCCCTCGAAGGTGGACATTGAGGTCGGACCAAGTTGGGGGGAATGCAAGTGACAGATGGAACGTTCTACAAGTGGGACGAACGGTTTCTTAAGCTCGCGAAGGAGATCTCGAAATGGTCTAAGGACCCCAGCACAAAAGTTGGCTGTGTGCTAACAGATCACAATAGGCACGTTATCTCAACAGGCTACAACGGATTCCCACCAGGGGTGGTCGATCGCCCAGAGTGGCTTGCAGACCGCGACACGAAGCTCCTGTTCACGATTCACGCGGAGATGAACGCGGTACTGCAAGCACGGAGAGACCTCCGTGGCTGTAACGTGTACGTCTCGGTCCCTTTCATCTGTAAGGAGTGCGCACGTAACTTGATCGGTGCTGGAGTTGGTCGAATCTGCGTTGCTGGCGGAGAAACCCCGACACGGTGGAAGGACGAATGGGAGAAGTCCCTAGAGATCTTCGGGGCCTCGACCGTTGAACTGATCGAAGAGTCCATCGATGTCTGAATCCCATATGCGCGGGATGGTTGTGAAGGCTCTCCATAACTTTCATGCCGTCGCGGTTGAGAATCCGATCTGGCCTGGGACACCAGATGTGAATTACTCGCTGGGGTGGATTGAGCTTAAAGAACTTAAGGGTTGGCCAGAACAGGAGGACACTCCTGTTCTGATCGATCACTTCACCCAGGAGCAACGACTCTTCAGCAAGATGCGTGGGCGTGCTGGTGGGTCGTCCATCCTTATTCTTAAGGTCGGAAACGAATGGCTCTTCTTCAATGGTGAGCCGGTCTGGGAATCGGTGGGGAAGGTTTGTAAAGCAGATCTATTTTTGTACGCGCAAAAGTATTTTGCAAAGAACCCGAGCCTTGACGAACTCCGGGACGCTGTTCTGACCGTGTCGTAACCGATGAATACCGACACCTTAGAGGTCAGGAAGTTCCTATCGATTTGGGAACCCCTGGGCGAATTCTGGGGCATGACGGCTATCCGCATTGACCAGAAGGGAACCGTCACACGAACATTTTCGCCAGGCGAAATTGAAGAGGCTCTTCAATGGATCATCCTTCAGAATGAAGTCGAGAGGCGGAATCTCTACTTCACGGTCAATTCCGTCAAAGAGAAGACTGGGATTAAGCCATCCCGTGACGATATTAAAGAGCTCCGCTGGCTTCACGTAGACATCGACCCCCGTAAGGGTGAGGATCTTGCCCAGGAGCAGAAGAGGATCGAGGCGCTTATTTCGTCCGACAACCCCGCTGGGCTACCGTCACCCTCTCTGGTGACTTTCTCAGGCGGTGGTTACCAAGCGTTCTGGAGACTGAAGTCGCCGGCGGTTGTGATCGACATCAATCATGCTGAGGAGTTGAAGCTCTATAACCTCCAGATCGAGAACCAACTTGGTGGCGATAAGTGCCACAATATCGACCGCCTCATGCGGATTCCTGGGACGATCAACTGGCCCAGCGAAAAGAAAATTAAGTCTGGTCGTGTTCCAAGTATGGCCAGGCTTGTCCTCGCCCGAAATGTTGCCTATGACCTAACCGCCTTCAAGAAAGCCAAGGTAGAGAGGCTCAAACCGACCCACCAGAATGGCGTTGCGATTGGGCATACGCTCAACATCCCAGACCTGAAGTCAATTCCTCGTCTCAAATCGATCGAAGAACTGCCTTCAGAGGTCAAAGACTACACTAAAGTCGTCATAGTTCAGGGTGGCGACCCAGAGGATCCGCAGAAGTGGGGCGGAGACCGTAGCGACGTCGTCTGGTATGTAGCCTGTGAACTTGTCCGTGCTGGCGCCACGGATCTAATGATCTACAGCATCCTCACAGACCCCGCATTCGGAATCAGCTCTCACATACTAGAGCAGAAAAACCCCGAAAAAGTCGCTCTCAGAACCATCGAACGCGCTCGTGAGATGGCGATTGACCCAAAGCTGCTCGAGCTCAACGAGCGCCATGCGGTGATCGCCGACATCAGCGGTCGCTGCATGGTAGTCTCCGAGATCTTCGATCACAACATGGGCCGAGTCCGTATCAGCCGTCAGACCTTCGAGCACTTCTCTAACCGCTATCTCAATGAGAAAATTGAGTCTGAAGACGGCAAGTTCAGCGCGCCCATTGGAAGGTGGTGGCTTCACCATCCCCGTCGGCGACAGTATGAATCCCTCGTATTTGCTCCGGGGCAGGACATCCCAGGCGCTTACAACATGTGGAGGGGCTTCGCCGTAGAATCGAAGGCGGGGGATTGTTCAGTCTTCCTTGACCACATGAAGAATGTACTGTGTAAGGGTGATGAAGAAGCCTATCAGTATCTTCTCTTTTGGATGGCTAATGCGGTTCAGCACCCCGCTGAACCGGGGCAGGTGGCTGTCGTCCTTAAGGGACGGATGGGAACAGGAAAGTCCTTCTTTTCCAGCACATTCGGGTCCCTCTTCGGGCGCCACTACATCGCCGTCTCAGACTCGAAGCACCTCGTCGGCAGCTTCAACGCTCACCTGCGTGACTGTGTCATTCTATTCGCAGACGAGGCGTTTTATGCTGGGGACAAGAAGCATGAAGCCATATTGAAGACTCTAATTACAGAGTCCTCGTTGGCCATCGAATCTAAAGGGTATGACATTGAGATTCAAAAGAACTGCACACATCTGATCATGGCCTCCAACGAGTCCTGGGCTGTCCCTGTGGATATGGATGACCGTCGGTTCTTTGTCCTTGACGTCTCTGATGAAAGGATGCAGGACCGAAGTTACTTCCGTGAAATGGCCCAGAGTATGAGGGCTGGAGGAAGTTCGGCCCTGCTGAACTTTCTCCAGTCTCTGCCTCTCGACGACTTTGATGTTCGAAATCGTCCGAAGACCGCGGCTCTTCGGAAGGAGAAGCTGCTGTCTATGTCGATGGAAATGGACTGGTGGTACGGCTGCCTCAGAGAAGGAAGAGTCCTTCTCGGTGACGGTGAGTGGCCCCCATATGTCCTCACGGATGCTCTTCAAGCATCCATGATGCGACACTGCAAGATCTGGAAGACCTACTCTGCTCGCTCCAGCCAAACGAGGCTGGGCCAATTCCTTCGTAAAGTTTTACCACAACCTCTGAAAAAGCGAAGATTAATGGGAATTTCAGGGTATAAGGATGCAGATGGGCGCGATGTAACGGTCGAAAATGGGGTGGCGCTTTTGCTGCCACCCCTTGAAGCTTGTAGGAAACGTTGGGAATCAGAGTTCGAGTTGTTAGAACCCTGGCCGGAGGATTACGAGAATGTTAGTCTCAAAACTCTCAAGCCTTGAATACGACTATGTGGTCGAGGATGGGCATGCGTACGAGAAATTCACGAACAAGGTGACAGGATACTCCTCGGTGTGGAACGCTGAGACTGGGTATTCGGCGAAGTATCTTCTAGAAGGGCATACGGGAAAGGTCCTGGTGGCGGGTGACCCATCGAAAGAGAAACCGAACCTCTTCGCACTACATATGATGGCTAGGCTGATACCTCCAGCTTCAGTAGCCTGGACGCCTTTGGATAAGAACGAGAAGAACGACCTTGTTCCGTGGACGCACACGACTGGACCTTCTGCCCGGCGGTATACGTCGCCTGCGCTGAGATATGCGGTGGACTTGGATGCGGCGAGAAGGACCGAAGGCCTGGCGGCGCTTCGGTCCTTCTCGAACGACGAGCATCAACGACCCCTCTCCCACGTCCAGCCGTTCGATGTTCGCGAGGATCTGTCGATCAATAAGGATACCGCGAATAGCTGGACAACCGATCAGAAGACGACCGCTGGATTCAATGCCTGGGATCCTGCCCACTGCTGCCTAGCCAACGAGTTCGCTTCGGCGATCGTCGGCCAGGATGAAGGTCTCGAGGCCTTTATCATGCAGTGGCGAATTCTTGCTAAAGGTTTCCCCTCGAAGACCTCATTCTGGTACAACCAACAGCGAGCAACAGCGTGGTCACTGATCTGTGACTGGGAGGCATCGTGGCTAGGCTTGTCGGACGACTTCTGTCGTGCAACGGGCCTGATGGTTGGTCCTAAGGAGTCGTTGAAGGCACGTCTTCGAAAAATCTGCTCCGAGCTCCCTTACGATCCTCTCGTCAGTGGCCCAGCAGACGATCGTGTAATGGAGGTCATCGGTCAGTTCTCGTGTGATGGCGTGGACTATGGAGTTCAGTGCCACGGCGAGTACATGTGGCAGAAAGCGATGCGAACAACGAGTCTGGCGCTTATCGCGTCAGACTCGTTGTTGAGCGACGACGGTTTGGTGAAGAAACTTGCTCGTGACTATGCCCTGAAGAGCGTGAAGGACATGTACGCGATGTACGTTCATGGGACCGGGATCGCCTGGTGCGCAAATTACACGTTGATGCCGTATGAAGTCGCAGCGAAGTTGATCGCTATGTGTACTGCCCAGGGGATTAATAGTGGCCGGAAATACATCGCCTACCCTGTAAGTGGCTTGTATAAGGTAGGGGAGGTTCCTATCGCCCAGGACTGCGCGCTTCACCTTCTGGGCTGGCTCCTCCTTTACAAGGAGCGCAACGCTGTGCTCGACGACCTGTACCGTATCTGCCCTTCCCCTGGCGCGACGCGCTACGAGCCGCAGGTACAGGATGCCTCGGTGGCGCTCTACCTTGCTATGGGGTCGAGCGGGGGCGACGCTATGGGGATCCCTGGGGTTACATGAAATCTTTAAGAATTTTGGAGTTTTGACGATTTTCCTGTAGCGCCAGGGGTGGATAGGTGGTACAGTTTGGCGCGTTGTGAGTGAAACTGGTAGGAGTAAGACCGTGGCCCGACCGAAACCTCCAAAGCGTCCCCGACCCTTCACAAAGCTAAAGGATCGCGGGCATGGGATGCCCGCCCTGCGAATCAAGCGCGATGAAGCCATCCTTCACTCGAAGGCCCTTCGAGTGATCGCGGACGGTGCGTCCTCGAAGGCTGACGTAGCGCGAGCGCTTCGGTGGTCCCCTTCGAAGGTGTCGCGTGTGGTCGCGCAGCTGGTGAAGGGGGGTTCGATCCAGTCGGATTTCACTCTCACCCGGCGCGGCGCTGGTAGGCTGCGATTCCCGATCCTGATCTGACGCATCCGACGTGTGAACCCAAAGAACCCAATTAACAAAAGGAGCATGAGGATGGCCTGACGTGATCCTGATCTGCGGTGATTGCAAGTCCCAGTTCATACTGGAGGCAGCTGCAGCAGGGCAGTTCGAGCTAAGAACGTGCTGTTTAACTAACGTTCTCAAGTTTGAAGAGCTCTGTAAGGTTACCGTGATGAATCAGATCATCAAGAAAAACACGCAAGCTCTGGGCGACGATCTGAAGAAGCTGGTCGATGCCGCTGTGGTGTCAAATGACCAGGATCTACGCAAGTTAGCGATGCAATTTCGACCAACCTTTACCATTCAAGGAGAATGAAGATGGCTACGAGCAAGAACGCGACTCCCGCTGCTGCTGCGACTCCGAAGGCGCCGAAGGTCAAGCGCGACCCGACGCTTCCGAAGGTCTCCGGTCTGTACATGGACCTCTCTGCGGCCGAGTCGGCGCTGAAGTCGGACAAGAACTTCGTCGGGATGCGGGCCTTCTCGATCCGCACCGGGCGGAACCCTCCGTCGTTCATCCTGTCCGTGTCCCGTTCGCAGGCGCTGCGCGCTGCCGTCGCTGCGGCCAACATCACGGTCGATGGCGCGGGGGTCAAGCGGAAGAGTCTGGTCGACAGGCTGGACAGCCTGACCCCTGCGCAGCTGCAGGAGCTCAAGGCCCGTCTGCAGCAGAAGGGCGTCTGACGTGTAGCACCGGCCCAGGGCACCCCCCCTGGGCCGGTGCTTCTCTTCTAAGAAGGACAACCAGCCCGGTTGGTAATAGCCAATCGATCAACGCGTAGGGCTTGGCTTAGTTGCGTTGAGACTAGGCTGAGTTAGCTGGTTGTCCTCCTCGCTTTACGACGTGCGTAACGCCGTAGGAGAACCCAATGAAGACGACTCCCCCGCTCGTGTCGACCCGCCGCGCCTACGAAAGCGGGATGGCGTGCGTCGTGGTGCTCGTGGTCGTGGTCGCGTCGCTGATCGGAGGTGCGCGATGAACGCCATGGATCTGATCGACCGGCTCAAGCGCTTCTTGAACTCTCCCGACCCGATACGCGCGACGCTCCGCTTGGACGACAGCAACCGCGATGCCGTCGAGGAGTTGGTGGCCTTGCTCGATGGACACTCCAAGTCCCTCGCCGCCGCCAGCGACGAGGCGTACGACCGAGCCGCCTTCGTCGCACGACACGCCAAGAATCCGCACAACGCGATGCATGCCGAGGCGCTGGAAGCGGCACAGAAGAAGAAGAAGCATGAGTGACAACAGCCGATGAACAACGTCCTGGATCGTGTCGTGGAGGAGCTCCAGTGAATCGTGTCGGGGATCGTGTCTGGGATCGTGTCGGGGATCGTGTCGAGGATCACGTCGGGGATCGTGTCATGGCTCGCGTCTGGGAGCGCGTCGTGGAGAAGCTCCAGTGAACACCACCGTCTGGGATCGCGTCCGGGATCGTGTCCGGGCTCGTGTCGAGGATCACGTCGGGGATCGTGTCCGGGATCGTGTCCGGGCTCGTGTCCGGGCTCGTGTCGGGGATCGCGTCCGGAATCGTGTCTGGGATCGTGTCGGGGATCGCGTCCGGGCTCGCGTCCGGAATCGTGTCTGGGATCGTGTCAGGGATCGTGTCCGGGAGAAAATCCAGTGAACACCACCGTCTGGGATCGTGTCGGGGATCGTGTCCGGGCTCGTGTCGAGGATCACGTCGGGGATCGTGTCTGGAATCGTGTCTGGGATCGCGTCCGGGATCGTGTCCGGGCTCGTGTCGGGGATCGCGTCCGGAATCGTGTCTGGGATCGTGTCGGGGATCGCGTCCGGAATCGTGTCGGGGAGAAAATCCAGTGAACACCACCGTCCGGGCTCGTGTCGAGGATCACGTCTGGGATCGCGTCCTGGATCGTGTCGGGGATCGCGTCCTGGATCGTGTCCGGGATCGTGTCTGGGCTCGCGTCCGGAATCGTGTCTGGGATCGTGTCAGGGATCGCGTCCGGGATCGTGTCTGGGATCGTGTCGGGGATCGTGTCCGGGATCGTGTCCGGGATCGTGTCGGGGAGAAAATCCAGTGAACACCACCGTCCGGGCTCGTGTCGAGGATCACGTCTGGGATCACGTCGGGGATCGTGTCTGGGATCGTGTCTGGGATCGCGTCCGGGATCGTGTCGGGGCTCGTGTCAGGGATTGTGTCCTGGATCGTGTCGGGGATCGCGTCTGGGATCGTGTCCGGGATCGTGTCTGGGCTCGCGTCCGGAATCGTGTCTGGGATCGTGTCCGGGATCGTGTCCTGGATCGTGTCGGGGAGAAAATCCAGTGAACACCACCGTCCGGAATCGTGTCGGGGATCGTGTCGAGGATCACGTCCGGGATCGTGTCTGGGATCGTGTCGAGGATCACGTCCGGGATCGTGTCTGGGATCGTGTCTGGGATCGCGTCTGGGATCGTGTCGGGGATCGTGTCGGGGATCGTGTCGGGGATCGTGTCCGGAATCGTGTCTGGGATCGTGTCGGGGATCGTGTCCGGGCTCGCGTCTGGGAGCGCGTCGAGGATCACGTCCGGGATCGTGTCTGGGATCGTGTCTGGG
>Ga0208685_1000033_pt1 | contig 64487 bp, 66 predicted proteins | sample EasRivMeERMLT890_FD_187533 | JGI IMG/M metagenome (GOLD analysis project Ga0208685, IMG submission 187533) | Soil microbial communities from meander-bound floodplain in the East River, Colorado, USA - East River MetaG ERMLT890 (SPAdes) (version 2) | ecosystem: Environmental > Terrestrial > Soil...
GCGATACTCACGATCATGAACCCCGGCATGTAGCTATGGTATGCACCACTGCGTCCCATCCTTTCATGCGGCAATCCCAGCTTGATCCGCTTCATGGTTTCCCAGTCCCAGTCCCAGTCCCAGTCCCAGTCATCATCGTCCCATTCAGGAGTGCGCAAACTTAGCCTGCGCCTCTCCTTGTCCTCCCAGTCAGTCATCATCTTCGTCCGACTTGAACGACGTGATTTCAGCCCCGCACCCAGGGCACGTATCCTGCACCTGATAGTCCGACAGCTTGATCTGCTCGGTGCCGTTGATGCTGTCGCTCTTGACCATCGAGAGATATGGCTCGGTGCGATCCTGCAGCAGCGTGGCATTAGCCAACAGCACGTTACCAAATTGCGCCATAAGCGTCTTGATCATCAGCTCCTTAGAGGCACGGTCCTTGTCGGCAAAGTTAACCCGAAGCTCCATGAAGAACGATGTCGCGGCCATGTGAAATCCTCCTGTTTGTGCGAAATAACCCGTTACTCCGAACCTGTTCAAGCTATGCCACATTGGCAAGTCCTTGAACGTGTCTGACTCCAGTAGCTCCAGCACCTCCCTGTCGAGAATGTATTTCATGTGATGGGGCATTACGGTTACCGTTATCGGTAATCGCTCATATCCACGGGGACAGGCGGCACGTTCAGGCACCCTCTGAGAAGGTTGTCCTCTTTGCACATGCTCAGCCAGCCTTGCCTGATGTCTTCAGCTTTCGAGCCAAGGTGAGCGTGATCCGTGAGGAACGTTATGACCCAGCTTCGAGGAAGCGCCTGGTGGTAGATAGAAGCAGGAAGCTCGCTCTCGGAGTAATACGTCGTATCACCCATAAGGCTGGTGATGGGTGTAGACTGCATCAGAAGCGGAGCCACGAGGTTGTTCATCGAGCCTGATGTGGGCATAGTCAGCACCCAATGGCCCCAGATGCGCGTGCCGTTAGGCTCTGGTATCCTGCCAGCGTTTTTCTCCTGCATCAGGACAAGCGGGCGTTCTGCCTCATGCTGTATCCTATTGGCGAAGCGTATCGGGTCTACGGAGAGAGTACGCGCCGAGATTGCGATGCTATGAGTTACGATGGCTATGCCATCGGTGAGAAGCTCGCGTGTGAACTGCTCTAAGCTATTAAGCGCCTTGTCTAGATTGTAGCACGCCTCGTCAGCGCTTCGCTTAAAGTTACGCTGCTCGTCTTCTATCAAGTAGCGTTGCCGCTGCCACTCCTCTATGTCGGAGAGGGTAAGATTACGGGAAAACAGGGAAGGTTTCATGTGGGTAACCCCTATTTGTTGGTTGTTAGGGGGTGTTACCAATAACGGTAACACCCCGGAATGAGAGCGCGAGCGCTAGGCTGTTAGCCCATTGATGAACGTCAGCAGCTGCGAGTTGGCCATGGCCCAGCGTGCGAACGTCGTATCGCTCATAAGCTTGTGGTCACGGTCGATAGCACGCTTGGCGAACGTGATGGACAGCTCCTTGGGCATGCGATCCACGTATCTTATCACGGATGCCGCGTCCTTTTTCTCCACCAGCTTGGCGAGGTTATAGCACACCAGCATCTGCGCATCGGTGCGCTCCGGCACCTTGACGCCTGTGGGGTTAGCCACGATGTCATGATACTTCGGCATGTCCCGGCTCAGCATCAACGTCTCGAAATACTGGGCGGCTTCGGGATGGCCCATTGTCCCCGCACAAATCTCCTGCATCCCCTCGTCCATGGGGAACTCACCAATGATCTCGCCGTCCTCGATGGTCCCGCCACGGTAGCGTATCGTGGTTTGAAGTATGTCATCCCACGCACAGGTCGAGCGTGGCGTGCAGTAAGGACGCTGCTTATCCGGCAGCTTGTCGCTCCAGACGAGGCCGGTATGCGCCATGGCGAACGCAATAGTCACCTTCAGGCGGTTCGTCCTTATCGCGTAGTCCTCCTCCCATCCTTTCGGATCATCGGTCCAGTCGATATAGGTGATACGGTTGATCATATGGTCCAGCTCTTTTGTGCTGCCTGACCGGTCTTCAGCACGATTACCTGCGAACCACACCACCCATCCGGGCGGTAGCTGATGGATGCCGAACCGGCCCACCAGAGCGCTGTCGGCAATGATCTTCTTCATATCGACATCCATCTTGTCGGCTTCCTCGATGAGTATGATCCCCCCATCGTACTCGTGGAGAAACTTCCCTTCGGCTGTCTTCCACAGGAACGGCAGGGAGAAGGTCATGATGGTTGGCTTGCCCTCCTCGTGGCGCGGCACGCCGTAACCCAGCAGGTCCATGGGGTTGGCGTTTGCACCGTTGAACCATACGAACCCGAGGTTCTTGCCGAGCAACGCGCCTATGCGCTTTGGTGCCTCGCCGATAAGAGTTGACTTGCCGCGACCGGGCGCTGACCTGATGTAGAAGGGCTTCTTGCTCTCGTACCAGATCGGCAGCCATTCATAAATGACACTGGGCTTCATTGTGGGTACTCCTAGTTTGGGTTTTATTACCGTTATTGGTAACTGGTTTAGTGGTTGGTTCAGACGTTGCGGTCTATCCTCGCCGCATCGAGGATCGCATTGATCTCCGTATCGATGGTTTCGTTCGTACGGGGATCAGTGGCGTCGAGTGCTGCCCTGATCCGGTCAACGAGGTCGCTCGCGATCTCGTCTGGTTGCTTCAGGCGCGCTGCCAGAAACTCGATCTCGTCGCTGGCTTCTACGAGAAGCTCACGCAGGCGTCCAATGTCGGTCATGGTCTTGTCTCCTACCGAGGTTAGGGGCGTTACCGGGAACGGTAACCGGGTTCAGGGTGGATTTTAGACATAGTTCTCCCCTGATACTCACATGTTACCATAAACGGTAACCCTCTGTCAAGTTGTATTTTCATGCACGTTCTGGTTGTATAGGGATACAGCGGGTTTTATTTGGTTTTTAATGGGTTTGTTGTGTTTGGTTATAGGTGAAATAAAGAGCGTGTGCCGCATGCGGCACACGCTCGCCGATGAGTGCGCTGATTCAGCTGAAGACTGCGACACCCACGACTATACCCACGATCACGTAGAACAGCAGAGCAACAACGAACAGCCAAGCGCAGCCGCGCATGTCGTGGGGATTGTCGTCGTTCTCATAGGGCGGGAGGTTCCAGTGGCGCATGTTTAATCGCTTCGATCTCTAGATGACGATATCCAGCCATTCTTTTGGTCTAGATAGCTTGTAGGATTCCCCTCTTCATCGATGTAGTTATTATCCGCGTCGAGCAAGCGATCAAGGTCATCCCGATGCCAGCCTTTAGCTTGCTCCTCTTTAAGTCGCATGTTCACCGCTATGTCCGCCCTTATAGCTGCAGCATAATCTTCAATAGGTTGTGCGGTATCGGGCTGGCTTGCAGGTTCGGTAGGTGCTGCACGCCTTGCACCATATCTCGCGTCAAAAGCTGCCTGAATCTCAGGGAACATCTGCCCTGACGGGTCAAACAGATTGAAATAGACAGCGGCAGACACCTCGACGGTTTTGTAAGAATCCATTCGGCATTTGGGACATGCTTTAACCCGGATGGTATTTATAGCAGTGCGGCGGGTCTGCGTTACCACCAGCTTAGCACCACAGTGTTTGCAATTTGTTAGACCTGGCTCATTGCGATCTGACATCTGTTACCTGACCTTTCTGCTCTCCACACTACAGCTTGGTCTAACATACTGAATATCAGATGTCAATACTATCACTTGAATGCTGTAATATAGCAGCTGCTGTTATTCTATGGTTTGGGGTAATGGAGTCATAAACTTAGTGAGAGAATTTAAACGCTTAATGGCTCAATGGGTTAGGGGCTTTATGATTATTCTCTAACAAAATTCTGAGAAACATAGCCATTGAGAGCAGATGTTAGATATACATATCTGTCATCTGTATACCTGTGATCTAGCAAACCGAGCCTTAGTAGTTTATATAGTAGAAAGAGAATAGAGAATATAGATATAGATAAGAAAGAAAGCCCCTAACTAGTCCCCTCCCCTAGCCTTTTAGCCCCTAAGTCCTTGTTATTGCTGTATAAATTCCTGCTCATGTAGAATTCCCCGGTAACTTTCCCCAAGAGTTACCGGGAAAAGTAACATGGATGGATTTTATTCCTATGCCCAGCTTACGGCACACCTTCGACGTATGAGTGCGCGTTGTGCGCGCTAACCCATTGAGCGATCAGGTGTTTTAACCGCTTAGCGTTTTGATCATGTTACTTTTCCCGGTAACTTTGAGAAATGCTAGATGTTAGATTTATGGCAAACGCACGCCGTATGAGTGCGCAGCGCGCTGCGCAAATTCATCATGTTACTTTTTCCGGTAACTTTTTGTGTAATACTATCAAGACTTTAGGCAAATAAAAAGGCGGAGCGCTTTCGCGCTCCGCCTGATTAACGTTATGGTTTCGGCAAGGTATCGACAAATACCTCGTAAGAGACTTTGGGATTCAGGGTGACGTATACCTGCCACGGGTGCGCGCCGTTCGGGAATAGCTGGTCGTACGTCTCAGCGATAGCGCGCGCTAACGCGATACGCCTTTGCTCAGTTAGTGCCTTGATATGCTCGCTCATCTTTTGGCTCCTGGGTTGTGATGGTTACTTTTTCCGGTAACAGGCAAAAAAGAGAGGTGGCTTGCGCCACCTCCCGGTTCTCAATGTTTGGGATTGTTATCCCTTGCGCTGGCTGCGAGTCCTGCCAGCAACTGGTGCAGGCTTAAGCGCTGCATTCATCTGCGCTGGCGAGACGTTAAGCTTGCGTGCCAGTGCAAACAGTTCGTCCTGCTCTTCCTTGATGGTAATGGTCGCAATCCACTGCGAGAGTATCGCCGTTGCGTCGACCAGCGGCTTGTCCGTGCACTGAATATCAGCGTAAGGCTTCTTTCCCTCAGTGAGATTCTTCAGATGACGCACAACCATTTCAACAACCTTCTTAGCGCCTTTGGTATTCACCGGCTGGCGCATCGCGTCCATGATCTGATCGTCCGTCAACTCGCTCGCGGTCCATGTCTCGCGTGGGATAGCGTTATTCTTTTCATCCACGTTGAAGACAGCCGGAAGGCGTGGGGCGCGAGGTGGGTTCTCTGTTGCCGCGTTATTGATGGTTTTCGCGGCTTCCAGATATGCTTCGAATTTTGACCTGGGCTTGTCCTTTGCCATGATCATGTTCTCAAACAACTTTACGATCAGGTCCATAGCGTTCTCGCCATTGAACAGCTTCTGACGCCCGAGATGATAGAAAGCGTTGATCTTGCCCACCTGTCCCTTTTCCGATCCCTTGGTTTTGGACGCCTTGCCACGTCCGGCCATCCAATCGCGATGTAGCACAGTTGTCTGAGTCTTGTCCGCATCAAGGTCCAGATATCCTTCGATCGCAGCGCGAACGATCTTCTGTGCCATGCTAGGAAGCGAATCAGCCGCCTTAAGGCCGGCCTTCTCCGCCTTGGCAACGTCCGCGCCAAGAGCTTTGATCTCCTTGCGAAGGTCATCAAACCGTGTGTCATTGACCAGAGCGGCCGGAGCGGTGGAAGTATTCAACGTATCAACATTAGTCATTGCTTTGCTCGTTTCGTTTGATCATGCCATGTCGGCAACTTCAGAGTAACACGTGATTGCCACGCGCTACAATATAGCTGCGGGGGAAAAGTTACTTTTAACGGTAACGCGGCTCGACCCCCACCCGTATTGGACTAGGGGGGCACCCGCCCGCCTAGGGTTCAGGGGATCGGCAAATATAGAATCAGTAAAAAACTCGTTATACCTTAATGATACCTCGAAGATACTAAACCTCCTCCCGACCAAACCCCAAAATCTCCTAGTCTCCCAGCGAATAAGCGAGTATACTCCCTCCGATACCCCTCCAATAAAAGGCAACCTTCCGTCATGCCCAAGCTTCCAAAAACTCTTAAAGAGTTCGTGGATATGCTGCAGCAAGCCCTCGGCCTTAGTGAAGATGACCCCCTGATGCGCCAGTTGCGCAAGGCCAAGACCCCGGAGGAAGCCCAGCGGATTGCCAGTGCGGCAGGTGAGAAGGGAGCGCGTGGAGGCTCCAGTCCCGCGATTGACAAAGCCACTTCTGAAAGATCGGGCGGGTGGGGACCAGCACAGGCTGCAGCTGCAGCTCGTGCGGGTAGATTCACCCCAGGCAGGACCTACTCCGGTGCCGGTCCTACGGGAGGAAGCCCTACAGGAGGAACCCCTACCGCAGGCCCTGGGAGGCCCTCTAGTGCGGTTCCCGCCACTCCGGTGGTATCCCGGCCTGCCGACCCCCGCCAGCCGCGCTCCGCAGGTTATCAGCCCCCCGACAATAATTGGCTTACAACACCCACAAGCTACACCCCCTTCACCCCTGCCCCCTCCACCCCCAACAGCTACATACCAGGGGGACGGGTGCATTACACTACGGGGGGTGGCAGTGCTGCCGGGCGAGTCTCTGCGCCTCAAAAAGCCTACGACGCCTACAAGTCAGCCAAGTCTTCCGGCCAGCCCTACACCGGCCCCAATACTCCCTCCACCAACCAGCCCTACTCGGGGTTCCACTCGGCCCCTTACCGGCTGACCAACCAGACCGGGCAGAGCTTCACCAGCGAGCGCTATAGCAACCAGACCCGGCCCACGCCGGTGCCGACCACCCAGGTTCGCGGACAGCCCCATGACTTCCGGTCCGGTGCGGGCTATAACCCGCGTGCAGGCTCCGACATGTCGCCCGGAGGCACGGACAGGGTCAGAGGCGTGCCCACTACGAGTTTTTCCCCGACTAACGCGCGGGGCCAGCAAACCAGCTACACCCCTTTCACCCCTGCTCCCACTTCTGCAGCCCAGCCCCAGCGCACTAGTTACACGCCCTTTACGCCTAGCCCCTCTGCAAGCTCCCGGCAAAAATACGGCGGATACGGTCCCACTGCCGGCCAGGAGAACGTGCGCGGGTTCTTCGACAGCATTGCTTATGCTGAAGGCACCATGGGTAAGCGACCGGATGGGTCGCCTGCGCGTGGCTACAACGAGGTGCTGGGGCATGGCGGCTACGGGAGTCCCAGTAAGCCACTCACCGAAATGACGCTTAATGATGTTTACAGTTTCGGGAGGAGCACTGTCGGCCCTGCATATGTAGCTAAAACCGGCAGGGACATGAGCACTGCCATGGGTAAATACCAGATAGTTGGCGGGACCATGATGAACGCAGCTCGGCAGATGGGGCTGGACCCTGCCACCACCAAGTTCACTCCCGAGATACAGGACCGCATATCCGCGCATCTGGCGCTTGGGCGTTTACAACGCGGAGAAGACCTCGGGCTGGAGTGGGACGGGTTCAACCATCGTGACGGCCCTTCGCAAAAAGCCAAGGCGCTGGCGGCGCTTGGCGGTGACAGAGCCAAGCAGATAGCGATGCTGACCAAGCTTGCTGCGGGGCAGCCGGTGGACAGCGTAGCCAACGTGGCCACTGCCAACAACGCCGGGATTTCTCCGAATTACAGCCAGAAAACCGTGGATATCCAGAACCAGCTTAATGCGAAGGGTGCTAACCTGACGGTGGACGGCCTCATGGGGCCGAAGACCCAGGCCGCCATGACAAAATACAATATCGGGGGGCGGTATGTGCCACCCGCTGCTGGTGCTCGTGCTGTTGCTCCACAGGCTGTGCCGACCGGCTTCTCGGCGAGAATAGTATCCGGGATCAAGAACGTGGCGGGTGCGGTCCCTGGTGCGCTCAAGCAGGCTGGAGGCTACGTGAATCAGGCTGCTGCCTATGCGAGCGGTAATAGCCGTGGGTCCGCTGGCAGTGGAGGGAGCAACTATGGCGGCGGCTTCGGCGGAGGGGGCGGCTACGGTGGTGGCGGCACTTACGGCGGCTCCGGGGGAAGCCGTATTTCAGAGGGAGTCGGGGGCGCTTACCGTAACCGCTAGGAGCCTGAATTCATGCCCCACAATTGCCCGTGGACGCGTTATTTCTGGGAAAATGACCCTAGGTGCCAAGGAGCTAAAAAACGCGTCAGTGAGGCTCCTAGGGGCCTTAGCGTCGATTTCAACTAACAGGAGGTAGAGATGATTATCGCAGGTGGTGATAAACCGAACCAGGACCTTCCCGGCAAGCCGAAACGCGACCTGAGCGAGGGCGAGTATGTGCCGGCCAGCGGGGACATCTCCCCCGGAGCACATCCGGGCGGCATCGCGCCCACCGAGGACCCGCGCAAGGACGCGGGACTGGAAGAAGACGAAGAGGATACTGATGCGGCTACGCCAAAGGACACTTCTGGCGTGATAGTTCCGGGGATCGCCCTGGAGCTGTGGGCCTGCTAGCACGAATCAGGAACTCGGCCTGTGATTAAACTCCCCCTTGATGGGAACATGACAGGAACGAGTGAAAAGACCCCCCAGAGGGACCCCCTATAGGGGGTCCCTCTGGGGGGTCCCATAGCCGAGCAAGGAGAACAAAATGATAGAATCAGTCATTATGTTCCTGATCTACGTCTGCCTGCTGGCAATCGTAATCTACGGAGTGATCTACGTGCTGCGCGATGTCATAGGCTTGCCGATCCCGGCGAAGATAATCCAGATATTGTGGGTTATCGTTGCCCTGGTGGTGCTCTTGTGGCTGGTGCAGTTAGTGCTGGGTGGTGGCGGGCTGCGGATACCGTCGTTCAAATCAGGGTGAACCATGAAGCTGGTGGATACTATCCCTACGGCAAGCCACAAGGACATGCTCTCTGCTATCGACGTATTGGAGCGTGCCCTTGTCGACGCCAAGCAAGGTAAGGTCGTAGCTGTCGGCATCGCCCTGGTGGGGCCTGACCAGCGCGTAGGCTACATGTCCTCTGAATCAGCCCGCCACGCCGTGCAGCTGGTGGCTGCAGCCAACCTGATGAACTGGCGGTTGTGCGAGAGCGTGTGGACGCAGCTGGATGTGGAGCTTGAAGAGTATCCCGATCCACCCAATTCTGCATAAAAGTATAGAGGAGGGATAACCCATGAATAAAGACAGTAAAGCTGAAGTAAAGCATAAGGTCCAAGTGAGTAAAACACCGGAGATGGACCCGCCGCTCAAGCAACCTGAGCAAGCTGAGTTACCGTTACCGGTAACCCCCCAGCCAAAATTATCCGAGCGAACTAAAGCGGAAATGGAGGCGGGGCGTAAAGCAGTTAAAGAGGCTGAAGCTAAACTAAAAACTTCTGATTAGTATGTAACCTACGAACAGCCAGAACGCCGTGCCAAAAGTGAGCATGAGAACCCAGATCAGTAGCTCGGGGGGCTCTTTCATTAGGAGGTGATGATGCCACTAAAGAAAGGCAAAAGCCAGAAGGATGTGTCCGAGAACATTCGCGAGCTTAGGCACAGTGGAAAACCCGCTAAGCAAGCTGTGGCCATTGCGCTTCAAAAAGCGGGTAAGTCTCGTAAAGGCAAAAAGCCGAGAAGTTATTAGTGATCCGCTGGCACCGCACGTTTGCGTTTGCCCTGGGGGTCGCGGGCGTTATGTTTCTGCTGTTATGGGCGTGGAGTTAGGTCCACCCGGCAGCGCTCATAGGGGGCTGCGGCTTGGGGTTCTGCATGTGGCGCATCACCATGCCCATCATTCCGTGACTACCCGCGTGCGTGGTCAGGCACACATATTGCAGTGCATCTGCCACATGCGAGTATTCGTTCTTGTCGGGGCTGGGCTTGCGCTGGCCCTGTTTTGTCTTCCCGTATCTGTAGCCGCCGCCCATGGCGCGTACAAGTGTCGGGCAGCGCCCCTTGTCGAAGACTATCGCTGGGCCTCCATCTCTTTGGCTAAGCAGAAGCGCCTCGACTGCCCTGATCCGTGGGTCGATATCATTAGTGGGTGCAGGGAAACAGGCAAAACCAAAACGCTTCAGCACGTCAAAGGAGTTCTCCTCGTAGATGCTATCCTTGCTCTTGCCTGCCGGGTCGCCCACTAGCGCTATCTTCTTGCCCATGTAGCGAAAATCACCCATTCGGGGGCGCAGGCTTCTTTGTATGTGAAGCTCTAGCCCGGTGTCTTCCGCTGGGACTTCTTCCAGGATTAGCAACCTGCCTTTATGGTCCATCTGGCAGATCACCGACCACGGATCGCGCCCAAAGTCTTGTCCCACCAGGATAGGATGCCCTTGCACAGGTTCGAGATTTTCAACGCAATGGAACGCCGACTTGAAACTATCGTGGAAGACGGCTGTTCCTGAGGGATCGTCTCCAAATTCTGCGTGGACATATCGTTTGCACCACGATTCGCTGTTGGATCGGATGAATCGTTCATAGTAGGTTCGTCCTTGTGCCAGTCTGCGGGGGTCATTTTCGGGTAACTTAAGAGTTTCCGGCGTCTGGTGTAGCCATTGAAGGTTTTCAGCATCTGGGCTCATACCCCCTGGTTGGCGGAAAATCTGCGTGTCAGGCCCTGGAGTGGTCATGATCTCGTACCAGGGGGAGTTTTCACTGGGTAGGTTAGTATCAGCTACCCAGCCAAACCACGTTGCGCCGCCCATCTGTGCCGACGGGAATCTCCCGCAGCGGCCCGAGATAGGTGAGATCAAATCCGGGTCGACTTCGATAGCTTCCGAAATCCACGCGCCGGTGAGCTGCATGGAGAGGAGCCGTCTCTGATCCTCAGCATCTTCCAGCGGGATGAAAATCCACTCACTGTTTATGTCACCTACCTTGATATAGAGAGTGCTGGTGGACACCTTCCACTCTGCTATCTCTCTGAACCACGCAATAGTATCCTTAAGAATAGTGTCCCGCATTTGTTGAAGAGTATTTCTAACTATAGCGAACCTTGTGTAACGTATACCATCGGGTGCAGGTTGTTGTTCTGCTGCGCGCCTGAATAGCTCAAATATTATAGCAGTAGTCTTGCCGGACCCTACTGGTCCGGCGATGATCCGCCCGAACGCATTGCTGCGCATAAACTGCTTACATGTGGGAGGCGGCGTATAGTCGATTTGGGTCATGTGGTGTGCTCGATTACCTTTTCCGGTAATAACACTTCCTTTGAGAATGACAGGGGGGCCGAGCCGCCGAGGTTAATTGTAACGTGGAACCCACTGCCCGCGCTAGTTACCGACTCGGGTTTGTTTATTCCGGATATGTTGGAAACCAGCTTGGCAAGCTCGACCTTGGAGTTGAGCGTTTCGTTGGGATCGTGTAGTCTTGTGTTCGCCTCGGGAAGCCAGTGCTCGACAATGGCTCCAGCCTTGAGCCTTGTACGCTCAGTGGTGTTCTGGGCGCTTTGCCATGCAATGATTTCGTTTTCAAGAAGCGCTTGAAACCGTTTGGAGTGCTGGATGATGCGCCATTCATCCTCGCTGAGTTTATAAATTTCCTGGATGGCTTCGGCATCCAGGTGATCAATGGCGATTTCACGCGCTAGCTGAACAAGCGTGTTGTCTCGAAGCTGCATGGCCTGCTCCAGGGTTACAACATAGTTACTAACAAAGCCGTTGCATAATAAGCAGAATCAAAGTATTTAGCAATTATTATTCAAGGTTTATACCATGGCTGATACGTTGCCGATGCGCGGCGTCCTTCGTGTCGTCCCCCCGGCTCAATTAGAGCAAGCATTGCAGGCTGAGGCAGAAGCAAAGGTAGCTGCTGCGCAAGCCAGTCAGTCCCAACCGCAACTAACCCAGCTGGCTGGCTATGTAAGAAATCAGTTCGACATGATGCAGCGGCATAGAAACGACGCCGCTGCAGGGTGGACCGAGCGCATGCTTAGCGCGTTGCGCACGTTCAATGGTATTTACGATAATACCAAGATGATGCAGATACGCCAGTTTGGCGGGTCTGAGGTCTACGCGCGCATAGTCGCGATGAAATGCCGTGGCGCAAATAGCCTTCTCAGGGATGTTTATCTTGCCCCCGATCGACCGTGGGCGATCCAGGCACCAGCCGATCCCGACGTGCCGCAGGAAGTCATAAACACTATCCTCCAGCTAGTACAACAGGAGTTGATAAGTTTTCAGGTGCTGGCTGAGCAGGCGGCTATGCAGGCTCAGCAGCCGCAGCCTGCCATGCAGGTTGGTGCGCCTAATCCCGGGCCAGGTAATCCTACCGGAGTGAATAGTGGCGGGGCTGGCGGCGCAGTATCCCCCAATCCTCAAGCTCCACCAGCTCCACCTCCTCCTGACGCGGGCATGATCCGTGATAGGGTCAACCATCTGATGGAAGCGGCGCGAAACGCTGAGAAGAAGAACGCGCGCAAGCGTGCAGGGCTTGCACAGGATAAAATAGAGGAAATACTTGAAACGGGTGGATTCTACAAAGCGCTGTCTGAAGTTTTGCAGGATGTCCCCCTTTTCCCCTATGCGTGCATGAAGGGGCCAATCGTAAGGATAGTCCCCGATGTCGTGTGGAACGGGAACACTCCTGAAGTAACTCAGAAACCCAGGTTGTTCTGGGAGAGAATCAGTCCCTTCGATGTTTATTGGACGCCCGGTGTTGCGGATATCGAGCAAGCCAACGTCATTGAGAGAGTCCGATTTACTCGCGGCGAACTGAACGATCTGCTGGACCTTCCGGGATATGACCACGAGGCTGTCAGGAGAGTATTGGATAACTATGGCAGGGGCGGGCTGGCGAGTAATTGGGACACGTCAGATTCAGAACGTGCGGTCTATGAGCGCCGGGAGAACCCGCAGACCAATGCGTCAGGGATGATCGACGGTCTTGAGTTCCACGGCAATGTGCAGGGGCAGTTGCTGTTGGACCAGGGTATGGACCCAGGCCAGATACCCGATCCTCTTAGAGACTACATGGTGCAGCTATGGCTGATTGGAGAGTATGTCGTAAAAGTGCAGGTTGTGCCGAGTCCACGCAAGCGCCATCCCTATTTCATTACCAGCTTCGAGAAAGTCCCTGGGACACCGGTTGGCAACGGGTTGCCAGATATTCTTTCTGACATACAGGAAGTCGCGAATGCCACACTTCGAGCGCTGGTCAACAACTTGAGCATTGCTTCTGGTCCACAGGTCGATATCAACGTGGACAGGCTGGCTCCCGGCGCGAATCCAAATGAGCTGTTCCCATGGAAGCGCTGGCACACGTTGTCAGACCCCATGTCGAACAATTCCCAGCCTGCGGTGAGGTTCTTCCAGCCAAACTCTAACGCGCAGGAGCTGCTGGTAGTCTACAAGGAGTTGAACATCATTGCTGACGATATATCCGCTATTCCTAAATATATGTCAGGATCGGGGGCTACTGGAGGTGCCGGTCGAACAGCTTCCGGCCTTGCTATGCTCATGGGGAACGCCTCCAAGATATTGCAGACGGTGGCTGCTAACATCGACCGAGACATCATGTTCCCTGCCCTCCAACAGCTTTTTGACATGCTCATGCTCACTGACCAGACCGGGGTTCTCAGAGGGGACGAAAGCATTAGGGTGATGGGCGTGAATGTCGCTATTCAGCGCGAGACTCAGCGTGCCCGCCAGCTTGAGTTCCTTTCTATCACCGCGAACCCGCTGGATGCGCAGATCACCGGAACACAGGGACGCGCCAAGATTCTTCGTGCGGTATCTAACACGATCGGGTTGGACGGCGAGGACATCATACCGCCAGAAGACGAGCTTGCGCAAATTGAGCAACAGCAGAAAATGCTCATGGCTCAGCAAGCTGCTGAGGCGCAGGGATCAAAACCAGGTGACACGTCAACGGGGGACATGGGTCCACGAACTAATATTTCTCGTGGTGGCGGTGGCGGTAACGCTCCTGTTGGCGGCGGCGCTGGCTGAACTGATTCTATGGGTTACCAACTATTGGAGGTAAGTGATGGCTACTGTAAAATCCAAGTCTTCCCCCGCTTATGCAACGGGGGGCAATGGCAAGATGGTTGGTAAAACCGGTGCTTCGCCGCAAAAGCCGGGAACGACTTCCGGGGCGTCCCATGGTTCCATGGGTGGGAAGGCCAAGGGGGGTTCCGGGCATATGGTTGGCAAGCAGACATCCGGACACTGCAAGCCGCTTTAACATGGCGGTTTTTCACGAGAAACTTTCTCTGGCAGGTGCTGATCTGGCAAGATCGTCACCTGAGTTGTGGAGAAAGTTTCTGGAAGCGTTTGAAGTTTATGCTGATCAGACGATGGACCTCTTAGTCCAGTCTCCTGTCGATGCCCTTCAGGTGCGTCAAGGACATGCGCAACAAGCTGCCCATATCCTGAAGACCCTCCAGAACTGCGTGGCGACAGCAGATAAGCTTAAAGGCAAGTAGGAGGTTGCGATGGTCAAAAAGAAACCCACTGCTGCTCTTCCTACCGGGAAGGTATTCCTGGATAGTGAACTCCCGCGCGCTGACGCTGATTATGCCCAATACGGGCTTCGTTACGGTATGGGTAAACAGAAGCCTACGTTGGAAAAAATAAGGGAAGCCATGGGGGCGAAACCACCCAAAACCCGCAAGGGGACTATACCGTCAGTTTCTGTACAAATACCACCACCATCCAAATCTCGTGGCAAGGCGATAGAGGGAAGAGTGGTGCGTGGTAAATTAAGGTAAAGGTTACTAAAATGGCGACTACCCCCGAGGATCGGCGCGATCCCAATGCAAACGTTCCAGAATCAGTTAGGGCTGCTGCCGCCAAGGCGGAAGCTCTACACCGAGCGGTCTACCCAGAGGCGGATACTGGTCAGCCTCCAGCCGATCAGCCCTCTAACGCGGAAGCAGAGGGTGCACCGCCAGCAGGGGTTTCGGCTTCAGCTCCCATCTCGGCTTCAGCTCCCATCTCTGCTGAAGCCCCTGCGTCCCATCCTGATGGGCCGGTTGATTGGGAGCATCGTTACACCTCTATGAAGGGCCGTCACGATAAGGCCCAAGACAGCATCAAGCAAATGTCGGAACAGATAACCAACCTCCAAAATGTGTTGGCTACTGTTAGCTCTATGCCTCAGGGGCCGTCTCAGGTCCCATACGAGTTACGTGCTGAGAGTCTTCTTTCAGCCGACGAAGTAAACGATTACGGGGCTGAATTTCTCGATGTTGTCGGCAAGAAAGCGCGTGAAGCAACGTCCTCGATGGTTCAAGGGCTTCAGGGTGAGATACAGGACCTTAAGCGTCAGTTAGGCTATGTAGGGGGTAGTATAGCTCAAAATGCGCGCGAGCAGATGTTTGGCGCATTGGATCAGTATTTGCCTGCTTGGCGTGAGATAAATCAGGACCCGAAATTTTTTGCATGGTTGGCCTTGCCAGATACTTATTCTGGTGCTATACGCCATAATCTGTTGAAAGCTGCGTGGGACCGGAATGATACCGCTCGTTCGCTTGCTTTCTTCCAGGGCTTCCTCGCTGAAGAGGCTGCCGTTGATCCCGCGTATAGGAATTTAGTTCAGCCGAATGGCTCCCAGGCTCCCCAGCAGCCACATGGGCAAGATGTTGGGCAGCCACAGCAGCACCAGCCGGATTGGCGAGGTGCAAGGCAAAACGGGGGAGTTCCGCTAGAGTCTTTCGCGGCACCCGGCAGAGCCAAGGCAGCGGCAGAAATCCCCGCTGAGAAGCCTTTAGTCAGACGATCCGACATCACCAGGTTCTACGCTGACTGTGCTGCGGGCAGATACCGTGGCAACGAAGCGGAGAAAACGCGGTTGGAGAGCGTCATCTTCGCCGCCCAGGCTGAAGGTAGGATCGTCAACAGCTAAACTTCTCCGGGCGATCAGTTACCGTTTCCGGTAACTTCAACTCCCCGGGGGTAACTCTTCGGGGATTAAGATGGCATTTCCACTTTCACCGCAAACTACGTTTGTACCGCCTACTGGCGGTATTGTTACTTATCCCGCTGGCAGCACGGCTAATACGTTTGCTGCTACTGGCTTTATCCCGGAGATTTGGTCCGGGAAAATGGTGGAGAAGTTTTATAACTCCACCGTTCTCGCTGCGATCTCGAACACTGATTACGAGGGCGAGATCAAAGCGTTCGGCGACAAGGTGCATATCCGCACCAAGCCGACGATCACCATTAAGAAATATGCTGCTGACGGTTTGCTGGTGCCAGACCGGCCCGCTGGTGGCGAAGTTATTCTGAATATCGATCAGGGTCGGTATTGGAATACGATTCTGGATGATGTGATGCGGACGCAGTCTGACATCAATCTTCTCAGCATCTGGGCGGAGGATGCCGCCGAGCAGATGAAGATTACTATCGATACTGATGTGCTGCTGGGTATTCTTGGGCAGGCGCAGGCGACAACCAATAAGGGAGCTACGGCTGGCGCAGCTTCTGTAAATATCAATCTCGGCATAACCGGCACGCCGTTGGTTCTGGTTGCTGGCTCTCCAACAGCTGGCCAAGTGGATATTCTCGACGCGATCTTGCGTCTTGGTCAGGTTCTGGACGAGCAGAACATCCCGGAGACTGGTCGCTGGCTGCTTATCCCTGCGTGGGCGGCTACGCTGATCAAGCGTTCCGAACTGCGTCAGGCTTATTTGTCTGGCGATGCAGTGAGCATGCTCAGGAATGGACGCATCGGCATGGTTGACCGGTTCACGCTCTATAGCTCAAACCTGCTTCCGAAGGGTGTGATCACTGGCCCACCGGCCCTGGCTGCCGGCGAGACTGTGATGTATGCGGGTCATGCTCATGGGCTTACATTTGCGTCCCAGATGACGGAGATGGAAGTCATGCGTTCCGAGCACACTTTTGGCGATCTGCAGAGAGGCTTGCAAGTTTACGGCTATAAGGTCGTGGCCCCTGTGGCAATTGCAGAGGCGATCATCAAGCCGGTGTAGGCTTTCTTCTCTGTGGTGCATCCCCCAGCCTTTAATCCTCCCTGGAGGCTGGGGGCTGTTACCGGAAACGGTAACTCCTAGAGGTTCGGCATGGCAGCGCTTGATACTGTAGGTAAGGTTATAAGTTATGCCAGGGTCCTCTTGCAGGATACGTTGGAGCCGTATCGCTATCCTGATATGGATTTGGTTACTGCCTTGAACGCGGCTCTTCTGGATGCTCGTCGTCTTCGTCCAGATTTGTTTCTTTATACACCCACTGACGTGCCCTTTTATACCATCACTGGCATAGCGGGTATCCCTGAGGAGCCTCCTTTTCCTGATCCTGTTTTTAATGAAGTAATTGATCTGGATCAACAATATCGCATGGCGTTGGTTTATTTCATCCTCGGGCAGGCACAATTCCGTGATGAGGAGGATGTGCAGGATGCTCGCGCAATGCTGTTTATGACTAAGTTTACGCAAATGCTTACTGAGTCTCTCCTACCCCAGAGTATCGCCAGATGAGCGCACAGCTTGATCGCTTCATGAACGATGTTCGCATGCGCCTTCCGGGCGCTCTTGACGACGCTATCAAGTGGGAGTTGTTTTACGCGCTGGATGAGTTCTGCAAGGAGACGAACGCGTGGCAGGAGAAGCTTATTTTATCCGTTACTCCTGATGCATTGGAGTATGAGATTGAGCCTGAGGAGAATCGTGCCCGGATAGTAAGATTGCTATCTGTCACTACGGGAACGGGTGTTGAGGAGCGTCCGATATATGGCGCTACGTTGCCTGAGCCTGAGCTATTGGTATTTCATCACCAACCAGATACTGCCGATTATAACGTGTTGGTGGCGCTGACAGTAGTGGACCCAGTTGATGCGGTTGATACGCTCCCAGACTTTCCTGACTGGTTTTTTGTGAACTACAAACAGGAGATAACCGACGGGGTGTTATCCCGGATGATGTCACAACCTGCCAAGCCATATTTCTCACGTGATGGGTTTTTGCTTCATGGGAGAAGATTTCGCAATGGCATGTCGCGCGTTCGCATAGCGGTGGATCACCAGAACGTTTATGGGGGGCAACGCTGGACGTTTCCACGTTTTGCCCAGTGTGACGTACGATGACTATCTGGCGCGGTTCACATTATAATATAATTTTTGACCTGGGACAGGAGCTGGGTGGTTCGCCTGTAGACATTACCGGGTGGGGGCTTCGTTCTCAGATACGGGATAAGAACTCCGATAAACAATACATGATTGAACTTACTACCGAGAACGGTGGCATAAAAATTATAGATGCGGTTGCTGGTAAGTTTGAGTTGGTAATCACTGCTGAACAAAATGTTGATTTTTCGCTTGGCAATGTAGTTGGTGATATGTTTCGCACCGACGTATTACCGGGTCCAGAGAGACTATTTGGTTTTCGCGATCGCGTCAGACGACCAGTTACGCGAGATGGGGATAGCCAAGTAGATGGTGGCGGCGGTGGCGGTGGCATACAGGGTCCCCCTGGTCCGCAAGGCCCCCCTGGTCCTACTGGTCCTGTTGGTCCGGGAGGACCAGAAGGTCAGGAAGGGCCAGTAGGCCCTCCAGGACCTGCAGGCGCTACCCCATCGGTCTACAATACGATGGAGATCGCTGCAGTATCTGATCTTTCCGATATTGATGCGATTGTCACAGGCGGTTTCTCTGTAGCCGGCGACGGCGGTGAGGGCGTTTACTCGGTGCAGGACACCGAGCCAGTAGCTCCTGCCATCAGCTTCGAGAACACTCCAACCCCTCCAATTATGGGCAGGTGGATCGTCCTGGCGGGTGACAGGATTAATCTCAAGGCCATGGGCGCTTCGCTGCTCGCTGCAGATAATCAGACGGATTACCTGCAGGATGCTGTGAACACTCACAAGCCGGTGTTTATCCCTGCCGGCACGGTGACTGTAAGTCAATCAATCCTCTACGATACGTATCTCAACATCGAGGGTGTTGGAGCAAATTTCCAAGGCGTACCGGGGATTGGGCCGAGCGTCATCTCCGGCAATATCCCAGAACCGCTCATTCGGCGCGGGGAAGTGTGGATCAACGATAATTATCCTAGTCCGCCGACTATTGTTGGCAACGCCAGTGCCAGCACCGGCAGCCGCCTCGCGCTGCGTCACCTGACGATGCAGAATTTTATGGACAAGGCTCCTGGAATATCCCCTTCGTGCTTACAGGTATACAATAGCGTTAACCCGGTCACGGTTATACAGTGTTTGTTTAACTACAGATACCGGGGGGTGGAAATGATCCAGCCCTTTTCCGCGTCAGTGATAGACTGTCGTTTCAATAGCGACTGGGTAAGCAACCATAACGTCTTTACCGATGATTATAGGGACGCAGTTGGTCTGCTCGGAATGCAGTTTCGGGCTTGGAATTGTGAGTTTATCGGCGGCGGGACGGGCGTGCGGCTTTGGGGCTCATCAAGTTTATATGGCGGACGGATTGAGGTGAACGGCTTGGGCATTCATTTGGGTGACCGGGCAATCAGCAATACCGGTAATAATGGGCCATTTAATTGGCAGGGTGTTATTGAAGGTGTGACTTTAGAGGCTAATCATGTTGGTATTGACGCAGTGACCTTGTTCGATGCCCGCATTAGCCATTGCAACTTGCAATCTTCCACGAATGGCCCTGCACGTTTTCATCGTGACCTTCCGTATAGTGGCTTGGGCGATTGGGGGATGACGGTAGTCAACGGCACTCCTGGGTCGATCATCGAAGGCATTCAGATGAACGGCTCGTTTATGAAATACACCTACGACATCCGGTCGTCGTATTCAGGCACTGTGCGCGCGATTAGCGGGCAGAACACAGTTGTCCCGACAACGACTGTGGTTAGGCCGATCGGAGTGCATAAGACCAACCTGGTCAGCCGGGACACTACGACGCTGAAAACCCAGAGGAGTTTTTTCGATCAAGACCTTTACGATAGAGCGGCAGCGCTGCCGCTCGATAGTGATCGCTTTGTCTCGCACATTCCTAACTTGCGGCTCGCCACGTTGACGCAGCCCGACAATACTAAGCCGCCTGTTTTCGGGCGCAACCTCGCAGGCACGTTGACGGTAGCGAATGGTGCGACCAGTGCCACCCACACATTCCTGCTGGGGGCTGGTGAGGGCACGGCACAGTTCACCGTCGCGCCGAATGCTGTGGCGCTGGTCGGCTCGTCGCTTACGGCGGGGACGTATTACTACGCCACGACGATTGTCGGCCCCCGAGGTGAAACGGGATGCACTGGGGTCTATGCCAACCCGCCCGTTGCGGGAGGTCTTACCTACAAGTCCGTGGTGATCGCCGCAGATCAAAAGGCGTCCATGGGGTTCGCCCCGATAACCGCGCCAATGCTGCGCAGGGTCTATCGCGGCACTACGCTGGGCGTGCAGTTCGACGGCTTCTGGGAATTCACAGGAACCACGTTCGATGATGACGGCACGCAGGCATTCACCGGATACACGTATCCGCCGGCCTCCGGGGCCAGCGTGATAGTGCCGTCGCACGCGGAGCCGGATACGAATTATTTCGTCCAAGTGCAGCCCACGTGGGCGACGACGTGGCACGTGAGTGCGAAGTCCACGACTGCTTTCACGATTACCTTTGGCACCGCTGCGCCAAGCGATCAGACGGTGGGCTGGCTGATGTATAGGCCCTGATATATGTTACTTTTTCCGGTAACAATTTAGGAGGCTGGTTACCCGTGAATAAGATGGTCACCTACAGCGTAGACTCGGATTTCGAGGTCGAACTGGACCAGAACACGGCGATAACCGTTGTTCTCGGTACTCAGGGTATAGCTGGTCCTCCAGGTCCTCCGGGTCCTCAGGGTGCTGCTAGTACTGTTCCTGGCCCCGCTGGTCCTGAAGGTCCTGCCGGAGCAACGGGTGATACTGGCCCTGCTGGTGCCGAAGGCCCTGAAGGCCCCACTGGTCCTACTGGTGCGACTGGCCCACAGGGACCTGGACTTATTATTAAGGGTACAGTCGCTGACGTTGCTAGCTTGCCTACGTCGGGTTATGTTCTAGGCGATGCTTTTACTGTTACGTCGCCGTCTCCAACGACTGTGCATGTGGTGGTTGGCCTTGGCCCCCCGCTTGTATGGAATAATGTAGGCGCTTTTCAGGGTGCGACTGGTGCAACTGGGCCGACTGGGCCGACTGGCCCAACGGGTCCTACTGGTTCTCAAGGCCCTGCCGGAGCGACTGGTGCGACTGGTGCGACTGGCCCGCAAGGTCCTATTGGCGCTCCTAGTACAGTTCCTGGCCCACAAGGTTTACAAGGTCCAGTTGGTTTTACTGGTCCTACTGGTCCTGCTGGCCCTCCCAGCACAGTTCCTGGCCCTACTGGAGCGACTGGTGCTACCGGAGCGACTGGTGCGCCGTTTGTCATTAAGGGCACGGTAGCAACGGTTCCAGCGCTTCCAGGTTCTGGTGCAATTGGGGACGCTTATACTGTTACCGCCACTAACCCGGCTAGGGTTTATTCCTGGACAGGTGCTGCGCCTTGGAAAGATGGTGGTCCGTTTCAGGGGCAACCCGGCGCGTTAGGTCCTGTCGGTCCCGCTGGCCCAGCCGGTCCAAAGGGCGATACGGGTGCCGGCGTAAGAGTAATGGGTTCAGTTTCCGCCCTGGTAGATTGTCCTGCTACGGGCAACGCCGTGGGTGATGGTTACATTCTTACGAGCTTTACGCCGGATCATTTAGCTGTATGCACTGCACTGCCTAATAATTGGGTGGACGTAGGCGTGTTTCAGGGTCCAACAGGTGCAACAGGCCCGACTGGCCCGCAAGGTCCTTCTGGTGCTGACAGCACAGTTCCTGGCCCTAAAGGAGATACTGGCCTACAAGGTTCTGTGGGTCCCGGTGTTCCAGTTGGCGTTGTAGGTGATGTAGGAAAGTTTCTCAGGAAGAACGCTGCCGGTGTAGCTGATACGGGTTGGACTGCTATTACTTCAGCCCATGTTACTGGCTTAGGTCCGTGGGCAACTACTCAGAATCTTGCCAGCGCTACTGGAACGCTGCCTCCTGCTAATCTTAACGCTGCTACCTATGACCAGCTTAATAATATAACTATGGCTGGTTCGCTTGGTACGGCTACTGGGGTTGTTACCTCTCCGGCTGGTTCACTTCGTATAGGGCTTAAGACAACGGTTGGTCTTGATACAGGGTTTGTTGTGGTTGCTGGATCGGGGGATGCGCCTAATAGTGCACGTGGTGCGTGGGTAGGAGCTTATGGTGTTAATAATCCTACGGAACCGGGTACGTTACAGTTACGATCCGGTACTGGTGGTTCTGTTAAGATAAATGGTGCTCCTGTAGCTGCTATAGCGACTTCAGGGAACGCAGCTGATTTGATAGGATCAATCCCGCTTACCAAGTTACCTTCACAATTAGCAGCTACCGTCCTTGGGAGAACTATTACCGGCGGGGCGGGTACGCCTATTGCTTTAACAGATGATAATCTTAGTGATTTTTCTTATGCGATTTCAGTAGGTGTTCCAGATGGACCTTCTTCCATAGTTGGGACTGCACCTATTAAACGTTCTAACAAGCAGCGCTGGTCAGATACTATCAATGTAATGGATTATGGGGCTGATCCAGGTGTTCCTAACGGTACAGCAGGAGCGCCTACGTTTCACACTGCTTTGACGAACGCTTATAATGAGGCTAAAGCACGGGGTTATTCTGAAATTCGCATTCCATCTGGTCGATTTAGGTTGGGCGATACGGTCACCCTGCTTAACGTAACCAGCGGTGATCGTATTCGATTTATCGGATGTGGCAGGACCACCACCATCGAACCTAGCTTTGGGAATAAGCACTGGTTTCAGATTGGAGCGGTAGGTGCTACTCAACCTACTAGTAATCATACTACGAATTTGTACTTTGAGAATATGGATTTCAGTCCGGGGGCTATTGGCAATGCAACGGCAGGTGCTGTCTTTAATCTACGAAACACTCGGTATTGTGCTTGGCGCGAATGCGCCTTTGTAGGGGTGCGGCAGGCGTTCAGAATGGGCTTCGATGCTACGCTCACTAACGACGTTGGGTCCATTCTTCTCGCTAATACCGCCTATATTAACGGTGCCGATCACACGATGGCGCACATGATAGAGCTGGGTTCTGGAGGAACCCTCGTAATGGAGGGAAATTATCTTCCGTTTGTTAACAGTGTGGTTCCGTCTATTTCAGGACAAGCATTTATCGCGCAGACTAATGCAAGCCTTAACTGGGACGGGCTTTTCGTTAATAGTTTTAACGGATCGGATTGGTATTACTACGTGCTGTCGCAGGCAGGGGGGATCGTGAACTTTAACTGGGACGGGGGCGGTGGGCAGTTTGACGGGCCGACCAGGGGATTTGTGGCGTCGGTTGATGGGAATACTCAATGGATGATTTCAAACTTGCTAATGCTGAAGGGGTATGGAGCGACTTCTATCGCAACTTATCCGCTGGATTGGAATAGTGCTGGGCATGTAACAATGTCGAATTGCATTATTGCGGGTTTTACTCATTATATATACGCAAGAGCTGGGACGGTGAATGTTATTGGTTGTACTTTTGAAGCGTGTGGGCGAGGGAGCACGGGGGATGTAGGTCCGCACCCGCTGATACGGTTTGATGCGCCGAACGGCCTAGTTACGGGCTGTTCCTATGTGCCGCGAAGCGGCACGACGACAGCTTCAAGGAGCGTATCCTGGGGTGGGGATACTTCGGGATATAGGGTTGGTCCAACTGCTGCGGGTCCTACCGCAGCAGGTAACAACTTTAGGAATCTCACTACAGGTGGGACAAATCCATAACCTAAAGGTAACTTAAGCTATGGCGATTTCCCTCAAGCATGACAAAGTCAGCGACAAGTCTGATGGTCAGGATAGTTCTCTCTTGCAGCCATCGCATTGGAATGCGGAGCATGTGTTTAAGGTTGAAGCTAAAAAGCTTGTTGGGAATAGCACTAGCTCGTCTGGTAACGCAGCGGAGATATCTGTTGGTGCTGGCCTGAAATTAGACGCCGGCGCGCTGACGTTTAGTGGTAGCGATGCCTTAATTGTGTCTGCGGCTAATCCTGATCTTCCAACTGCTCGTGTGCTTACTGGTGTTGCCCCCGTAACCGTAGATTTGACAACTGTTGCGCAAGCTAAAGTCAGTGTCGCTGATAACGGTATAACGCTTGATAAGCTGGATCACGGCACGAAGGGCGATATCCTTTATTACGGAGATTCTGGTGCTCCTGCGAGATTACCCATTGGTCCAGTTGGTACGTTTTTAAAGACTGGCACTGCTGCAGTTGTTGGTCCTCCGGCTGTCGCTGCTACTAATCCATCATGGGCATTTTCCGGTGCTCCCCATGCAGTGTTAAAAGACAAAAAAGGTAACGGTGTAGCTGGTGGTAGCTTTACTGTTGGCGATTGGCGTGACAGAGTTTTAAACGATGAAGCTTATGATACTTATGGATTTGTTACCTTAGCATCTAATGCGTTTACGCTGGTAGCTGGAACGTATGTTATCGAGTGGAGTACGCCGGCATATAATGTAACTCAGCACCAGAGTCGTTTATGGAATTCGACAGATAGTTTAATACTAGAATCGGGGACGGCTGAATTTTCTGGTACAACACAGAATAGGTCTTTAGGCGTTGCCAAATTTACTATCGCAGCCTCTAAAGCATTAAAAATTCAGCATAGATGTGATAGCACTAGAGCTACTGATGGTTTTGGTGCTCCCGCAAACTATAACGGTATGGCTGAGATTTATACCATTGTGAAGATTTGGCGAGTGGAGTGAGATAGACAGTGCTGTGGACCCGTTCACCGCTACCATACTCTTTTTTATGTGGCTGGCGCTGCGGCCTGAGCACCATCATCCGCCTGTTGATCTACATCCGAAGCATGATCAGTGTTGTATGCACAAAGGCTGTATGCGTCATCAGCACTTCTCGGGTAGAGCTTGCGGTATCCCGTGGGATTGGGAAAATAGATGATTGATCGTGACATCTATTTCAACCATGTGCGTGATAGCCTTTTCAGCGGCGCGTTGGAGCAAGTTCATGTCGATGGTCAGTCGGTAATCCTCGCAGTCTGGGACTACCAAGCTGGTGGCACGCCGATGAACGATCTCAGGTGGCTGGCCTACATGCTATCGACTGTTTACCACGAGACTGCACAACGTATGTGGCCTGTCACTGAGTATGGCTCACAGGAGTATTTGCAGGGCAAGGAATACTATCCGTATATCGGGCGCGGCTTCGTGCAGCTTACATGGCAGACTAACTACGATTACGCCAGTAAGGCATTGGCGTTGATTGATGAGCGTGACCTTGTGGCTCACCCGGAGATGGCGCTTGATTCGCTTATCGCTACCAGGATTTTATTCAGAGGCATGGCGGAAGGTTGGTTCACCAATCGCAAGCTTGGTGAATATTTTAATACCGAAAAGGACGATCCCATCAATGCGCGCCAGATAATTAATGGTAATGACGATGATACGCTTATTGCGGGTCATCATGAAAAGTTTCTGGTAGCACTAACGGCAGCATCAGGGAGTGTGTAGATGGCGATAAATATGCAGATTACTGTTACTGAAGGTTCAGTGGCAGTGATTTACTTTCAGGACGGTTCGTCCATGACGGTGGATGAAAACTCCAGTGAGAGCATTCAGCTTATCGAAAGGGGTTTTGCCACTGTCAGCGATGCTGCTCCTGTTGAAGAAGGTGAGCATCCGCCTCCTGGATACATATTTGCGCAAGCCATGGTAAAGTTTTGGCAGTTTATGGTGAATCAGGTAAAAGGCGAGAACCCTGAAGTTAACCCACTTTAAGGAGGCGGTTACTTTTTCCGGTAACTTTAGATGGTAGCGTTTAGGGTTGACACTTTCGGAGGCATGATTCCGGCGATTAGCGATGAGCTATTGCCGGTAAACCAAGCTGCGCTGTCCGAAAATACGTGGCTGTATTCTGGGAGTTTGGTAGGCTTACCAATCCCCAAACCGCTTAGAGATATGGCGCTAGTGGACTCCACCAAAGTTTATCGTATACCAGCGTCGTATGATCGATCCACTTACCTTCACAATTCGCTATGGATAGAATTTGCCAACGTAAACACTGATGTTGTACGTGCGCCAGTGTTTAACGATGTGCATGATAGATACTATATGGCTTCAACGTCGGCGGCTCCCAGGTATAACACGCGCGCACGTTTGCAAGCTTACGAAGATGGCGAAGTAAATTCTCGTGCTTGGCTTTTAGGCGTCCCTCCACCGACTGTACCACCTAAGCTCGTAGTGACTGGCGGTTCCATTAAAGCAGATAACGTACGTGTAGCTACTACTGTAGCCGGAGTGATGGCTACGGATTTTTGGGTTGCCAAGAAAATCGATGGAGTTGAGCTTAAAGAGGGTGACAGAATTTTCATTAAAGACCAAGCAGCTGCAACAGAAAACGGTATTTATATCATTCAAGCCATGACAGGAACTCCACCCGTTGGAGTAGCTCCGGTTCGTGCAGTTGACATGAATAACGGAGATGAGTTTGTAGGTAAGTTTTTTAAGATTTTGGAAGGCACCGTAAATGGTGGTTCTTCATGGAAGATCACCAATGAAGAGCCACCTGTTCTAGGCACTGATGATATTAAATCTGAAGAGGTTCCAGAGATACCCCTGCAGGTAACAAGGTCATACGTTTATACGTGGGTGACAGAATACGAAGAAGAAAGTGCCCCCAGCGTACCTGCTATAGCCACCGGCATTCAGGACGGTTCCTGGAATCTTAGTGATTTGCAAATTCCGAGTATATCGGATCAGGGTTTTGCTGCTGATCCGCTCGCAAACAGATGGATCACCAAGACCAGGATATACCGCACGATTACCTCGTCTGCCGGCGTGGCAACGTTTTTCTTTGTTGCCGAGCAAGATTGCACGGTAACTTTTTACAATGATACTCTTACCGATGACGAAGTATCGTTAAACTCGCAGCTGGAAAGTTTTATGTGGACCCCGCCTCCACCTGATCTTCAGGGGCTGGTGGTCATGTGGAACGGTATCATAGCCGGGTGGCGCGAAAACGAGCTATGGATGTGTGAGCCATATAGGCCCCATGCATGGCCATCCAGTTTCGTGCAGACGCTGGAATATCCGATTGTAGGTATGGGTGTAGCGGGGCAAACGCTTATTGTTTGCACTGCGGGCAATCCGGTTGCAGTCAATGGCTCCATGCCGGAAGCTATGACTACAGCCAAGATGCCAAACTTCGAGCCGTGCACTTCACGTGGTAGTATCCTAAGCCACGCTAGCGGAGTGTATTTTGTATCGCCCAATGGACTTATAATATGCGGGCAGGGCGGTGCGCTCAACGTCACCAGGGATTTGATAACTCGTGATAAGTGGCGGGAGTTTGCTGGCGAGGCAAGGCTTCGAGCAGCATGGCTGGGGTCGGCGTATTATGCATTCGGAGGTGTAACCCCCGGAGTGTTTGAGCCTACTGCATGGGCGGGCTCGCATAATGATGTAATAGTTGACCCTGATTCACCGGGTTCTGAATTGATTGGTGGCGGCTTTGATACTGGCTTTAATTTGGGCTTTGAAGTTGGAGAGGGTGGGTCGTTCATACCCATGCCGGATTGGGTGTCCAGGTTGGACACTACGGGGGCGCACAATGGAGTATTAATAGACCCGGTAAATAACCGTATAGCGTTTAACCTCCTCACGAGTGAATCGCCTGTGCTGGGAGTGCAGAACGATCCGTGGTCGGGGGAAGTGTTTATAATTCGCGATAAGAAGGTTGGCTGGCTAGATGTGAGCAATGTCGCTCAGCCCGTCGAACCAGGGACCTGGAAATCGAAGATATACCAATTTGGAGAAGCCAGGAACCTCGGAGCTATGCGGGTTTATTTCAGGGAAACGTTTGGACTGCCCAATTTGACGACACGTGCTACACCCCCTGTAGGCGTGGATCAAATTCTTACCGACGATAAGTGGGGGATATGCAGGATATATGCTGATGATAAATTGATTTTGGCACGTGAGCTTCGCAAGTCTGGTGAGCTATGGAAACTCCCTTCCGGGTTCACCGCAGATTATTGGCAATACGAAGTGGAAACGAGGCTAAAAATATTGAACATACAGCTCGCATCCAGTGCGAAGGAACTAGCCAGCCAATGACGCATACTCCTCTTAAGCCATCTGACCATCGGCACAGGTTCCCCGCAATACCGGAGCCACAGCCTACTGTCGAGAGCTTGGTGCAGGTATGTAATGCGCTGAAGGAGGCAGTGGAGCTGATTACCGATCAACGGAAGCGAGGGGGAGAGGCTATGTCATCTCCAACGTGGGGTGACTTGGTGCAGATGGGGGTGGTCACTACTGAAAGTATTTCTGCATTGAAGAACGATAGGTTGCAAAATAAGCGATGATCGAGCTAGGCCGTATAGACCACGGATTGAGGATAGCTAAGGCCGTCGTTTGTCTTCTAGATGTGGAGCATGATGTTGTGATATCTCGCACCGACGATTACGGGAAGCTCCTAGGAGGCGTAGTTTACTATGATTTCACGGGTAAATCGATTGCTATGCATATAGCGGGATTTAGTCCGCATTGGATGTGCAGAGACTTGATTTGGCTGGTTTTTCATTACGCTTTTGTGCAGTTAGGGTGTGCGTCTGTGTTTTCGGAGATACGTAGTCGAAACATTACAACTATTGCGTTGGCAAAGAAAATGGGGTTCTATGTAGAGGTTGTTCTTCCAGAAGTCTTCCCGGAAGATGATTTAGTGGTTTGCAGGATGCGTAAGGAAGACTGTCGCTGGCTAAACATTAAACCCCGGAGTGTTACTTTTTCCGGTAACATGAAGAAGGCTGCATAAAATGGGCGGAAAGAACGACGCGCCGCCGCCTCCAGATTACTCTGGGTTAATCGCGGCGAACGAGAAAACCTCGGCTCTAGCTATGAAGCTGGCCCGCGATCAATTCGATTGGGCCAAGCAGACTTATAATGAAAACAAAGACCTGATGAGGCAAACCGGTCAGAGTTTTCTAGATACCATGGAGAACTCCCGGAAGGCTTTTGAAGAAGATCGTGCACGCTATAAGTCGCAGTATCAGCCTATGGAAGATGAACTTATTAGGGATGCACGAACCTACGATACTCAGGAACGCCGCGATCAGGAAGTAGGTGCTGCGCAGGCAAACGTGGCACAGGCGTTCGATGCCGCACGCACTAATGCACAGACTCAACTCGAATCATTTGGTGTTAACCCAAGCTCTACGAGATTTGCCGGATTGGACCTTGGGTTGCGTGCACAGCAGGCAGCAACACAAGCTGCTGCTGGAACTATGGCTGCTAAGAACGTAGAAGACAAAGGCCGCGCCCTTCAGGCAGCGGCTGTTGATATAGGACGTGGCTATCCAAATTCATACTTGGCCGCTGCCCAGGTAGGCAATCAGGCGGCTGGGGGTGCGCAGCAGGGTGCCAATCAGACGTTCCAGACTGGAGCCAACGCCATGGGCACCGGCCCGCAGTGGTTGGGCGGGGCCAATCAGGCATTGGGTAACTGGGGTGATATTCTCAATAACCAGTACAATAACCAGCTTGGGCAGTTTAACGCCAACCAAAACGCCTCCAGCGGGTGGGGTAATTTACTGGGAATAGCTGGCGGCATTGCGATGAAGCGGTTTGGCTTCGAAGAGGGCGGTGCTGTGCCACCTGAAGCGAGTCCGTCAAGGGGTGGGCAAACAGATGATGTGCCGGTGGCTGTATCGGTGGGTGAGTTTGTTGTTCCACGTGAAACAGTTTCGTGGCTGGGCGAGAAGCACTTCCATAAGCTTATCGAGAAAACTGCCCAGGAACGTGCAGAGACACAGGGACAGGCGGTTCCGACAAGTCCTGTGGCGAGGTAATTAAGATGGCGTTCAATCAGGAACTCGATGACTTCGCCTCTGGCTTTTCCAAAGGCTACGACATGGTGCAGTCAAAAGAGGAGAAGGAAAACGAAAGGCTTCGTAACGAGTATCTTGCTGGTTCTGTTGAAGCGCAGCAGGCTGAAGCAGGACGGCGTCCGACACGATGGGCGCAAGAGGATGCAGCGTTTAAACTTCAGCAGCAAACAGGACAGGTCGGCCTTGAATCAGCACAGGAACGCTTAATTACAGAGAAGCGGGCTAACGAACCCTCGCGCGTAGCAGTGGACGACGCCATACAGAAAGCTAAATTAGAAGCTGCGCAACTGGAGCAGAAGGTCAACCAACTAACTTATGAGCTGGCAAGCGATCCAGACAATATCGCGTTGCAAAAGAGAACAAAAGAGGCTGTGGCCGACGCCGCAGACTTGGATGTGCAAATTAAGCAGCTGACGCTTCGGCAGGAAGAGCTAAAGACTAAGGACGCAGAGAGCTTTGACAAGATGTTTGCTCCATTGAGGAAAGCTATAGAGCAGCAGGCTAACCCCGGCACGCAGCCGCTGAACGAAGCAGTTCCGGCAGGCCCTGTGACGTTTGAGCCTCCTGCTGCTCCCGAGGTTGATATCCCTCTTGATGATCGCGAAGGCGACACCAGCGCTGATAAAGCGCCGGGTCCCAGTGCTGTACCCGCTGGAACTGATCAACCGTTAGCCAGTGCTGTACCTGCTGGAACTGATCAACCGTTAGCCTACACGGCAGAGGCTCCTCCCAGAGAAAGATTCGGGCAATTTCCCGTGGAAATGGAGGGGTCCGATATGACGGATGCCCAGAAGGCCATCGAAAACCTTCTAAATGGGAACCTCACTAGCAGTAAGGACAAGAAAAACGCTGTCATAGATGCCAGCAAGGAAGCAACAAAAGTAGGGCTGGAATATATGGCGGAACAGAACGGTTTGAATCAGGATCACGCCGTGGATACGCCGGAGGTAGAGCAACAACAAGAGAGTTTTCTCACTGGCGCGAAAGGCGCGGACCCTGAAGCCGGTCAGATGGTCATGGATATGGTCAATCAGGCAGCCGGTGGGGGTCTGACGCTGGATGAACAGGCGACATATGCTTTAGGGCTGGGATATCTGTGGCACCTTGCCAAGGGTGACCCGGAAGCAGCAGCGAAATATGCTGGCAGCATGGTGGGGTTTAACCAGAGGATGGCATCGCAATACGCGGTTTTCGGACAAGCTGCCGACGCCAATGGTGATGTGTCTGCTGCAGATGAAGCGATCATGCGTGCTTACGCGCATGTGACGAATGGTGAAAAGCTGCATGTGACTCCTACTGAAGATGGACGCTTCATGGCTACCATTACGGACATGAAGACTGGAAAAGTCCGACACGAACAGATCATGTCGCCTGAGGAGAGAGGTGCCATGGTTATGGGTGTTGGTGCGGATTCATATGTGAAATTGATATCACAGGCTGCGGGTATACCGGATAAGACTATCTCGGATGAAGCTGCAATTCTTCTTGGTTTGACAAAGGGTATTAAAGACCCTGAGATGGCTATTAAGTTATTCGGCAACCTTACAACTCAAGAATTTAATTCTCTTACAATGTCCGAGAAGGCTGCGAATCAGGGGGCCGCTGCTGCAGGCGAGGCTGCTGCTAAAAGACAGGAAGCGCGGCAGGTGAAGCCAACTGATATGGACGATATTGATACAGGTATAACTACCGCGATGGCTGAGCTTACGGACAAAAACCCTGATGCTTTCGGCAAAGCAGGAGAAACTTTCGCTAATCAGGAAGAGCTTATGGCAGCTGGTGATGTGGCGGACTATAGTGATCAGGTAAGGTTTGTAGCTACTGATCTCATGACCAACCCGGAAAATTATGGGAAACTTGGTGCAAAAGAGGCCGTGCGGATAGCAAGAACGCTGGCTGAGAAGCGCCCGGATAACATAGAAGTAGACCGGGCCGGGCAAGGCGATCCGATTATTAGAATATATGTAAAGGGGCATCCTGCGGGATTGGCCATGGACCGGCAGCATTACAACGACATTGGCTTGGTTAGAAACTACAAGGATGCAATTCAAAACAAAGATACGAAGCAGCCAGCTCCCGCTCCCGTTCCCGCTCCTCCTGAAGTTGTTGGTTCGCCTGGGTCTGCCGCCTTGGAGGCAGCAGGCGGTGCTGTAGATGCGGGACCGGGAGTATCAGCAGCGCCAGCTAGGCACCCGCGCGTGGGCGGCACTGTTACGCCATTGCTACCGGGAGGGCCATCTAGGTTGGAGGGTCCGTCACGCGCTAATATGCCTAGACCGCCACCGGAATCAGCAAGACCGCGTAGCCGTTCTGATTTCCCGCCTCGCTTACAGCAGGAGATACAGCAGCTTTTCCCGGCTAATCCTATCCCGCCTCCTCTTTCTCGGGCGGTTCCCCTTGGAGGGGGAGGCGGTAGTGGGCGAAAGCTTCCCACGTTTAGGTAAGTTACCGTTTCCGGTAACTCATGGGGTAGATTTTAATGGCATATGATACCGTTTTTCGCTCTGACCCAGTGCGCTCCACGCGCGATATTTATGGTGATCCTACTTGGGGCGATTACGGCTCGTTGTTTGCCAACGTCGGCGGTGCAGAGCTTGCCGTTGCGCCCTTCTCGCTGGCTCGCTGGCTGGCTGAAGCTGGGCTTGGAGAAGATTCCGAGTTTGGTAAGTCGGTTGCCGAGAACGCCGGTTACTTCGAGAAGAAAATAAGAGATTATGGCGCGGCGTCTTTTGAAGACTTAAGTCCTGCCGCCAAGGAAGCCGTAACGGCGGAAATATTCTCCGACGAGTTCATGGCTAACCCTGCCAGCAGCACTTTTCTGAAATTAACCCGTATAGCTCCTTCAACCATCGCTTCCATCGGGGCGACGATAGGGACAGGCGGCTTAGCTTCAGCAGCCATAATCGGGGCAACAGGTGGTGCGATCAGCGCCGGACAGTATCTCAATGATGTTCATGCCGGTTTTGACGATAAGTCAGACGCTGAATTACAGGAGACAAGCCCGCTATACAAGCAGCTTCGCAGCGAGGGAGCTAATGAGAACGTTGCGCGGGTGGAACTCGATAATGCCACGATAGGTGCCAAGCCGTTTCTCCTTATGGGGATCGGTGCGCTCACTTCCAATTTAGGTCCAGCCGGGCAGGTTTCTCGTAATGTCCTGGGTAAAGGAGTGCAGCGTGCTGTAGCGGAAACGGGCGAAGATGTTGCGCAGCGGGGTATTATCAAGCGCGTAGGCAAGGAATTTGCACAGGGTGCTGGTGCGGAGGCAGGCCAGACATTTGCCGAAGCTGTCTCCACCGAGCAGACTTTCGCAGAAGCTGGTATGAAGCCGATAGACTGGCGGTCGGTTGGCATGCAGACTGCCGAAGGCTCGTTCCTCGGCGGCATCATGGGTGGCGTTGCCGGTATCCCATCCGGCAGGCGCGCACAAGCTAGAACACCTCCAAGCGCTGATACCACGACTGCGGACCCGCGTGCTCACCCGGATAACCCTTCCGGCGCGTCGATTGAGGGTTTTCGTCGCCCTGACGCTACTAATTTTCCGCTTCCTAGTGATGTAGCGGGAATAGACCCATTTACGGGTGGTCCATCTTCCATGCCGCCCAGAGGCGGGGACACGCAGAATACTCCACCCATAGTTCCGTCTGGCACCCCTACAAGGCCCGCTGGAGCGGTTCCAGGTGCCGAGGCTGTCTCCACCCAGCCAACCCTGCCTGGCGTGTCTATGGGGCTCCCAGGGGCCTCCACGCCTGCTATTAACGACAATGCCCGTATCGTAATGGACGATACGCAGGCTGCTGCCCTGGGAGCCATGAATACCCAGCCGTTACCGGAAACGGTAACTCCTGGGGCTATGCCAGCCCCGAGCCCTACGACTCCACGCGGTTCCACCGCGCCCCCAGCCGAAGGCTCTGGGGCTGGCACCCCCACACCGGGAGCCGTGCCGACAGGTCCTATCACGTGGGGCGGCGGAGCGGTTGAAGCGGGTGAACCTGTCCTGGACAGTGGGACTGCGGTGTTCCCCCGCGAGCCGCGTACTATCGATGAGCGCCGAGCATTGGACACAGTGCCGGATCAGGCAATGCTTGATCTCGTGGCGATAAGGCAGCAGCAAGAACAAGCCCGGACCATACCCGCTAAAGCAGAAGTCGCGCCGGGAACGCTAAGAGGCAAGGACGCCGAGCGGAACCAGAAGCTCCTTGATGATGGTGTTAAGGCGCAGGCGCTTCTTGGTGAGCGCCCGGGTGAGCCGGATTTCCCAACCGATGCCAAGGGGTTCATAAAGCTTCGCGCTGCCCTTCAGCGTATTGTTAAGCGCGCTCAAAAACAGGGTGTCGAGCTTCGTGAAAAAGTTGGATATGATACGACACCTGATTCGCTTGTTTGGTTAAGCGAAGCGCAGGCACTCGTTAAAAAATTATCCAATAAAAAACTTAGTGCTGCTGATAAACTTGATGCTGCAACTGGGTTTCTGGTGGCTGAGCAGCAGCTCCTTTCCAAAGGCGATGCTTCGCTTTTCCGGGGTAAGCGTGCGGCTGAAGGCGAGGAAGTAGGCAGGGGTATACTTACCGCAGATGAGACTATAGCAGATACCGGTGAAGCTGCTGTATCAGAAGAACAGGCTGCGGCAAGGGAAGCGGGGGAAGCTGAGCCCGAGGTACAAACAGTTACACCGCGAACCAAGGTAACACGTCCCAAGCTAGGCATTGAGGACTATGCCGGGACTCATAAAAACAAAGCTACTGGCCAAACCGGTCCCCGCCAGAAAGCAACCACTCCCGGTAAGAGCACGCTTACTAGCGCCGAGAGAGCCGAGCTTATTGCCGAGGAGACTGAAAAACGTAAGCCGCTTACCGCCAAAGCTGCAGCGGCAGTGGAGAAAGGCCGTAAAAGAGCTGAAGCCAAGGAGAAAAAAGCAGCTGTAAAGCTAGCCCAGGAGCGGGTCGAGGCCGAAGCGAAGCTAAAGCAGGCAAAGAAAGAAGGCGTAGCCTTAAATCTGGCACAGGCTGAAGCTGATCTCGCGGCTATAATCAAAGCCGAGAAACAACAAAAGAAAAAGCGCCCCACCAAGCTCGAAAAGGCTATGGCGGTAGCTGCAGCCAAGAAAGAAGCTGCAGCTAGGGAGCAGGCAGAGGCCGAGGAGAAGGCTGAAGTCGAAGCCAGAGCCAAGAAGCAGATGACGCCAAAGACCAAGAAGGCTATGGCGGCGCTAGAGACAGCAAAGAGAATAGCAGCAAAGAAAAAAGCAGCGAAGGAGGCGAAATCAAAGGCGGCGGCTGAGACTAGAAAACCGCTGAGGGGAGAGCCGTTACCTAGAAAAGCAAAGCCGTTACCGGAAAAAGTAACTGCCGTCAAAGATCGTGTCGAAGCCAGAAGAATTATGAGGCTGAAGGAAGGCAAGGTCAAGCTTGACGAGGAGATAGCCAAGGTGGAGGAGGACCCCTCCCCGGCCAAACAAGAAGCCGACAACTTCACCAAGGGGCACGTGTCCATCGAGGGCGTGCCTATATCGCTTGAGACTAAGGACGGCTTCGGACAGATACCGGGGACCAAGGGGGCATCCGGTGGACCGGTAAAAGTGCTCCTGGGCGAAGAGGCAATACCGGGCAACGCCAACATCAGGACCTTGCCTGTTGTCGTTATCGATCAGGTGAACCCGGACACTGGAGCACAGGAGGATCATGTCGTCCTGTACGGGTTCGAAGACCCGCAGGCGGCAGTCAACGAGTATGAAGGCAACTTCCCCGACCAGATGGGCGACTTTGCCATCATGTCGTTTGATGAATTTAGAACATGGCTTGCGTCCAAGTCCTCCGAGCCAGTTGGGGTGCCGCTTGGGCCATCAGAGTCAACGTTGGAAGAACTCAAAGCTGCCATAGCTGAAATTGACGCAGAAGATGCATCTGTAATACCAGAAAATTACAGGGATGCTGTAGTAGCTGCAAGGGCGGAATCGGCTCGTCTGGAGAATCTGGCCAGAGGGCATGCTTATGCATCCGGGCCGTTGGACAGGTTTCTTACCCAGGGTCAGGCAGATATAGCTTTGCATGATATTACTGGGCCGGGTAAAGCTTTGTTTCCTGAGTTTGCCAGTCGCGTCAGGCGTATGGCCGGCGATATAATTATTTATTTTGTACCAGATGAAATATACGCCCAGATGGGACGCCCTCCCAGGTCTGCAGGATTTTATGATTCCCTTAGCGATATTATCGTTATACCTAGAAAATCTACGTCTAATCGTATCGAGCTTGCGCGGCTTCTATTACATGAAGGCGCGCACGCTGCTGTGCAGAAAGCGACTTATGAGAACCCTAAGTTGGTACGAGATTTATTCAGGATTTTCGATGAAGCCAAAAAGACCTGGGCGAGTATTGATCCGATACTGAGCCCTTACGGACTTACAAGTGTAAACGAAATGCTGGCTGAAGCATTCAGCAGTCCACGCTTTCAGGAGTTTCTTCTCAAGACGAAAGCCAGTGAAAAACTTAAAGCCGATCTCGGACTTAGTGAAAAAGTTAAGTCTATGTGGGATGCGTTGGTGCAGATCGTTGCTGATGCATTTGGTTATTCGAGGGCCGCTTATGGCCATCAAGCTCATGAATCCCTCATGAGCGCCATCATGAAAGTATCGGAACAGCTGGAGCCTATAGCTGAAGACATTGGTCGTGGCCCGATGACCGATCAGCAAATGGCTACTCTCCTTGTAAATTGGGAACAAAGACGTGCTGACACTGCTCGTGACATAACCCCTATAAGCTCATCGGAAAGACTGTTACCGGAATCGGTAACTTCGAGGTTCCCCGAGAAATTCCGCCCGGCCCCCCACCAGAAGCAGGTAGCTACAATCAAGCTGCTTTTCCTGCGAACATTAAATGATCTAGCTCATGCTGCGGAGTTTTACGGGGTTGATTTCTCTAAGCCTGTTCGTGCCGTAGCAGATGCGCTTCTGCGAATCCACACTTCTGCAAAAGCTTATTTGCAGAAATGGCTGCCGCTTATGCTCAAGATGCATGATATGCAGCACAAATACAAAGGTACTGAATGGTGGGAAAAATTCATGCAGCTTATGCATGACGAAACATCAGCAGGTGTGTTTGCCCATTTACCGTTGTCTGCACAGAAGTTCTTGGGTGGCGCTGACTCGCTCAGAGGCGCTTATCCCAAGGGACGCCACGCCGATCTCAGCAAGCGCTGGGCAGCGCTCCCTGACGATATGAAGGCCCTTCGTATAGAAATCCTGGACTTCTACCAGCAGCGCCAGAACGAGGTTCACTTCAAGCGCCTGAAGAATATCCTTCGTGTAGCTGGGCATAGGGATGAAGCCCTGGCACACAGGATATTCAACGACACTGAAACCGAAGCAGACAAGAAACTTCTCGGTGCAGTCTATGAGCACATAAAGGATGTGGAAGAGGCGTCGAGAATAGAAGGCCCGTACTATCCACAGATGCGGCGTGGCAACTGGGTTGTGCAGGCACGCTACAAGATCAAGCCGCCAAGAGATGCACAGCGTGCGATACCGGATGAAGACGGCAAGATACGCACGTGGGAGTTTGGCGGAGCAGGCATGTCGGTGGCGGAAGCTGAACGCCGTGCCATGGCATATGCTGCAGCGCAAGACGCTATGCATCCCACCGTCTCGTCCGTGTGGGTTAATGCTACTGGTGAGAGATTTTTCACTAACGAAGACGGCAACGAGCAGAGGGTGGCTCCAACGGATATCGACTCTGAGAATCGGTTCAGGGTTTCCATCCAGAACGAGTATGTGGGTTTCTTCGATAAGCAACGGACAGCTGAGGAAGTTGCCGAGGAGCTTAAAACTCATGCGGATGTTGAGCCGGATTCAGTGCGTGGCGTAGAGGAGAGACGCTTCCAGCTGGATTCGCGTACGGCAGACGTGGCGTCAAGCCAGATGAAGGCGCTGATCAGCAGCCTTAAGAGGCAACGTCATTTCAAGGATTTGAGCCCAGGCGAGCAAAATACAGTCGAGCAGACATTGCTGGAAGCCAGCCTTAGAATCCTGTCACACACTAGAATTCAAACCAAGAACCTTCCGCGCAGGCACGTTTTAGGAGCATCAACTGACGCTACCACGAACATGGGAGAGTATTCGCAGAGCGTATCCGGGTACATGGCGAGGCTCGATCATCAGCAGGACCTGAACGAAGCCATGCAGGCTGCGAGGGCGCAAGTCGGCACGGACGCGCACAAGTCTGCTGGTAGAAGCGTGCTTATGAACGAATTGGAAAAGCGTGTTACTACAGCTAGTGCCTTCCCTGACAGCAAGGGGGGCTGGGATGGAGCAGTTAAACGCTGGCTGATTGCCAGCTACCTTGCTCGATTGGTGTCGCCCGCAACTATCACGCTCAATATGCTGCAGCCGACAACGACTTCGCTTCCTCTATTTGCCGCGCGGTTTGGGCCAGGACGCGCCGCCAAAATGATGCTCAAGGTTTATAAGGACGTTGGCGCGGGCAAGATTTTGAAATCTGGGCTGGTAGCTACAGGACGCGCAATCGCAAAGGGCGCACGCGCTGAACCCACAACGATGATAGAGGACATACTGGCTAATCTCTCCACAGGGGAGCAAGCCCTGATAAACGAGCTTATAGCGTTAGGCTCCATTGACCCGGATGCCGGTATAGAGATGGACACCCTGCTTAATATGGGTGACACCCTAGGAGCGCGTGCAGACAGGGTGTTGGATTTTGGCCAACGATTTGGGCGGCAAATGCCGCGCGCTGTCGAAGTTGTCAATCGTGTCGTAACTGCGGTTGCTGCATACCGCCTTGAGATGCAGAAAAATGGCGGTAACCACGAAGCTGCGGTAAAATATGCCCAGAAAACCACGAACATCACTCAGGGTATTTACTCCCACACCAATGCCGCGCCTGTCTTCAAGCATCCGCTTGCAAGAATATCTCTGCAGTTTAAACAGTATGCGCAGTTGATCTATAGCCTTATGGCGCATCAATTCGAGAAAGCCTACCACAACGCCGAGCCAGGGGACCGCGCCGAGGCTATAAAGTCGTTTGCCTATATGATGGCGACCTACGGTGTAGTGGCTGGAACGCTGGGGCTTCCCACAGAGCCGCTCAAGCTTGTGTTCATGCTGGCAGGGGGGAGCATCGGCGGTGTGGCTTGGTCAGATATAGAGCACTACGAGCGCCAATTGGCAGCAGACCTGTTCGGCAAGAACATGGGCGAGATAGTTACCCATGGCATAAGCCGCGCACTCCCGGAGGGTTTATCGTTCGACCTGTCAAGCCGTGTGGGACTGCAGGACTTGCTCTTGTTTGGCGAGCCGCGTGCTCAAAACGAGCAAGCTGTCCAGGCTTACTTGTGGGAACTCGTAGGAGGTGCCCCGGTTGCGCTGTTTAAAGATTGGGCGAAGGGTGTCCAAGCCCTCAGGGACGGAGATATCCTTGAGTCGATGCAGAAATTCTCGCCTCTCAAGGTGACTGCCGATCTGGTCAAAGCCTACAGGACCAGCACTGAAGGCAAGAAGTCGGGAGCCGGATATACAAGCTTGACGCCATACTCGGCTACCGAAGCGGCTGTGCGTGCCTTTGGGTTCACCCCTGCACGCGAAGCCGAGGCTGGCGAAGCAAGTCGGTATTTCTACTCCCGCGAAGAACGCGGCTCTGCCGAGCGCCGTTCATATATGCACCAGTGGGCTGCAGCTAGCGGTTCCGAGCGCGCAAGACTCTGGGGACAGGTTGAAAAGTTTAACTCTCGCAAGCCGGAGGACGAGAAGCTCACCAGGGCGGACCTTGATCGTTACACCAAGTCCCGCAAAACCATGGAAAAATCCCGGAGAAGCGGACTTAGGGTAACTCGCCGTGAGCAATCGCTTTACGAAGACATCGGAAACGTCTATAACATTTCTCCATAGGTGTTACCGATAACGGTAACGAAGGAGGTAACACATGGCAACGAAAACGAGGATTGAATTCGGCAATATGTATGTAGACGAGGAAGCCCTTCCTAATATGATGAAGGGAATGCCCATCTCCGCCGTTGCCATGAGCGTAACGGGTACAGCGTCCTCCACTGGCACAACCGTGCCCGCTGGTGCAAGTTTTGCATTTATCACTGCGGTAGATGGCAACGTTATTGCGCTTCCGGGTGCAAGCCCTACGGCTATCCAGACAACTGGCAAGCTCTGCCTGCAGGGAGTGGAGACACCAATTTCTGTCACACCTGGGCAACTTATCTCGCTAATAGAGCTGGCATAAAAACTATGGGCTACCGTTACGGATACGGCTACGGGCACGCTTGGCGACCAGATCGCCGGGTTACTACCTCCGCTGCAGTAGGTGGCGCTGGGCTGCTGGTCGACGAAGCTAATGGTTTCGCGACTGATTTCCTCTATCCTACTGATGCGCAGAGGGTAGCAATAAAAGAGACACTGGGACCGGAGATAATAACAAATAGTGGGTTTGATAGCGACACCTATTGGTTAAAGGATGCCGACTGGACGATTGCCGGTGGAGTGGCGACGAAGGTGGCTGGCGCGGCTACTCGGTCACTGTTTGCGCCGCTTTCAGGAGTGGTTATCATAGGCCGCACCTATAAATTGACATACACGCTGACGATAGCTGGGTCGGGCAATCTTCAAATTTATCTTGGCGGTGCTGTTGGCACAAACCGTTCAACGGCAGGTACGTTTTCAGATACAATTACTGTAGTATCAACTGCTGGCCCAGCGTTTGCAGCGCCATCGGCGTGGGCTGGTACTATAGATAATGTTTCAGTGAAGGAGGTGGTGAGCGTTGGCACGACGACTACTACGAACTATGCGCTGGATGGGTTTTATCAAAATGCCGGCACCTCGCCAAAGCAAGTGTGGGATGTGAATGGGGTGCTGGGCTGGTCGCCGCACAATATGTGCCTACAGTCGCAGACGTTCGATAACGCTTCGTGGGATAAAGCGACTACCGCTGCTGTGACACCAGATGCTATAGCAGCACCGAATGGAACGTTAACGGCAGATAAGATTACAGAACTAGCTGTTAGCAATAATCATCTTGCGCGTGCGAACGTTAGTATTACGACCATTTCTGGAGCGACTTACACCTTTTCAGTTTATGCCAAGCAGGCTGAGCGTTCGTTTTTAGCCCTTCTGGATAGCAGCCTTGGGGCTCCTATAACTTATTTTAACTTAGCTACGGGGGCGGTTGGGTCTGTAGGTGCGGGTTATACTGCGGCTATTACTGATGCCGGTAGTGGTTGGTATCGTTGTTCCATAACTTACATAGCGGCGGCTACTGCCATTCCCTACGTTCATATTAAAGTATCCGATGCACAGGGAACATATCTAGGTGTTGTGGGGAATGGGATTTATGTTTGGGGCGCACAGCTCAATCGCGGCTCCACGCCGCTTCCCTATCTCCCCACCACCACTGCCGCCCGCTACGGCCTCGCCATCGACTACGACCCGGTGACGCACGCCAGCAAGGGACTGCTGTGCGAGCCGGCGGCGACGAATTTGCAGAAGGGCACTGCTACGCTGACTGATGCGGCGATTTGGCTGCTCACGGGAGCGACGGGCACTGCTGGAGGTACAGCTCCCGATGGACGATCTGCGTTTGTCCTTACTGAAGACACGGCGAACAGTACACATAGCATTGGAGCCGTTAATGGTCAGGGAGCTGTTGTTGTTTCCGGGACAGTTTACACTGTGTCTGGTTTTGTAAAGGCAAAGGGCAGGACAAGGTTTAGATTTTATAACTTCACATTCAATAACCATGCTGTCTATTTCGATCTGACAACTGGAACGACATATAGCCCATCAGGCGGCACGGCACCAAGCTCTAGAATAACCGCAGTCGGCAATGACTGGTATCGTATTGAAGTGACCGATCAGGCTACTTCCACGCAATTCAGGCCGTCGCTCGAATTGGTATCTACGGGAACAACTGTTAGCTATGCGGGGGATGGAGTTTCTGGCGTATATGTCTGGCTGTACGGCCAGGTAGAGACGGGCACTGTTGCCACCTCGCCCATTCCGACATTCGCTGCGACGGCTACGCGGGGGGCGGATGGCTATTTTGTCCTCACGAGCGCATTTCCGCTCAGCGCCACGGCATCGACCATGATCGCCGACTTTACCTGCACCGGGATCGATACTGCAGGCGCAAGCTGCGCAGCCACATTGTCTGACGGCGATATGACGGATGCACTGCAATTCAGGCTGACGGCTGTCGCCGTCGAAGGAAGTGCGCGCGTAGCAAACGTTGCCGTAGCCAGCTGCACCTTTGCGACACCGGGTGTGGGGTCGCACAAGGCGGCGTTTGCTGCCCAGTTGAACGATTTTCAAGCGGCCCGGAATGGCGTGCTTTCCGCCGCCGATACCTCCGGTGCCATGCCTGTGGGCATCAGTCGCCTTGATCTTGGCAACTCCGCGAACAGCACGACGCAGAGCCTGAAAGGCTACCTGCGCAAGATCACCTACGTCCCGCGCCGCATGAGCGATGCAGAGCTGCAGGCGAAAACCACATGATCGACTTCCTCTTCCGCTCGCTCACGCGCAAGGACTTCGAAGCGATGGCACGCACAGCGCTGTTCATCGACGCAGAGAACAACCCACTGCCAGGGATCACTATTGATCCCACTATCGGCACGCCGGAATACGAGACTGGTATCCCTATTATTGACATTCCGTCGCCTGACGACGAGACGCCCGCCGTATTAAAAACAGGTTGGCATTGCAACGTGCGCGTCAGTGGTGGGCGCGAACAGGAGGAGATCGAAGGCTTACCGCAGACAGATGAAAACGGCAATTTACTTCCGGTATCACAACGCACGCACTTTGGGATGACATTTACCAATACCGGTAACGTCATCGCAGACGGTACCGCTGAAGGTATTCAATACGCTAACGTCGCACTCCTCAATGAGCTAACGATCGAGTCGCCTCAACGGGTTTGGCAGTAACCTTTAAAGGTAACAATTCCGATGACTATCAAAACTCGTAGTCAGATCAAGTCCGAAACCAATACGGACTTCCCGGATAATACTACGCGACTTATATCACCGGCTGACTTGCGTGGTCAGATGGATGATACTGTTGATAGCGCATTGCTGCGAGAAGACCTTCCCGGTTTGGATGTTTCTCCGTCGATTGTTACAACAGCTGGGCATGGAACGAAGACACTTGAAGCATGGATGAATGACATTGGCACCGGAGTGCCGGGTCCTCCTGGTCCAGCTGGTGACGTGCGGTTTGTAGATAACATTACTGAAATGCGAGGTTTGACGGGGCTTGCGGTTGGGTCGATAGTTTATGTAGGGCCACGAGCCGATCAGTTTGTTGTAGTAGATAAACCTTCGTTAAGTACAGATGGCGGAACTGTTTTTATCCCTAATAGTGAATTAAGCGCTTACGTCGAGGAGGCGATCCCGCCAGCTTATTTTGTGGGCGCGTCTGGCGTGAACGTCGCGATGGAATACGACTTGGATCACACCGGCATCGACTTCGAGAGCGTCGAACTGGTGCTAACGGACGGCGGCGAGACGATCGACATCTGGGGACTGCACGGACATCTCTTCCAGCCCTTCACCACAGAGCGGGCCAATTGCCCGCAGCTCCCGATCATAGACACCGGACGCGGTAAGATGCGTGATCCCTTTGCCGGGTTCACTGGCGTCAAGGGAGTGGATCATCCGGCTATTAGGACAGGCGGCGCACTGCTGCGCTATAAGTATGCCACCAGCGGGCTGCGGCTCAAGCGCATCACAGGACCGGTGTTTAGGCTCTCCTGGTGGCCTGTTGTGGCAGTGGAAGAGGAAACGCCAGGGAATCAAACGGATAACACCGGCAAGATTTGCTGGGCGGCGAACGCAGCGGCGTTGGCGAAGGCCGAGGTGGTGTTGATTGAGAATATGTATCACTATGCACGATGCGTAGAGTGGCCAGAGGGAGTGGAACTGAGGGGTTTCGGCCCTGGGCTTTCCGGCTTCCGGGTCATGGACAATGCGCAGCACACCCAGTTGCTGCTCACCTCATCCTCCGATGGTCTCGCCGCTGATCCTGCCGTCAATCCGCTACTGAAGCCGGCTACCAGGCTTTGGTCCTACGACAGTGCTTTCCTGTCCAACTCCACTGCGTTCTACCCCGCCAGCGGTGCAAAGCGCATCCGCATCAGCGGCATTGAGTTCGACGGCAACCTCGCTGGTAACATGCGGTTTTGGGAGCAGCGGAACAAGGAATACGCCTATACCTATTCCAACCAGATAATCTCTCTGTTCAACGCCACTACATCTGCCGGCTTCTCCGTTACCAACCAGTCCAGTCGCGTTATTCCGGAGGGAATGATCGTCGAACTGCATAACGTGAAGATGCAAGGCTATTCACATCTCCTGACAGGACATCATTTTTGTACCTTCATCGGCACGGGCATGCTGGAATTGGGCGAGGTCCCTGCGGGCCACTGGATGTATTTTCCAGATGGGGTGTATGAGGATGTCCGCTGCACTGGTTGGGCGGTAGCGGATGGATTGCGGGTTAGGAAGTTCATAGCGAAGTCGGTTGAATTTGTGCTTTATGCGCCGCCCGCAGCGTTTTTCGACCAGCCAAGGACATTGGGATACGACGCGTTAGTTACACCGTTTACGGAGGGCCAGACGCTTACCGGCGGCACTTCCGGCGCGACTGGCCTCATCGATGATGTCAGGGCCCTTACCGGCACAACTGGGAACATCGATTTAATCAACATAGTCGGAACGTTCCAGAACAACGAGGTTATCACAGACGGTCTGGGAGGTTCCGCCGACGCCAACGGCGTCCCTGCGGTGGGCGGTTATTACTTGCGTGGGATACAGCTCATATCCCTCACTGAGAACATGCCGCAGCAACAGTTGGCGGTAAACGCCTTTAACTACCCAGAACTTCCTCCGTATCGCGTGATCATTGACAACGTGTTCGTTGACGCGATGCGGCTGGACGAAGCTCCTGCTGGCAAAGAATATATGTATGCTATCCCGTTCCTGATCAACGCTGACAATTTCCATGTCAAGTCAGGGAAAATGCGCTTTGGGCAGCTTACGTCGACGCAGACGACTATCGTCAACACGCAAGGAAATGTGACGGGAGGGCATCCCTACAGAAACCAAGTCTACGAGAATCTGTCGATTGAATACAGTTCGCGTAAGGGCATTCAGCTTCTGGCGACTGGCTCGACTGATGGCGGTTATGCAGGCGTACAGTTTCGCAATATCACTTTCGAGGCGCGTGCCTCCACGCACATGCCTGGTAATCCAGCACCAAGTGGTATCACTTACTTACTTGGCCTCTGGCGGTTTCATGAAAATACTCCCGTGGAACCAACACCGCCGAATTATGGCATAGCCTATGACGGGCGGGATTTTGAGTTCAGCGCCGTCACGGTGGATGCCACCCTGAACGGGAAGTACATCGACATCACGCCGCCCGATCCCGATGCTCCGGTGTATCGCTACTGGTTCTATTTCGCTGCCGCGCCGGGGGCAGGGTCTCCGCCAGCGGCAGGCGGTGCTACCTTGGTGCAGGTTTACGTGGCATCCGCCGGGGCTACAACTGCCACGGTAGCACAGGCATTCTCCTTGGCTGTCGCTGGCACTATCGCCTCCCCTGCCGTTTCCGCGCCCTACCTGACTGCGGCGACCTTCGGCACCAAGTCGGTGATCGGAGCCTACTCGCATTACCGCAGCGACGTGAAGGCTGGGTATGTCAGTGGCGATGTCACCGCCGCCGCCGGCATAACCACGGTGCTGCGTGCCTATCACCGCAACTACGAGCCATCCATCATCGCATTTGAGCGGTTTATAGCAGCTGATCCGGTCTATATCGCCCTGATGAATATCACTGAGATCGGGCCGAACCGGGACATTCATTTTACCTTCAAGGACTGTGTGTTCGGGGCGTTTCAGGTAGGGCTTATCCTGCTGAATGCGAACGGCGGGCTCGGCACTGCCGCTGTGATAGCGATCAAAGACCAAGTGCATTGGGCTTTTGAGAATTCGACCTTCGATCTGCGCGACGGTTATTTGTCCTGGTCGAACCTCGATCTGTTCCTTTATGCCGGCAAGTTCCGCAATTGCCGGATAAGGACGCCGAGTGCTGTCACCGGGCTTTCCCTGCTCGGCTCCGGCTATGAGACATTGGTCAGCGAGCAGGGTGATGTCTACACGGGGACCCCTGGCGTCACGGCAGGGACGACCAGCACGACGATCGACATTCAGACCAAGCTGTTCTGGCAACCGAAGCCGGGGCAAATTCGTATCTACCCTGCCGATGCGGCGACTGCGGTGGTGTGGAACACCAACATGCCATTCGTGGAGTGGCGGAAGAGCGCTCGTCCGATCACTACAACGTCCACTGCACTGGGTGGCACGGGGGCTTATTACCAAGGGCCGGATGGCATCAATGAGGACCGTCGCGCGCCTGTGCTGCGGCTGACTTTTGCCTCTGCGCTAGCGGCATCGCCGTTGAAGATCGGCTGGTCGGCGGCGGTTTCTCCATAGAAGCATCACCCTAACCTTCAAAGGTAACTTCACATGCCCAAAGGCGTTCGCGATCCCAAGTCCCACAGGACCCCCGAACAGATAAAGAAAATGGATCGTGGGTATAACTCACGTCCATCTCAGATCAAAGAGCGCACGGAGAATAACCAGGCGCGAGCTATGCTTGCCAAAGAGGGGCTTGTTAGGAAGGGCGATGACAAGGACGTGGATCACATCCGCCCACAACGTTCCGGAGGTTCCAACAAGCGCTCGAACCTCAGGGCGATCTCCAGGTCAAAGAACCGTGGCTGGCGGGACGGAGTGTGAATTACCGTTTTCGGTAATCCATAAATCTACTGGTTCATAGCCTCTGGTCCCATATTTTTTATGTTTTTTACGAAACGCTATGCCCAGCGGCTCTAGCCGTTTACTTGCGTGCCATAGTGAAGTTCTAAGCATTATATCGGAACTGTTTGGCCCGCCATCCGGGTCCTCAAGCCATAGCCAAGCTTCCAGGTGCCTGACGGATAGCTTCATGGGTGATACGAGGATATAAGACACGATCCTGAACGAGCTTGGCCATAGGTGTGCTATCTGCACATATCCTTGTTCACGCCGACGACTTACCTCATTATGCCGGTAATCGAGATACACCGCATCGCTACCCGGTGGAGCGCAACGTCCCAGTGTCAATACTACCCTCATGTCGAAGTTACTTTTTCCGGTAACTGGGCTTTTTCAAACAGATCGTTCACGTCTATCTCGTCGGTGAAGTCCAGCAAGCTCATTTCGAGCATATAGGTAAGCCCCGGAACGGCATGAGGTGTTCCCCCGCCAATGATGCCGTGTATTATCTTCATGCCATATTTGTCCTTGAGCGCCGTCGTGAAAGCGTGACGGGATAGCTCCTTGATGTTCAGCCATTCACCCAGGGCGTTGGAACTGATACGCATGACCTTGTCGTCTATCCCTATATGAATGAAAATAGCATCCAGCTTGGAAGTATCCCCCCTGACCTGTATTGACCCCGTAGCGGGTTTTCCTTTACCCTTGTGGACAATGTTAGTGAACAGCGTGTTACGCGCTCTGTGGGCATTGCAGAAGCTGCTGAGGATGGTTGTGACGTTAATGTCCTGCGTCATGTCCACGGCTTGTGTCTTAAGCTCTTCGCGCATGGACTTCAGCGTCCTCAGGAGAAATCCCCGCAAGGCTGATTCATCTATGGCCGTAAACCCGAGGCGGTTGGCGACTATAGCACCGACACACAAGCACGCTATGACGCTTGTCCATAAACGCTCTTCGTTTTGTGCGTTTACCTCAATGTCCAGAGACTTCTGATAGGCCAGGACTTCTTCCTCCAAAGCAAGGAAGTTGGTTCCCAGATACTGCGAATACAGCTCGCCTATCTTGCCATGGTTGTCGTCCAGCTTGCCTACCAGCCTAGCCGCATCCGTCTTTGCTATCTGCCCGGTTCCGTCGCTATGGTCTACCTGTATCTCAAACAGGCGGTATACTCCTGCCGTAGTGGTATTAGTATGTCGTGTCACATAGTCCAGGAGCGAGTAGTTGCTGGTACTCACCATGATCGTCTGCCATGTGCCTGACTCCCTGCGCTTGGCTTGCGCGTTCATACGGTCTTTCTCCTTCCCATAGGAGATTTGAAACACCATGCGGGCGTATTTCCTAGTGTCGTCAGGCTGCAAATCGTCCCAGAAGATGGGGAGACTTCTAAGCTCGCCGATCTTGTTCATTACTGAATTATCAGTATCATGGAGCAAATTCTTCGCACGTACAGGATGACCCCACACAGCAAGCGCAGTGTCTAAAGCGGTACTCTTCCCAATCCCGCTTTCGCCAATACAGGACATCATCAGACCACGCATATTGGTGAACCTCACCAATGGGGCTGCGAAAGAACTTGCCAAGATAGCGTTCAAAGCTGGTCTGTTCTGGTTGGTAATCAGCTTCGCTGCGTCGATCCATGGCTGGACATCCCCGACTGGTGTGTAACTCCTTGCGGTGACAGTATCTGGCGTCTGTGCCACCTTTATGTCAGTGGGCGTGAACAGCTTCCCCCCGAATGAGAACCCTTCCATCTTACCGTTGTTGACGTTCCATCCAAATGCTGAGGTGTTCACGACGGCATCCTTTGTTTGCTTCAGGGTCTGTATCCACGCCACGAGAAACTCTCCTATAGGCTTGTTGTTGTAGTCATAGATTGTTATCCCTTGCCGGCTGAGTTCCCTTCTAAGGTCATTAGTTGCACCTACTACCTCGAACGGCAAGTGAATCTGCTCGATTTTTCCCGGCTCTGTCTCGGCTTCGAAATTCAGTATCCATGGATTACGCTGAACCCATCCGTTCCCTATTGGCGTATTGCACACAACAACTATAACCGGCTCGCCCTCTTTGTTCTTGGTGGATTTTATGATGTATCCGTGCGAGTTACGTGAATAATTAGGAGGCAAAACGCTTACGATATTCGCCCCTGCTGACGGCATGGGGGGTGGAGCCCGAAGCACAAAATGTAATGGCGTCTTGTCCTTGCTAAGATGAATACACGCCTCGCACTGTTTTGAACCGTTTCCCTTGAACGTATTACATCTTGGCCACCCCAGGTCTTTCTCGGCGTGTTCACGCAGCACCCTGCTATATTCTTTTTCAGTTCGCTCCGGGCTATAGGTCGCATATCCCTTGCTCATTATGTGAGCGGCTTCTACACCTTCTTCCAAAAACGTGGCTAAACCCAAAGTATGAAACCACAGCGGATTAAGGTTATCCCTGCCGTGGGTGTCCACCGTATGCTTGATGAACGGACACACGTCAGCTACCTGCTGCAGCTTGGCTTTGGGTATGGAGTCTATGCCGGCTGACAAATCATCGTTGGTGGCGGGCGGAAGTAGAGGGAACAGTGGGTTAGTGTCGGCACCATTGGTGTGTGGCCGTGAAGTTAACCGCCCCCCTGCGTGGGTCGTTACCGGAAACGGTAACAGTGCTTTTTGTATGTCGGCTATGTCGTAGTCAGTATCCGTCAGGACCTTTAGCTCTACGCGCTTCCCACGCTTGAAATTGGTCGTATCGGGTATGCGAAGAACCCTGGCACTGTCTGTTGTGACTTGCGTATCGCACTTTAGACCAAGCTGGGTTGTAGCCTCAACGAGTGAGCTTGCGAGCGGGTGCCACTCGTCCAGCGTCAAGGCACGCGAGAATGTCCAGTAAACATGATAGCCGCCACCTGTGTGAACTATCACACTCGGCATCATATGTGTCTTGGTGACGAAGCTCTTTAAGGCTGTAGAAGTGTCCTGCTCGGACGGGTAATCCTTGAAGTCAAGGTCCATGAACAACGCTTTGAAGAGTATGGCGTTGTCCCCGTTTCGCTTATGCTGTTCACGTTGCAGACTTTGGCATACATAAACATCAACAGTGTTTGTGCCGTTACCATCAAGGTAACTCAAAGCTTCCGGGATAGACCGGAAACCCCGTGTGCTTTGTATCGGTGCATGAACAGTTATGAATCCCCCGGCCCCGTTATGGGGCCAGGGAAGTACCTTCGCCAGATATTTTTCTTGAGCGCTGCTCATGGGAACAGCCTTTATTCATGTGGGTAACGGGTATATGGCTTAAGCTAATCTGGCAAAAGCTTAGCCACCATTGCATCCAGCTCCTGCTCAAAATTCGAAAATGCTTCGCCGTTAGGTTTTGGGCTTGCTTCCGGGGAAGCCGTTAACCCAGAAGGCGGGGTTGGTGCCGTATTGGCAGTTGTCGCAGTACCAGCGGACTCTGGCATCGTTGCCATAGGAGACGAGGGGGATGCCGTAACGCGGGCTGCCTGTAGAATCGTGGGTTTTGTATTTGGTTCCACAGGTGGGGCAGATGATACTTGCTGCGATATTGAGGTTGGTTTCGTCCATGTGGTGTCCTTTTCGAAATGTTGCGTCCTTTCGAATACACCGCTAGGAGTTTCCTGCGCTTCAGCCACGAACTCGATATTTTCCGAAAGGATACGTCGCACCACCGTGTCCGAATCGCGCATCGCTACAACCTGCGCCGCCTCTTCATCGGAAAGTGGCCGGATGGCAGTAAACTCGAACTTGGGATAGGATTCGCTGATAGCGAATGAGATTCTTGTCCCGAATGAATAATACGGGTAACCCATCCTGTTCATCTTGTTGCCAAAGTGCGCAAGCTCCTGCAGGCTTGCAGCAGGAACTCTTAGAAGCATTGGCCCGCCGTATACTTCATTGGCGATATCGTCCAGAGGCACGATGGCTAGGCGCTTGTTGTCCTGGCATTCTTTCTTCGCCTTGCCGGTAACCGGCGAGATGACAGCTCCCCATACATTGCGCGGGCATGCGGCACATGTAGGACTTTGTATGTTCTTGGCAGAGGCTTCCGGCGTCACGCCATTATTGCTGAAGCAATCAGGCGCTGCGTTAGCGCCCTCTGTGTAGCCCGAAGCATAGTAGATTTTGGAGACGTTGCGGCTTGCCCCGACAACGATGCATTCTATGCTGTTTACAGGCCCTTCGTTATTAGGGCGAAGAAGTTGTTTCTCCTCTCCGCGATACTTGATGCTCCAGACTTTGCCACGGTATCCGACAATGCCGAACGAGGAGGCAATGCCAGAGGACAGATCGTTTTGCGACGACTGGCTCTGGAAAATCTTGGAGATTTGGCTGCTGTTGAACGTAGTGAGGTTACTCATGACATTTGACCCTTTCTCTCTTTTTGGATGGGGTGGGAAACACGTCATTATACCTTCATTAAGTTACCAGAAGGTATCTATTTTTTAACTACGACGAACGCCTACAACTTGTGTCACAGAGAAGTTGACGCCCGGAGGGGGGTTACCGGTAACGGTAACAAAATCCGTGACAGCGGTTTTGTTGGCCCGCTTGTCGATCAGCTCGTATTGCTTGCTTTCCAGGATGTAGTCCCAGAACGCGTTTGGATCAGCTACCGACGCTGATGTTCTGCGCGTGGCGTAGACCGTGCCTGAGTTCGTCCGGGCAGACTCGACACCCAGGGAGTTGAGATGATTCAGCAACAAGCCGTTCAAGCCTTCAAGCGCGTCCTTGTAGGGCTTGATGGCTTCGTCGTGGGCCTTCTCCATGTCTCGGATTTTGTCCCGGATTTGCACGTATTGATCTACGCGCTGGTCGATTGTCTTCGGTGCAGGTGTGGGTGCATTCATGGTCTTTTCCTTCTTTGATGTTAACGCGTATACTCTCCGCATTCGTCCATTTTGCAGTCGTTTTCCGCCGGTATAATATAACCACCCTTTCTCTACCAGCTCGGGCACACGGCTACGGTAGGTGCTGCGATGGTCGTTATAAAAATTCTCCAGATCGAGCTGCGTAGCATTCGGCACTGTGCAAAAGAAGTTGATCACTTCCTGATGTAAGATTCTTAGCCGCTCCGAATCAATATGTTCTGCGGCTTCCCGGCTGGTGTCGGGATCACTTCGCCGGTAACGATGGTGGGTATCGAAATCAGTCATCGCTCTGTGTACTTGGTACTCTCATTGACTCTGGCTCGCTCCATCCTAATGGCGCTCTCCAAAGGCGTGGCTCGCTCTTCGCAGATGGTTCCCTCGGTAGACATGGCTCGCTCTGCAAGCATTGGTTTTCTCAACTGGCTTGGCTCGCTCATCATTTAGTGGTTCTCTCTTATGATTTGGCTCGCTCGACGGAACTGGTACTCTCAACCATGTTGGCTTATATCTTATGCACATGCCCCATATGTACAATAGGGTAAGGCAACGGAGGAGCTATCCCGAACTTCTGTTTGAACATCTCTTCGTGCAGATGCGCGAGAAACAGCTTCACAGCATATCGCCGCGCACGCGCATGGATGTGAGCCGGACTTAATTTCCCACCGGAATAGTGCTTGAACGCATCAGTGTTTTTATCGAACTTCTTAAGCTTCAACGCTTCCGCAGCCTGAGTCGCGAAGAATCCAGCATCGTTGCGTTGAATTTCCAACTCCTTGCGCTTCTTGTAAAGCTCCCCATAGAAACAGCTGGGGCGGTTACAGTTCTTCACGAACGACTCACCAGCTTTCCAGCAAAGCGTTTTCAGCATTGCATTATGGGGCCGCTTCTTGCCCTTGTCCCACTTGCGCGTAGGGTCAAGGCCAGCAAACGCCCAGATGTGCCCCACGGTAGGTGCCTTAGTGATGTCGATGTGCGCCAGCAAACCGGCGCTGATAACCGGCCCGATGCCGACGATACCGATCAACCATTTGCCCACTGGATGCGCCTCCACGTAAGACTGCAGCGCGCGTTTCGTCTGGTTCTCCAGTTCTTCCGACTGTGAAGTCAGATGTTCCAGCGTCTCGTGCGGCTCCGTGGGCATGGAACGCACCTGACCGGCAGCACGGATGCGCTGACGCTGCATTTGGTAGTAATTATCTACTAGGAATCTCGCCTGCGCGGCAGTCATGGTGGCAGCGGCTTTGCGTAGATCGCGGGTGAGTTTTGCTACGCTAACCCAGGTGTCCTCGATTTCCATTTTAAGCACTCCCTTGGATTGGTACTCTCAGAATGGTTTGGTTCGCTCCCCGTTTTTGGTTCTCTCGCTTGGAGTGGCTCGCTCGGAGCTTTTGGTACTCTCGAAGGGCTTGGCTCGCTCGGCCTCGTTTGGTACTCTCAGTCTCATTGGCTCGCTCGTTGCGTCAGGTTCTCTCAGCATCGCTGGCTCGTTACCATTTACGGTAACTCGGTTCGTTCACCCACAATCCATGACATATGCGTATTACCCTTGTGCTGTGCGATCTGCAGTAGGAGATTGTAACCGCAATTTTCGCACCAAAAATTAATTGACAGCCCATCACGTCTGCTGCTTGGATTGCCGCAATCGTATGACGTAGCCATGCTCACATTCACCTCGTTATCGATGCGAACCACACGTGTCATAGGGTTATCTTCCGGCCTGTCGAAGACAGTTACACGTTCATGGTGCAAGTAGTTATTATCGCAACGTGGACAGATTAGCTCGTTATCTTTCAGTCGCACATTTGCATCTACCATCGTCATACCACTAAGCTTTGCGTTGCCGTTTCAAACAGGTCCAAAAGCTCACTCTGGACGTTCTGCTTATTGCGCAGCAGAGTGTAAATCCTCTTCTCTACAGGAGTCCCCTGAAAATGTAGGTAGAGCTGTTTGTGCTTTTGGCCAACTCTACGTATTCGCATATTAGCCTGTTCATAAATTTCGAGGGAAGTAACAGGACTAAACCAAATGATAGTGTCGGCAGCAGTAAGAGTAAGCCCATGCGCGAGGCATTGCGGGTGAGCCGCAAGTACAGAATATTTACTGGTGTTCTGGAAAAGGTTAAAAATTTCCCCTCTTTCATTGGCGGAAGTGTCGCCAGATACAACCGCATGGTCTATCCCCTCGTTCTCAAGAGCCGTAGCTATGCCTGCCAGTGCATGCTTGAACGGCGCAAATACTAGCTTCTTGCCTCCTGCAGAAAGCACAACATCAATGAGTGCGCTAATCCTGTTCTCGTTATCCAGTGTTGCCGATTTTCTATCGGGATCGTTTAGATACACATAGCCCCCGGACACCTGGAGCAGCTTGGACATGCACGCGCCAGCGTTGGCGGCAGTGATCTCCCCGCTTTGCACAGCAGCATAACAATGCGCTGCCATTTGCTTGTAGACCTTGGCTTGCAGCGGCCCCAAGGGCACGTCAATCGTCTGATTTACCGCTTCCGGTAACTCCACCACGTCATCGAGCGTGAACCTCACGGCAGGTTGTAATGCTCTAAACGCTTTCTCCGTAGCATCAGCCTTCGGTGCCCATTTGAACTGCGACACGCGAATCATTAAATCTTCACGGAAGTGTTTGAAATACCTCGGCACACGTTGAGGGGTAATGATGGAAGACTGCGCCCATGCGTCAGTAGCAGCATTAGGGATAGGAGAACCGGTCATCCCCCAAATCCACTTGAACCGTTGTGCTTCCTTACGCAGAGTTTTAGTACGGGTTGCCATCCCGTTGCGGTAGACCGCCAACTCATCGATCACCAACGTGTCAATGTCCGCGCGTGCCCGCAGCTCGTCCAGGATGGTCTTGAAGCCATCGTGATTAATGATGTATATGTCTGCGCTGGTATCCTGCAAAGCTGCGATTCTCTTTGCCTTGGTGCCGTGCAGCACTTGATACTTGCGATCCGGCAGCGTGGCGAATATCTCCCTCGCCCACGTGAAGTTAAGCGTGGACAGCGGCGCGATCACTAAGAGTTTTTGCGCCAGACCAGACTTATTCAAGTAATCCCACGCCCATAGAGCACTGCGGGTCTTGCCCGTCCCCATGGAGTTCAAACAATAGGCCCGGTCGTGCATCGTCAGCATTGCCGCTGTCTTAAGCTGTGCATCAAACGGCGGCTCACCTATTGGATGCGGCCAGACATAATGCGTCAGAATCGGGCTTGGCGCATCGTAGCCCATCCGGCGTAGCATAAAGGTCGCTTGTGGTTCGTGCGGCACGAGCACGTAACCATTTAGCGTTTTAGCCTCGGGGAACAACGACACGACTGCCGGCGCTGTTGGGACGCCTAGCAGTTTATGTTTTTGACTTACCTGAACCTGGATCATTGTGGGTTACCTCCAATATCCAAAATACTCTGCCAGTTTCTGCACAAGTAATTTTTTCGTCAACTCCTGCTTATCATATTTGTTGACGAGCGTGCGTATTTTGGCTCGCACCTTAGCTTGCTGTTGCTGCTTGTTTCGTTCGTATTGCAAGAACCCGGCATGTGCCACTGGGTCTTCGATCAACTTGATCATTTGTGGGTCATCCTTCTTTTTGCGAAAGCTCTTGCCCGTTTAAGGGCTTCTTGTTCTTCGGGTTTCAGTCTGAACCTTTCAGGGATAAGCGGGCACCAATCATAGGAGTGGGCTCGTCCGCATACGATACACTTGCTCTTCGCTGTAGTCTGGTCCTGCATGTTGCTCAAGCCAGTGTTCCAGTTGATCTGCTTCCACCACCGTGCGTATCACCACACACTCCCCGCCCGCCTCACGTATTTTCTTCATGCATAGTTCCTGTAGCTTGGTGGGTTTCTTATCCTCGCCACCCTTTGCCTCGATGCCAAAGAATTTACCCTTGTAGCAAACGAGATAGTCCAACGTTCTCGCGCCCATCCCCATTTGCACCGGGGCAAAATAATAAGCCCCCATCCGATCAAGGACTTCTTTCACCCGCTTTTTCACTCGGGATTCTGGAGTTGCCATGTTCGCCCTTTCTCAAACGTTCCCCAACGCCTCATTCGATCAAAGGCGAGCGCCATACTAATATCGAGAGCTTCAGCCCACTCGCTAAGCGTTCCAATTTTTCCATTTTCGTCAATCCAACGTTTTGTGTTTCTTTTATTTTTCTGGTTTTCACTATGGGTAGTCCATCTAGTGTTAGCTGGTTCATAGTTACCATATGGATCAGGGTATCGATCAAGCTGGTAATCGGGTGACGGCTTTAGCCCCATATCCTCTATAAAGTTTTCGTAGCTTGCACGCCATCTGTCACACACAGTGACACCTATCCCGCCATACTTTAGATAATCTTTACGGTTAGAGTTGAAGCAGCGGGCAATCATTGTTCTCCAGATGGCATGCTCTGAACTTTCTACACCACCTAAATAGGCACCGTGTTTTATGCGGCTAACCATCCAAGCCGGTCGTTTATCTACGGCGACCTTTCCGCCCATTGTTCGTAATCCTCCCCTAGTTACCGTTAACGGTAATCAGAGCGCGGATGGTGGCGGCTATGTCAAAATCGTAGCCGGCGCGAGGGTCCTCCGCCACCTTCGCCGCCCGCTCCAGTGCAGCGGCTTCGATGAGAGGAGTGACAGCGGCGAGGATAGGCTCTACCGGACCAATGAAGACGTGCCAGCGGGCTTCGGGAATCTTAGTATCCCTGCACATCGCCCGCGCCGCAGCTTCTATGATGGCTGGATCGGTCACTTTGCCTCCTGCTTCAGAGCGCGAATGGCGGCGGCGATCTGACTGCCGTAATAGCGATCGTTGTGGATGTCGTGACCGTCTTTGTCTGCTTCAAATGCCCTTGCCGCCTTCTCCAGTGCAGAGGCTTCGATCAGGGGAGTAACGGCGGCGACGACGAGGGCAGCAAGATCGAGGTTGACGCGGGCAGCAATATAGAGGTGACGCTCATCCTCTCCGGGCCAGACATATTCTACTAGCGCCCGCGCCGCAGCTTCTATAATAGGATCAGTCATCGGCTCACCGGACGTATGCCCGTTGGTATACGAAACTCATCGTCCAGGTCAGGCGCTTGCGGCAGCTGCACGATGTGCGCAGATGAAGTTGGTATGTAACTGGTCGGCTCGTAGCGAGCTTGAAGCCGATCGGCCTCAACCTTGATATGGTTGATCGTAAGGTTGAACTCCTCCTTCAGGGCCTGTAACTCAAGGATTAGATCATGCTGGCGCTGAATTGCATCGGAGATGCGAGCTACAAGATCGTTCATTTACCAGCCCTCGTGTATGCGAGTTCTGAGAGTAAAGCCCATCAATGGCCAAAGCTGGCGAATCGCGTCTTCGTAGGCGAGACTCTTGCCAAGATCAGCATTGTAGTTTGCTTCTGAAGCGGGAGCACTCTTGCCGATGACGGTGAAGCCGTTGCGCATAACTAACAGGCAAATGCTAAGCACGGCGAGACTGCCCCCGATAGTGGCAGATGTAACGAGATTGTCTCCGTGCAAATCAGTAGTTGGCGTATCGGCAACTATGCGCTCGCCCGTAGTATAGAACTTGAAAACGATATTGTTCTCGATGTCGGCGAGTGAAATACGTGGTGCCGTAGCGTTAGCAGCAGCTGCAGTCTCAGTATCTTCTATGCTCACGATACCCTCCAAATCCGCATGCCATCGGATGTCGTTCTGGTCCGGTAGTTCCACCCCGGATTAAGTTTCTTGTAATTCAGCGCGTGCGAGCGGGCGAGCTGCTTACTCGAACCCGCCACGACGAAACTGTCGCCAACTTCCATCGACGCAAAAGGATACTTCGCTGCCCTTGCGCCGGTTGGCAGGGGGATACCCTTCTCAACAACTATTTCTTCCATCATTTCCATTGTCCTACGCCCTTCGTTACTTTTAACGGTAACAGGTAAAGTGGAGCCGGTGACTCATGGAACAGTAATGGCCCCGGCCCCACCCACGCACATCGCATCCATCCACAGCGAAAGATACGAGCGGCGCGTGTTCAATGTCCATGATACTCACACGATGACACTGGGCACCAGCGGCGGCATAGCGCTCCTGGGCGAGGTGGATAATTCTTCGTGTTGTATGCCAGCTCCAGAGCCTCGATACGCGGCCAGATGCCACGCCACACCGACACCATGTCTTTACGATCGAAGTCCTTGCGTGACGATACGTTTGGGCCTTCCTTCAGCCAGATGAACTCTGTGCGGAGCTTGTGTATTTGCGGAAGATGCGCGAAACAACACGATGCCAGCAGAGCCAGCTGCTGCGAATCATCGATCAGCTTCCCGGTCTTCCAATCCAGGCTCAACGCCACCGGCTCTTTTATGCCTATCACGTCAGCCTTGGTGCGGAACCAAGCATTACTATCGTAGTAACCGCACGCTGAAAAGTTTTTATCAATCGCCAGCTTCTGCTCGACAAGTATCTGGTCGTACTTGATCTCTTTTAGCTTATCGAGCCAGCTTTGTAGCGCTGGCATACCGATAGGCAGCTTGGTGCCCTTCGTAAGATAAAGCTCTGCGGCTTTATGCACCTCGTTGCCCCAACTCAGCGCTTCGGACTCGGCTTCCCGGAAGTTTTTCGTAACATCGACTTCGTTATATCGACGGGGGCAAGTCTCGAAATTCTTTAGCTTGCTGTAGCTCCAGCTAAATGGCTTCTGGTCCAGTGTTTGCACGTTCATCGTTAATGCTCGCGATCTGCCAGTATCTGTCGGATTTTGGCTTTGGTTTCTGAGGTTAACCAATAACCCAGACCGCGTTTAGCTTCAATATTTATATTATATGTCTCCAGTGATTTCCTTAATCTATGCACCGCTACACGAACTTCTGTGCCAACGCTCAAGCGTTCGTAAATCACCTGGGATGCTACAACTTCCATGCTTAATAAGAGTAGCATTAGGCTAGCTTGCTGCGGTGATAGCCTGAAAGTCAGACGTAGTTTTATGCTTTCATCGGACATTGATTCGGCCTTCTCTACAGTAAATGATACCATATCTGCAACCGTAATCAATAAAAATCTTTACTGTTCACGATAATGTGATTTACTGGACACTATAGCGAACAGCGAGCACAACCATCAGCACTATGCCTGCCAGCGATACAAGAAGCATCGCCAGAGAGATTAGCTCGATTACACGTAGCCGCCGCTCGTTCATTACTTCGCCTCCCCATAGTTGTCCCCCACGCCCACCTCAGCCATGAGCGGTAAGCCTGCACCCCACTCAGGTCTGCGTGTCATCTCCTCCATCAGGATCGCTTTAACCTCTTCAACATGCCGCACATGTATGACGTAGCCGTTCTCGTCATGCGCCTGCTGAGCAAGGTGATACCCAAGCGGCATAATTCTTTTCTGTATGCGTGCCGCAGCGTCAAATACCAGTATCCTGTCCAGATACTGCACGATGTTCTCAAGTAGCTTCCCTCCATAGAGGCGCTTGGGTTTACCGGAAAAGGTAAACTCCCATTGGCCATCTTTGTATTGCAAATTATGGTAATACATTCTGAGCCTGCCAGGGACATGCACCATGCCCTTCTCGATGACTACGGGACCCACCTGCATGACGTTTCCACCGTTGGCAATGATAGGTATCGCCAGAGTATTTAGCTTGGCCCATAGAGCCGGTATCTGGTAGTAAACATTACGGTAGGTATACACTATCTGTGCAGCTATTGCGTCATCCAGCTCGATGCCCTTGCCCAGCTGGTTCTTGGACATGATCCTGAGCTGCCGCTGGAACTTCATCCAACCCAGCCCGAACCCTAGCCCGAGAATCGCGGTCTTCCCGCAGAATCTGGCATCAGGATGAACTTTTTTGTTAATCTTTTTATTAAAAACAATGGACGCAAAGTTTGAATATACATCGTCTCCATTCTCAAACTGGTTAAGCAAGCTAGTCTGATCCGCAAGGAACGCCACCAGTCTCGCCTCGATCTGCGAGCTATCCACCACCATCACTTTATGATCGGGTGGTGCAGTCAAGGATTTCCTTAGCTCGCCTCCCCGCGTCATGTTTTGCACGTTTAGCTGCCAGTCCCCCGAGCCACGATGTGTATGAGCACCGGAGAACCGCACAGGCATTGGCATGTTACCTTTAACGGTAACCGGCCATTGAAGGTTGGAGATATTTATGAATCGCTGCGCGCGGGTTTCCTCTATGGTGCTTTTCGCGCCAAGTCTCGCAGCCACCAGAGCCTGCACAATGGGATTAGGATGCTCCTCAAGCTCCAGGAACGCCTGATCTGTTTTGGCGAACGCATATAGCTCCAGCCCTGTAGTGGGTGAAATTTTTTTAGGCGGGTCCACGCCCTGAGTGCGCAGCATGTCGGCAAACACCTCGTTTTGCCGCACAGTCTGGGCGTCTGCCCCGATAGCGCTCAGTGCCACAGACTTCGCCACCAGCACGTTATTCCGGTGCAAGGCTAGCCGGGTCTGGTCCAGCCGGAAAACCGGCTCCACGGTCATCCTGAGGATCATGTCGAGGATGGGTATCTCGCACATGGGGAACGCGCCTGATACTACCAGCGTCTTGAATATCCCCGCGCAAAGCGACACATCGTTAAGCGCGTATTCCACATAAGCGTTGTAGAGGCCCGATGCCTTGATCATCGGCAGGTCCATGCCGCGCACGCCAATGAGTGCGCTACTGTCCTTCACGCCAAGCTGCAAGTGCCGTGCTACTGCGCTCAAAGATAAGCTCGTAAGCGCATAGCGTATGGTCGCCTGCGCCACAGAAAGTGTGCAACAGAGTATCTTTGGAACAAAATTATATCGCCACGAGAGGATACTTGCGTCGAATAGCGCGTTATGGCTAATGGTCATGAGGTCGCTGGGATCGTATCTCTTGAGATGCGAGTCTAGTTTATCGCCATCTACCCAATAGGGGGTGTTAGAGAGTCCCTCTTGGAAGGCACAGCCGTTGACCCGGAACCGGGGAGATAGTATATACTCTGCCGGGGACAGAAACTTCAGCGAGAAGTCGTCGCTGTAGTACGTCTCGAAATCGAGGAACAGAAGCTTCATGTTACTTTTTCCGGTAACTGCAGCGCAGGTGCTGCTATAGGAGAAATACAATGGCATGGTATAAAAACAAACAGCGTGACGTTCGTCCGGCAACCCCGGAAGACGAGGGGTACGATCCGGCACTGAGCCAAGTGTTCATCAAGATGGACGATGGCACAGAGGAACTGGTAGACGCCACGCTGCTTGGCACGGGCGATCTCCCCCCAACCCCACCGGCTGCACAAACAAGTCATGCTCGGAAGCCCGCTAACGAGCGCACTTGACATGGTATAAATACGATGATACATGCCCACTGACGCTTCTCTCGTGGGTGGGAACGTCATATTGCGAGCGGGGGTTGAGAGTAAGTCTCCCTCCGCTCGCTTTTTCATTTAGTCTTCTAACTTGGCCAAGCCACTACGCGCTAAGCCAGCGACCATCTTCTGTGCAGCTGGACCGGGATCGTCAATATCACGCATCCCATGCTCACGCGCTTCGGCACCCGAACTGAACACCGGCACTTCAGTTTTATAATCAAACGTGCTGGAGTGAACAACGCCGGGAAAACGAAGCGCGAGCGTGTGCTCGGTGCCGTGGCACGCGAGCCATCCTCCACACAGGTGTCCGTCGCGCTGGTGACACATGAACACCTTGCGGTCCTGCTCCCACGTCTCGCCATCGTAGAGCGGCAACTTGTCATACTCGTTCTGACTCCAGATGCCGGAAGGCACGTCGCGGCGGTAGGGGCACGAGCCGCACGGCGTCGGGGGCGGCTTGGGCAGGTTAGTCTCCGCCATTGTCCCCTCCATCTTCCACTTCCGCAATCAACGCCTCCTTGACCAGCGCTACAGATATACTCAGGTTGGGCCACTCAACGATGACACTGGCCTGATCGTTCTCTTCGTACTCCGTGAACTCGCCGTACCAGTAACCGCTGTCCGGCATCAAATCATCTGGCACACAGCTCATGCTCTCTATGTCATTGATCAACGTCAGCACTGCTTCCCTTAGTTTACCCATCTGAACCATCTCCCTTAAGTTACCGTTTTCGGTAATTCACAGCTTGCGAGGTTTTCACCGGCTGAACGACCTCTGTCCCTTTAGGACAACTGAAAGGAAAGAACCGGAACCTCGCCTTGTATTGCCTTGGTTACCATGGACGTTATGACCTATCCATAGGCCGCACAATCGCCCGTTGCTGCTAGCGGCTGCGGGGGAGCTTCACCTTTCCTCTCAGGTGTTGGCGTTGGTGTTGACTCTGATCGGCACACTGACGGTGACCTGGTGAGCCAGTACCTCGTAAGTCTCGTTAGTGTGTGAGAAATACCGGGCAATCCGCGCACGGATTGCCTTAGGCTTCTGCAGGCTTGAGACGATCTCGCTGTCCCACCACTCGGAGACGTACTGGTCCAGAGTGGTGTAGGCTTCACGCTTGGTGCCCGCCAGATAGGTGTCGTGGCCATGTTTATGCGTAACGGTCACGACCCAGATGGGGATGGTTGCTTTCACTTTGGTTCATTCCTCTTAAATATAGGACGCTCTCCACTGGCTATCCTCTCCCTGTCTCTCTGGTCTATGGCCGCCGATTCTATCTCATTCTCTATCCTCTTCCCCCTGTCCACGGCATAGAGGTACCCAAACACAACGCCGATAAGCGCCCCAACAAACGCGTAGCCTTCCAGGTTGATCAAACCTCCAATTGCTGCGCCTACACCGCACCATAAGGCGGCGATGAATATACGATCAACCATGTTGTCCTCCATCAAGCGCTTCGACACCAGCAGACACCATGATCTTGTTGAACCACTCCCACTGCTTCGGAGAGAACTTAACAGTGTCATACTGTGAAGCACGAGCAAACGTCTGCGCCACGAACGTCTGCGCGTTGGGCGTGATACGCGCGTTGGACTTGAGGATAGCTTCTGCAGCAGCCTTGACCCATTGGCTTGAGACATCGGCTCTGTCGTTCTGCCACGAATAGTCGTTGGATTTGCTCGGGGCGTTGCCGTTGTTGGCAGCAAGCGTCTGGCCGTTACCGTTACCGGTAACAGGCGTGCAATGCTGGATCAACTCGATCCATGTGAACCCATGGGAAGTGAGTGCGCTGTCTACTGCAGTCAGCACTTCATTGCTCAATGGACGACTCGTCATGTGGGTAACTCCTTTTCTATCTGGTTATGAGCGAGTTACCGTTTCCGGTAACTCGCTCAGGTTTATGCTAGTAGCGTGCGCCCTTCGGCTTCTGCTTGGGGACCATCACCACCTCGCCCCAGGGATACTGGTTTGGTTTCTTGACGGTGCTACCCCAGATCACAGGATAGTTTGGGGTATACCCCGGGAACCTACCGTCACCATCGGTGAGATAAATCAAGCAATCCGGCTCCACCTGATTGTCCCTTATCCAATCAAACACCGGCACGAAGCTAGTGCCTCCACCTCCTCTTACACCACGGCGTCGTATGGTGTTCAGATCATCAGGTGATTCACACACGTCCACGTCATGCACGTGGTAGTCACACCACACGATGATCACCTTGCGCGGCTTCATATCCGTAAGCACGCCGGATACTTCAGCGAGGAACATATCACGCTCATTGATCACGGACCCAGAGGTGTCGCCGCCTATCACGATGGTGCCTGTGCCATGCCCAGAGCGGGACGGCGCATAGATGTCCCTTGTGATAAGTCTTCTGTCCGGTACCCTCCACTCCCAGCGATCGCTTCCGATCTTGCGCGCCATGACTGCGCGAAGCTTGTCCGTCCAGTCCACCTTGGGCGTCAGAAGCTCTTTGAATAGAAGTGCTGAGCCGCCTGCACCCTTGCCTGCCTGCGTGTCCAACTCCATTGCGGCAGCTAGCTCTCTGGCCCACTTCGTCTCGCTGCGCTCGGCTATCGCAGTGGTCGGGTTCTTGCCTTGTGCCTCACCCGGCTTCAGATGCTGGTCAAAACTGCCCTCTGGGGAGTTACCGTTAACGGTAACCTTGTCAGGTTTGTCAGATTCTCCCTGATTTTGCCCCTGGTCTGGTCCATTTGGCCCATCAGGACACGGCTGACCGGGCTGGCCCGGGGGTTTGGGCATGTTACCCTGCTGGCTCGCCTGATATATTATCCTGTAAGCCTCCGTGACCGAGTGCTTCTGCGTCACCAGATGCGGCCAGTGATACCAGTCCTTATGTAGTTTTCCGATCTTGCTCGATACGAGCATGTCGTTGACCACCAAGTCCAGAGCGACCTGTGCGATCTTGATGTCGAACGGGAGTTTGGTGCCATCAGCACAGAGCACATACCCTGCCTGCCTCCACCTGTGAAGCAATGCGGTATGGTCCAGCACGCAGTGAAGTATCTCGTGGCCACATGCGAACACCCGGTTCATCAGGTCATACTGGAAGAATGTATCCGGGTTGGCGAGCATGACGAACCCATCGGTTGCTGCAATGGGCACGTCACGCGTGAAATACGCAACCTTCTTGTCGTTTTCCGGGTTCATCATCGTCATGAACAGATGTGTGAACCCCGGCGCGTGAAACACAAGCGCTGTGCGAGTCTCACGCCATTGGCGTGTTTGCACTTTATCCAGTTCCGCTGGCTTGTATTTGCTCTGGTCGATCATGTGGGTTACTCCTTTATGCACGCGATGATGAACTTCACGCGGTCGAACTTGGTGTTGTACCTGGCACACACATCAGCCATGTCGTGACACAGCACAATGTATGATGTGGGGTGCGTGTATCTACGCACCGTTCGCATGAACTTTACAAGTTCAGTGGTGTGTTTCTTGGTCTTCATTGTGCTTAGTCCTCTTGGTTAGGGTTAGGGTTAGTGTCCATGTCTGTTACCGTTTCCGGTAAAAACTGAGTCTGACCATGTTCTTTTATCATCTGCAGGATCATGGCGAATGCCTGCAGCAGACCATTACAGGGCACGATGTGGGTCACCCCATCAGCTATTAGCTGGTACTGGATAGACGACATGTCGGGAGCGATACTCACGATCATGAACCCCGGCATGTAGCTATGGTATGCACCACTGCGTCCCATCCTTTCATGCGGCAATCCCAGCTTGATCCGCTTCATGGTTTCCCAGTCCCAGTCCCAGTCCCAGTCATCATCGTCCCATTCAGGAG
>Ga0208685_1000034_pt1 | contig 63789 bp, 65 predicted proteins | sample EasRivMeERMLT890_FD_187533 | JGI IMG/M metagenome (GOLD analysis project Ga0208685, IMG submission 187533) | Soil microbial communities from meander-bound floodplain in the East River, Colorado, USA - East River MetaG ERMLT890 (SPAdes) (version 2) | ecosystem: Environmental > Terrestrial > Soil...
AGGCGATGCGCGTGATGGGGGACAAGGCCACCGCGCGGAAGGTCGCGGACGAGCACGAGGTGCCGACGGTGCCCGGCTACCAGGGGGGCGACCAGGACGAGAGCAAGCTTGCGAAGCGCGCCGAGAAGATCGGCTACCCGGTGATGATCAAGGCGGTCGCGGGCGGCGGGGGCCGGGGGATGCGCCTGGTCGAGAAGAAGGAGGACTTCGTCCGGGCCGCCGAGGCTGCGCGTCGCGAAGCCGAGCGGGCCTTCGGCAACGGCGACCTGATGCTGGAGAAGGCGATCACCGCCGGGCGTCACATCGAGATACAGGTCATCGGCGACTCGCACGGCAACGTCATTCACCTCGGCGAGCGCGACTGCTCCGTCCAGCGGCGCCACCAGAAGGTGATCGAGGAATCACCTTCGCCGGCCGTCGACGCGGCGCTGCGGGAGCGGATGGGCGAGGCGGCGACCCGGCTGGCGAAGGCGGTGGACTACACGAATGCCGGCACCGTCGAGTTCATGCTCGACGCCAACGGCGAGTTCTACTTCCTCGAGATGAACACCCGGCTGCAGGTCGAGCACGGTGTCACCGAGATGCGAACCGGCACGGACATCGTCGAGATGCAGATCAACGTCGCGGCCGGCGCGCCGCTGACGCTAACCCAGGAGCGCGTGGTCTTCCGCGGCCACGCAATCGAGTGCCGGGTGTACGCCGAGGACCCCCTCAACAACTACCTGCCCAGCCCCGGCCCGATTGCGCTCTTCCAGGTGCCGGAGGGTCCGCAGATCAGGAACGACCTCGGCACCTACGAGGGCGACACGATCTCCACGTACTACGACTCGATGATCGCCAAACTGCTGACCTGGGGCGCAACTCGCACCGAGGCGGTCGAGAGGATGCAGGGCGCACTCGCCGACTACCGCGTCGAGGGCGTGAAGACGAACCTTGCGCTGCTTCGCACCGTAGTCGCTCATCCGACTTTCCGCGCGGGCGGCGTCACGACCAACTTCCTCGATCGTGACCTGGACACCGAGGCCATCACGGCCGTCGCCGTCGACAACGTTTACCTTGCCGCCTTCGGCTTCCTCGCCCTCGGCCCCCGTGATCCCGACCCATGGCGCGCTGCCGGAGCGATCCGCGCTGGCGGCATGGCGCGCGTGGACCTCGCACACTCGGGCCTCCTGCACCGTGTCCAGGGTCAGCGCGAACCGGGGACGTTGGACCAATGGGCAGTCTCGGTGGACGGACGGGAGCGGAACGTGCGCTTCTCGCGCGCTCACGACGACCGCCTCGTCATGGAGGAGGGCGACCAGAGCCTATCCAGCAAGGTCTGGCTGACTGAGAGCGGCATCGCCGTGACGCAGGGCAACCGGACCTACGTCCTCTCCTGGGGCTTCGGCGAGCACACGCGTGGGCCCTCGGAGACGCGAAAGACGCACGTTTTGACGGCGCCGATGCCCTCCCTGGTTCTAAAGGTGATGGTGAAAGCCGGCCAGAAAGTGCAGGCCCACCAGCCGCTCGTCGTTCTGGAGGCGATGAAGATGGAGCACTCGATCGAGGCGCCGCATGACGGCGTCGTGAAAGTGGTGCACTGCAAAGAGGGCGGCCGCGTCGGCGACGGCGACCTCCTCGTGGAGATGCAGCAGGATGAAGTGGCCTGACTCGGCCGGCGCCACCGTCATCTCCTCGCGCATGTCATCCTGTGCAACAGGATCTGGCGGGGGGTGGGGCACGAGGCGCCGCTCGGCAGCACGGCCGTCACCACGACCGTCATTCCGGCGCAAGCCGGAATCCACACCGCGACCGTCATTCCCGCGAAAGCGGGAATCCATCGCCAACCCGTCATTCCCGCGAAAGCGGGAATCCATTACGAGGGCTTGCGATGAGCGCACCCTCGATCAGGGCGGATGCAGCAGGATGAAATGGCCTGACTCGGTCGTCATAACCGAAGTCGGTCCGCGGGACGGCCTCCAGAACGAGGCGGCGATCATCCCGCTGGCGGAGAAGGTGCGGCTCGTCGACGCGCTATCGGGCACGGGGCTGACCCGAATCGAAGCCGCGTCCTTCGTCCACCCGAAGGCCATCCCCCAGATGGCAGACGCCGCGGAGTTGATGGCCGCGATCGAGCGGCGGGAGGGCGTCACGTACGTGGCGCTGGTGCCGAACCAGGTTGGTGCCCGCAACGCCCTCGCCGATCACGGTGAGGGAACTCGAACCGGCGCAGACGAAATCTCGGTCGTGGTGTCGGCAAGCGAATCGCACAACAAGGCGAACATCAACCGGAGCGTAAACGAGACGATGGAGGAGATCGCCGGGATCGCGGCGATGTGCGCGGAGGCGGGGACGCCGTGGACCGGCTACATCTCGACGGCGTTCGGGTGCCCATACGAGGGCGCGGTGGCGCCGGAGGCGGTGCTGTCGCTGGCGGAGCGTCTGCTGGAGCTGGGCGCGGGGGTGATCGCGCTGGGTGACACGATCGGCATCGCGGAGCCGCGCCAGGTCTTCGAGCTGAGCGACCGCTGCGCCGGGGTCACCGGCGAGGACCGCCTGCGTATGCACTTCCACGATACCCGGGGCCGCGCGCTGGCCAACGTGGTGGCGGCGATGCAGGCGGGCGTGCGCCAGTTCGACGGATCCGTCGGCGGGCTGGGCGGCTGCCCTTACGCGCCGGGCGCGTCCGGCAACGTGGCGACAGAGGACATGGTATCGATGCTGGAGGCAATGGGCGTGCGCACGGGGGTGGACGTGGACGTGCTACTGGAGGTGGTGGGGCTGGCGGAGAAGGTGGTGGGCCGGACGCTGGACGGGCGGGTCAAGCGGACGGTGTAAAGTTCGTTTTGGAGATTCGCGTTTTCTGCGATACGACGTAATTCTAGAACTGGTCTGCGTCTATAGAGTCTAAACAACGAGCTTGGAAGGCAGATGCTCTACCGCTGAGCTACTCCCGCTCGATATTTTGGCCGGTTTCGTATCTAGTTAGAGCACCTAACTGACAACCGTGCCATTTCCGTCTTGACGCACATCGTTCCAATACCTGATAACTGTGCCAGTTTCCAACTGGAGGAATTGGCCGTGAATCAAGCCTCAGCACCAATTAGAGCAGTGGGTGATTTGCCTGTCAACGCGGAGTCGTTCTTGCGTCACCTACGAGCGGAGAATCTGTCGGAGCGGACGCAGCAGACCTACATGGAATCGGTACGCCAATTCGCGGCGTTCCTCACGGCCAAGGGGATGCCGACTGACATCGATGCCATCAGCCGAGAGCACGTCGAGGCCTTCATCAGTGACCTGCTGGAACGCTGGAAGCCAGCGACGGCCAATAACCGGTATCGGGGCGTCCAGGCGTTCTTCAAGTGGGCGGCAGAAGAGGGGGAGATCAAGGAGTCGCCGATGGCGCGGATGAAGCCGCCGAAGGTGCCAGAGCAAGCGCCGGCAGTGCTGCGAGAGGATGATCTACGGGCGCTCCTTAAGACTTGCGCCAAGGGTCAGAGCCTCGAAGAGCGGAGGGACGCGGCTATCATCCTTGTGTTCGTTGATACTGGCGCTCGGCGTGCGGAAGTGGCGGGGCTCAGGTGGACGCCAGACGATCTGGAGAGCAATGACGTTGACCTCGACCGGGGTCTCCTGCGGGTGATGGGCAAGGGGCGGCGTGAGCGCGTGCTGCCGATCGGCACCAAGACGGTACGGGCGCTTGACCGGTACGCCCGTAAACGCTCCCAGCATTACGCGTCGGCGTCGCCCTGGCTCTGGCTGGGGCGCAAGGGCCGGTTCACGGACTTCGGCATCTTTCAGATGATCCGCGACCGAGCTGAGCAAGCAGGACTTGGGAAGATTCATCCACACCAGCTCCGCCACACGTTCGCTCACCAGTGGTTGGTGGAGGGCGGTGCAGAAGGTGACTTGATGCGGATAACGGGTTGGCGGTCACGGACTATGGTGCAGCGCTACGCTGCCTCGACGGCGACCGAACGGGCCTTAGCGGCTCATCGTCGTCTCAGCCCAGGAGACAGGCTGTGAAGGATCCGGCGAAATACGACAAGTACAGCGTGAAGCTTAGAAGGCCGCTATTAGGGCTTCTGCCGGGGCGCTTATGGGGTAAGTGGATAAATCAGGACAACTACACGGAGTACTCACGGAAGTGGGTTACACAGCGCTTCGGCAAGAAATGGTCGAAAAAACTCTCCGATGAGTGCTACTCAGAGACATTCGAAATCCATGGATGGGATGGCGTCGGCGAGGAGTGGGAACCGCTTTCGGCGTGGGTTATCCGCCATAACAACCGAATGGAAATGATGTATCGCAACCTAGAGGCCGATAGGGAGGATGAGGAACGGGAGGCCGAGAATCGGTCGTTTCAAAGGTCAGCGGCTGCTACTCCCGAGGCTGTGGCGGAGTGGATGGGTAGGGTCAGGACGCTATCACGCCCGAAACCTGGACTCGGAGAAGGGGCGGTTCATTTGGTTGACCACCTTCCGGGGTATCGGGAGGAGGTCGCGCTCTTGATCCTCCGCAAGTATGACGGTCGCGAGGACATCTACCCGGACGACCTGCGGAATCACCTCAAGAACGGTCGCAAACGAACCGCCGGTTGTCGCTTCTGCAGCCTCCCCGAATGACCAACTACTTACTGGTACCCGATCGTATAATGGAAAAGTGCTGCGAGTCATTGCTTCCGCCACCTTCGTCTTACTATCCCCGCTCCAATTCGCTCCCCTGATCCTCCTGTTCCAGGCTGAAATTAGCTTCTCCCTGTTTCTTTTGGCGCTTGCCCTATACATGCCGGTGATGTGGTCCCTCGACTTCGTGATCGCGTTCCTGATCCCGCCTTCGTCAGATTTCGTAGCGGGTTGGCTTCTGGGGATCGGAATCTTGGGGATCGGTATCTCGTTCGTCGGCATCATGACTTGGGGTTGGATAACCATCTGGCCCACGTCGGCCCTCATCGCTTTGGCGGTTTCTTCGATAGCGAAGAACAGCATGGCCAGAGAAACAGGCCATGTGCGACGGCGGCGCGTCACCCAGTCAATCTGACCAACCTACCCGCCCCCTAACCCCGTTTTACCCCAGTCCTTACCCCCACGTACTCCGCCGTGTCGCTGATGCTGTGTCTCATGGCAAGTCAGTCCGACTACCAGCTCCGGGCGAGGATCGCCGCCCACTCACGGTGGGCGATGACCGCTGACCGCTCCGCTGCCACGAAACCGGCACGGACAGCGTTCAACGCGCGGTTTGAAGTCCAGGTCGATCCGGACGGACTGCTATCGCCAGAGGAAAGGGCTCGTCGCGCGGAGAGCGCCCGAAGGGCGTACTTCGCGCGACTGGCCTACCGCTCGGCAAGAGCCAGGCGGAACGGCAAGCGGACAGATTCAGCCTCGGAGTAACGGTCTCCTGCGGGTGGCGCGGGAGCGCTGCCGCGTACGAGGGATCGCCGGGGAATCGGCGGGTAGGTCGGACACCTAGCCCGCATTCTTGACGGGCTAGGTGTGTCCAGGAGGTAGAGATGGCCAGACTAAGTGAGGAAGCCGAAAGGGCCAATAAGAAGTTAGAAGAGAGGTCGCGAAAGGCGATGGGATCGATGATCGCTGAGTTACGGGAGTGGGATGTCTTCGGGACGATGACCTACGATCCAAAGAGGCGTCCACAAGAAAGAATGTGGGGCGACACGTTTGTCCCGCGCGTGGTGTCTGCCGACCTGGCTAAGAAGGACTTCGAGCGCTGGATCAACGACGCTAGTGGGGCGCTCGGCCGGCCGATCGAGTACGTTTGCGGTCTGGAGTACCAGAAGAACGGCTTCCCCCACTTCCACACCCTACTCGACCTGAGTGGTCTAGAGGACGGCGACTTCAAACGAATCGGTGGCCTTTGGTACAAGCGGTGCGGATACAACATGCTCGAAATCCCCCGGTCAATTGACGACTGCGCCGCTTACGCCGCGAAGTACCTGGTCAAGGACATCTCACGCGGGGACGTTCTCTTTTCCCGGAAACTTGCCGAGAGGGTGCACCCGGTGCAGCTTCCGTTCAACGAACGCGGGTAGCGAGTCAAGGATCAGGGGAGGGATAAGCGGGCGGGGGGACGGGGATGTGGCGCGTTATGCTCACCCCTTGACTCGCGGGCGCACTGCGGAAACACCCTAGACACAGGGGTGCGAACTTCCGTGTTCGCACCCCTAACCTCCACTCGGCTTGAATCCTTGCAGGAAATCGACTACGTCCCGTTCTAGTCCAGCCCACCAGGTGAAACGCGATCCAGGCGTAACCACGGAGAGCACGATCTTCCACACCGGTACGAGGAAGGGGGTGTGTCTTGCGATGCCAAGATCGGTTGCATCGCAGACGACACTAAGGTCAGTACCTGAAGTCTCGAGTGTGATGAGCACCGATTCGGCTGGCCTCGTCAAGACCATGCGCGTTAAATGGGGCGACACACGAGATACCTCGACCTCACAATCGCCGACGAACCGATCGTGCAGGGCTGCCACGAGGGAATCCAGTGTTAGCTGGGAACTAGTCTTGAACATCAAGTGAGGCATGCGTTCCCCTGAGGGGTGCGAACTTCCACGTTCGCACCCCTTCATTCAACAGTCGTGCCGTAAAACGTTCCGCTACTGGTCCCAATCCGCGACGTTATGCTCTAGTGGCCTACCTTTCTTGTTTACGATGTCTAGCCATGCCTCATCCGGTAGCTGCAATGCGTCTAGCCAGCGTTGAAGGTAAGCCCTAAAGTCTGGTTCGGATTCCGAATGCCCAAAGCGGACTATCGCTAATGCGTCCACCCCCACCGATTGCCAAAAGTAGCCGAGTCGATTTGTGGGGTCGTTCGGGAAGTCGGTATAGAATTCGAGCACAGCTGGGAGGGGTTCCCAGAATCCCTCCAGGTCTATCCGTTCGTCCAGATAGGCACGTATATGAGTGATGGCGGATTCAGTGCGTTCAGGATCGACCTTCCTTCGGGGTTCGTTGCTTTGGGGCCGCGGTGCCATGGCGCGAATTGTACAACCCAGATCGATGGAGAGTGCGTCGCCGACGTCATGCGCGGCGGAAGCAAAATGAATACCCGATAACTGTGCGACTTTCGCTAAGCTTCCTACATTATCATGCACAGCGTTAGGGGTCGGATGGTTGGAAGGCAGATGCTCTACCGCTGAGCGACTCTCACTCGCGCCGTTCGTCACTGAGGCTCCGCCGTCATGCGCGCGTTGGAAGGCCCGTGTGCTAAAGTCGATTCTCGCTGGAACGAGAGGAGACACATGGCCGATACGTACGAAACCATCACGCTGGAGAAGAAGGGCCGCGTCGCCGTGGTGACGCTGAACCGGCCCGACAAGCTGAACGCCTGGAACCCGAAGATGGAGCTGGAGTTCCTGGACGTGCTGGAGGTCATCAACAAGGACCCGCAGGTGCACGTGGCCGTGGTCACGGGCGCGGGGCGAGCCTTCTGCGCGGGCGGCGACATCGGCTCCTTCAACGAGGGGCTCCAGGGCGGCCGCTTCGGGCCGAGCAGCCGGCCCACGCCGCTGACCGCCGAGGACGGCAGTCCCGAGGTGCCGATTGCCCTCTCCCGGAGCAAGCCAGTCATCGCCGCGATCAATGGGCACGCCGTCGGCATCGGGCTGACGATGCCCCTGGCCTGCGACATCCGCATCGCCTCGGACAAGGCGAAGCTCTCGGTGCGCTTCGTGAAGGTGGGGCTGACGCCGGAGTGCGGCAGCACCCACTTCCTGCCGCTGGTCGCCGGGATGGGGAACGCGCTCTTCATGGCGCTCACCGGCCGCATCATCGAAGCCGACGAGGCGCTGCGGCGCGGGCTCGTCGACATGGTGGTGCCGCACGAGTCGCTGATGGACGAGGCGATGGCCTTGGCCGACGAGATCGCCGCCAATCCGCCGTCGGCGGTCTGGTCCGCCAAGCGCGTAATCCACGAGAACGTCTCCGAGCCGGACATGCGCCGCGTTGTGACGCGAGAAGGGTTCTCCATCCGCGCCGCACGCGGCGTTCCCGACCACGCAGAGGCCGTGAGAGCCTTCCTCGAGAAGCGCGAGCCCAACTTCGGCGAACCGGCGGTGACCAACTGATGCGCTGGGGACTAACTTATCCCTTGCAGGGCATCTCGCTCGCCGATCACGGCGACATCCTGCGCGAGGCCGAAGACCTCGGCTACACCGACGCCTGGTCGGCCGAGGTCGACGCGAACGACGCCCTGACCCCGCTCGCGGCCTTCTCCGCCTGGACGACGACCACCCGCCTCGGCTGCGCCATCGCCGGGATCTACAACCGGACGCCGACACTACTGGCCCAGAGCGCGGCGGCGATCGAGGAGATGGCGCCGGGGCGCCTCGACCTGGGGATCGGCACCAGTTCGCCCGCTATCGTCGAGCGCTGGAACGGCGTCAAGCTGGAGGAGCCGCTGAAGCGGACGCGCGAGACGATCGCCTTCCTCAAGCAGGCCTGGAGCGGCGAGAAGACATCGATGCAGGTCGGCCCGTACGACGTGAGGGGCTTCCGGTTGGGCCGCGCGCCCTCGCCGCCGCCGAAGCTGCACCTGGCCGCCCTGCGCGAGAACATGCTCAAACTCGCGGGCCGCGAATGTGACGGCGCGATCACGAACTACATTTCGCCGGACGACGCGCCGGGGATCTCGAAGATCGTGCGGGACGCCGCCTCCGGCGCGGGTAAGGACCCGAACAGCGTGGACCTCGCCTGCCGCATCTTCGTGATCTGGACGGAAGACCGGCAGGCGGCTGAGATGATCGCACGGTTCATCGTCTCCGCCTACCTGACCACTCCGTACTACTACGCCTTCCACGAGTGGCTGGGCCGCGGAGAGATGTTGGCGCCGATGAAGGCCGCCTGGGACGAGGGCGACCGCCCGCGGGCGCTGGGCCTCGTGCCCTCGCAGATCGTAGAGGACGTCTTCGTCTTCGGAAGTCCCTCGGACTGCCGGGACAAGATCAAGGACTACGTGGCAAAAGGGATCACGATCCCGATCATCAACATCATCCCGACGGCCCGCGACCAAGAAACTCAGGCCGCCCAGTCGATGGAGGCGTTCCGGGCGCTCGCGCCGCGGTGAGTAGAGAGTGGTGAGCAGAGAGTAGTTAGTGGGGCTAGGCGGCGCTGTCGATGAACTTGGTGATTTTCGCTACGTAGTCTTGAGGGTGAGTGATGTGGGGGATGTGGCCGGCGCCGGCAAACGTGTGGCGCGTGGCGGTCGGCATTGCCGCGTGGACCCTGTCGAGGACTTGACTGAAGAACGGGGGGCTCTGTGATCCTTGGCTAAGAAGGACAGGCCCGCTAAACCGTGAGGGCGGCTCGGAACTAAGTATCAGTAGTTCGGGATCCCGCACTTCGTCGAGGAACGTGGGTGCGTTGTTGATCAAGGTTCGCTTCACTTCCTCGGGCGTCGCCATATCCCAGGCTTCCGGGCCAACAACAGCGCCAACGAACTGTCGCGCGCCGTCCTCGTTCCTCCCGTCGGCGATAGCGTCGGCCACGCCAAAGAAGAATGCCCGGAGGTTCTCCGCCATCGCCGACGTATCTGGATCATCGAGGAGGAGTCCAAGCAGCGGCGGTTCGTGAACGGCGAGCGTCCGCACCAATTCCGGCCGTTCCGCGGCGAGCCGGAGGGAGATCGAGCCTCCGAGTGAGTTAGCGACGACGTGGGCGGGGGCGCCTGCTCGTTCGATGATAGCGGCGAGGTCGGCAACGTCCTCATGGATGCTGCCCTGCGTCTCCAGTCGTTCGCTCTGGCTGTGGCCGCGCCGGTCGTAGACCGTTGCACGGAAACGCGGCGCGAACTGGGGGACGACGAACGCCCAATCCATGTGGTCCGCCCAGGAGCCGTGGACGAGGACCAGGGGATCGCCGGAGCCGAAGTCCTCGATGAAGAGGTTGACGCCGTTGATCCTCTCGATGGCCACGCGGGGATTATAGCCGATGGCTCGTGGTAGAATCCCGCCTGCTGACACCTAACACCTAGCACCTGACATCGAAGGAGTACCAATGGCTGATTACAGGGTGACCCCCGAAATCAACGAGATGCGCGACAACGTGACGAAGTTCATGGAGGAGCACATCTATCCGAACGAGCACGTCGTCGAGGATGCGGGCGAGGACGAGGCGATATCGCTGATCAAGGACCTGCAGGCGAAGACGAAAGCGATGGGTTACTGGGCGCCGCACCTGCCGAAAGAGGCCGGGGGCATGGGTATCGGCTTCATGCCCTACGTCTACATGAACGAGATCCTCGGCCGCAGCTACCTCGCGCCGCGGGCTTTCGGGTCGCAGGCGCCGGACTCGGGGAACGCCGAGATCCTCTGGCAGTTCGGCACGGACGAGCAGAAGGCGCAGTGGCTGAAGCCTCTCGTCAACGGCGACATCCGCTCCTGCTTCTCGATGACCGAGCCCGAGGTGCCTGGCTCCGACCCCACGACGCTCCAGACGCGCGCGGTCCGTGACGGCGACGAGTGGGTGATCAACGGCCACAAGTGGTTCACCAGCGGCGCGATCGGCGCCACCTTCGCCATCGTCATGTGCGTCAGCGACCCCGACGCCGAGGCGCACCGGCGGATGAGCCAGATCATCGTCCCGCTGGACACGCCGGGCATGGACATCGTCCGTCCGGTGCCGGTCATGGGCGAGACAGGCGGCAACCACTGCGAGATCTACTACCGCGACGCCCGCGTGCCCGTCACGAACACGCTGGGCCGCCCCGGTGACGGTTTCATGATCGCCCAGAAGCGGCTGGGGCCGGGGCGCATCCACCACTGCATGCGCTGGCTCGGCCAGATGCAGCGCGCCTTCGACCTCCTCTGCAAGCGTGCCCTGGAGCGCGAGACGTTCGGCAGTTCGCTTGCTCAGAAGCAGACGGTACAGAACTGGATCGCCGACTCCATCGCCGAGATCCAGGCGGCTCGGCTGCTCACCCTGCACGCCGCACATAAGGTGGACCAGGGCAGCGAGGCTCGCGTCGAGATCTCCCTGATCAAGTTCTTCGGCGCCAAGGTCCTGCACGACGTCATCGACCGCGCCATCCAGGTGCACGGCGCCCTCGGCGTCTCCGGCGACACGCCGCTGGAGGGGATGTACCGCCAGGCCCGCGCCGCCCGTATCTACGACGGCCCGGACGAGGTGCACCGCATGGTCGTGGCGCGGCGCGTGCTCCAGCAGTACAGCCAGGGCAACGCCTGGGACTTCGAGTAGAGGTCTAACCGAGAGTCGCTCCCAGCCGCTCCCGTGCCTCCTCGTCCGTCAGGCCATCGATTGATAGCAGCTTGTTACGCGCCGTTACGCCGCGCTTCAATGTCACTGCGGACGCGGACAGCGCCAGGCGTTTCGCCAGCAGCTTGATCACCGCATCGTTCGCCCGGCCCTTGTCCGCCGGTTCGCGGACTTTGACCTGGAGCACGCCGTCGCGCCAATCGCCAATGGTGGTCTCTCGGGCGCCGGGAGTCACTCTTATCTGCAGGTACGCCATGCCGTCGGGTATCATAGGCGATCATGCTTGAGCCACGGTCCGAGTACTACGAGTCGCAGCGGGTACGGCTTCATTACGCCGTTTGGGACACCTCCGGCGGACCGCCCATGCTCCTGATTCATGGTGGTCAGGACCACTGCCGCAACTGGGACTTCGTCGCGGACCGGCTCGCAAGTCGCTACACGATCTACGCGCCAGACCTGCGAGGCCACGGCGACAGCGCCTGGGCCATCGGCGGGATGTACAGCATCCCGGAGTTCACGTTGGACATCGCCGCTTTGGCGGACTCGATCCCCGGCAAGCTGACGGTCATCGGTCACTCGCTCGGCGGCGCGATCGCCCTGCAGTACGCCGGCACTTGCCCGGACAAGATCGAGAAGTTGGTATCTGTCGAGGGCTGGGGCCCGCCGATGGCCGAGCACCGGCCGGCCCACGTTCGGATGCGCGAGTGGATCGCGCACATGAGGGACGTGGAGAAGAGGACGCCGAGGCGCTATCCGACGCTCGAAGACGCAACGAAGCGAATGCGCGACGAGAACCCGCACTTGAGCGCGGAGATGGCGCGCCACCTGACGGAGCACGGAGCGAACCGGAACGAGGACGGGACGTATACGTGGAAGTTCGATAACTATGTACGAATCCGCTCGCCGTACCAGTTCAATTTGGACGACGCGATGGTGATCTGGGCGCAAATCACGGCGCCGACGCTGCTGGTGAAGGGCAGCGAGAGCTGGGCCGTCGACCCTGAGAAGACGGGGCGCGCCGACGTCATCAAGGACCGGGAGACGGTGATCATCGAGAAGGCGGGGCACTGGGTGCACCACGACAAGCTGGACGAGTTCATGGGTCACATCGACCGGTTCCTGGAGGGCTGAGCGCATGGGACGAGACGACGTCACGACCGTTGACCAGATCGACAACGACTACCTCACCCCGATCGCGCAAAAGCTCCTCGGTGATAAATCCGCTCAGGTGACGTCATTCAAGCTCGTAGCCGACCCGTTCGAGTTCCCGCGCTTCGGTGAAAAAGAGTTCTACGACATCCCCTTCAGCTACGAGTCCGACAAGGGCCGGGGTGACTCGCACTTGATCCTGCGCGCGATGCCGGACATGGACGCCGTGATGATGCTGACCGGCGACACGGAGCACCGCGAGCTGAAGGCGTTCAAGATGGGGCTGTTTGACCAGGTGCCCGACACGTTCCATGTGCCATATATAGAAGTGGTGGACCGGCCGGGCCAGTACTGGGCGTTCCTGGAGGACGTCCGGCCGCAGATGGGGGCGCTGGGGATGCACGCGAAATGCCCGGACGAGGTCGTGCATTCGATCCTCTCGCACCTCGCGGAGTTTCACGCGAAGTTCTGGCAGGCAGACGTGATCGAGACGCCGTGGCTGATGAGCCTACGGCGACCCGTGGACTACTTCTACCGCTGCATCACGGACATCCTGGACGGGATGAAGGACCCCGCGGACTCGAGTGTCTACGTGACGGAACGCTGGCCGTGGCTGGCCGAGGGCGTGGTCAACATGATGGACGCCCTGGAACCGGATACAAGGCGGGCGATCGAGAAGCTGTACAGGGAGCCGGAGGGGCTGCTGGAAGAGGTCGAAAAGCAGCCAATGACACTGTGCCACTACGACTTCGACAACCGCAACCTCGGCATCGAAGATGGACGTACGGTGGTGATCGACTGGGAGATCCTGGGCAAGGGGATGTGCGCCTCGGATGTCGTGCGGTTCATGGTGTACCAGCAGCCGGACGACCTGGAAGGGACAGTCGGCCATTACCTGGACGAGCTGGAGCGAAACCTCGGTGAAAAGGTGGACCGCGCGAACTTCTGGCGGATGTACGACCTAGGGGCGATCGCAGAGTGGCAGATCCGCGGGGTGATTTTCGGCGTGATGGTCAACGCGCCCTCGGCGCCGGTGCCGGAGGAGCACCGCCCGCTAATGCGGGAGCGCGTCTTCTCGGATATTGGCTACGTGGAGTCGCTCGTCAAGAAGCACGCGCTCGTTTAAGCGGTGGCTTCTATGGCCTTGTGCTCCCGCTTGTCGGAGTACATGTCAGCGTCGGCGTGACTGACCAGCTCGTCGACAGTCTCGCCATGGCCCGGATAGGAGGCGATGCCGAAGGCGGCCTCGGCGGTCAAGGCGACGCCATCTTGCTCGGCGAGCTGGAGGCCAGCTAGCTTCTTCGCCAACCGGTTCTTCAGAATCAGCGCTGCTTTGTGGGCCGTGTCCGGGAGGATGATGGCGAACTCATCGCCCCCGATGCGTGCGGGGACGTCGCTGGCGCGGGTGTGGTCCAGGAGGAAGCGGCCGAAGCCGGAGATAACCTCGTCACCGGCATGGTGGCCGTGGGTGTCGTTGACGGCCTTCAACGAGTTGAGGTCAGCGACGATAACCGACAGCGGCCGTTTGAAGGCCATTGCCGTCTCCAGCTGGCGCTCAAGGCGCTCGAAGAAGTAGCGGCGGTTGAAAAGCTGCGTCAGGTCGTCCTGCATGGCCATGCTCTCGAGTTCCATGTTGTGCACGAGCAGTCCGAGTCGAAGGCGTTTTTCGAGGTTCAATGAAATGCGGCGGGTACGGGTCTCGGCGATCAGCACGTAGGCGGCAAGGCCGATGAGGAGGGCAGACGCCACCCAGAATCCAGGGCTGCCGAAGCCGTTGCTCGCACCGAGGACAGCGAGGGCCCCCACGAGCAAGCCCATCCCGACTATGCGCGAGATCCAGATGTGCTGCTGTAACCCCCGGGTGTCAGGAGGCGCGGGCTGATCGAACTCAACCATCCTGCCGGGAGCGAAGTCGCTCGGTGTTGTCAAACTATGCCCTCCCACGTATCTGCATGGGTCTGGCCGCGTAGTCCGGCTCAGACGTAAGAAAAGACGGCCAATATCAGACACCCGTTACACGCGGGAAGGTGGGTTTAGGGGGCGCCGATGCTAAAATCCAGCTTGCGTGGGCCCGTAGCTCAAGGGCAGAGCGCCCGGCTCATAACCGGTTGGTTGCAGGTTCGAATCCCGCCGGGCCCACCACAGAGTAATAGTGAATTATGAAGAGTGAATAGTGAAATTGCTCTTCGAGCCTTTACTTGTCAGTCCTGCCTGTCTTAGCGTTGCTGTCACGTCATGGAAGAGAAGATTGCGGCATATCTCTCGGCGCGCATTGAGGGAGCCGACGGCGTCGCGATATCCAACTTGTACCGCATCCCCGGTGGCCAATCGCGGGAGACGTGGTCGTTCGACGCTTCGTGGCGCGACGGCGACGGTGAAGTTAGCAGAGGGTTCATCCTCCGTCGTGATCCGGACGCGAGCCTGCTGGAGTCGGACCGCAATCTTGAGTTTGGGGTGATGAAGGCGGTGAAGCCACTGGGTGTGCCGGTGCCTGAGATGTACTGGTTGGAGGAGGATGCGTCCTTGATCGACCGCCCGTTCTGCATGATGGAACGGATCGACGGGTGCGAGGCCAGCCCGAATAAGGTGTTGATGGACCCAGCGATGTATGCGGTGCGGGAGAAGGTGGCGGACCGCTTCGCTTCGATCCTGGCTCGAATTCACGAAGTGCCGCTCGACGATCCGGGGCTGGCGTTCATGGGGCCGCCGCCGTCTACTGATGGGTGCGGCATCCAGGAGATTGAGCGCTGGGAAGAAATTGTCGCCAGGGAATCGATCGAACCGCAGCCGGTACTGCGCGCGGCGTTCCGCTGGATGCGGAAGCACCTGCCGCCGCCGGCCTCGCGGGTCGTGTTGGTGCACGGCGACTATCGGACCGGCAACTTCCTCGCTGATGCATCCGGCGAGATCAGGGGCGTACTGGACTGGGAGATGGCGCACCTGGGCGATCCGATGGAGGACATCGCCTGGGCGTGCATCCGGCCGTGGCGGTGGTTGGGCAACGAACAGATCGGCGGGCTGATGGCTCGGACAGACTTTTTCTCGAAGTACGAAGCGGCAGGCGGCGCGAGGATCGACGAGGAGGCAGTCAGGTTCTGGGAAGTGCTGGGTAACCTCAAGCTGGCGGCGATCTTCATCACGGGCGGCCGGTCGTTTTGCGAAGGACGGACGCGCTCCGCGATGATGGCGTTCATCGCCCGGAATAGCCAGAGGTTGGAGCTTGAGATCATGGACTTGATGGAGGCGTAGATGCGCCCGGACGCAGTCGAAAGCTTGAGAGCCATCCAGGGAGCCCTGAACGAGGCGCTGCTTCCGGAGCTGCAAACGCCCTTCGCCCAGGAGGCCGCCCAGGCCGCGGCATGGCTGGCGGAGTCACTGGCGGCGGAACTCGACACGGTTGTGGAGAACCTTGCGCAAGACAACCAGGTACTGCGGCGCATCCTCACTGACGGTCAGGTTCAACTCGCCGCGGCGGGTGGCAACATTCCGGCCTCTGCTGCCGTCAATGAAACCGAGTCAGCCCTTGCGCAGACTGGGTCCGGGAGTCTCAAAATCTCGGACTTAACTGCCGAGAACCGATCACTGATGGCCGCCCTGGCAGTGATGCTGGAGCAACTCGAGGACATGCGTGGAGACCCGGGCGACAAAACCGAACTGAGAACAGAGGCCTATCGCCACCTCAGGCAAGTGGCCGTGCGTGGATGGTCGTTCTTCGATGTCTCAGGGTTCCGCGAGCGGATAGTGCGGGCAAGAGCTGACGTGGAGTAAAGTGACGAGTCTGTGAGGTCGCGATAGAATGGCTACCACGTTTATGAGCGGCGAAGATCTGATCGAAAGGGTCGAACAGGTGCTGGTGGACTACGATCCCCGGCGAATCGACAATCCCACCTGCGCTGCTGCCGCCGTGCTCATCCTCATCCACCACCGCGACGGCACACCGCACGTCATCTTCACCGAGCGCACGAATCACGTGGAGCACCACAAGGGCCAGATGTGCTTCCCCGGCGGCGCCTGCGACGACGCGGACGTCGACTGCGAGGAAACAGCACTGCGGGAAACCTTCGAGGAAATCGGCGTGAGCGCTGAGCATGTACGGGTAGTCGGCCACCTGGACGACATGGTCACCATCAGCAACTTCCGGGTCACCCCAATCGTGGGGTTCCTGGAACACGAGACTGCCTACGCCTACCAGGTGAACGATCACGAAGTTTCGCGTGTCGTGGAGGTTCCGCTCCCGTTCCTCATGGAAGAGGAGAACATGGAGCTGGAAATCCGTGAACATAAGGGCCGGGAGGTCCTCGTGCCGGCCTTCACCTACGACGGGCATCGGATCTGGGGCGCCACAGCCCGGATGCTTCACCAGCTAATCGAACTCCTGCGCTAGTCAGCGCGCTTCGCTACAATCTTCCACGTGACCGCTTCCCCTCAGCCCGTGTCCGCGCCTGCGCGCGCGAAGAAAGATGGCCCCCCGTGCAAGCGTTGCGGTGGCCGGGCCTGGGACGTGCAGGATCGGACTAAGTCCATGCCCCGCTGGGCAGTTGAGACTGTGTTCGCTGCGCCTGACGTCTGGATCTTCCAGGGCGAGTCCGCAGGTTGGCCTTCTCGCGAGTACGAGCTGTGGACGTGCCGCGGCTGCGGCCGCTCCGCCAGGGTGGCGCCCTGATGGCCGACGAAGTCAACGAGATCATCGTCAAGGGGATCGTGGTCGGTGTGTTCCAGGAGAATTGCTGGGTAATCGGCAACCGGCGCACGGGCGAGGCGATCTGCATCGATCCGGGTGACCAGCCGGAGGAGATCCTCGCGATGGCGAAGGACATGGGGGTCACGATCAAGGCAATCGCCAACAGCCACGCGCACGTGGACCATATCCTTGGTGTCGGCGCCGTGAAGAACGCAACAGGAGCGAAGTTCTTCATGCACAAGGATGAGGCGTCCATGGCCGCAAGGGCCGTAGAGCTGGCCAGGACGCTTGCGGGTCAGTCCGCGGAGGAACCGCCACCTCCCGATTTCAATCCGGTGGATGGGGACGTTGTGGAAGTGGAAGGGGTGAAGCTCACGGTGATCCATACGCCAGGGCATACCCCCGGCAGCCTCTCCTACTACACGGATGGCCTTTTGTTCAGCGGCGACACCCTCTTTGCCGGCTCGATCGGCCGGACGGACTTGCCGGGCGGAGACTATGACCAGGAGATGGCCAGCATCGTCGACAAGTTGTTGGTCCTGCCGGACGAAACGGTAGTGCTGCCGGGTCATATGATGGAGACGCGGATCGGGACCGAGAAAGAGATGAACCCGTTCGTGAGGCAGGAAATGGCCAGGCGGCAGGGCTTGTAGGTGTCAGGTGATAGGTGTTAGGTCAGGCTGCGAGGCGGTTGAAGGATGAGCAGCCGGTGCTTCCTGGTGCGGGGCTGATCTTCCAGACCCCGTTCTCTAACACGAAGAAGGCCTCGATTTCGTACTCGGACTGACCGCGCAGTTCACCGACGACTACTGCCCTGGCCGATCCGTCGGTGATGTTCAGCTCTCGGAGCCCCTTGAACGCGAGCAGGGAGAGGTTTTCTTCCAGTCCCTCGGCGGCATCGACCCCCGCCTGCGTGAATTCCTCCAGGGTGCAGCGGTCCTGGAATTCGGTGGTGAAGTCATCGTAGAGGTCCGGCCATTGGCCCAGCGGGAGCAGGTCTATGGATAGCCGTGCCAACTCGTTGATGGCCTGCTCGTCCGGGTTTTGCGGGACGATGGGGAATGCGGCCTGTGTGGCTGTAGCAGAGAGGCTTCCAGATGGGGCGCCGGAGAGGGTGGGAGATGGGCCGGGGTCGTCCGTTCCGGTCGGGCCAACGAACAGGAGGATGCCTCCGATGAGTGCGAAGGCGCCTAGCACGAGCGCCGCGGCAGCGATCAACTCGCCTCTTGTTGTTAGAGGGTCGGGCGCTGAAGGGGCTTGCGGTTCGTCAGACATGCGGGAAGTCAGGGGACGGGCACGGCCACGGTTTCCTGGGGCTCGTCGGGTGCGTCGGTTTCCTCAGGAGCGTCTGTTCCCTCTGGAGAATCGGTTTCCGGGGCAGCCGTCTCGCCCTCGCTCTCTTCAACCAGTTTGCGGATGGCACCTTGCGTGGCATAGTAGGCTTCGCCGGCCCGGGTGCGGACCTCGCCGAAACAATCGCTGGATACCTGGTCGTACGTGTCGACAGTAGTCGGACTACTGAGTGTCATTCGCTTGAGGACACCAATGGTGGGTTGCCCGGATGCGTCGGCAGATTTCCGGCTCTCACAAATGAGCAACCCATCGCTTAGCTGCGTATAGGTGCTCCCTGTTAGTTGCGAGAGACCGGATACTTCCACAAGGGAGACGAAGTCTCCCGGGGCCATGCCGTCCCGTGCCATGTTGTAGATCGGTTGCTCGCCGGGCGCGACGCTGCAGTCGGGGAACGGGAACACGCCCATTTCTGGCCAGCCATAGTAGAGGCCTGACTTTAGCACGTTCAATTCCTCGCAGCTCACAGTGGTGTTGTCGGTCCCATAGACGGTGCCGTCTCCGGCGAACGTGAACGGGAACGGCTCCCTGAATCCGGTCGCAAACACCCTCGGATCGGCGGCGGGATCGTCGATAAACGGATTGTCAGCAGGCGGCGTGCCATCCGGGTTCAAGCGCAGGATCTTACCGACCGGACTCGAGGGGTCCGTGATAATGCCGGGATCGATGCTGAAGAGGTCGTAGTCGCCGATGCTCGCGTAAAGCTTGCCATCGGGGCCGAAATGGATTTCGCCGTTAGCGTTGAACCCTGCCTGACCTGGGTTGGTCTCCGGGAAGTCGGCATCGATAGTCGTCTGCTCGACGCCGACCCCGCCCTGGTCTGTGAAGCGGATGATGGTTGGGCGGCCGGTTGGATTCACGGCCGGCGAAGCATTGATGTCCCCGGGAGTGACTGGCTCGGTATAGAAGGCGTAGACGTATCCGTTCGTGGCGAAACCGGGGTCCAGGGCCAATCCGGTCAGTCCCCAGTCCTGGCCGGCCCAGTCAGCGACGGTGATCTGGGCAAAGGGCTCTGCTGCCGGGGTGCCATCGGCATTCAGGATGCGGATAGTGCCTTCTAGCTGCTCGGTGTAGAAGAGCCGGCCGTCCGGAGCGAACTGCATCGCGCTCACGCGGTCCGCAAGGCCGTCGGATGCGAGCGTTATGGCACCCAGACCAAAACCGAAGGTTTCTCCCCGCGCTCCACCGTCCCCACCTTCTGACTCGTCATCTCCGCCACAGGCGATGGTAATGGCGGCCGCGAATATCGTGACGAGCAGGATCGCGTAACGCCGGGCCGAAACGACCTTCATTGAGCAAAATCGTAGCAGAGGGGTGGGATACGAAATAGCGGGAGCGCAGCATCCGCCCGGAATTGCCCGCCGTATACCCCTACGTTAGACTGAATGGCAATCTACGTGTATTTTGAGGACTGTTTCGCCGGTATATGACTGAAGTCGCGGCAGAGGCTCCCCGCTTGACCGGTGGGGATTCGGTCCTAAACTTTTCCCTTCGCATCCCGGCAATTCTGCCACTGATGCTCGCGGGCCTGATCGTGCGTCTCGCGATCGCACCCATCGATGGTTTCGGCGTGGACATGGGCACGTTCCAGGGGTGGTCTCAGCGGCTGGCCGCCGAGGGTCCATGGAACTTCTACAAGGACGATTTCTTTAGCGACTATGCCCCCGGATACATGTATGTCCTCTGGCTGATCGGGGAGATCAACCAGATCGTGGGCTTCACGGCCGGCCAGTACCAGTACGCGCTGAAGCTGCCATCCATCGTTGCGGACCTGGCAGGGGCGTACCTGCTGTACGTGATGCTCAAGGACAAGCCGGCCCCTATGCGACTGGGCGTAACGGCGGTCTACCTCTTCTTGCCGATCACGTTCTTTGTCGGCGCCCTGTGGGGCCAGGTCGATAGTATCCTGGCGTTTTTCCTCCTGCTTACGGTGTACTACATCGACAAGGACCGGCCCGTCGCCGGTGCTGTCGCATTCACGGTGGGATTCCTGGTCAAGCCGCAGGCTATCGCGGCGCTTCCCTTCCTCGCCTTCTGGATCATCCGCGATCGCCTGCCACGGCTCGAAGAGACCGACACGGGAGGGCGACGGCTGCATGTCCCACGGGAGTTGATCTACTGCACACTGGTGCCGCTGGGCGCGTTGTTGGTTCTCATCGTCCCGTTTTTCACGTACGAACCGTGGCGTTTGATTTCGGAACTATACGACTCGACAAATGTTGCCAACTATCGCGTTAATTCGTTCTGGGCCTACAACTTCTGGAACATCGGCGGCCTCTTCGAGATGGGGTTCCGCTGCGATTTGCAATCAGCCTGCGATGCCAATTCCGCGCCGAATGCCACCGAGTTTCTTGGGATTCCGACTCGCTACTGGAGCCTCGGGCTCTTCGCCAGCGGCATAGGCCTGACGATAGTCGCCCTGCGGAAGGCCCGTGGCACAGGATACCTGGCGTTGGGGACGGCCCTCTCGATGCTTGCCTTTTACATGCTCCTCACTCGCATGCACGAGCGATACGTTTTCGCATTCTTCCTCCCGTTCCTCCTGGCTTGTGCGTTGCTCAACAGCCGGTTCTTGTGGGGGATATTCGTGACGACCGTCGTGGTGCACTTCTTGAACCTCTATCACGTGTTCGGGTATTACTACTTCTTCAACCCGGACTACGAGGGGAACTACCCCGGGTTCATCCGGTTGGATTTTCTCTACGACTGGCTAGCGAAATCGGACGTTTTCGGGTTCACCGTGCCGATATTGGGCACCTTATCGACCGTGCAGTTCCTCTCGATAGTGTTCGTGGCCGCCTCTGCGGCGCTCCTGGCTCTGGCCTTCGTGTTAAGTGAACGTGACTCGCGAGCGCGGGCTGCGGCCCAATGACGTCCGCGGCGATCAGCGAACCGAGTGCCAGGTTCTCTCCCCCCTCGAATTTCCGGCTCCACCACGTCCTTCTCATACTCATCATCTTGCTGGCCGGGTTCACGCGCTTCTGGCGGCTGGGCGAGCCCGAACGCTGCTACTTCGACGAGGTGTACTTCCCCACAACGGGCGCGGAAATCCTACGAGGCGACAGGACCGCGTGGGATTTCTTCGGTCACGAGAACACTCACCCGCCGCTGTCCAAGGTGCTTATGGCCGCCGGGATGGGCCTCTTCGGGCACAACGACGGCGCTTCGAACGGCTGCTGGGGCGACGAGGCGGACAACAACAAAGAGAACAACCCGGCCTGGCTCTACGACTCGTTCGGCTGGCGGTTCCCTGGGGCGCTGGCCGGTGTGGGCGCAGTGGTGTTCATGTACCTGCTGGCGCGGCGGCTCTTCGACAGCGAGGCCGGGGGGTTGGCCGCGGCCTTCCTGCTGGCCATCGATGGCCTCGCACTTACTCAGGCACGTATCGCCACGCCGGATACGTTCTCCCTCTGTTTCATGCTGGGGTCCCTGTACTTCCTGGTATCGAAGCGGTGGCTTCTCTCCGGAATGTTCCTGGGGGCAGCGGCGGCATCGAAGTGGGTCGGGGCGTTCGCTGTTGCACCTATCTTGCTGTACCTCGCATGGACGCTGTACACCCGGCTACAGAAGGCGGGGCCGGATCCTCGGCTTCGCCAGGCTGAACGAGTGTTCGCCGTCGGGGCTGCAGGGATAGGGATAGGCGCGCTTGTCGCGGCCGCCCTCTACTTCATCGGTGATGGATTGTCCGGGACTGTTTTGCTTGGCGGCGGTCTCTTTGTTGCGCTGGGGGTATTCGTGATCCTCGGTGGTTTGGCGGCGCTGGTGTCTGATCCTGAGCTGCGGGATAGTCCCAGGGCGTCCGTTTACATACGGATGGCGATTTCGTTGCCGCTGTTTTTCATCGCCGTCCCGTTCGCTGTTTATATGGCCTCGTACATCCCCATGTTCGCCGAGGGCTACGGTCTTAGCCATTGGTGGGACCTGAATCGGTCGGCTTACGAATTCCATTCGTCGCTCGATGCGTCACATCCGTACCAGGCGGAATTCTGGAAATGGCCGATAAACGTGAGGCCGGTGTTCTTCTTCTTGGGCGAGGGGCGGGCGAAGATCTACAACCTGGGCAACCCGATCGTCTTCTGGATGGCGCTGCCTGCGCTCGGATTCACCCTGTTCCAGGGGGCGAAGTACATACGCGCACGGGTGGACGCCGGGGCTGCGCTTTCTGTCTGGGGTCGGATTGGCGACAAGCAGTTTGTGCCGCTGTGGATCGTCGTGGGGTACCTGGCGCTATGGCTGGCGCTGGCGACGCAGGGACGGGCTCTTTTCCTTTATCACTACGTCCCGGCATTGGCGTTCGCAATCCTCGCGTTGGGCTTCACGGTCCACTGGCTCTGGGACACGCCGGTCAAGTATGGGCGCCCCGCGGCGCTCGCCTTCCTGGCGGTGGCCGGGATCACATTCCTGTACTTCTACCCTCACTGGACGGCGGTGGACGTACCGACGTGGCTGGACGACAGCTACTACTGGTTCGATAGCTGGAGGTAGCGGGCCGTGCTCGCCGTCGTTTACCTGATCGTTCTTTCCGTTGCCGGTGCGGGCGTCGTCAACCGCATGATGCCCTCGGCGCCCGCCATGGTACGAATCTGCGGCGGATTCCTGCTGGGCATCGTGTCGTCTGCCTGGGTGACCTACCTGGTCGCGCTGGGGCTTTCGGGGGTTACGGACGAGTCGCTGCTGATTGGGATCGTGCTGACAACCGTGCTCAACGCCGCTGTCATCGTCTGGTGCAGGGATTCGCTCAGGTTGTCGCACGTCCGGATGTCGGCGTTCGAGGTCCTGTTCCTCGGCGCTGCCCTGGCCTTTTCGTTCTGGCTGATGGACAACCGGCTCTTCGTCGCGGGCGATGTGGCGGGCGATCCGGTGCTTGTGTCGTCCGAGACCTGGGGTGACACAGCGCTACACGTAGCGCTCTCGCGCTCGTTTTCAGAGGGGGCCAATTACCCCACCGAGTACCCATTCTTCGCCAATGACCCGATCCGCTATCACTTCGGCTACGACTTTTTCGCCGGAGCGTTGCAGGAAGGTGGGTTGTCGGTCGTGTTGTCGTTCAACCTACCGGGTGCGCTGGCGTTCACGGCAATGATGGCGTTGATGCTCTCGCTCGGGAGGATGCTGTTCTCGGTGAACGACGGCAAGCAACGCCGGTGGTGGGAAGACCGCGGTGTCTGGGGCGGACTAATCGCCGTGGCGCTGCTGATGACGAACCAATCGCTACAAGTCATTCGCTATTTCGAAACGACAGGTAGCTTCAGCGATGCGCTGAATCCGGATACCTGGTGGAACCACACGGGGTATTTGTCGATCGGGCCCTATACCGCGGACAAGATCGCGATCTTCAACACTCTGAATGTGTTCCTGACGCAGACTCACTTGATCGTCGGGATGGCGGTGGTTCTTTTCGTCGCATTTGGGTTGCTGCAGCCTTTGCGGTTCGGGCAGCGTCTGCCTCGAGACCGAATGCTGCTATTGGGCGTCCTTTTCGGTGCCAGTTTTTGGCTAAACGGCGTGCTCTTCATCGCCGCCGGAATATTCTTCGGCACGTTGCTGGTCGTTTTCGCCGTTTCGGCGGCGTGCCGCCATGCGCAAGGATCGGCAGTGGGTAGCCGGGGATCGGAGTTTTGGCGCGAATTGTGGCGATGGGTGAAGGCGTCGGTTTGGTTCATCGCCCCGGCCCTCCTCCTCGCCATTCCGCAGGCGATCTCGCTCAACGGCGGCCTCGGAAACGACGGAAGCATCCGACAGCATATCGGCTACCTCGTTTGCTCGTCGCCGAATGCCAACTGCAACGCGAACGGGGAAATGGACCCACTGGACCCATCTCACTGGGTGGAGTTCGGCAACTACTGGCTCTTGAACCAGGGGTTGATGATCCCGCTCTTGATATTTGCCTTCGTCATTGCGAAGCGCAGCGACCTGAAAATCTTGGCGGCGATCATGGCCGTGTTCATCTTCGGAAGCCTGTTCCAGCTCAGCAGGGACCTCGGCGGGCACAACCACAAGATATTCAACTTGTGGGAGATACTCGCATCGTTGTTCGTCGCGTACGCGCTTGTCGAATTGTGGAACATCGGCCGCGGGATGCTTGGTGCGCTCAATTTCAAGTCCCCGGCGCTGCAGCCCGTAACATGGGTGCTTGTGCCCGTGCTGTTCTTCGGCCTGGTGGTTTCGGGGTTGCTGGACTTCATGACCATCAAGAACGATTGGGAAGTCGACGTTTTCGGCGAAAATCAGGCGGCGGTGGTTTGGATCGAAGAGAATACGGAAGGGGACGCCGTATTCCTCGTTGCCTGGGGCGACCTCTACACGGCCCCGACCCTGGCCGGCCGGGGGGTTTTCCTCGGCTACGATCCGTGGGTTTCGAGTGCCGGCTACGACGCCGCGCCACGGAAGGAGACGATCACGGCCATCTACGGTGCGGGGTCGAAGGGCGAGGCCTGCGGCCTACTGCGGGAAAACGATATCGACTACGTGCTCATCGGCCGGTCTGAGCGGGGTGGTACCCTGTTCCCGCTGAACGAGCAATTGTTCCGGGATGAATTCACGCTCGCGGGGTCAGCCCCACAGGGTGCAGATACGATCGATATCTACGACGTCTCGGCGTCCTGCGCTGTGTAGTCCGCTTGCCGCTCGCCGCGTCGCGTCGGCCAGATGACGACCGACGTAAAGGTCCAGTTCCACATGAAACCCAGCAGTACGCCAACAGTCGTGGCGATGTAGGGGGCGAGAGTGCCGATCGCGCTGGAGTCGTTCGGGCCTTCTCTGAGCACCGGCGTTAGCAGGTTGACTGTGAGGACGATGATGATGGGGCTCACTGCGGAACTCAGGTTGAACTTGAGGAAGCGGATGATAACGTTGCCCTCGCGCTCCCGGTGCCGGAATGTCCAGCGGTCGTGAAGGTTGAACTGGGCGAGGATGGCGATCTCCACGGCGATGATCGAGGAGATCAAGAGGCGCGTGTCGGTGTGGGTGAAGAAGAACAGTGTCTCCGAGGCGCCCTTCTCGGGGAGGAACCCGAAGATGGTGGTGTCGTAGAGGACGAACAGGAAGAACTGGTTGATGAGAAAACCGATGCCGCCCACAATCAGGAACTTGATCATCGTGGTGGGCAGATGCAGGCGATAGGCGAGTTGGCGCATCCATTCGGCCACGCCAGGTTCGGTTGTAGTCGTTGCGAGATCTGGTTGCATGGTTCCGCTCATTGAGGTCCGGCAATTATACGTCGCAGGCAAGCACTTAGACGCAAGGACGACATAATTCGGGCTTGCAAGAAGAGGACGAAAACGGCCGTCGCGTCGTTGCAGAGCGCCGGTCAGGCGCCCCGCCAGGGTTGGCCGGTGCGCATCCGCCACAACCCTCGCAAGTCCTCGGCCACGGTGGAGCCGATCTTGACGCGAGTGTCCTCGTCTTCGACCCATCTGACGGGAATGTCCTTCACCCGGTAGCCCATTTTCTCACTCAGGATTAGCAACTCGGTATCGAAGAACCAGTTGTTGTCCTCGATCAAAGGCAGGACGGTTTCTGCGATCTCGCGGCTGATCGCCTTGAAGCCGCACTGAGCGTCGCTGAACCGGGTCCAGAATGTGGCCTTGATGATGGTGTTGTAGCCGACGCTAAGCGCCGTGCGCTGCGGGGAACGGGTCGTCCTGGACCCCCGAGCGAGGCGTGAGCCTGTCGACACGTCGTAGCCATCTTCGGCGATTGCCTTGATCAGACGAGGGAAGGAAGCAAGGTCGGTGGAGAGGTCGACATCCATGTAGCTTCTAACGTCCGCATCACTCTCGCTCCATGTCTGTTTGAGGGCGAATCCTCGGCCTTTGCGTTCTATGCGGACGTATTGGACCTCTCCCGGATACTCCTCCATCAGGGCAGGACCGACGGCCGGCGTGTCGTCGATCGAGGCGTTGTCGGCGATTACGATCCGCCACTCGTAAGGAAAGGCGTCGGACAGGAGGAAGTCCCGGAGAGTGGGGATGGACTTCGGAAGCGCTGCTTGCTCGTTGTAGACGGGGACGACGACGTCGACTGTAGGCATCTGGCTCAATCGTAAGCCGAGGCTGGAAACCGTGTCGAATACAGCGGTTCAGCCGATGATCACGCGGCGGGGCTGGCCCCGGCTATTCCGGCGGTAGTTGTCGATGACCCAGCGGCCGTTCTCCTCCCGGACATGGCAGCGCGGGCGAGTCGCGTGGACTACCTCGACGCTGGCAGCGGCAGCCTTCGACTTTTCGCCCGTGAAATCGATCGCCGCGAGCGAAGCAGCGGCGATTTCCAGCAGCCAGCCTGTGATCAGCTCGGCCCAGCCGAGGTGGAACGATCCGTCGGGAAACGAGATCGAGATCTTGACGGCGTCGGCTTCCGGCGCCGCCAGGAGCAACGTCGAGCCGATGTACGGCATCGACAGGTCCGACAGGATTCGGTAGAGGGTCTCAAGACGGGCGTCCTCTGCGATGACGGAAGATGCGTGGTAGCGGCCGAGATCGAATGCTGTCGCCGTCTCTTCTCGGCGAACGGCCACGGCCAGCCATTGGGCGTAGTCCTCGTCATCACCGGCCGTCAAAGACCGCATCGTGGCAATGGAATTGATGGCGGACCTCATCAGGGGAAGGCATGACCCGTAGGATCCCTGCGTGAGCAATGCGCATGCGTCCGCAAGAAGGCCGTAAGTGCGTGCGCCGTACGTGAGAGTTGCTGCTGCCTCGTGGACCAGAGGTTTGGAGATCGCCCGGACCGCCTCAAGGTGATGGTCCATGATGGATGCGAATTCGGCCAGTTCGGTGCCGAGGACGAAGCCGGTCTGGCGGTGGCAGTCGATCACAGCCGCGGTGGCACCACCGGGGCGACCTGGCAAAGTGTAGTGCTCAGGAAGAGGGAGCAGCGCGATCTTCGGTTGCGGTGCGTCCGGCATGCGGCCCTGGCCTACTGCCAGCCCTTGGTGGCTCCCTCGATCATCGCCAGCGGGCCGACCGGCCAGTTGAAGCCGTAGACCATCGCCTTGTTGATGTCCTCGGGGCTGGCGATGCCTTCTTCGAGCACCTTCTGGGCTTCCCGGACTGCCGCGAAGTAGATGCGGTTGGCGACGAATCCGTACTTACCGGGAGCGTCCTTGACGCGTACCGATCCCTTGCCCATTCGCTCGCAGACGGACTCGATCGCCTGGATCGTCTCTTCGGCAGTGTCGGGCGCGTGGATGATCTCGACCAGCTTCATGATGGAAGCCGGCGAGAAGAAGTGCATGCCGATGAACTTCGGACGGCGAGCTTCCGCCATGGCCTGGCTGATGTCGGAAATCGCGAGGCCGGACGTATTGGACGCGAAAATGGCGCCGGGCTTCACGGTGGAGTCGAGTTCGGCGAAGACTTTCTTCTTGAGTTCGAGGTCCTCCGGCACGGCCTCGATGATCAAATCGACATTTGCCAGGTCGGCGGCATTGGTTGTCCACGACAGCAGCGCTAGCGCCGCGTCGGCCTCTTCCTGTGACGTCTTGCCGCGCTCGACACCGCGTTTCAGGCCGTAGCGCCCGTCGATGATCGTCGAACGGGACTTGTCCAGCATCTCGTCGTTGACGTCGCGGATCGTCACTTTCACGCCGCCGACGGCAAGCGACTGGGCGATTCCGGAGCCCATGACTCCGCCTCCGATGATTCCGACTGATTCGATGGCCATGTGTTCCTCCTCCTACTTCTCGCTTTGCACGAGGGCGGTCCGTCCCGCATAGCGTGCCCGTTCGCCCAGTTCCGCTTCGATTTGCAGCAGCCGATTGTATTTTGCAGTGCGCTCGCCGCGCGTTGGCGCGCCTGTCTTGATCAGGCCGGCGCTCGTGGCGACTGCGAGGTCGGCAATGGTGGTGTCCTCGGTCTCGCCGCTGCGGTGGGACATGACGCAACTCCATCCCGCCCTGCGCGCCTCGCTCATGGCGTCGAGCGTCTCCGTGAGTGTCCCAATCTGGTTCACTTTGATGAGCACGCTGTTGGCCGCTTCCTGGCGGATGCCTTCACGGATCCTGGCAGCGTTGGTGACGAACAGGTCGTCGCCGACGAGCTGCATGCGGTCGCCAATTCGCGCATTGAGGGACCTCCAGCCGTCCCAGTCCTCCTCCGCCATGCCGTCCTCTATGGAGACGATTGGGAAGCGGCGGGCCCAGTCTGCCCAGAGGTCCACCAGTTCGTCGCGCGATAGGGTGCGGCCCTCACGGGCGAGTTCGTAGGCGCCGTTCTGCTCCAACTCGGACGTCGCGGGATCGAGTGCGATCGCTATGTCATCGCCGGGGCTATGGCCTGCCGCCGATATCGCCTCCAGGATCAGCTCGATTGCGGCCTCGTTCGTGGCGAGAGGCGGAGCGAAGCCGCCCTCGTCTCCGACGGTCGTGGGGAGGCCGCGTTCGTGAAGGATCTTCGCCAGCGCATGGTAGACCTCGACTGACCACCTGAGTCCGTCGGCAAACGTTGGGGCGCCGACGGGCGCGATCATGAATTCCTGGAAGTCGGTGGAGCCTTCGGCGTGGCGTCCGCCGTTGAGGATGTTGAGCAATGGGAGTGGCAGCAGAGTGGCGTCGTCGCCACCGAGGTGGCGGTAGAGGGGGAGACCGGCGTCGTTGGCCGCAGCGTGCGCGAGAGCGAGCGATACGCCGAGGATGGCGTTAGCGCCTAGATTCGACTTGTTATCCGTGCCGTCCAGCTCGAGCATGTGTTCGTCGATCGCGCGCTGGTCTTCGGCGTCCATCCCATTGACCGCGGGTTGAATGACGTCAAGCACGTTGGCGACTGCTTTAAGCACTCCCTTGCCGCCGTAGCGTTTTGGATCGCCGTCGCGCAGCTCGACGGCCTCGTGGACGCCGGTAGAGGCACCGGAGGGAACGGCGGCTGTCCCGGTCGCGCCACTGTCGAGCGCTATGCCAACAGACAACGTGGGGTTGCCGCGCGAATCGAGCACTTCCTGGGCGCTGATGCTCGCGATTCTTGCCATGGCTAGTCGGTCCCGGTCGCCTTCTGGCGTTCGGCGAGAGCCAGGGCCTGGTCGACGGCCTCCTTCGGGTCGGACAGGCGCACGATGCTCTCCTCGCCATGGTATCCGTGGTAGTCGAAGCCCCATGTGTCGAGGCCGACGATCGGGCGGTCGTGGATCAGGGCGTAGGCCAGCTCGCTCAGGGTACCGTAGGATCCGCCGATGGCGATGACCGCCTCGCCGCTGAGGACGACTGATACGTTGCGGGCGTAGCCAATGCCGGTGTAGAGCGGGAATTCCACGTATTGGTTCGGAGGCCCATCGGCCGGTCCGCGGCCGGGCAGGATTCCGATGGTGTGGCCTCCTTCGTCCCGCGCGCCGCGGCATGCCGCCTCCATCACGCCGCCGCGGCCACCGCAGACCAGGGTGGCGCCGCTGCGAGCGAGGTGGCGGCCGACTTCCTCGGCCAGCGCCAGGGCACTATCGTCGGCGCGCTCGCCGCCGATGACGGAGATCATGGTCACGAAGCGTAATGATAGAGGGTGAACGGTTGTCAGTGAACAGTGGACAGTGGGTGCTGCTACGGGCGTAGTGACCAGTTGTACGGCGCAAGCTCCGTCGTTGATGGGGTTGCGCCCGAGATTGCGATTATGGCGCCTGCCGGGATGGCGAAGGATGCGGAGTTCGAGGTGTCGAGGTCGATGCTGGTGACTTCTTCGCCGTCGATAACCTGGACGATGAACTCCTGCTCCATCGGTCCCTCGATGCGCCGGAAGCCCTCCATGTCCCAGCCCGATGTGTCATCCGCGCCATCGCTGAAGCCGATATCTTCGATAGCGATATTGTCGACCGCCATGCCGGTGAGGTTCGTCGCGTCGTCCGTGATGTATTCGAAGCGGAGAAGTACAGTGGCGCCTGCGTAGTCCGTGAGGTCCACTGTCTCGCGGACCCAGCCGTCGCTTTCGCCGGTGTAGGCCGGGCCGTAGGACTGGCCTACCGGGTCGTCTGACGACGTGAGGTCGCCGGGGAGGGCCTTCCATGTGCGGCCTTCGTCGGTGGAGGCTGCGACGTAGCCATAGTCCCAGCCGGGTTCGATGTCGTGCCAGAGGTCGAAGGTGAGGGTGGCGGAGGATACGCCGGTGAGATCGACCTTGCGGGTGAGCCTCGAGTCGATGCCATCGCTGCGGCCGGACCACCAGAAGGCGCCGTCCAGCTCCGGGATCCCTATCGTGACTTCTTCAGCGCCGTCGAACTCGAAGGTGCCATCGCCGTCCGCCTCGTAGTAGTCGGTGCCGTACTGGTGCACCGTCTCGTCGCCTTCGTCGCCGGGGACAGCGCTGGATATGTCGGTGGTCGTGGCATCTACGCTGGGGTGAGCGTAGATGCCGGATGGGGTGTCGAGGATGTTGGCGACTGCGAAGTCGGCGAAGACCTCGTTGAACGTCTTGCCGAACTTCTCCAGGTACGCCTCCACTCCCGCGATTCCGTTCCCCTGCTGTTCGTTGAGTTCCTGGGCGTTCTCGCGGCCGCCGTACTGGTCGAGGAGGTAGCCGAAGAATAGCTCCGAGGCGGAGTAGTGGACGCCCACGTCCTCCACGTAGGGCCACGTGGTTAGCTGGGTATCGGGGCGGTCCAGGAACTCCAGGACGCCGTCGGTGCCACCGCCGGCAATCTCCCAGGCGACCTCTGAAAGGCCCTCGTTGACCCAGGACTCTTCGTTCCGGTCGCCCGCGAGGTGGACCAGGTGCTGAAGTTCGTGAGCGACGAGCGAGTTGTACTCTGCGCCCGGACTGGACAACAACGATTGGTCCACGTAGAGGATCTCGCGCTCGGCGCTGTTGGGCACGGCGGCGGCTGGATACTCATTGGAGGCGCTGACGTAGCCTCCGGCGCCACGAAGGTCAGCGTGGAGGATCGTGATGCGAGGATCGGCATCTACGCCGGGAGTCGGCGGTTCGCCGAAGGAGGAGGTGATGTCCGGCCAGACATCGGACTCGAAGTCTTGCGCGATCTCGTCGAGGGCCGACTGGGTAAAGCCAGCGTCGTCCTGGACGAAGAAGTAGGCATGGTCGGTGACGGCGCGGACCGTGGCCGCGACCGTGTACTCGCTGGTGTCCACGAGGTCCGTCAACACGAACTCCTCCGTTTCGCCCACCTGGTGGTTGTATGGCTCGGTGCGGGCGGTAGAGGGGGAATCGTGGGGGTAGCCGCGGAAGCGGCGGGCGAGGTCGAGCAGGTCGCGGACGGGCGGCTCGTCCGGCTTGGGCGATGGCTCGGGCGTATTTGCAGTAGCGGAAGGCCCTTCAGTAGGAGATGGCGTGTCGGTCGAGGAATCAGAGTCGTCGCCACAGGCCATCACGAGGCAGATAAGGAGGAGGGCGGCCACTGCGGCCGCCCTCCGGATGATCAACACGCTTTGAATACGATGTTATTGGGCGCGCGGATGGGCCCGCTCGTAGACCTCCCGCACGTGCTCGCTTGTGAGGTGTGTATAGACCTGGGTAGTGGAGATGTTGGCGTGGCCGAGCATTTCCTGGACGTTCCGCAACGGCATCCCGCCGCGAAGCATGTGCGTTGCGAAGGAGTGGCGGAGAGTGTGCGGAGTCACTTCGCTGCCCAGGTTGGCTGCTTTTGCGTAGCCCTTTAAGATCAGCCAGAACCCCTGTCGTGTCAGGCGTTCGCCGCGCCGGTTCACGAACAGGGCCATTTCGTCGCGGTTCTTCACGAGCATCGGCCGGCCGTCTTCGAGATAGTCGACGATCACTTCCATGGCTTGGTCGTGGATCGGGATTGTGCGCTCCTTGGCGCCCTTACCGAGGCAGCGGACGTGCGGCGCCTGCGGGTTGAGATTCAAGTTCTGAATATCCAGCGATACCAGCTCCGTAACGCGCATGCCCGTGGCGTATAGCAACTCCAGCATCGCGCGGTCTCGCTTCGCCTCCGGAGTTGAACGGCGCGCCGGCTGTTCGAGCAGTTCGTCTACCTCGTTCGGGCTGATCGCCTTCGGAAGCGTCTTGCCAATGCGCGGCGAGGTCAACCCCTCAGTCGGGTTCGCGTCCACGAGGCCTTCGGCGGTCAGGAAGCCGTAGAAGGACCGCACCGCGGCCACCTTACGAGCAACGGAGGTCTCCGAGTAGCCGCGCTTCTTCATGTCCAGGATGAAGTCCTGGATGAGCGCGCGGTCCACGTCGTTCCAACCGTCGTCCCCCGGACGTGCGGCGATGAAATCGGACAGCTGTTGAAGGTCGTTGCGGTATGCGGCGACGGTATTCGCCGACGCCCCTTTCTCCACGGCAAGGAAAGTTAAGAAGTCTTCCAAGGCCTTACGCATCGGGGACTGTACCACCGGCCTATGGGGCCGGACGGGTGTGATGATTGCCATGATTCTATTTACACCTCCACTGCCTGTCTACGGAGCCTTTGGTATGTGCGCACGTGATTTGTTGACAAGCCACCCCGAAAAGTGGAGAACAGAGGGCGCTCTCTGCTCACCGTGAAGAACGCAGGTTATGCCGTGCGGTTAACCGTATCGAGTGATTGTGATCGTTATAGCCACTCGCGCCAGCCGTCTGGCAAGGTCGCGGCGACGTGTTCGTCCAGCTCAACTTCCAGCGGCACGAGCACGCAGGCCACCATGGTCCAGTGGCCGATCACGAACGACAGATCGAGCAATTCTCGGTCGGACAGCCAGCGTTTTAGATCGCGCGCACGATCTCCCGACGCGGCATCGAAAGCCGAGACAGAGTCGACGTACTGGATCAACGCCTTCTCCAGGTCCGAGAACGTGTCGCCCTCGTCGTAGTCCTGGAGCGAAGACATCTCCTCGTCAGTCAGGCCGACGGCGCGGGCGATGGGGATGTGCTGGCCGAACTCGTACTCACTGCGGGCGTTCTGGGCGACGCGGAGGATGGCGATCTCGCGGAGGCGGGCGGGAAGCATGAGGCCGTGGCCGAGGAGAGGGGTGGCCATGCGCAGCCAGTCGAGCATGAGCGGTGGGTTATGCGCCATGACCTTGAAGATGTTGAGGTTGCCAAGGGGGTTCTGCTCGAGCCGTTCGTAGAGGGCGCGGAGGTCTTCGCTCTCCGGGTCCTCGATCTTCGGTATGACCGACATCAGCCCTTGCCCGTTTCTACGATGCGGTAGACGACTGTTCCCTGGGCGAGCAGCTTGCCCTCGCCGTTCGACACCTTCACGTCGGTGTAGATGATCTCCTTGCCCCGCTTGAGGATGCGGCCCTCCGCGAAGATGTCCTCGCCGATCGCGCCGGAGAGGTAGTTCACGTTCACGCCGACGGTCGAGCCGAAGTACTTCGGGGTCGCGATCTCGGCGGTGGTCCATGCGGCCATCGCGCCGGTGGTGTCGATGAGGGAGGCGATGGCGCCGCCGTGAAGGGCCTTGGCCCACGTCGAGTTCTCGTCCTGATAGCGGAGAGCGATCTTTGCGTACCCGTCGTCTCCCTCAATGAACTCCATGCCGAGGTGCTTCATGAATGGGACGGTGGCGATTACGTTCGCCATTCTTTCCAGATTCTTCTTCTGAGTTGCTTCGTCCATTTCGGGTCCTGTTCTACGGGACTAAGGCGATGTGCACGGCATCCTCGCCTGAGACCTTGCCGGCGAGGAGATCGAGGGCGTGCTCGGCCTGGTCCAGGGGCAGGGTGTGAGTGTGCATGTTCTCCAGCGGGTACTTGCGCGATTCTATCAGGCGGACTGCGCGCTCGTAGCTATCGTGGTCCACGCCGAGCGCCCCCATGACCGTCAGCTCCTTGAGGACGATCTTGTCGGAGAAGAAGTCGGGGACGGGGTTACCGAGGCCCTTGGTCCCGGCGAGGACGACGCGACCGCCGCGGCGGGCGAGGTCGATCGCCTGGGTGACGGCGCTCGTTGCGTAGGACGTGACGTCGATGACGACGTCCGCGCCGCGGCCGCCGGTTGCCTCGCGGACGGCGGAGCGGACGTCCTCCTTGTCCGCGACGACTGTCGCGTCAGCGCCGAAGTCGCGAGCGAGGGCGAGCTTGGTGGAGTCACGTTCAAGGCCGGTGACCATGATCTTGCCGGCGCCCGCTTCCTTGGCGGCGATGACGCTGCCGAGGCCGCGCTGGCCGGGGCCAAGAATGACGATGGTTTCGCTGGGCTGGAGCTTCGGCATGGCAACGGCCCAGCGGAAGCCGGCGCCGATGGGGTTGAAGAGCGTGGCGATCTCCGGCGCGATTGAGTCGTCGATCCGGTGGACGCGCACTGCGGGCGGGAGGTACAGGTACTCCGCGTAGCCTCCCCAGAGACCCGGCTCCATGCTCAGCGGGAGGAAGCCGTAGGAGGCGATACCGCCGCGCCCGGAGCAGAGGTGCGTGGCGCCGGAGGTGCACTGTTCGCAGTTCCCGCAGGGTGCCAGAGCCTCGACGCAGACGCGGTCGCCCTCGGCGACGCCCCAGCGCTCCGCCGCCTGTGGGCCGATCTCGGCGATGCGGCCGACCGGCTCGTGGCCGGGGATCACAGGGTAGCGGGCGGGGAGTGTGCCCTCGTACTGCTCGTAGTCGGAGCCACAGATCCCGCATCCCTCCACGCGGAGGAGCGCATCATCTGGGCCGATCTCCGGCAGGGGTAGCTCGCGCATCTCCAGGGCGCGCGGGCCGGTCTGAACTATGGCGCGGGTGGTCTTCAAGTCTGTGAATTCTGAAACGAGTGGTCCTCGGTCGGGCGTGCGCTGAGGAACCTGTTAGCCTCTTTGACGAATCCGGCAACGTCCTCGGGCTCGAACGTTATCTTGAGTCCCATGCGGTATCCGAATTCCCGCGTGCCAATTCTGCTGAGGAACCAATGGTTCCGAGCACTTCGCTTAAGCACGATTAGCACCATCGGATGACTCATGTCCACGCCGAGCGTCCGAAGAATCGCTGTGTTATCGCCCAGCTTGTCGACCTGCTCGAATGTGGTGGCCTCGATCGAGTCGATATCCTCCCATGGATAAGTCTGGCTCTGCATCCTGGCACGAACGCGTATTCCGCGCTGATCCAGTTCCGCTGTACCGATAGACATCCCTCGCCACCCCCAAATGCCGACGGCTGGAAATGCGACGATAAATAGGATCGTCACCCAATCGATGGCGGGGCCGCCCGCAATCCACCCAATGAAAAGGACTGCTGCCAACCCCGTGCCAACCAGCAGGAACGCCCTGGTCATAAAGTCGGCGTGGATGCTCTTCCGTCTCAGGGGAAATCGGATAGCAGGTGAGTCAGCTAACGTCATGACGGCCTCTATGGGCATCTATCAGTCTACTCGCATGCCCCCACTGTACGGCGAGGCGTGCCTCGCCCCTACGGCGCGGACTTCTCGAGGCTTGGCTGGACGAAGCGCTGGTCGATGACGGCCTCGGCCTCGCGGACGATGTCGCGGACGATTTCGGCGGCGGGTTTGATCTCGTGGATGAGGCCGACGCCCTGGCCGGCGGGCATGAAGGTCTTTGCCGGGTCGAAGGACTCGCCGAGGCCGGGGTAGTCCATTGCCTGGTTCTGGATCGAGGTCATGGCCTGGAAGGGGAAGGGCTTGATCTCGTCGGCGCGCGTCTCCCACTCCTCGGCGTAGGGGGTCTTGATGGTGCGCGCGGGCTTGCCGGTGTAGGCGCGGGTGCGCATCGTGTCCGCCTCGTTGGAGCGGACGAGCGCCTCGCGGTAGCCCGGGGCGGCCTGCGCCTCGGGGCTGGCGATGAAGCGAGTGCCGAAGATCGCGCCCTCGGCGCCGAGGGCGAGCGCGGCGACGAGGCCGCGGCCGTCGGACATGCCGCCGGCGGCGATCACCGGCACGTTCACGGCGTCCACGACCTGCGGGATGAGGGCCAGCGCGCCGACCTCGCCGGTGTGGCCTCCGGCCTCGGTGCCCTGGGCGGCGACGATGTCGGCGCCGGCCTCGACGGACTTCTCGGCGTGGCGGACTCGGCCGCACATGACCATGACGATCATTTCGCGCTTGTGCATCTCGGCGATGAAGTCGGCAGGGACGGCGAGCCCGGCGACGAAGATGCGGACGTCCTCGTCGAAGACGACGTCCATGTGGGGCCGAATGCGCTCCGGGTCGGGGGCGAGGAGGTCAACGGCGAAGGGCTTGTCGGTGAGGTCGCGGGTCTTGCGGATCTCGTCCCGGAGCTCGACGGGTCCGAGGGTGGCCGCGCCCATGACGCCGAGGCCGCCGGCATTGGAGACGGCGGCGACGAGGGCGGACATGGAGACGCCGCCCATGCCAGCGAGGATGATCGGGTACTCGATGCCGAGGCGGTCACAGATGGGGGTGTGAAGGGGCGTATGCATGGGCGTTCTCCTGGGGCTTCGGAAGCCGAAGTTCGTTTTGGAGAATCGTACTTTTCTGGCGTCGGGAATGCAACCTTTACGTTAGGGTGAGGGTAGGAGAAACGTAACGGGATTCGCCGCCGTCCGTTTAACTGCCATGATGCCACAGCGAACGTTCGCCCTCGGAGCGATCGCTTCTACCGTTGCCTTCACTCGCCATCCCCGGAAGTGCGGCTTTCACCACCGGTTATGACCGAGTGCTGAGGCTGCCGGGACCAGTGAAACTGACGACCTCTAGTTTCATTCTCCTGTGCTGTCTTGGGATATTGTCTTCTGCCTGTGACATCCTCTTCCTCGACGAGGATCGAAATGACTGGACAGTCGAGGAAGCACGCCAGTTTGACGAATTCCCGTTGTACTGGTTGGGCGAAGAGTACCAAGGATTGCCGCTCACCCGGACGTACCATACACGGCCTCCTGCAATTCACGACACAATTGGGTTCGTCTACGGCGAAGAGTTTGTCCCTGACGGCGGTAGCCATCCGACCGCCCCGATTTGGGTAACAATCGATCCGGCCTGCAATCCATCCCGGTATGTGACCGGCTCGGCCACAATCGAGATCAGGGGGGCACCTGCCAAAAGCGCTGCCGCTGCCAAGACATCGACCGTAACTATCCTGACGGGCGCGACGAGCGTCAGCGTGAGTGCACGAGAGCAATACGACGCCGTTAGCGTTGCCGCCGACCTCATTCCAATCTCAAAAGACGTAGACGCGCCTCTTGATCCGCTTCCCCCTCCAACAACTTCGTGCTGACGTAACCGGCCCCGCGTAAATACGTCTTACAGATGCTATGAATCTACTCAAGAAGCTCCTTGGGAGCAGCGAGCCCGCGATATACACCATCGAGTCTGACGCGTCGGCAGACCCCGACGACCAGGTAATCGGCCAACTTCGGGAGATGGGTGTCGACCTGGCCAAACCGCGCGACACCCGGCACTACCTCTATTTCGCTGGGGAGTCGCAGGCTACACAGGCAGGCGAACGAATCAGGCCGCTGGGGTACAACGTCGAAGTGGTGGAGAGTGCGGCCGGCGACGGGCAATGGCTCGCGCTGGCTTCGCATGACCTGGTCGTCTCGAGGGAAAGCGTTGTCGAGGCGAGAGAGTCGCTGATCGCGGCGTGCGAAGGTCTCGATCCGTACTACGACGGCTGGGAAGCCGCGGCGGTTTAGCCTCCGGCGATAACCATTATCTCGCTGCCACCAATCTCCGCTGCTCCGCCACCAGTTCCGACGTCTCGTCTCGCTGACGGGCACGCCGTCGCGGTAGAGCACGGACTTGGTGTGGGTGGCGAATGCGAGGGGTGGCGACGGACTTAGTAGCGCAACAGCCTCGCACCGTGGCGGACTGAAGCAACGGCTACCATGTCACCAACCACCGAGTGGACGATGCGGTAGTTACCGACGATGAGTTCGCGTATGTCTTCGCGCCCGAATTCCGGGACAATGCGCCCGGACAGTGGGAAATCGGTCAAGCGGTCTGCCGCTGTGATGATCCTGGTGACGAGTTCGTCGGCAGCACTCAAGGAGTCTTGGCCGACGTGTTCGTGGATCGATTGAAGGTCCGCCTCGGAGCGGGCGCTCCAGACTAGTCGCGCCAAGTTTCGATGCGCTTCAGGAGCTCTTCGTGCGTGATGGTTCTCCCAGCCTCAATATCCCTCATCCCCTCCTCGACGCCGAGGACGAAGGCGAGGTGCTCGATGAAATCCTCGACCGTGGCAGAATCGGGCAGTTCATCGAAAGAGGCGATGAGCTGACTCTTGGTTAGCTTGCGCTGATCGGTTGCCATCACGAAACTCCGATCACCATTCTACTACCCCGCTGCAACCAATCTCCGCTGCTCCGCCACCAGTTCCGACGCCTCGTCTTCGCTGATGGGCACGCCGTCGCGGTAGAGGACGGACTTGGTGTGGATGGCGGGGATGCGGGGCGTTGAGGTTATTATGCCCGTGAGGTTGAGGGGGTCGACGGCGGAGACGCGGACGAGTTCGCCGGTCTTTTCGGTGCGGCGGACGGCGCGGAGGGCTTCGACGGCCTCGGGGCGGGCGTATTGCTCGCCGTAGAAGCCGGTGACGAAGCGGCCGCCGCGAATCGTGCCCTGGGCCTCCATCCGGCGGAGGGCACGGAGGATCTCGCGCCAGGGGACGGTGAAGGGCTCGCCCTTGACGAGGTCGCGGAAGACGACGCCGTAGCGGAAAAGGAGTTGTTCGGCCCAGGCTCCGGCGAGGTCTTCAAGGGCGAGTTGGCCCGAAGTTAGAAGTTCGAAGTTAGAAGTTAGAAGTTGATCCGACCGAGACTGGCCTTGCGTTAGGGTCGCGTGGAGGAGGGACCAGCGGCCTGAAGGGACGCCGGCGTTGGCGATCGTGCGGAACAGCCGGGCACGGCGTGGCTGGCGGAACGAGCGCTTCTTGCTGCTGGCCATTAGCGACCGCAGCGCCTGGAAGCCGTCTGCGGTGGCTAGGCCCCGGGCGACGAGGTCCCAGAGGCCTCGCTCGACGTCGCCGGGAAGGCGGCGGGTGGCGTTGACGATGTCGTCGTAGAACAGTGCGCCGCGGGTGGCGAGGAGGTCGTAGATCTCGGCGGCTGCTCCGAGGGCCGGTGCAGACTTCCCGGTCCGCTCGTCCTTCGAGACGCCTCCGCTCCGCTTCGGCTCCTCAGGATGAGCGGGAAGGGGCTGGTAGGAGGGCTGAGGCCGGATGCCACCGGAAAGCCAGGAGAGGTCGGCGCGCCTTACCAGCGAGATCGGCGTCGCAGACGATGCCGACGCCGCCTTCTCGGTATCACCATTGGTCCTCGTGGTAAACCGGGCCCAGGCGACGTCGCCTGAGAGGCAGAGTTCGTCGAGCCACTGGCCCTTGTAGGCAGCGACGCGGGCGGGCAGGATGTGGCGCTCCCAGGCGACGGCGGGGATGTCGATCCCCTGCACCTGGGCGATCGCCTCCAGAAGGCCGCGCTTGCCGGAGAGCTGGGTTCCCGGGGCGAGGTGCTGCCAGCGGAGGAGGAAGCGCACGAGGTCCTGCGCCGTGACGGGCTCGATCTCGGAGCGGAGGCGATCTAGGGTGTAGCGGTGGATGCGGGCGAGGAGGCGGCGGTCGCACCACTCCTCGTCCTCGGCGCCCATCCGGAAGCGGCCGCGCATGGCTGAGCCGCCTTCGGCCTCGAGGTAGGCCAACGCGAAGGTAACGGCGGACTCGTCCAGCGCTGTGCGGTCCATCAACTCGCGCACGGTCGTCGGTCCGAGCGACTCGAGGTGCCCGCGGACGATCGCCGAGCGGGCGTCCTCCTCGGATACCTCGCGGCGCAGGGCCGCTGGTAGGTCGATCTCGGGTCGGGTCGTCGCGCCCGGGTAAAGCTTCTCTATGACGGGCAGACTCTCTGCGGCGAACCAGAGACGGTCGCCCTCGGCAGTCTCGCAGACGGCGGCGCGGCGCTCTGCGACGAGTTCGTCGAACCAGTCGGCCCACTCCGGCGCGTACTCGGGGCGGATGGCCACGAGGTTGAGGAGTGAGTCGTGGACCTCCTCGGCATCGCGCGGCTGCGGCTGAGCCTCCTCGACGACGATGTCGATTGCGTCGGGGTCGAGGATGCCGAGGTCGCGGCCACTCTGCGGCAGCGAGCGGCGGAGGGTGATGGCCCGGGCGCGGCGCTCCTCCAGCGGGGCGTCGTCGAGGTAGGTGTAAGGCTTGGAGTTCAGCATCTCGTGGCTGAATGGCGAAGGCTCGGTGGTGTCGCGGGCGTGGAACGTGATCTCGCCGCGCTCGACGCGCTCGAGCACCTCCGCCGTGCCCTCGATGTCCATCGCCTCTGTGAGGCAGTCGTGCATCGTCTGGCGGATGAGGGGGTGATTGGGCAGCGGGATGGCGCCGACGAGGTTCTCCTGGCAGGCGACGAGGACCGGGAAGACCGCCGCCATCAGGTCATTCGCCTTCATCCGCTGGAGGGGAGGCGGCACTCGCTTTCCGTTGCGCTGGCGGAGGACGGCGAGGGCGCGGGTTGTGTTCCAGCGCCAGCGGGCGCCCCACATCGGGGCCTGGGCGATGAGCAGCGACTGCTCGACCGACTCCTGCAGCCAGGCCGGCTTCACCAGCTCGAACATCGTCTCGAGCGGGAAGGAGTTGTTCGGGCCGATGGAAAGGAGCATGGCGTCGTCGCTGGCCGCGGCCTGGAGTTCGAAGTCGAAACTGACGCAGAAGCGCTTGCGTAGCGCGAACCCCCAGGCGCGGTTAATCCGCGCCCCAAAGGGCGCGTGCACGACCAGTTGCTGGCCGCCGCTCTCGTCGAAGAACCGCTCGAAGACGACGTCCTTCTGGGAAGGGACGATGCCCATCATTTCCTGCTGGACCTTGATGTACTGGACGACCTGGTTGGCTGCGTCGCGGGGGAGGGAGCACTCGCTCATCACCCACTCGACCGTGGCGCCCGGGCCATCGGACAAGCGTTCCGCGGTCTCGATCCGCAGATTGGAGACTTCTTCGGAGAGCTCGAGGGTGCGGCCGGGGGCCTCGCCGTTCCAGAAGGGGATAGTGGGCGGGGCGCCGTGGGCGTCCTCGACGCGGACGATGCCGGCGGCTTCGATGCGCTTGATGCGCCAGGAGGTGGTGCCGAGGACGAAGATGTCGCCGGCCATCGATTCGATGGAGAAGTCCTCGTCGAGCGTCCCGACGAACATGCCGTCAGGCTCGGCGATGACTCGGTAATCCGCCAGTTCGGGGATCGCGCCGCCGCACTGGATGGCGGTCATGCGGGCGCCGCGTCGGGCTCGGAGGACGCCGTTGATCCGGTCGCGGTGGAGGTAGTGGGCGACTTTGCCGGAGCCGACGGCGATGCCCTCGCTCTCCAGGTCGAGCACTTCGTCGAAGTCCTCGCGGGAGAGGTCGCGGTAGGGCCAGGCGGAGCGGACGAGGTCGAACAGCTCGTCCTCGCGGTACTCCTCGGCGGCGACCTCGGCGACGATCTGCTGGGCGAGGATGTCGAGCGGCTTCTCGGGCGGATAGACGCGGTCCAGGCGGCCCAGCCTGACTGCGCGGACGAGGGCGGCGCACTCGACGAGTTCGTCGCGAGTCGTTGGGAAGAGGACGCCGCGGGGAGTGAGTCCGAGGGCGTGGCCGGAGCGGCCGACGCGCTGGAGGAAGGTGGTGATGCTGTTCGGCGACTCGACCTGGCAGACGAGGTCGATGGCGCCGATGTCGATGCCCAGTTCCAGCGACGCTGTCGCGACGAGCGCCTTCATGTCGCCGGACTTGAGGCGCGACTCCATCAGGTGGCGGCGTTCGCGGGAGAGACTGCCGTGGTGAGCGCCGACGTGCTCCTCGCCGATGCGCTCGGCCAGCTTGAAGGCGATGCGCTCGGCGAGGCGGCGCGTGTTGACGAAGATGAGGGTGGTGCGGTGCTTCTCGACGAGATCCGCGAGGCGGTCGTAGATGTCGGCCCACTGCTCGCCGGAAGCGACGGCTTCGAGGTCGGTGGGTGGGACTTCGACCGACAGATCGAGGTCTCGTTGGTGGCCGGAGTCGACGATCTTGCAGTCGGGATCGCCGATCGGGGAAACGTGCTCCGTGCCCACGAGGAACTGCGCGGCGTATTCGATGGGCTTCACGGTTGCGGAGAGACCAACGCGGGAGGGACGCCTCTCGCAGACGTGGTCGAGGCGGGCGAGGGTGAGGGACAGGTGGCTGCCCCGTTTGTCGCGGACGAGGGCATGGACTTCGTCGACGATTACGGTCTCGACGGTGCGGAGGACCTCGCGGGCGCGCTCGGATGTGATCATCAAGTACAGGGACTCGGGGGTGGTGACGAGGATGTGGGGCGGGTTCTTGACGATGGCCTGGCGCTCGGCCTGGGAGGTATCGCCCGTGCGGAGGGCGGCGCGGATCTCGGGGAGATCGTACCCAAGTTCGATCGCCACCTCGGCGATGCCCGCGAGCGGGTCTTCGAGGTTGCGCTGGATGTCGTTGGATAGGGCCTTGAGGGGAGAGACGTAGACGACCTCGAGGCGGTTCTCGAGGGCGCCGGCCTCGGCTTTGCGGACGAGACGGTCGATGGCGACGAGGAAGGCGGCGAGGGTCTTGCCGGAGCCGGTGGGAGCGGAGATGAGGGTGTCGCGTCCGGCGAGAATGTGAGGCCAGCCGTCGGCCTGGGCGGTCGTAGGTGCGCCGAAGCGGCGCTCGAACCAGGTGCGGGTTATGGGGTGGAAGCTGTCGAGGACGGGGGCGGTCATGGGTCGAGTTTATCGCGGCCGACATGCCAATAGGGAGTCAGTGGTGGCAGCGTTCACGATTCACAGATTAAGCAGATTGCCACGGAGGGCCACGGAGGGTCTGGACCGAGGTCAGGCGGGACGTTGACCTCCGGGGTTCAAATGGCGCGATTTTGATATAGAATGTAGCCCCCACTGTTCTAAGAAGGAGGACAGTAGACATGTTGCCGGACGCCCTGCCGCTGCTCCATATCTCGGTGGAGCACGAGTGGATGATCAAGCCCGCGGAGTCGCACCACGTGTTCGGTGCGGGGTTCCTGCTGCTGGGGGCGTTGCTGGCCGTAGAGGGGCTGGCCGGGGGTGTGTGGCACGAGAGCAAACTGCGGTCGATGATATTCCCGGTTGTGCTCGTGATGATGGGCGCGGGAATGTTGGCAGTCACACTAATCGAACCGAGCGCACGGATCGCTCACTTCGCGATGGGAATGCCACTGGCGCTGGGAGGCTGGGCGGAGGCGAGGCATCGTGACGGTGTGATGACCCGTGGCTACGCCGATGGGCTGATCATCCTGGGCCTAATATTCGCTGCGGTTGAGATCGGAATGTTCCACCTGGGCGGTGACCTGACCGGTGGAGTCTTCCTTTCCCATGTTGGGCTGATGGTGATGGCCGTGGCACTCGCGGGACTGAGGTTCTACCAGGGAAGGGAACCAACTTCGCTGCCGCGCGCGCTGATGATCGCGGGCGCGATTACAGTGGTGGCCATGATCCTGTTCACTGATTCGCAGTTCCAGCGTTCGGGATCCAGCGGGGAGCCGGCGGTGGCGGAGGCTAGCGCGGGGGAGTGAATGGCAGACCCGGAGGTCTGCAGCTACGCCGGGTCTGCAGCTACACGCCAGGGCTGCAATTGCGCGGTGGCCTGCGGCTGAGCTATCCGGTTGAGACGGAGACGATCGGTTCGATGCGTTGTTGCTCGAAACCGAGGAAGCGGCGAATCAGGGCATTGGCCGCTTCGGGCTGTTCCTCCAGCATGAGGTGGCCGGTGCGTTCGACTGTGACGACTTCGGCGTGAGGGATGTTCTTGCGGAGGTGGGCCAAAACGCGGGTGTAGATGGGGATCACACGCTCTTTTTCGGCGGCGAGGATGAGGACGGGCTGGGTGATGCGGGAGTACTCGATGGGCTTGTCTTTTGGGACATCGGTCCACATGTTCCAGATGGTGTCCATTGAACCCCTGATGCGTGCGGCCGCAAGGTAGTTGGCGCGGATGCTCTCCGCGTCCACAGTAGACGGATCGTAGAACATCTTTTTGCCGAAATTCCTGACCATCATGAGACGCGCCAGTCCGGGCATGAACGGCCGGATGAAGCGGGGGCGAGGAGCGAACGGGATGCGCTGGCCGGAGACGCTGGCGGCGAGTACGACACGCTCGACCCGTTGCGGGGCGGACGCTGCGATCCGCATGACGACTTCGCCACCCATGGAGTGGCCGATGAGCGTGGCGCGATCGATCTTGAGGGCATCCATCGCCCCGAGCACGAGCCGGGCCTGCTCGGTGAGCGAGTAGTCGCCTTCCGGCTGGCGGTCGCTGAATCCGAAGCCCTTGAGGTCGATGGCGACGGCATAGAAGTCACGGGAGAGGTCCTTGAGTTGGTACCTGTAGCTGAAGGTGTGGCCGCCGAAGCCATGGATCATGACGATGGCGGGGTTGTTCCGGTTGCCCGCTTCGACATAGTGGAGAGAGACGCCGTCGAGGGTGACGACCTTGCCGGGGCGTGGCGCGTCAGCCCATGTCGTGTCCTCACGACTTTTCGCGAGCCAGCGGAGCGAAAGTATGCCGGCAATGAGCGCGATGATTGCGACGATTAGAAGAGGCATGGGTTTCTTTCTAGGGGTTCTCCCGGGCTGTTATGGGGATGATATGTGAAGAGTGGTCCATTTCACCTCTCTTCACTCTGCACCATTCACGGTAACAAAGGTTGGCGGGGGATGCGTCCTAGTTTCGACGGCGAAGCGTGCTTGCTGTGCGCCGAATGAACGTGAACTTACAATGAGGGTTAGTGATGCAACGGAGATCGTGGGCAAGACTGTCGTCACGCGCAGGTGGCGAAATCCCGCCAACCCTGGCTGGCAGAATATGCACCACGTAGAGATCGTCTCCCGGCTCGAAGGCGAGCATGTCGACCAGCTCGAAGAGTTGGTGGAGGCTGCAGGCGAGGCCGACGGACACGAGCCCCTGGGAGAGCACAAGTTCCTGCGGATACGAGCGGGCGATGACCTGGCGCTGGCGTTCCTCGCGTACGAGAGTGATCGGCTCGTAGGGTACGCGCACACACTCCTCTACGGCAGCGGCCCCGACAGGCGACTGTCTTGCGAACTGGTGGTCCATCCTGAGTTTCGGCAAGAGGGGACGGGCCGAGTATTGCTGGAGCGCGTTTTGAAGACGGCGAGAGCCGGTGGTGCGGGAAGACTGGACGTCTGGGCCTACAACGATTCCGAGGCGAGCAGGGGACTTATGGGTGCGCTGGGGTTGCTGCCGACGCGCAGGCTGCTGCACATGCACCGCCACCCCGGAGAGCCTCCGCATCTGCCACCGCCTGAGGGTGCTATGGTGCGGCGGTTCGAGCCCGGAACGGATGATGAGGACTGGCTGGCGCTCAACAACCGCATTTTCGAGGCGCATCCCGAGAACGGACGCTGGACACTGGATGACCTCAAGTCGCGCCTGTCGCAGCCCTGGTTCGACCCGAACGACTTCCTGGTGCTTGAAGTGGACGGAGCGATGGTTGGTTGTTGCTGGCTCAAGGTGGAAGACCGTGGCGACGATGGAGCGGTGGGCGAGGTTTACGTGATCGGGGCGGCGCCTGAAGTGCAGGGACGGGGATTTGGCCGGTACCTGCTGTCGCAGGGGCTAGTGCATTTGAGCAGCCGGGGTGTAAGTCACGTGGCGGTATACGTCGATCAGTCGAATGAGAAGGGCGTGGCGCTGTACTGGGCGTTCGAATTTCACCATCACCACGTGGACGTGCTCTACTCGCTGCAATTGACTCCGGATGGGCGCGCCGAAGCGTCTATCCCGGCAATCGCCTGATCGTCAGGTCCCGGTCAGGCGTCCGGGCGGAAGGCCAGCCAGAGCAGGGGGGCGCAGACCAGCAGCATCAGCAGGAAGAACTCCGGGGCGACGAGCAGCCCGACGGCGAGGACGAAGCCACCGAAGACGAGGGCGACTATGGTAGCGATCCGGGCGATCATTCCAGCGCTTCTCTGCTCGCCGGTTACCTTATCGGTAGTCGGGGCCAGGACGAAGGGGAAGATGAGAAGGAGGCCGAAGAGGAGCAATAGAAACCACGGTGATTCGAAGATTGCGAGGACGACCGTGGGTGCCATGATAATCACGACAAGGAAGCAGACGAGAATGGCTTTCCAGTTCAATTCGGACTCCTTTGCGGCTGTTTGTCGAGCGTCAGCATAGCATCGGGAGAGTTCCTGGGTCATCGAGAGGCGCTGGTGGGTTATTGACACCAGGAGTGCCAGTCGGGATCATGTAGGCATGGAATCACGGGGGCGTGCGGGAGCCGCCCTGGACGGGCGGACGGCCGGGCGCGAGCGGAACCGTGAGGCGGTGGTCGATGCAATGTTGGATCTGTACGGCGCAGGCATCCTGGAGCCGAGTGCTGACGAGATCGCGGCGCAATCGGGAGTGTCGCGGCGGTCTGTTTTCCGGTACTTCGAGGATCTGGACGATCTGTGCCGCGAGGCTATCGCGCGGCAGAAGGACCGCGTGAGCCACCTGTTCCTGATCGACGAAGGGGGAGATAGTCGCCAGGAGCGCATCGACGCCTTCGTGGGGCATCGGGCGCGTTTGTACCAGGCGATTGCGCCGGTCGCGCGTGTGGCGAGGATGCGGGCGCCGCTGCAACCGGTGTTGGCGGAGCAGATCAGGGCGGACGGCGCCCTGCTGCGGGGGCAACTGGAAGGGCATTTCGAGGCCGATTTGCGCGAGCTGGACCCAGTGTCACGGGCAAGGAGCGTAGCCACCGCGGACATCGTGACGTCGTTTGAGGCCTGGGAACTGTTGGTCGAGCGACAGGGAAAGTCGTCCGAGGAGGCGGCTGCAGTCATGCGGCAGGGGCTGGAGAGGATTATTCCCGGTTAAACTATTAACACTAACAGTGCCAATAACATATCGTTTGGCGAACGCAGGAGGTAGTCCATGACCGAACCCACAAAGACAGTGCGATACGGGCAGGTGAACACGGAACTTCTGAAGTCCTGGCTGCGGCTGCCGCCGGAAGAGGACGGACCATTCTGGGCCGTAAACCTGATGAAGTACCGTGACAGGGCGGATTACGCCGACGGTGGAGGAGGGCAGATCACCGGCCGGGAGGCTGACGACCGGTACACGCCACGCGAAAGCTTGCGTGCGATCGGCGCCCAGATCGTATTTGTCGCAGACGTGGACGCGCAGCTATTGGGCGACGAGCCGAAGTGGGACCGCGTGGCTATCGTGAAATACCCGAGCAGGCGCGCATTCGTTGAAATGCAGTCGCGTGCGGATTTCAAGGAAAAGCACGTCCACAAGGATGCGGGGATGGAGCAGACGATCGTCATGGCGTGCCAGCCGATGGGCCTGCCGGAATTGCCGGTGGATGCGCCAGCCTGGGCGGACGTGCCGCACCCGCCGACGGATGAGGATGGATCGGTCGTGGTAATCCACGTTCTGAAATTCAAGGGGACTGCGGGGAGCATCGGCGAGATGACGAGTTACACGGATCACGCCGGCAAGATCGCCGTGCCGCACGGTGTCCGCCTTGATGGTTGGTTCACGGTGGAGGGGACTATAGTTGGAGACGGGAGGTCCTGGGACCAGGCACGTTTCAACGCGTTTCCCAGCAAGAAGGCGTTCATGGCAGTGGTGCTGGACCCCGACCGTCTGCAGGCTCAGCGGGAGCACCGGGAGACGGCCATCGAGGAAACATACACGATGATTCTGCGGCCGACTCTCAATCGGCTGGCGGAATCAACAGGGATGGGGCATGCCCGCGGTTGACGAGGTCCCGGTGGCGCACACCCCGGAGGGGGGATGGCGCGGCGAAATGCCGCCGCCGGTGCTGGTGGGTTGCAGCGAGCCGCTCGTTCAGGGGGCGCCGGAACTACGCGGGTTGTGGAAAGTGGTTGACGTGGAGATGAACGGTGTGAAGGCTCCGGACGGACATCCAGTCCGCGGACTCGTTCAACGAATCGAGCAAGCGGGGGATCGAATCGTGGTGACGGCGGGCGGCGTAATCCACGACATGCGTTGCGACGGAACGCCTGAAAACGGCGTAAACGACGTTGCCGAGCGCGACTTCACGACGCCCATCACGGTGGTGGCGACGTACGAGGATGGCGTCCATGTCCTCAGACCAGTCGGCATTCCGATCGAGGTCCGGAGGTGGCGGGAAGGCGACGAGATGGTCTGGACTTACCCTGGATTCACGGCGCGATCGCGGCGCATTGATTAGAATCGACTGCGGCTCACAGGCCGACACGAAGCAGAAGGAGAGCGACAGATGAAATCACTCAGAACGCCCGATGAGAGGTTCGCGGGGCTGCCGGACTGGCCGTTTGAACCGAAGTACTTGGAGGTCGCGGACGGTGACGGTGGCTCGCTGCGGATGCACTACGTGGAGGAAGGGCCGGCGGCGGCGGCGCCCGTGCTGTTGCTGCACGGGGAGCCATCGTGGGCTTATCTCTACCGGAAGATGATCCCGCCAATCGCCGAGGCTGGACACCGCGTGATCGCGCCGGACCTGATTGGATTTGGACGATCGGATAAGCCCTCGGAGAAGAGCGACTACACCTATCAGCGGCACGTTGACTGGATGACGGAGTTCGTGACGAGGCTGGACCTGCGCGACATAACCTACTTCGGGCAGGACTGGGGAGCGCTCGTCGGCCTTCGCGTCGCGGCGGAGAATGAGGGGCGGTTCTCGCGGATCGTCATCGGCAACGGGTTCCTGCCAACCGGTGACCAGGGGGCGAACGAGGCCTTCCTGCGCTGGCAGAAGTTTTCCCAGGAATCGCCGAAGTTCGAGGCAGGGTGGATCGTGCAGGGGGCGACGGTGACCCAACTTTCGGAAGACATCGTGGCCGCTTACGATGCTCCGTTCCCCGATGAGACGTACAAAGCAGGTGCCCGGCAATTCCCGACGCTCGTCCCGACCACGCCAGACGATCCGGCCGCCGCTCCGAACCGCAAGGCGTGGGAGGTGCTGCAGAAGTGGGAGAAGCCCTTCCTGACGACGTTCAGCGACTCGGACCCGATCACGAAGAATGGCGACAAAGCCTTCCAGAAGCTGGTGCCGGGCACGGCCGGGCAACCTCACGTGACGATCGAGGGTGGTGGCCACTTCCTGCAGGAGGATAAGGGCGAAGAGTTGGGGAGGATCGTGGTGGACTTTATTGCGAGTACGAGCTGATATGACACTAGAGGTCGTTTTCCTGGGGACAGGTAGTCCAATTCCGAGCGCGGACCGGTGCGGCTCGGGTGCCGTGGTGATCGCCGGGGATACGCACGTCCTCGTGGACTGTGGATGGGGGTCAGCCCGGCGGTTGATGCCCTCGGGTATCCAGCCGGCGCGCGTTGATACCGCGATCTTCACCCACATGCATACCGACCACATGACGGACGTGCCGGATTTTCTGTTCCTGAGGTGGGTAACCGGGGCGACCAAGCCCCTCAGGGTCTACGGGCCCGAGGGCACCCAGGAGATGATTGACGGTTTCATGATGGCCTTGCGCCGGGATATCGGCTTCCGCATCGCCCACCATGGCGACGGGCTCCCGCGGGCCGGAATCGAGGTGGAGGTTACGGAGGTGACGGCGACCAACAACGCAGAGGAATTCCTCGACATCGGCGGCCTCAAGCTGGAGGCGTTCCTGGTGGACCATTTCCCGGTGGTGCCTGCCTTCGGCTACAGGGCTAGCTACGAGGGGCGGTCGGTTGTGTTCTCCGGCGACACCAGCAAGTGTGACTCGCTGACCGAGGCATCGCGCGGCGCCGACATGCTGGTGTGCGAGGCGTTGAACATGACGATGCTGCAGCGCACGATTACCGCGATCAAGCCGACCTCGCCCGTACAGGCGGGCAACCTCGAGGATGTCCCGTCCTACCACATCACGACGCTGGAAGTGGCAGAGACGGCGCGCGATGCAGGAGTCGGGGAGGTCGTGCTGACACACGTTATCCCGGCGATCGTGAGCGAGGACGCGATGGAAGCCGCGTTCGTTCAGGGAATGAGCGATGTCTACAAGGGTAGGATCACTGTAGCCCGGGACACGATGCGGTTACCGGTGAAGAGAGCAGGCTGATGTCAGGAGACATGTTTGTCGACTCCCTGCGGAACCGAATACGGGCGATGAATGAGCTGTGGGAGCGGGCCGTCAGCGATCTGACGCTGAACCAGATGAACCACCACGAGCGCGAAGGTGTGCTGCCGATCGCGTTCAGCTTCAGTCACTACATGCAGGCGCAGGACCAGTCGGTCAGCGTGATCTTCGGGCAGCACCCGCCGCTCTGGAATAGCGGCGGGTGGGCCTCCAGGACTGGCATTGCCATCGACGCGCTGGGCCGAGAGGAGAGCGTCGAGGAGATGCAGGGTCAGCGGTTTGGCAACCTTGACGCGTGGAAGGAATACCAGCGGCTGGTCATCGCGCAGACACGGGAGACGCTAGAGGCCGCGACGGCCGAGACGCTGGCGGAGGTGTGGATGCCGCAAGTGCCGCCGCACATGCAGAACATCTTCTGCGCGATGGTCGTCGGTCCGGGAAATCCGATCCGAAAGCTGGATGTGCTGGAGTGCTTCGTGTACCAGCACGGGCTGCGGCACATGGGCGAGGTGGAGCACGGCCGGGCGCTGGTGGGGCTCAGCGGGATGACTTCCTAGGCGCGACCCTGACACTAACCACGCAAGCGCAATAGAATTCACGCATGACGAGTGCGGGCGCCGCAAGCGTTGCAGACGCCAACCAGGGCGGAGGCTTCCTCGGGCTGATCGAGCGGATCGGGAACAAGGTCCCGCACCCGGTCATCCTGTTCCTGTACCTGATCGCGTTCATCATCCTGTTGTCGCAAGTCCTGTACTGGATGGACGTCAGCGTCACTACGGAGGTCGCTCATCACGTCGGCGATACGGATGGCGATATCGCGCTTGACGATCCGTTACAGCACCCGGCGCCGCCCGACCTGAACTACGAGGACTATGAGATCGTCGAGGAGACGATCGAGGTGCAGGGGCTGCTGACAACGGACGGGATCCGGTTCATCTTCTCCTCGTTCGTGGACAATTTCGCGAACTTCAACGTGGTGGCGGTGATTTTCGTGGCGATGATAGGCGTCGGCGTCGCCGAGGAAGCCGGGCTGATGGCTGCGCTTATCCGCCAACTGGTGAAGGTGGCGCCGCGCTGGGCGTTGGCGTTCATCATCATCTTGATCGGCGGGCTTTCGAGCGTTGCTACGGATGCGGGGTACCTGATCCTGATACCCCTTGCCGCGGCCGCCTTCTACACGGTGGGGAGGCATCCTTTAGCAGGGCTCGCGGCGGCTTATGCCGGCGTGAGCGCTGCCTTCTCCGTGAACGTTCTGATAACGCCCCTGGACGCGTTGCTGACTGAGATGACGAACGAGGCGATCGGGATCGCGACGCCGGGCGAGAGCATAGGAATCGTCGCCAACCTGTACTGGAACATTGCGTCGACGATCCTGATGGCGATCGTGATTACGTTCGTTACGGAGAAGATGATCGAGCCAAGGCTCGGCAAGTTCGAAGGTTCGCCGATCAACCACGAAGAGGGAGACACGGCGTCCTCGGCGGGGTCGGGGAAAGAAATCGATGCTGAGGCTGAAGCGAAGGGGCTGAAGTATGCACTGTACGCCTTCATGCTGGCGGTCCTGGGAGTCGTGTTACTGACGGCGCCTCCTGGCGCGCCGCTGCGGGAGCCGGGAACCGGAGACATTATCGGGACGACGCCGTTCATGGACAGTTTGATCTTCATCATCACGATGACCTTCCTGTTTGCCGGAATCGGCTTCGGGATCGGCGCCGGGACGATCAAGACGGGGGTGGACGTCGTAAACGGGGTGACGAAAACGTTCGCCAGTCTTGCGGGGCTGATCTTCATGCTGCTCGTGATCAGCCAGTTCATCGCCCATTTCAATTACAGCAACCTGCCCGCGGTGATCGCGACGTTTCTCGCGGACATCCTGGAGAGCGCCGACTTCGGCGCCTTGCCGCTGCTGATCGGGATGATCCTGGTGATCATGCTGTTGGACATCATCATGCCGGGCTCGCTGCCGAAGTGGGCGATCTTCGCGCCAATCTTCATCCCGCTATTTATCCGGCTGGACGTGGCGCCGCAGACAGCGCTGGCTGCTTACCGTCTGGGCGACTCGCCGATGAACGTGATCACGCCGCTGATGGTGTACCTACCGTTCATCATCATCGTGGCTCAGAGATACCAGAAAGACGCGGGTATCGGCACGATCTTATCGCTGATGATCCCCTATACGGCGATCGTGTCCGTGGTCTGGATCATCGTGTTTGCGATCTGGTTCTTGCTCGGGATTCCGTTGGGCCCGGGCTACCCCGTCGGGACGTGATCCAGGAACCGCGTCTGAGCGGGTCAACTCAGGGCGAAGCTCGGATAGCCGTTGGCCGCCTGGGCTTCGCAGAGAGCGCGGTACTGCGGGACGCCACCGGCGAAGACCATGACGTTGCGCTTGAGGCGGCCGGGCACGTTCTTGTTGACGCCGGTCATCCAGGAATCGACCTTTGTGAAGAGGAAGTGGCGGCCGATTTCGTTAACGAGGGCCGTCCACTGCTCCTGCGCCTCGGCGGTCGGGGCGACTCGCGATAACCCCTTCTCGCGCATATGGCCCAGCAGGTCGGCGACGAAGTTGACGTTCTGCTCGATGCAGCGGGGGAGGTTGCAGAAGATGGCGGCGTTGTGTGGGCCGACGAGGGTAAGCATGTTAGGGAAGCCGGCAACGGCGAGTCCGAGGTAGGTGCGCGGGCCTTCAGCCCAGACGTCTTTGAGACGCAATCCGTTTTCGCCGGCGATGTCGATGCGGTCGAAGGAGCCGGTGATGGGGTCGAAGCCGGTGGCGTAAATGATCATGTCGAGGTCGTACTCGGCGTCCGCGGTCTTTATCCCGGTGGGGGTGATGCGCTCGATGGGCGACTCGCGGACGTCGACGAGTTGAACGTTGGGCTGGTTGTAGACCTCGTAGTAACCGCTCTCGAGGGGTACGCGCCGCATGCCGAAGCCGTGGTCCTTCGGGACGAGCTTCTCGGCGACGGCAGGGTCTTTGACGCGTGCGCGGATCTTGCGGGCCATGAAGTCCGAGATCGTGGCGTTGGCCTCGGGGAGGAGCATGAGATCACGGAAGTTGCCCATCCAGATTCCGAAGCCGGGCTCGCCGTAAAGCTTCTCGAACACGGTCTCGCGCTCTTCGTCACTGACTTCGAGGGCGCTGCGGGGGTCGGCGACGTGGACGAAGCCGCCGAAGTTATCGTGGCAGATGGCGAAAATGTCGTCGTACGTGGACTTGATGCGGGACTGGGTCTCATCGTCGATGCGGCTGTTGTGGAGGGGGGCGCACCAGTTGGGGGTTCGCTGAAAGACGGTGAGAGTGCCGGCGGTCTTCGCGATCTCCGTAATCGCCTGGACGGCGGTGGCGCCGGTGCCGATGACGCCGACGCGCTTGCCCTCGAAGGAGACCGGCTCGTGGGGCCACTTACCCGTGTGGTAGGACTCACCCTGGAAGTCGTCGATGCCGGGGATCTGCGGCATCACCGGGGAGGAAAGGGGTCCGACAGCCGTGACAAGGAATTGCGAGCGGGCGCGGAGACCTTCGGTGGTCTCGATCGCCCAGCAGGTTTCTGACTCCAGCCAGGTCGCCGAGGCGACGCGGACATTGAAAGTGATGTCGCGGCGGAGGTTGAGTTTGTCGGCGACGTAGTTGCAGTAGCGGAGGGTCTCGGGCTGGGCGGCGAAATGCTCGCTCCAGCTCCACTCCTGGAGGATCTCCTCGTCGAAGGAATAGCCGTAGGTCCAGCTCTCGGAGTCGAAGCGGGCGCCGGGGTAGCGGTTCCACCACCAGGTGCCGCCGACGTCATCCGCAGCCTCGAAGACACGGACGGACAGGCCGAGGCCGCGGAGGCGGTGGAGGGCGTACATACCGGCCATGCCGGCGCCTATGACGATGGCGTCGTAGCGCGCGACTTCGCCAGGTTCGGCGGGGGAGATCGAGGGGCGTTCGGTTTTCATAGAGGGTTATTCTAACGCGCCAGCTCAGCGCCGATCTCTGCGCTCGCCTTGACGATCATCTCAACGTCTTCGGCGCGGGTCCGGAAGTTGACGATGCAGGCGCGGATGGCGGTGCGGCCGTCGAGGAGCTGGGCGTTGGAGACCATGGCGATGCCGCGGCGCTCGATTTCTTCGATGACGGCCGTGTGGAGGTCGTCGAGATTGGACTTCGCAACGCCCTCCGGTTCGACGCGCCAGCACACGATGGACAGTTCGCGGGGCGCGGCAAGTGCGAGGGTTTCAGTTGTGCGCACGAGTTCTTCCATGTAGGCGGCCAGGCGAATGTTGTAGTCGATCATGGCGGCGTAGCCCCGGCGGCCGAAGGCCTGGATGGCGAGCCAGAGCTTGAGGGCGCGTTGGGGTCGGGAATTCTCGGGACCGCGTTCGAGGAAGTCCACGTGAGGGGTCCTGTCCTCGGTGTGGAGGTAAGAAGCGTGGGACGCGAAAGAACGCTCGAGGAGACCGGGCTCGCGAATAAAGGCGACGCCGGTGTCGATGGGCTGGAACAGCCACTTGTGGGGGTCGCAGGCGATGGAGTCCGATTCGGCAAGAGCTTTGAGTTCCGGCGGGCAGCTCTCGGCGAGGGCCGCGAAGGCGCCGTAAGCGCCGTCGATGTGGAGCCAGAGGTCCTCGGCACGGGCGGCTTCCAACAGCGCAGGGATAGGGTCGATCGCGCCGGTTGCGACCGTGCCTGCCGTGCCGACGATGGCGATGGGCAGATCGCCGCGCGCGCGGTCCTCGGCGATCATCTTGCCCAGGGCGTCGAGGCGGATGCGGTAGTTCTCATCCACCGGGACATGGCGGACGGCCTCAGTGCCGAACCCCAGCAGGTCGGCGGCCTGGTCGTGGCAGTAGTGCAACTCGCTGCTCGCGTAGATGCGGAGGCGTGGTGCGTTGCCGTCGGGGCCGCGCATGCCATGGGCGCGGACGTCCCACGGCGCTTTAACGTCGCGGATGACGGCGTGGGCGACGATATTCGCCATTTGGCCGCCGCTGACGAAGATGCCTTCGGCGGTTGGCGGGAGGCCCAGCATCTCGGCGAGCCAGGAGAGCGTCTGCACTTCCACGGCGGTTGAGGCGGGAGTTACCCGCCAGAGTCCGGAGTTCTGGTTGAGGGCCGTGGCGGCGAAGTTGCCGAGGACGGAGACTGGCACGGGTGCACCCATGATGTAGGCCAACCAACGGGGGTGACCGTTGTAGCCGCTGGTGGGCAGCACCTCACGCTCTATGCGGTCGATCAGGTCGTTGATGGGTGCGGGGTCCTCGGGAAGGGCTTCGCTGAAGTAGGACAGGGCGTCGTCGGGGCTCGAGGGTGAAGGGCGACGGCCGTCCCAATCGGTGGAGATGCTGGCGGCGAGGTCGACCAGGCGGGCGCCGGCCTTGTGCCAGGTGGATTCGTCCCAATCCAGTCCTTCCGGTGGGGTTTCGACGCTGCTTCGCAGTTCGTCCAGCCGGTTGGTGAGCATCGCTACCTGAGCCCCGCGAACAAGTCGTCTTCCCGTTCCGGGACCGGAACGAGGCTGAATACACGGTGGAACGTGGATTGGCCCCACAGCATCTGGTGATACTCGTCGGGCAGGTCGAGGAGTTTCTGGTAACCGGGGAGCTGGGTGCCGTGACAGCGGATGGCCTCCCAGACGGTCTCCCAGTGGGCGGTCGTGTCGATCCAGGTGGAGATCGTCCAGGCGGGCCACGGCACCGGCCTGCGCTCGACACCGTCGATCGTCATGACAAGCTCGCCGAACGCCTTTTCGTACGCGTCTTGAACACCTTCTGGCCAGGCGAAGTAGTAGAACTTGGGGATGGTGTGGGCCGGAAGCCCGGAGCCGTCATCGAACTCCGGATCGGCGGCGGCGACGGCGGCGGCCGTGGCGGCGCGCGTGGCCGCGATGTGGTCGGGGTGGCCGTAGACGCCGTTGTGGTCGAAGGTGACGATCACGTGGGGGTGGACCCGGCGGATATGACCGACGATCTGCCGGGTGAGGACCGTTTGATCGGCTTCGTCGAGCTGGCCGTCATGGTAGTCGAGGAGGGTGACTTCTTTGATGCCCAGGACTTTCGCCGCCTCTTTCAGTTCGCTCTCCCGCAGTTTTCCGAGAGCTACGGGGCCGGGGTTTTCCTCCTCGGGGCCGAACCACCCTATTTCGCCTCGCGTCGCGGTTACGAGGTGGGTTTCGACACCTTCCTTGCCGTATTTCGCGAACATCCCGCCGAGACCGAGGGACTCATCGTCCGGGTGGGCGAGGACGGCGAGCAGCCGGAGCGTGCCGGGACCGCCGTCGCTCACACCTGGCCCATGCGCTGCAGTTCAACGTGGCCGTCGAACCATACCGGGTCCTCGGCGAGGAGGGCGCGGAGTTGCTGGAACCACTCGTCCTGCTCGGGGTGGTTCGAATTGGCGTCGTAAGTCGCCTTGTCCGCGAACATGGCGTAGGCCATGAAGGAGTCCGGGTTTTTCAGGTCGGAGCAGAGGAGCATCCTGATGAAGCCGCTGGCGTGATGGCGGCGCTGGTTCGCCCAGCGGTCGAAGTGTTCGATGACCTTCTGCCGCTCGCCGGGATTCGCGAGGATCTTGAAGTAGGTGATGTGCGGTGCCATGTAGGTCCTTCCTTTTACAGGCGTTTCAGGCGAGTCCGAGTATAACAAGGGCGATAGATTGGATAAGTGACCGACCTCACGAAACCTAGCCAGGCGGTTAAGGCATGAAAGCGAAAGGCCGCCCGAAGGCGGCCTTTCCAGGGGTGCGAATATGGTGATCTGTCTACTTGAAGCGGACCATCATGGAGCGGGGGCCGCGAACCTGGCCACCGGCCCAGGTGACGGCCTCGGGGTCTTCCAGCTCGAAGTCCGGGATGCGCTTGAGCCACTCCTCGATCGAGACGCGCATCTCCATGCGGGCGAGGTTGGAGCCGGCGCAGCGGTGGATACCGACGCCGAAGGCGATATGCGGATTCACAGGGCGGTCGAGGATCACCTTGTCGGGGTCCGGGAACTTCTCGGGGTCGCGGTTGGCGGCCGGGAAGTTCATCAGGACGCGGTCGCCCTCCTTCATCGGGCAGCCGTTGTACTCGACGTCCGAGGCGACGTAGCGGGCCATGGTGACCGGCGAGTAGGCGCGCAGCAACTCCTCGACAGCGGACGTTATCAGCTCCGGCTCCTCGATGAGGCGCTTGCGGTCCTCCGGGTGCTGGGCAAGGTGCCAGAGGGCGGAGCCGATGCTGCTCCAGGTCGTGTCGATGCCGGCAACGAGGATGAGGAAGCAGGTACCGAGGATGTGCTGCTCGGGGACGGGCTCGCCGTCGACCTTGGCGTTGAGGAGGTAGGTGATGAGGTCGTCTTGAGGGTCCGCCTTGTGGGCCTGGATCTTCTCCCAGAGGTAGAGGAACATGCGAGCGCCGGACTCGCCGCGGATCTCGGGATTGGTGAGACCGAGTTCGAGGAAGCCGCGGACCCACTCCGTGAAGGTGGGCGCTTCTTCCTTCGGGATACCGAGCATGCTGGCGATGACGCGCGGAGGGATCTGCTGGGCGTAGTCCTTGGCGCCGTCAGCGCGGCCATCGGCGATGAAGCCGTCGATCAGTTCCCGGCAGAGTTCCCGGGTTTCGGGTTCGTACTTTTCGATGGCGGTAGCGGAGAAGACGGGGAGGAGGAGACGGCGGGCCCAGGTGTGCACGGGCGGGTCGGAGGTGATGGGCGGCGCGCCGACTTCGTAGTTCTCCAACTCCTTGGGGATCTCGCCGTAGGGGTTGGGCTGGCCTTCCATATTGGGGTCGGGGCCGGTAGGGGCGACGAGGACGTCTCGCGAGGAGTAGTGGAGGATATCGCGGGCGATGTTGAAGAGGTCGTCATACTTCGTGGGCATCCAGGAGGAGCCCCAGCGTTCTGTGTGAGCGACCGGGCATTCTCCGCTGCGGATCTGGTCCCAGATGGGGAACGGGTTCTTGATGTACTCGGGACTGAAGATGTCGTAGTCGGTCGACCAATCCTGCACCTTGTGTTCGGTCTGGGGTTCAGTTGTCATGCCGTCGCTCCCTTGACATTTCTTGCTTGCGGAATGAATAATCATTCCGTGCCCACCAGTATCATCGCACCAACTGAACCTGTCAAGGAGTCAGCGAAGCGAACGGCGATCCTCGACGCCGCGCTCAAGCTCTTCGTCGAGCGCACCTACGACGGCACGGCGATGCCCCTGGTGGCCGATGAAGCCGGCGTGGGGGCGGGCACGATCTACCGCTACTTCGAGAACAAGGAGGCGCTGGTCAACGCGCTCTACCGCCGCTGCCAGTCCAGTCTCGCCTACCGGATCATCGACACCGCTCCCCAAGGCGCGCCCGCGCGCGAACTGTTCCATCACATCTGGTGGGGGCTCTGCAACTTCGCGCGCGAAGAGCCGGAAGCCAGCGCCTTCCTGGAGATGCACCACCACGACCTGTACCTCGAGCCCGAGAGTTTCGCCGACCGCAAACGCATCCGACGCGTGGCCGGCGACATGATCCAGGATGCGCAGGCCAAGGGTGAGATCCGCAAGGCACCGCCAATTCTGCTGGGGTTCCTGGTTACCGGTGCCTACGTTGGCTTGCTCAAGGCTGTCGGCGAGGGTGGTGAAGTGCTCACAGACGAAACTATCGCCCTGGCCGAAGAGTGCGTCTGGAAGATGCTCGAAGCGTAGCTACGGTGTCTCCGGTCCCCAGAGGACCTGGAGCAAGATGATGGCCGACGTTGCTCAGAAGCGTGACCGCGTCCTGCACGCCCAATTCAGCCGTGCGTTCACCGTCATCGTCATAGGCGCGACTTCCGCCCTGCTCGTGGGCTGCAACGATGATGGAGGCGAGACCGAAAGCAGCGGTGGGGAGCAGGAGGTCCACTGGTCGTACGAGGGAGATTCGGGGCCGGACCATTGGGGAGAGCTCAGCGATGATTTTGCGCTCTGCGCCTCTGGCCAGGAGCAATCCCCCGTCGATATCCCTTCCCAGGCCCCCGTCAATTCATCTGGCCTGACCATCAAATATCAACCGTCCGCGCTCAACATCCTCAACAACGGACACACGATCCAGGCCAACTACGACAGCGGCAGCGCAATCGAGGTAGAGGGCCAAACCTACGAACTTCTGCAGTTCCACTTTCATATCCCGAGCGAACACAGATTTGACGGCAGCCAATCCGATATGGAATTGCACTTCGTCCACAAGACATATGAGGGAGCGACGGCTGTGATTGGCGTTCCGCTGGAGAGTGGAGAGCCGAATGCCGTTCTCGCCGACATCTGGGCGAATCTCCCAGAGGAGGAGGCGGAAGAACAAACCATAGAGGGCGTCACGATTAATGCGGACGAGATGCTGCCGTCCAGTCGGGACTACGTCAAACTCGACGGGTCGTTGACGACGCCCCCCTGCACTGAGGGGGTTTCATGGCTTGTGATGCAACGAGCCGTCGAGGTGTCGGAGGATCAGATAGACGCATTCGAGGAGATCTTCCCGCTAAACGCGCGACCGGTTCAGCCCCTGAATGAGCGGGAATTCCAGGAAGGTCACTAGGGGCGTGAGCTCATTATGGGCAGGATTGCGCACACTGTCGTGACCGACGCGGGACGGTTGTAACTGCATTGAAATGCTCGTTCCATTATTTCCGGTTTTCGGGCGGGTTAGAGTGGAAGCAACCCGCCACGAAATTGTTTCCGAAGGAGGAATCACCATGCGCGCGTTACTAACTCTGTCCGCAGCGGGGCTCATCGCCGTTCTCGTGATGACGGCGGCTGCCGTTAACACGGGTTCGGCAGCTGACGAGCCGCTCGCGGATGACTCTGGCGCGGTTTTCGCCGGTCAGGTGACGGATTCACCCACGCCTACCACCGCAGCGACGACGGCTGCGGCGACCACCGCAGCTGCGACTACGGCCGCAGCAACCGTTACGGCGACGCCGGCGGCTATCCCCGACACCGGTGGCAGCCCCGATAGCGGCGGTACCGGGATCGCAACGTACCTTCTGCTAGCGATTGGAGCTGTTGCGCTGGGAGCCGGAGGATTTGCGGTGGCACGAGCCGGACGAGCTAGCTAAGCATCAGAGATAACCGAATATGAACCGCCGGTGAAATCCACCGGCGGTTTTGCTTTCTTGGCCGTGGGCGTAACGGCAGTCCGGCGACCCAAGGGAGGAACCAACAGCAGAAGCGGCGTCGCCGCAGACGAGTTACCTACGCCAACGCCGCGAAGTCAAACGCCTCGTCCGTGGACATCGCGCTGCTACGCAGTTTGGCCTCGCGCCATCCACTCTCTCCGAGCGCGGCCTGTACACGTTCGACGTATGGCTGCCTCATCTCTCGGATCGCCGGCCACAGTCCAGAGCGAATCCTGGCGCGGGTCGAGTCGGCGGCGGCAAACGCGACTGCTGCCCGCTCATAGTTCTCCATCATGGCGGCCTCGACGCCACGAGCACCGAGGAGATACGTGAGTCCTCCCGGTGGTGTAGGTCATTTCGCGGTAAAGGCAACGACGACTCGGGTTCCAGAGTCGCCACTGACGATTGAAAGGCGGCCACCAGCTTTTTCCGCGCGCTCCCGCATCGAGTGGAGACCGAGGTGACCCGGGAAGTCGACAGCCGTATCGAAGCCTACACCGTCGTCGGTCACTTCCAGCTCCAACCCGGCGCCCGTCGATGCCAATCTGATTTCCACAGCCGTCGCCTTGCTGTGCTTTACAACGTTCGTGAGCGATTCTTGAGCGATGCGGTAGACGGCTTCCTTTAACGGCAACGGCATATCGGGTTCCTCGCAGGCCCGGAACTCAATCTCCAGGTCGTGCCTTGCCTGGACCGACTCAACCTGCTTCCGGACCGCGGCCACCAAGCCTTCCTTCTCCAGCGATTCCGGTCGCAGCTCGAAGATCAACGCGCGCATCTCGGCGAGACCCGTCTCGGCTAGGGAAAGGATGTAGTCGACGGGCTCTTCGGCAGCGGGCGGATCTCTCTGCAGCAGGGCCTGCGCCGTGCGCGCACCGAGCGCTATGCCGTACAACGCCTGCGAGACGGAGTCGTGCAGCTCCCGCGCCAGTCGCTGGCGCTCCTCCAGCGACGCCACCTGCTGAGCGCGCTCGTATAGCTCAGCGTTCGTGATGGCCACGGCCGCGCGCTCCGCAAGCGCGGTAAGCAGGCGCTGTTCAGCTTCGTCGAAGTGGTGTTCGGTGGTGTACCCCACCCCCAGGAACCCAAGAGGCCTACCGGCAGGGGATACGACCGGGATCTCGATGAGGGCCTTCAAGCCTTCAAACTCGATAATCGGGACGAGGTGCGCTTCAGCTTGCGAGACATCCTCCGTGACGATAACCGTGGGTACATCCATACTCTGTGTTCGGCGGTTGAATAGGTCGCGGATGTATGCGCGCGACGGCTCACCAAAGTTTCGCCAGGCTCGGAGCGTCATTACCCGCGAATCCACGTCCCAGGTTGTAACCATGCTGACGTTCACGCCGAGTATGTCCACGGTCACGTCGACCAGTGACTGGAGGACTGCGTCGAGATCGAGCGAGCGGAACAGCTCACTGTCGGCTCGCGATAGTGCCTCGAACCGGCGGGCGCTGCTGCGCATATCTTCGTACAGGCGGGCGTTTTCGAGGGCGAGGGCCGCCTGGTCGGCGAACGCCCGGGCCAGCCGGACATGCTCCAGTGTGAAGTAGTCCGGTTCCGTCCAGGAGATGGTGAGCGCTCCCAGGACCCGGTCTCTGAGAGCCAGCGGCACGGCCATCCAGGAGCGGATGACGTTGAAAGGCGGCTGGTCGGGCACGCCCATGGATTCGATGATCGCCCGGTAGTCGGCGGCCAGCGGTTCGTCGGAGCGTACGTCGCCGATGATGACCGAATCCCCACCGACGAGAGCGGCCGAGATACCAGGCGCGACCGGGAACTCGACGCGGGCGCCGATCCGAGCCCTCGAGCCCGTGATCGAGCGGGCTTCCGCGAACTCGAACGAGCCGTCATGGAAGAGGACGATCGAGGCGCCGCTATGCTCGGTGATGGCGCCCAACTGGTCCACGATCGATCCGAGGACTTCGCTTAAGTCGAGAGATGAAGCGACGGCGCGTGAGACTTCCAGGAGGGCGGTCATCTCCCTGGCCCTCTGCTCCGCCTCCTCGATCAGCCGGGTGTGGTCCGTTGAGCCTGCTGCCGGGTGATGTTCCCGGCGCTGACGGTTGCTGGTGGACATTCGCGCGTCGCTCAGGCCGATTCGAGTTGCACCAGTCCAGACTGGGCTGCGTAGAGCGCCGCCTGCGTCCGGCTCTGCAATCCGAGCTTGTTGAGGATGCTGCTGACGTGGGTTTTAACGGTCTTCTCGCCGATGGTTAGTTCCGCGGCAATCTCCTTATTGGCCTTTCCGCGGGCGATCAGTACAAGTACCTCGGTTTCGCGCTCGCTCAAAGTTGCGGGAGTCGTCTCCGGCGCCCGCACCTCTCGAACAAGCCGGGCGGCCGCCTCCGGGGCGAGCTGCACCTGTCCGGCGGCTGCCGCCTTGATCGCCCGGCACAACTCGTCGGCTTCCGTGTCCTTGAGGAGGTATCCGATCGCCCCGGCCTTGACCGCGTCGACGACCGACGATTCGTCGAGGACGCTGGTGAGAGCGATCACCTCCGTGTCGGGCAACTCGGCACGGATCGCCCTGGTGGCGGCAATCCCGTCCATAACCGGCATCAGCATGTCCATCAGGACGACATCAGGCTGCAACGCCTTCGCGCGGTCCAGTGCTACGGCACCGTCTTCTGCCTCCCCTATTACATCCAGCTCCGGGTCGAGCGCGAGGAACATCCGTAGCCCCTGTCGGACCACGGCGTGATCGTCGGCGATGAGGATCCGGATCGTCATGGCCCCAATTATGCCAGCCTTCTCCGACTTTAGTCGGAGTCTCCAGTCCGACCCAAGCATGGAACACAGTCCAGACCCATGCTCGATTTCATCGCCCCGGCTCAGCGCGACACTGCGGTTGTGATGAAAGCGATACGAGTCCTGATCGTCGATGACGAAGCCACCGTCCTCCGTGGGCTGCGGATGCGCCTCGGGTTGGAGGCAGACATCAATGTGGTGGGGGAAGCGGCTGACGGGTCCGCTGCCATCGACCTCGTGGCCCGCCTCTCTCCCGATGTCGTGCTCATGGACCTGAGGATGCCCGTCATGGACGGAATCGAGGCGACGCGCGTCCTGGCAGGGCGCAAGTCCGGCCCGGCCGTAGTCATCCTGAGCATGCGCGACGACAGTGCCACCGTTGCGCTCGCCGGCGAGGCCGGAGCTGTCGGATTCGTAGCCAAGCACTGCATGGACGATGGACTGCCGGGGGAGATCCGCCGGGCGGCAGCAGCAAAAAGGAGGTGACTTTGACCGATAGCACGAGGAACGAACCACGACCCATCCAGCCAGAACAGATTTACCAGGAGATAGAGATGAATCGCACAAGGACAGACAGCAAGAAGTCGGGTGAACAGGGAATCGGTTTCACCGGCTACATAACACGAGCGGCGGCCCGCCACCCCTGGCGGACGCTCGGAGCCTGGGCGTTGCTGGTCGCAGTTGCGTTCGGAGCTTCCGGCATGATGAAGGC
>Ga0208685_1000035_pt1 | contig 62738 bp, 49 predicted proteins | sample EasRivMeERMLT890_FD_187533 | JGI IMG/M metagenome (GOLD analysis project Ga0208685, IMG submission 187533) | Soil microbial communities from meander-bound floodplain in the East River, Colorado, USA - East River MetaG ERMLT890 (SPAdes) (version 2) | ecosystem: Environmental > Terrestrial > Soil...
GCGTCGCCGCGAGCTGCGTGCCCGCCGCGGAGTTGACGCGCCCCCCGGGAATGAAGCCGTTCTCGAGCGCCTCATAGAACACCGGCTCCCAGCGCGCGGGGTCCTTTTCCACCGCGGCGAGCGCGCGCGCGACCCGCCGGCGCACGGCCTCGACGGTCATCTCGTCGCCTTTGGCGTACTTCTCCAGCAGCACGTCGAGCGTGACCTGCTGGGGCGGCAGCGCAAGGCCGGTGTCGTTGAGCTTCATGGTTCGGTGGCCGGTAACTCCTGAATGGTCAAACAGGTCCCGGGAACGGAATGATACCGCCAGCGGGCGGCAAAATTAAGCGCCGCCGAGTGGCCACTTGACACAAATCAAGTGCGGCGGGGCCAGCGGTCGCGCGGGAACGCCGTGCGTCTCGTCTAGCGGCCTTTGCGGCTGAAAGTGCCGAACAGCGCCGCAAACCGCGGCGTCTCGGCGCGTTGCGGGGAGGGCTGTCCGTCGCCGTGCTGGGAATGCTGGCGCGGTTGCGCGGGAGGGCGCGATTCGTGCCGGTGTTCTTGGCGGTTCTGCTGCGGGTGATTGCCGCCCTTGCGGTGGTGGTGCGTGCCGGTCGGCTGCCTTCCGCGCTCCTGCCGCTGATGTCTCGGCATTTCGCGCCGGGGCGCCGGCACATGGTACGACGATCCGGGTTCGAAACCGGCGATGGTCCGCTGCTCGATGCGCCGGTTGATCAGGCGCTCGATCGCGGCGAGCAGCGGCCGGTCCTCGCCGGATACCAGCGACACTGCCTCGCCCGATAAGCCCGCGCGGCCGGTGCGGCCGATGCGGTGCACGTAGTCCTCCGGGACGTGCGGCAAGTCGTAGTTCACCACGTGCGGCAGCTCCTCGATGTCCAGGCCGCGCGACGCGATGTCGGTCGCCACCAGCACCCGGAGCTCGTTGTCCTTGAAGCGCTTCAGCGCGCGCGTGCGCGCGGGCTGGCTCTTGTTGCCGTGGATCGCGTCGGCTTCGACGCCGTCGCGCTCGAGTTGCTGGGCAAGGCGGTTCGCGCCGTGCTTGGTCCGGGTGAACACCAGCACCTGGTGCCAGTCGCCGGCTTTCACAAGGTGCGCGAGCAGCTCGCGTTTCCGGTCCTTGTCCACGGGGTGCGCGACCTGCGAGATGAGCTCGACTGGCCGGTTGCGCGGCGCCACTTCGACGGTTACCGGGTCGCGCATGAACGAGCCAGCGAGCTTGCGGATCTCGTCGGGAAAGGTCGCTGAGAACAGCAGGTTCTGGCGCCGCACAGGCAGCAGCGCGAGGATGCGGCGGATGGCGGGGATGAAGCCCATGTCGAGCATGCGATCGGCCTCATCCAGCACCAGGACCTCGACCTGCCGCAAATCGATCGTGCGCTGCTCGACGTGGTCGAGCAGGCGCCCCGGCGTGGCGACGACGATGTCCACGCCGCGCCGCAGTTCCGTGGCCTGCGGGTTGAAGCCGACGCCGCCGAAGATCACGGTCGAGCGCAGCTTGAGGTGCCTGCCGTAGGTACGGACGCTTTCCTGTACCTGCGCCGCGAGCTCGCGGGTCGGCACCAGGATCAGTGAACGCACCGGATGGCGCGCGGGTGAGGCGCTCGGGCTGGCGCCGGCTGCGAGCTTTTGCAGTATCGGCAGTGCGAAACCGGCGGTCTTGCCGGTGCCGGTCTGCGCCGCGCCGAGCAGATCGCGCCCGGAGAGCACGATCGGGATGGCTTGCGCCTGAATGGGGGTGGGTTCGGTGTAACCCTGCTCGGCGACAGCGCGGAGCAGCTCGGCCGAAAGGCCGAGGTTCGAAAAAGACGTGCTAATGATGATCTCCTGAAAAATCGGCCCGGGAAGGACTGGCCTTCCAAACCGGTTCAGGCAGATGCGCTACGTTGGAAAAATTCGAGGGGCCTGGGGAGGAACCGCGAACAGGCTGAAACGCTAACCGGACGACGCGAGACAGAAACCTTGGCGCGCAGTATACACGGTATCGACCGCGCCGTCAGCGCTTTCACGGCCCGCCAACGTCGAACGACAATCCGTTTGGTCAGAGCGTTCCTCCGCGCCGCCGTGCCCACCGCAATGCGAACCGCGCGGGATCGACGGCATCGGCCAGGTCGCCTTCGAGCGGCAGCGGCTCTCCCTCCAATGCGCTTGCGATCAACTCGCCGCCGAGCGCTGCCCACGTCAGCCCGCGCGAGGCGTAACCGAATGCGCCGTACAGCCCCTCCAGGCGCGGCAGCTCCTGCGCCCATTTACCCGATCGAGCGGCCGTACTCGCGCGCGCCGCTCCGGCATCCGGCAATCCGCCAATCAGCGGCATGCGATCCGGCGTCACGCAGCGGAAACCCACTGTTCCGGCAAGCTGGGCGGGGTCAAGCCGGGCGCTACTTCCCGGCAGCAACAGCTCGAGCCGCTCCAGGTTGCCGGCATGTCCGGATGCGCTCGGCTCCGGGTCTTCATCCTCGAAATCGTAGGTTGAGCCCACGACCGCCGCGCCGTCCGCGGCCGGTATCAAATGACCTGCGCCGGCCAGGACCATGCCGGGCGGTTCGATGCTGCCCGGCGGCAGGCAGGTCAGCTGTCCGCGCACGCGCCTGAGCTCCACATCGTGCGGGACCAGGCGGGTTGCGTCGTGCGAGTTGGCGAGCACGACCACGGGAGCCGCTGCGATCAGTGTGCCGTCCACCTCGACCGCTCGCCAGTGGTTCCCGTCACGAACCAGCGCGTTCACGGTACGGGCGGGGTGAAAGGTCAGACCCGGCCGCGCGGCGTCGAGCAACGCCGAAACGAGTTCGACGGGCCGGATCCAGCCGCCCGCGGGAAACCATAGACCTCCCGTTCGCGCAGCAAGCCCCATGCGCCGGCCAGCCTCGGCGCGCGGCAGGTAATCCACGTAGCCGGCCGGACTTCCCATCGCGCGGACGGAATCCGCCATCCGCTTCTCCTCGCGCGCATCTCTTGCAATCTGCATCACGCCGCACTGCGCCCACGCGAAACGGTGGCCGCTTGACTCGAGCGCCCGCCAGTTGCCGAGGGCGTAGAGAAACCCGGCGCGCGTGACTCGCGACAGAATGCTGTCGTCGCGCGATATCTGGGGATGGAAGGTGCCGGCCGGCATGCCCGATGCTTCCGCCGCCGCTCCGTGATGGCGGTCGATCAGCTCGACCGCCCAGCCGCGCGCGGCCAGGCGCTCGACGACCGCGGCGCCCGCGAGCCCCGCGCCGACCACGATCGCGCGGCGCTCGCTCCAGCGCGGCAGTGCGGCTGCCGCGTTGCGCGGCGGACGGGGCGGGTGATAGCGCGCCGCGAGCATGTGCCGCTTCCGGCCGAAGCCCGGGCGCAGCTCGGGAACAAACCCGGCAGCACTGAGCGCATCGCGCACCGTGCGCGCCGTGGTGTAGGTGGCGGCCGTCGCGCCGGGTTGCGCGCAACGCGCGAGCGCTTTCATGACCGCGGCTGACCACATTTCGGGATTGCGATCGGGCGCGAAGCCGTCGAGGTAGATCGCATCGGCGGCGAGCCGCAGCTTCGGCAGGATTTCCGCGACATCGGCGAATGCCAACGTCAGCGTTACGCGCCCGCCGTCGAAGTGGAGGCGGTGCAGTCCGGGCAATAATAGCGGCCAGGCGGCCTGCAGCTCCGAACCCAGCGCCGTGAAATCGGGGTAGCGCGCGTGCAGCGCGGCGAGTCCTTCGCGCGCGAAGGGGTGGTTCTCGACCGAAACAAAATGCAGCCGCTCCGGGCGTGCGGGATCGTCGCGCCACGCTGCCCAAGTCGAGAGGAAGTTGAGCCCCATTCCGAAACCGGTCTCGAGGACCGTGAAGGTGCGCGCCCCTCCCCAGCGCGCGGGCAACCCGTTGCCGCCGAGGAACACGTGCCGCGCCTGGCCCGGTCCGGAATCCGCGCTGTGATAGACGTCGCCGTACTCGGGCGAGCAGGGGGTGCCGGCGGCATCGAACGCCGGCGTCGCAGGTTCCATTCGAAAGGGAGCCACCGCCATTGAACCAGCCCGCATTTGCGGGTCCTGCCGCGCATCGTATCGGTATAATCGCCCGCATGCAGCAGCAGATCCGCTTCTGCACGAGCGGCGACGGAGTGCGCCTCGCCTACGCAGTGAGCGGCAGCGGGCCGCCGCTGCTGAGAGCGCCGCATTGGATCACCCACCTCGAGCATGACGACGCCGTCTGGGGCCACCTGCTGGAGGCGCTCGGGCGGCGCTTCACGCTGGTGCGCTTCGACCAGCGCGGCTGCGGGCTCTCCGACCGGAGCGTGACCGAGATTTCGTTCGACGCCTGGGTGCGCGACGTTGGCGCGGTGGCGGATGCGGCGCGGCTCGAGCGCTTCGCGCTTCTCGGCGTTTCGCAGGGCGCGGCAATCGCCGCTGCCTACGCCGCGCGCCATCCCGACCGGGTGAGCCACCTCATCCTGTACGGGGGCTACACGCAGGGCTGGGCCGTGCGCGATTCGACCTCGCGCGAGCGCGACAAGCACGGCACGCTCGGCAAGCTGATCGAGCTCGGCTGGAGCGGCAGGGATGCCTCGCTGCGGCAGGTCTTCACGATGCAGTTCATTCCCGGCGCGCGCCCGGAGCAGGTGCGGGCATTCAACGAGCTGATGGAGATGAGCGCGCCCTCCGAAACCGCGCTGCGCGTCTACCACGCGTTTGGCGAGATCGACGTCAGCGCGGAAGCGCCGCGCGTGCGTTGTCCTGCGCTGGTCATGCATTCGACGCGGGACCTTCGGGTGCCGTTCGAGGAAGGACGCAGGCTGGCCGGGCTCATTCCCGGCGCGCGTTTTCTGCCGCTCGATTCCGATAACCACCTTCTGCTCGCGGACGAACCGGCTCTGAAAAAGCTCCTGGATGCGGTCGACGAGCTCCTCCCGCGGGGAAGGACCGGTGCTGCGGCCTTCGAAGCGCTCACGGCCCGCGAGCACGCGATCCTGGAGCACGTTGCCCAGGGGCTCGACAACGCGCAGATCGCGGCGCGGCTCGAGCTCTCCGAAAAGACCGTCCGCAACTACCTCGTAGCCATCCTCGACAAGCTGGAAGTGGAGACGCGCGCCCAGGCGATCGTGCTGGCGCGCGAGTCCGGCATGGGCAGGGACTCCCGCTAGAGCCGCAGTCGGGACGCGGGTCCCGTCAGTCCCGCCCCATTCTCCTGTTGTCCCGGGACAGGCGCCCCGTGCGCTGCCCGCCTCCTCTGTCGTCCAATACGAACGTGTCGCAAGCAGGCTGGGCGTTCTGATTGGAGGAGGCGGCGATGGAAGCAATCGAATATCTGGTGCACGGCAGGCTGTCCCGGTCTTCTCACGCCAAACTCGGCTGGCGCGGCGCGATCGCTGCGGTCATGAACCGCCTGCTGAACGCGTGGGTCGGTCTTTACGCGGCGCCACCGCGCCGCGCGTTGCCGTCGCTTTAATTCGCCGTGGGGCTAAGCATGAGCGCGCTGCTCACGACTGCGTCCGCGCCGCCACGCGGCGGGCGTCGTCCCCAGCTCCCGCTTGAACGCGCGGTTGAACGCGGCCTCGGAGTCGTAGCCGACGTCCGCCGCGACGGCGGCGACGTTGCGGTTGCCCGCGCGCAGAAGGTTCGCCGCGAGCTGCAGGCGCCAGCGGGTGAGGTACTGCATCGGCGGCTGTCCGACCAGGCCGGTGAACCGGTCGGCCAGCGCGGACCGCGACAGCCCGACCGAGCCCGCGAGCTCCTCCACCGTCCACGGGTGGGCCGGCTTCGAGTGGATCAGGGCGAGCGTCTTGCCCACGAAGCGGTCGCGCAGTCCCGCGAGCCAGCCGGTTTGCTCCGGAGGCAGGCTCTCGATATGGCGGCGGATCGCCTCCACGAACATCAGCTCCGAGAGCTTCGCGAGCACCGTGCCCGCCCCGGCGCGCTGGCCAGCGGACTCCGTGATGCTGAAGCGAATGGAAGAAGTGAGCCACTGGGCACCGGGACCCTCGCGCATGTTGACGAGCATGATGCGCGGCAGGGCCGCGAGGACGGTGTCGAAGAGCGAGGAGTCGCAGGCGAGGTATCCGCACACCATCCGCGTCACCTCGCCACCGCCGCCGTGCCGAAAACGCGGCACCTCGTCGGGACCGTTCTCGACCACCAGCTTTTGGCCCGGCATCGCGGGAAGCGAAAGATTACTCCCCAGGGAGTGCGCCTCTCCCCCTGGGATGATGATGAGATCGCCGCCTTGCGCGGTCACCGTCGGCCCACCTGGAACCGAGGCTTCGCACCGGCCCTCGGTCACGAGGTGATAGATCACGACGTGCTGCGCGTCCGGCATGTGCGCGACGCACACCTCGACGCCGGCAGGCTCGCCGATGCACCAGGGCTCGGTGAACTCGGCGTCGAGGAACACGGCGCCGGTCAACCGCACGATTCTCAGCACGTCCGAAAGCGCGTCCAAGCGATCCTCCGTCATCAATTCCGGCGTACCGCTCAAGCGATCCGGCGGATCGGTCATGGGCGGGCGCCGAAGTCCGATTGATACTAGCACCCCATGGCGCGGCCGACCAAGACCGGTCGCGCTGAACGCAACCACCGAAAAGGAGATCCACCATGCAAGTCGTTGAGCAGCAGCAGAAGGACGATGCCGGGCGCTACGCCAAGTGCATCGAGGTTTCCAAGCGCATCCGCTGGGACATCGACCGCGACGTCATCCGCGGCCGCCGCTTCGATTTTTCGAGGAAGTTCCTGCCGGACGGCATCTCCAAGGTCAACGAGCTCGATTTCCTCACCCCGGACGAGCGGCGCCAGCTGTCCCAGGTCCAGGGCCGCACCTACGCCAACATGTTCGGCCTGGTCGAGCGCTTCATCGGCGCCAAGATCCTGGAAGTGAGCCGCGAGCACTGGCTCGGCGACCAGGTGAAGCTCGAGGCGCTGGTGCGCTTCACCGACGAGGAGTTGAAGCACCAGGAGCTCTTCCGCCGCATCGAGCGCATGGCCGCGGAGGACATGCCGGCGGGCTACACCTTCCTGCCGCAGCCCAACGACGTTGCCTCGGTCGTGCTCGGCAAGTCCACCTGGTCGGTGCTGGGGTTGACCTGCTTCATCGAGCTCTTCACCCAGGCGCACTATCGCTCGAGCATCGAGCCCGACGCGAACCTCTCCGAGCTCTACAAGGACGTGTTCTTCTTTCACTGGCGGGAGGAGTCCCAGCACGCGATCCTCGACGAGCTCGAGTGGCGGCGCGAGAACGCCAACCTCTCCGCCGCGGAACGCGATTCCGCGGTTGACGACCTGATCGCGCTCGTTGCGGCGGTGGACGGCCTGCTGCAGATCCAGGCGGGCGCCGACGCGGATCATTTCATGAAGGTGTGCGGGCGGCAATTGACCACTGGCCAGCAGGAGCGGGTGCGCGCCGGCGTGCTCAAGGCGTATCGCTGGCAGTACATCGTCTCCGGCGTCGAGGACCCGCGCTTCATGGACATCCTCGGCAGCATGATCACTCCAGCGCAGGCCGATCGCATCGGCAAGGCGCTGGCGCCGATCGTCGGCTGATCGCCGCTGCACGGAGGGCGCCCCTTCGAATAAGGGGGCGCCTCCCGTCGCCCGCGCCAGCCGGAGGCGCGCTAAACTCGCCCGATTGGGGGGGGGTGCGCTTGTGCTGAAAGACTTGCACGCGGCCGCCTGGTGGGCTGGGTTGACTGCCTTCGTGTGGTACGCGTTCGGCACCGTGCCGCTGCACATCTCGGTCTCCGAGCAGCTGGGCCTCACGACCGCACAGACTTCGAGCTGGATCTTCATCGTCTGGTTCAGCGGCGCCGTGTCTTCGATCGCGGCTTCGCTCTACTTCCGGCAGCCGATTCCGATCACCTGGACCATTCCCGGCCTGGTGTACCTGGGCACCCTCGTCGACCGTTTCACCTTCGCGGAGCTTGCGGCCGCCAACCTGGTGGCCGGCGTGCTGCTGCTCGCGCTCGGGCTCCTCGGCATCGGCGGGAGAATCATGAAGTGGCTGCCGCTTCCCATCGTCATGGGCATGTTCGCGGGCAGCATCCTGGAATACATCGTGCGCATGGTGAAGGCGACGGTCGAGGACGTGGCCGTGGCCGGGACGGCGGTCGCCTGCTACTTGCTGGGACGGTGGATCGCAAGCCCGCGCGTTCCGCCCGTGGGCCTGGCGGTCGTGGGCGGTGGTATCGCGGTGGCGGTTGTGGGTGCCGGCGGCGCGGCGCCGATCGAGTGGACCGCGCCGGCGCTCGCGATTCCGGAGATGGCGTTTTCGGCCACCGCCATCGTGGCGGTCAGCCTGCCGATGGTGGTGTTGGCGATGGGGCTCGGCAACATCCAGGGGCTGGGCTACCTGCTGGCGCAGGGATACAAGGTCCCGGTCAATTCCGTTTCGACCCTCGTGGGCGTGAACTCGATCGTCAATGCCCTGCTCGGCGGTCATGCCGCGACGGTCGCGCGAACCGGCGTCGCGATCCTCGCCTCCGCGGACGCCGGCCCCGCCCCGGGCCGCTACTGGGCGGCGGTCATCGCCGCCGTGCTGACAATGTTCATCGCGCTCGCGGCAACTCCGCTCGCGTCGCTGCTGAACGTCCTGCCGCGGACCTACGTCTACGCACTCGCGGGCGTCGCGATCATCTCCTCCCTGCAGGATGCCCTGGAGAAGTCGTTCGGCGGGAACATGCGCTTCGGCGCGCTGGTGGCGCTGGTCGTGGCCGCGACGCCGTTCAGCGTGCTCGGGATCACCTCGGCGTTCTGGGCGATCCTGGCGGGGGTCGCGGCGTCTGCGTGCGCCGAGCGCAGGCAACTCATCGAGTTCTGGTCCGCAAAGTGACCGATGGGGCGGGCGCCTGCCGGCGCGGCTCCGCGAGGAACTCCGCAAGGATGCGGGCGGTGTGGGAGCGGGTCGAGTTTCTGGTCACACCGTCCGGCGACCCCTGCGCGACGATGCGGCCGCCGGCATCGCCCCCTTCCGGCCCGAGGTCGAGAATCCAGTCGGCTTCGGCGACGACATCGAGATTGTGCTCGATCACGACGACGGTATTGCCCGCGTCCACCAGCCGGTGCAGCACGCGCAGGAGCTTCTCGACGTCCGCCATGTGCAGGCCGACGGTCGGCTCATCCAGGACATAAAGAGTGGCGCGTGACTCATTGCTCGTTACTCGATCGGTGCTTCGCACCTTGGCAAGCTCGGTCACCAGCTTGATGCGCTGGGCCTCTCCGCCGGAAAGCGTCGGGCTCTGCTGGCCCAGCGTGAGGTAGCCGAGCCCGACCTCCTGCAGCAGCGTGAGGGCGTGGTGGATGGCGGGGTGCGCGGAGAAGAACTCGACCGCCTCGTCCACGCTCATCTGGAGCACCTCGCCGATGCTCCTGCCCTTGAAGCGCACCGCGAGCGTCTCGGGATTGAAGCGCGCGCCGCGGCATGCCTCGCAAGTCACCTTCACGTCGGGCAGGAAGGACATCTCGATCCGCTTCAGCCCCTGTCCCTCGCATGCGTCGCAGCGGCCGCCCGCCGTGTTGAACGAGAAGCGCGAGGCGGTGTAGCCGCGCATGCGCGCTTCCGGCACCTCGGCGTAGAGGCGGCGCACCGAATCCCAGAAGCCGACGTAGGTCGCGGGACACGAGCGCGGCGTTTTGCCGATCGGGGTCTGATCCACCTCCAGGACCCGGGCAATCATGTCGGCGCCCTTGATGGAGCGGCAGCCGTACCATTTGAGTGACGGGTGGCGGATGACGAGCGACGAAGAGCGGCGCGGCCGGTCGCGGCGGCTCGCAAGCAGCCGCCGCAGGTTATCGTGGAGGACGTCGCGCGCGAGCGTGGACTTGCCGGAACCGGACACACCCGTCAGCGCGGTCAGGCGCCCGAGCGGGACGCGGATGTCGAGGTCCTTGAGGTTGTGCAGGTCCGCGCCGCCGACCATGATCGCGGGGGTGGCGGGGGTAACGGGTCGCCGCGCGTGGAGGGGGTGCTGGAGCGGCCGCGCAAGAAAGCGCCCCGTGACCGAGGCGGGCACCCGCATCAAGTCCTCGGCGGAGCCGGTTGCTACCACCTCGCCGCCGCGGCTGCCCGCGCCGGGGCCGAGGTCCACCACGTGCTGCGCGCGCCGGATGGTTTCCTCGTCGTGCTCGACCACCACCAGGGTATTGCCCCTCGCCTCGAGCTTCGCCAGCGTGTCGAGCAGGACGCGGTTGTCGCGCGGATGCAGCCCGATGGTCGGCTCGTCGAGGATGTAGGCGACGCCGCGCAGGTTGGAGCCCAGTTGCGCCGCGAGCCGGATGCGCTGCGCCTCACCGCCGGAAAGCGTGGGCGCGGCGCGGTCCAGTGCGAGGTAGGAGAGCCCCACTTCGCGCAGGAACGCGAGGCGGTTCCCGAGTTCCGCCACGAGGTCGCGGGCGATCTCGGACTCCCGCCCCGCAAGGCTGAGCCCCGCGAGAAACTGCTCCATGCCAGAAACGGAAAGCCGGCTCAAGTCCGCGATGGAGCGGCCGCGGAACCGGACGGCGAGCGCGGTCGGATTGAGCCGCTGCCCGGTGCACGCAGGACAGGGTTCGGCGCGGCCTTCGAACCAATCGTTCCACCAGATCTCCTCGCCCGACTGCTCCTCGTCGAAGCCGGAGAGCGCCAGCCCGGTGCCGTAGCAGGTGACGCACCAGCCGTACCGGGAATTGTAGGAGAAAAGCCTCGGGTCGAGTTCCGGAAAGCTCGTGCCGCAGGAAGGGCAGGCGCGTTTCACTGAGAACACCGTCTCGGTCATGCGCGCGTCCGCGGGATCGCGGCTCCGCATCGCACGCTCGAGCGCCTCCAGCGGCGCGAGCACCTGCACCACGCCCTTGCCGTAATCGAGCGCGCGCTGCAGCGCGGCGCGCAACGCCGCTTCGTTGTCGGGTGCAGCGCGCACATCGGCGACCGGCAGCTCGATCGTATGCTCCTGGAAGCGCGACAGGCGCGGCCAGCGGTCGGTCGGAATGAACGCCTGGTCCACGCGCAGGTGCGTGTGCCCTTTGCCGCGCGCCCAGCGTGCGAGGTCCGTGTAGTAGCCTTTGCGGTTCACCACCAGCGGCGCGAGCAGTCCCACGCGCGAGCCGCGATGCTCCCGCAGAATCCGCGCCGCGATCGCGTCCACGCTCTGCGGCTCGATCGGCACCTCGCACCGCGGGCAGTGCTGGGTGCCGAGCTTCACGTAGAGGAGCCGCAGGAAATGGTGGATCTCGGTCAGCGTCGCCACCGTGCTCTTGCGCCCGCCGCGGCTCGTGCGCTGCTCGATGGCGACCGTCGGCGGAATGCCGAAGATCGCGTCCACGTCGGGGCGCGCCGCGGGCTCGACGAACTGGCGCGCGTAGGCGTTGAGCGATTCGAGGTAGCGGCGCTGGCCCTCGGCAAACACGATGTCGAAGGCGAGCGTGGACTTGCCGGAACCGGAGACACCGGTCACCACAGTGAAGCGATTGCGGGGGATCGCGACGTCGATGTTCTTGAGGTTGTGCTCGCGCGCGCCGCGCACCTCGATCGCATGAGTCGTCACGGGGAACGAGGAACGGGGAACGAGGGACTGCGCCAGCGGTTCCGCGGCCTGCGCGGAGGCCGGCGCCAGGGCCGACTGGTATTCGCACAGCGCCTTGCCCGTGTGGGAAGTCGGGTGCGCGGCAACCTCCGCCGGCGTGCCGGTCGCGACGATCTCGCCGCCGGCGTCGCCGCCCTCGGGGCCGAGGTCGATGATCCAGTCGGCGGCGCGAATGACGTCGAGGTTGTGTTCGATCACGACGAGCGAGTGACCTGCGGCGAGCAGCTTGCGAAAGGCACGCAGCAGCCTGGCGACATCGTCGAAGTGGAGGCCGGTGGTGGGCTCGTCGAACAAGAACAGTGACCCGTGACCGGTGACCGGTGACCTGTTTCCTTGGCGCCCTGCGGCTTCCGCCAGATGACCGGCGAGCTTCAGGCGCTGAGCTTCGCCGCCGGAGAGGGTCGGTACCGGCTGGCCGAGGCGCAGGTAGTCGAGCCCGACATCCGCAAGGGGCCGCAGGGCCGATTCGACCTCGCGACGCCCCTTGAAGAAGGCGAGCGCCTCGCTCACCGTCAGGTCGAGCACGTCGGCGACGGACTTCATCTCGCCGCGCGGGCCTTCGAGCTTCACCTCGAGCACCTCCGGGCGGTAGCGCCGCCCGTCGCAGTCGGGACAGCGCAGGTAGACATCGGACAGGAATTGCATCTCGACGCGCTCGAAGCCGTTGCCGCTGCACGCGGGGCAGCGGCCGTTGCCCGAGTTGAAGCTGAAGGTCCCTGCGACGTAGCGCCGCTCGACCGCGGCCGGCGCGGCGGCGAAGAGCGCCCGGATCGCATCGAACGCCCCGACGTAGCTCGCGGGGTTGGAGCGCGTGGTGCGTCCGATGGGGGACTGGTCCACCATCACGACCTCCGCGATGCGTTCGTGGCCCTTCAGCGCACGGTGCGCGCCGGGCGCCTCGGTGGGCTTGCCCTTCGCCTTGAGCAGCGCCGCGTGGAGCACTTCCTGCACCAGGGTGGACTTCCCGGAGCCCGACACGCCGGTGACGCACACCAGGCGCTCGAGCGGGATGATGACGTCGATGTTCTTGAGATTGTGCTCCGCGGCACCGAACACCTGCAGCCGAGGCCCGATCCTTCCCGGCGCCCGGGGCGCCGCGCTGCTGTCAACGCGCTTGCGGCCGGAAAGGTAGTCGGCCGTCAGCGTTGCGGACCGCTTCAGGCCGTCCGGCGTGTCGAAGCAGACGATCCTGCCGCCGCGCTCGCCCGGTCCCGGGCCGAGGTCGAGGATGCGGTCCGCGGCGAGCATGATCTGGGGATCGTGCTCGACCACCACCAGCGAGTTGCCGGCCCCACGCAGCTTCTTCATGACGCCGATCACCCGGCCCATGTCGCGCGGGTGCAGCCCGATCGAGGGCTCGTCCAGCACGAACAGCGTGTTGGTGAGCGAAGTGCCGAGCGCCGTGGTGAGATTGATGCGCTGGACTTCCCCGCCTGACAGCGTGCGTGACTGGCGGTTGAGAGTGAGGTATCCGAGCCCGACCTCCGTCAGGTAGCCGAGCCGCGCGCGGATGTCGCCGAGCAGCAGGTCGGTGGCATCGTCCAATGGGGCCGGCAGACTCAGCTTGTCGAAGAACTCGCGCGTCCTGGAAATCGGCAGCAATACCATGTCGTGCAGCGCCAGACCCGGCAGGGATGCCAGGCGGTCTGCGTCCCACTTCGTCCCCTGCGGCTTGAAGCGCGCCGCCGGCGCGAGCACGGCATCGGCGTTCGTCTTGCTCCCCACACGCCAGAGCAGGGCGTCAGGCTTGAGACGCGCGCCGTCGCACGCCGCGCACGGTGTGTAGGCGCGGTAGCGCGAGAGCAGCACGCGCACGTGCATCTTGTAGGCCTTGGTTTCGAGCCACTTGAAGAAGCGGGCGACGCCGTACCAGCTGCCGGGCCAGGATTTGCGCCAGCTGACCCAGCCCGAGTCACCGTCGAGAACCCACTGCCGGTGCCGTGCGTCGAGCTCACGCCAGGGCGTGTCGAGCGGCACGCCACGTTTCTCCGCGTACTCGACGAGGTCGTCGTTCCAGCCGCGATAGGTTTCGGACAGCCACGGACGGATCGCGCCCTCGCGCAGGGTCTTCGATTCATCAGGTATGACGAGCCCGTAGTCCACGCCGATCACGCGCCCGAAGCCGCGGCAGGTCTCGCAGGCGCCAACCGGCGAGTTGAACGAGAACAGGCTCGGCGTCGGATCGGCGTAGTGAATGTCGCAGTCGGGGCAGTGCAGGTCCGTGGAGTAGCGCCACACACCTGTTCCCTCCCCATGAGGGGGAGGGCTAGGGTGGGGGTGGACATTCACGCGCCCGTTGCCGACGCGCAGGGCGGCTTCGAGCGCTTCGATCACTCGGGCGCGCTCGCTGGACGACATGCGGATGCGGTCCTGGATTACCTCAAGCAGCCCCTCATGCCGCGCGTGGATGCGGGTGTATCCCTGGCGCTCGAGGAGCTGCCTGACCTCGTCCTCGGAGAAGTTTCTCGGTACTGCGACCGGAAACGTGACGACGAGCCGCGGGTCTCCCGCCACCTGCGCCCGCACGGCGAGGTCTGCGTAGATCGTGTCGGGCGTGTCGCGCGCCACGCTTGCGCCGCAGCCGCGGCAGAACAGGCGCGCGGCGCGCGCAAACAGCAGCTTCAGGTGGTCGTTCAGCTCCGTCATGGTGCCCACCGTCGAGCGCGAGGTGCGCACGGGGTTCACCTGGTCGATCGCGATTGCCGGCGGAATGCCCTCGATGGCATCCACGCGCGGCTTGTCCATGCGGTCGAGGAACTGGCGCGCGTAGGGCGAAAAGGTCTCGACGTAGCGCCGCTGACCTTCCGCGTAGAGCGTGTCGAATACCAGCGAGGACTTGCCCGAGCCCGACACGCCGGTGACGACGATGAGCTCGTTCAGCGGCAGCTCGAGCGTGAGGTCCCGGAGGTTGTTCTGGCGCGCGCCGCGAATGACGATGGCGCCGTTGGGCGTTGCGGACATCGGGGAACAAAAGCCCCATTCTAACCGCACGCGCGCGCTGCTATCGAAGGGTCTCTTCTATATAATGGCTCGTGATGAATCGCTTCCTGATATCAGCCTGCTTTCTGTTCGCCGCGCTGCTCGCGCAGCCCGCCGCGGCGCAGGTACTCTACAAGTCGACGATGCCCGACGGGAGCATCGTGTACGGCGACAAGCCGGCACCCGACGCGGTAAAGGTGGAGGAGACCCGGCCCGACATCTCCAAGCGGGGCATCGGCGGCGTCACGCCGCGCGAGCAGGAAGCGCTGAGGGATCTGGAGAAGTCCCGGGCTCAGCGCGAAGCGGGGCAGGACAAGGTGCAATCGGCCGAGCAGGCGCTGAGAGACGCCGAGGCCGCGCGCGCCGCCGGCAAGGAACCGCTCGCGGGCGAGCGCGCCGGCACCGCCGGAGGGGGTTCGCGTCTGGGCGAGGCCTACTTCGACCGGCAGCGCAAGCTCGAGGAAGCCGTGGAGAGGGCGCGCCGCGAGCTCGACGCCGCGCGCGCGGGGAAGTAACAACAAGCGGCCGGGCCGGTGTGCGGCCCCGGGCGAGCGAGCGTCACGCCTTCATGTCTGAGAAACGCATCGGCATCATCATGCACGGCGTGACCGGGCGCATGGGCATGAACCAGCACCTCACGCGCTCGATCCTGGAGATCCGCAAGGAGGGCGGTGTGACACTCAAGGACGGGACGCGGCTCATGCCGGACCCGGTCCTCGTCGGCCGCAATGCCGGCAAGCTCGAGAGTCTCGCCAGGGCGAATAGCGTCGAGCGCTGGTCCACGGACCTTGCGCAAGCGCTGGCGAGCAAGGCGGACACCGTGTTCTTCGACGCGGCCTCGACGCAGCTGCGCCCCCGCCTCATCAAGCAGGCGATCGCCGCCGGCAAGCACGTCTACTGCGAAAAGCCCGTTGCCACCACGCTCGCTGCGGCCCTGGGCCTCTATCGCGCGGCGAAGAGAGCGCGCGTCAAGCACGGCGTGGTGCAGGACAAGCTGTGGTTGCCGGGATTGCTCAAGCTCAAGCGGCTGCGCGACGCGGGCTTCTTCGGCCGCATCCTGTCGGTGCGCGGCGAGTTCGGCTACTGGGTGTTCGAAGGCGACCGCCAGCCGGCGCAGCGCCCGTCCTGGAACTACCGGAAGGAAGAGGGCGGCGGGATCATCCTCGACATGCTGTGCCACTGGCGCTACGTGATCGACAACCTGTTCGGGGAGGTGAAAGCCGTGGCGTGCCGCGGCGCGACGCACATCCCGTTGCGCTGGGACGAGAATGGAAGGAAATACCGGGCCACAGCGGACGATGCCGCGTATGCGACGTTCGAGCTCGCGGGCGGCGCGATCGCGCATTTCAACAGCGCGTGGACGGTGCGGGTCCGGCGCGACGACCTCCTGACCCTGCAGGTGGACGGGACCAGGGGCTCCGCGGTGGCCGGACTGCGGCGCTGCTGGACGCAATCGCTCGAGGAGACGCCGAAACCGGTGTGGAATCCGGATATCCCGCAGCCGATCGATTTCTTCCAGGGCTGGAAGGAGGAGCCGGACGATCCCGCCTGGGGCAATGCGTTCAAGGCGCAGTGGGAGCTCTATCTCAAGCACGTCGCGGGCGAGGGACCGTTCCGCTGGGGATTGATGGAAGGAGCGAAGGGCGTGCAGCTCGCCGAGCTGGGGTTGAAGAGCTGGCGGCAACGGAGATGGCTCAACGTGCCCGCGCTGCGGGCATGAGCCAGTGACGAAGTGATGAAGTGACGCAGTGACGGTCATGAAGCGGGACGCGATTCAGACAATTGAGCTCCCGGTAGCGGGCAGAAAGCTCGAGCCGTACCGGGTGCGGGAACCGCGGCGGTTCGAACGGCCGGGAAAGCCGTTCACGCGCATTGCGTACGCTGCGGCACATGTCGTGGCCGATCCCTGGTCGCGCAAGGAACCGTGGCTCGAAGCCGTGGTGGATTGGGACGCGACCCTCGATTTCCGCCGCCATCTTTGGTCGTGGGGCCTGGGGGTGGCCGAGGCGATGGACACGGCGCAACGGGGCATGGGCATGGATTGGCCGGCATCGCTCGAGCTGATCCGTAGGACGTTGGAAGCCGCGAAGGGCGTGCCGGGTGCGGTCGTCGGCTGCGGCGCCGGCACCGACCAGCTGCCGCCGGATCCCGACCTCACGATCGAGCGTGTGATCGCGGCGTACGAGGAGCAATGCGCGGCGGTGGAAAGCATCGGCGGGCGCATCGTGCTGATGGCGAGCCGCGCGCTGGCGGCCTGTGCCCGCTCGCCCTACGATTACGGCCAGGTCTACGACCGGGTCCTTGCGCAGGTACGAAAGCCGGTCATCATCCATTGGCTCGGCGAGATGTTCGATCCCGCGCTCGAGGGCTACTGGGGCCGCCGCGACCACACGCGGGGGATGGAAGTGTGCCTCGACGTGATCCGCAGGAACGCGGAAAAGGTCGACGGCATCAAGGTGTCGCTGCTCGACAAGGAGAAGGAGATCGCGATGCGGCGGCGGCTCCCCAAGGGCGTGCGCATGTATACCGGCGACGACTTCAATTTCGCCGAGCTGATCGAGGGCGACGGGGAGGGGTACTCGGACGCGTTGCTCGGCATCTTCGACGCCATTGCGCCCGCGGCCTCCGGCGCGCTGTCGGCGCTCGCCGCCGGCGACCGCGGCGGCTATCACGATCTGCTCGCGCCGACTGTGCCGCTGTCGCGCCACATCTTCCAGGCGCCGACGCGCTTCTACAAGACTGGTGTCGTGTTCCTCGCCTGGCTGAACGGCCACCAGGACCACTTCGTGATGGTCGGCGGCCAGGAGAGCGCGCGCAACCTGCTGCATCTCGCGGAGCTCTTCCGCCTCGCCGACACGGCCGGGCTGCTTGCCGATCCCGCGCTCGCCTGCCACCGCATGAGGCAATTCCTCGCGACGCGCGGAATTGCATGAAGCTCGCGCCGCCGGACCCGGGACTCCTTTCGCTCAATACCGCGACCGTGCGGGAGAAGTGGAGCCTGCGTGAGATGATCCAGGGCTGCGCGCGGCACGGCATCCACGGCATCTCGCCTTGGCGCGACAAGCTGGCACAGCTCGGCGCGAAGGAAGCGGCGAAGCTGATCCGCGATCATGGTCTCAAGGTGACGGGACTCTGCCGCGGCGGCATGTTCCCGGCGGCGGACCGGAAAGGGCGCCAGGCGGCGCTCGATGACAACCTGCGGGCAGTGGAGGACGCCGCAACGCTCGGGGCGCGCTGCCTCGTGCTCGTCGCAGGGGGCCTCCCTACAGGATCGAAGGACCTCGCCGGCACGCGCGAAATGGTGCGCGACGGCATTGGGGAGCTCCTCGACCGCGCGCGCGCCGCGGGCGTGCCCCTCGCGATCGAGCCGCTGCACCCGATGTACTGCGCTGATCGCGCCTGCATCAATACCCTGGCGCAGGCGCTCGACCTGTGCGACCAGCTCGACTCGGGGAAAGGCGGCGCGCTTGGCGTGGCGGTGGACGTCTACCACGTCTGGTGGGATCCCCAGCTCAAGCAGGGCATCGAGCGCGCGGGCGACAAGCGTCTGCTTGCGTTCCACATCTGCGACTGGCTGGTGCCGACGACCGATCTCCTGAACGACCGCGGCATGATGGGCGACGGCGTGATCGACCTGCCCTTGATCCGCTCCTGGATGGAGGCGGCGGGCTACCGTGGCTTTCATGAAGTGGAGATCTTCTCCGCGAAGAACTGGTGGAAGCGCGAGCCCGACGATGTGCTGGGTGTGATAAAGCACCGCCACCAGGAGTGCTGCTGATTCACGCGTTGCGCAACGTGCGCGGCGGTACACGCAAACCTACCACTTTCCGTTAATCACCTGATCGTCGAGCCTGGACGGGCACAACTATGTCGCCCGGCCCCGACAGTTGCGTTTTGCGTTCGCGTGACTTATTCGCTACGCGGAAGAATTTCGACGCAACGAAAATGAGACGGCGTCCCGAAGCTTGGAGACCACCCATGACGGAGGTCAGGACGATGCGCTTCACACTCAGTGCACTTGGCGCCGCGCTGATCGCGGCGGCCCTTGCCGGCTGCGGCCAGGGCGATACGGTCCCGGCGAACCCCGGCCCGCAGGGCAGCGGGGTCAATCTCGCCACCGTTCCGCAGTCGGCCTATCCCTTGCCGAATGAGAACGAGGCCGCGCGCTTCCAGAATCAGGTCTCGTTCGGGGCGAACGACACCGAGATCGCCAAGACGCGGCAGTACGGCTACAGCGCGATCCTGGAAGACCAGTTCTACATGCCCAGCCACCGCACCCACGAGGGCTACATCAACACGGTCAGCGCGACGAGCCTGGGCGATGAGCACCTGATGCACACGTTCTGGCGCGAAGCGGCGATCTCTCAGGACCAGCTGAAACGGCGTGTCGCCTTCGCGCTGTCGCAGATCTTCGTGATCTCGCTCGAGGACGCGAACCTCCAGGCCTTCCGGCGCGGCGTGGCCTCGTACCTGGACATGCTCACGCGCGACGCCTTCGGCAACTATCGCCAGCTGCTCCAGGACGTAACGCTGCATCCGATGATGGGCCTCTACCTGTCGCACCTGCGCAACCGCAAGGAGGACCCGGCGACGAACCGCGTGCCCGACCAGAACTACGCCCGCGAGGTGATGCAACTGTTCTCGATCGGTCTCTACCGGCTGAACCCGGACGGCACGCTCATGCTCGACGGCAACGTGCAGCCGATCGAAACCTACGGCCCCGACGACATCGTCGGCCTCTCGCGCGTGTTCACGGGCTTTTCCTGGGCGGGCTGCTCCAGCACGTCCACCAGCTGCTTCAACGGCAGCGGCACACAATCCCCGAACCGGGAAGTGATGCCCATGCAGGCGTTCCCGCAGTTCCACTCGACCTCGGAGAAGATTTTTCTCGGGACCACCATCGCGGCGAGCACCACACCGGATCCCGCGGGAGATCTCAACCGCGCGCTTGACGTGATCGCTGCCCACCCCAACGTTGGCCCGTTTATCGGGCGGCAGTTGATCCAGCGCCTGGTGACGAGCAACCCCTCGCCGGCGTACGTCGGACGTGTCACCCAGGCGTTCAATACGGGGCGCTACCAGTCGGGCGCCTACACCGTGGGCACGGGCCAGCGCGGCGACCTGCGCGCGACGATCGCGGCGATCCTCCTCGACATCGAGGCACGCACCGTTCCGGCCGCCGACCCCGGCAAGACGCGCGAGCCCGTGCTCAGGCTCGCCCAGTGGATGCGCGCGTTCAAGGCGCGGTCTGCGTCGGGCAATTTCCTGATCGGCACCACCGACGATCCGGCCACCTCGCTCAGCCAGTCGCCGATGCGCTCGCCGACGGTGTTCAATTTCTATCGGCCGGGCTACGTGCCGCCCAATACCCCGATCGCGGCGGCGAGCCTGGTGGCACCCGAGTTCCAGATTGTCAACGAGGTTGCGGTGGTCGGCTATTCGAACTTCATGCGCAGCATCGTGCAGAACGGCGTCGGATCCAATTCTCCGCGCGACGTCCAGCCGGACTATGCCGCCGAGATCGCGCTTGCCCATGACGCCAATCTGCTGGTCGATCGCGTGAGCCTTCTGCTCACGGCCGGGTCCATGAGCACGGGGACCCGGAGCCTCATCGTCAACGCGGTCAATTCGATCCCGTACCCGGGCTCCAACCAGGCGACCGCGCGGCTGAATCGGGCGCGGCTCGCGGTGTTCTTTACGCTGTCGTCCCCCGAGTACCTCGTCCAGAAATAGCCATTGGGAGAAACCCATGCGCGAATCCCGCCGCCAGTTTCTCAAGACCTGCTCGTTGATGTCGTTCGCGGGCGCGGCCAGCCCGTTCGCCCTCAACCTCGCCGCGATCAGTGCAGCCTCGGCGCAGTCGGTTCCTGGCTACAAGGCGATCGTGTGCCTGTTCTTCTATGGCGGGAATGATCACACCAACACGTTCATTCCTTATGACCAGCCGTCGTATGACCAGTACGTTGCTTCGCGCTCCTCGCTCGCCATTCCGCGCGATGCGCTGCTCGCGGCCACAGCCACCGGCCCGGTCACGTCGCAGGGCGGGCGCGAGTTTGCCTTCCACCCCGCTTTGGCCGCATTCAAGACGCACTGGGACGCGGGCCGGCTTGCGGTGGTCGCCAATGCCGGGCCGCTGGTCGTACCGACGACCAAGGCGCAGTACCAGAGCCGGTCCGTGCCGCTGCCGCCGAAGCTCTTTTCGCACAACGACCAGCAGGCGGTGTGGCAGGCGTATCGCCCCATCGGGGAAGGTGCGAATATCGGCTGGGGCGGCCGCATCGGCGACCTGCTCGCGAGCCAGAATACGAACCCGCTCTATACCTGCATCTCCGCGGGCGGCAATTCGGTGTTCCTTTCGGGCACGAACGTCCTCCAGTATCAGGTCGGCTCGAGCGGGCCGTCCTCGATCTCCAGCATCTCGGGGACGATTTACGGGTCCTCGGGCACCGCCGCATCGACTGCCTACCGCAGCATGATCACGGGCGCGAGCGCGAACCTTTTCGAGAGCGAGCTCTCCGTGGTGACCAGTCGGTCGATCGCGGCGAGCCAGCAGCTCTCCGGGGCGATTCCGGCAGCATCCACGCTGATGCCGGCGATCCCCGCCAACAACAGCCTCGCCTCGCAGTTGAACGTCGTTGCCCGCATCATCGCCGCGCGGACCACGCTCGGTTCGAGCCGCCAGGTCTTCCTGGTGAGCATCGGCGGCTTCGATAACCACGATTTCCTGCTCACGCAGCATGCGCAGCAGCTCGCGCGGGTGGGCGCCGCAGTGGACGCGTTCTACTCGTGGCTTGTGCAGCTCAACATGCAGAACGACGTGACGCTCTTCACCGCGTCGGACTTCGGGCGCACGCTTACTTCGAACGGCGACGGGTCCGACCACGGCTGGGGCTCGCATCATTTCGTTCTCGGTGGCTCGGTCGTGGGCCGCGAGGTCTACGGGACCTTCAGCCCCACGGTGTTCGGCTCCAGCGTCGATATCGGGCAGGGGAACCTGCTTCCGGGCCTGTCGGTGGACCAGTACGCGGCGACGTTCGCGCGCTGGCTCGGCGTCAGCGACGCCAACATGCCGCTCGTCCTTCCCAATATCGTCAACTTCAGTCCGCGCTACCTGAGCTTGCTGCCTTAGGATGATGCTTCCGGTCGGGATCATGCGTTGGGTTGGCGTCGCGCTGCTGCTCGCGCTTGCCGCCTGCGGTGGCGGCGGCGATGACGCGCCGCCTCCCTCGTCGCCACCCCCGCAAGGAATGCAACCGACGCTCGCGTCCATCCAGGCCAACGTATTCACGCCGAGTTGTGCCAAGTCAGGGTGCCATACGGGTGCGACGGCTCCATTCGGATTGAGGCTCGAACCGGGTTTGAGCTGGCAGAATCTCTACCTGATGGCCAGCCAGGGCACGTCTCCCGCCCGTGTGATTCCCACGGATCCGGACGGAAGCTTTCTCATCCGGAAACTCGAGGCAACGATGCCGATCGAAGGGGGCCGCATGCCGGCGGACGGGCCGCCCTATCTGCAACAGGCCACGGTCGACGTGATCCGCCAATGGATCCTGAACGGCGCGTTGGATAATTGACGCGCCGGCCGCGCAGAAAGAACGCGGGGCGGCCTGAGCCGCCCCGCAAGTGATATTTCCTCCCCCTGAGGGGGAAGGGTAGGGTGGGGGGTGAACTAAGTCCGCAGCATCTCGGGCTTGATTGGCAGCTTGCGGATGCGCTTTCCCGTCGCGGCGAAGATCGCGTTGCACACCGCGGGCGCGATCGGGTTGGTGCCGGGTTCGCCGGCGCCGCCCTGCTCGCCCTTGCCTTCGAGGATGTGCACCTCGACCTTCGGCATCTCGTCCATGCGCGCCATCTTGTAGTCGTTGAAATTCCTCTGCTCGACGCGGCCGTTGCGGATGGTGATCTCGCCGTAGAGCGCGGCGTTCAGGCCGTAGTAGATCGCGCCCTCGATCTGCGCCGCGACCGTGTCGGGATTGACGACCCAGCCCGAGTCGATCGCCGCGACCACGCGGTGCACCTTCACCTTCCCGTCCCGCGCTACCGATACCTCCGCGACCTGCGCGCAGTAGCCGCCGTAGGCGAAGTGCGCCGCGATGCCGCGATGAACACCGGAGGGCAACGGTTTCCCCCAGCCCGCCTTCTCCGCCGCGAGATCGAGCACCCCGCGCAGCCGGGCGGCGTGCGGCTTGTCGAAGAGCTGGCGCCGGTACTGATAGGGGTCTTTTCCGGCCGCGTGCGCAAGCTCGTCGACGAAGCTCTCCAGGATGAAGCCATTCTGCGTGTTGCCGACCGAGCGCCAGAATCCGGACGGCACCCCCTGGTTGTTGTTCACGTAGTCCACGAGCACGTTGGGTATGTCGTACGGGAAGTAGTCCCCGGCGCCCTGCGTGGAGGTGGGGTCGTGGCCGTCCTTGCGCAGAAAGTGCCCGAAGGTCTTGAAGTACTGCAGGATCGACGTCCCCACGATGCGGTGGCGCCACGCCGTCGGCATGCCGTCCGCGCCGAGCGCCGCCTGCAGCACGTTGTGCGACGCCGGGCGATAGAAGTCATGCTGGAGATCATCGTCTCGCGTCCACACCACCTTCACCGGCACGTTGCCCGCGGCGCGCGAGGTCTCGGCCGCTTCGACCACGTAGTCGCTCTCGAGCCTGCGCCCGAAGCCGCCCCCAAGATAGGTCGTGTGCACCGTGACCGCCTTGGGCGGCAGGCCGGTCGCCTGGGCGACCGCGTGCTGGTTCCACGACTGGGCCTGGGTCGGCGCCCAGATCTCGCACGAATCGCCCTTGAAGTGCGCGGTCGCGTTCATGGGCTCCATACAGGCGTGCGCGAGGAACGGAAGCTCGTAGGTCGCCTCCACCCGTTTAGCGCCGCCCGCCAGCGCCGCGGCGACGTCGCCCGTCTTCAGCCGCTCGGCGGCGGTGGGGCCCTTGGCGAGGGCTGCCCATTGACTGTACATATCGGCCGAGCTGACCTTCGCGAGCGGCCCCTCGTCCCACGCGACTTCCAGCGCATCGCGGCCCTTCTTCGCCGCCCAGAAGCTGTCGGCGACGACCGCGACGCCGGAGCTGATCTGAACGACTTTCCTGACGCCCGGCACCCTGAGGGAACTTTCAGCGTTAAAGCTCTTCACCTTGCCGCCGAACACCGGGCAGCGCGCGACCGTCGCGATCAGCATGCCCGGGCGCTTCACGTCGAGACCGTAAACCGCCCGTCCGGTGACCTTGAGCGGTATGTCATGACGCAGTGTCGATTTGCCGATGACCTTGAATTCGGACGGCTGCTTCAGCGCCGGCTCGTCGGGCGCGACCTGCCGCGCCGCATCGCTCGCGATTGCGCCGTAGATCACCTTCCTGCCGCTCGGCTTGTGGACCACGTGGCCGTTCTCGGCGATACATTCCGAGCGCAGCACCTGCATCCTCTCAGCGCCCACCGAGATCAGCATGAAGCGCGCTGCCGCGCCCGCGTGCCGCACCTTGTTGCCGAAGTTGCGTATGCTGGAGCTACCCCCGGTCGCCTGGAAGCCGCCCACCGCCTTGAAGCCGATGTAGCGTGGGTTGCCGAACGCCGGGTCGATGCCGCCTTGCTCGATGCGCAGGTTCTTGAGATCGACCTCGAGCTCCTCGGCGAGCAGCATGGCGAGACCGTTGTGCACGCCCTGTCCCATCTCCACCTGTCCGCACACGAAGGTGACTTTACTGTCGGCCCCGATCCTGACGTAGGCATTGAGCTTGGCGGGTCCCTCGGCCGCCTCCGCGACGCCCGGCAGGTGGAAGCCGATCACCAAGCCGCCGCCGGCAGCGGCGCCCACCTTCAGGAATTGCCTGCGACCCTGATTGACTGTGGCACGCATGTCATGCCCCCTTTCTCAACATCGCTGCCGCGGTGTGGATTGCTTTGCGGACGCGGTTGTAGGTGCCGCAGCTGCAGATGTGCCCCTCCATCGCCCTTTCGATATCCGCATCGCTCGGGCTCTTGTTCTTTGCGAGCAGCGCCGAGGCGGACATGATCTGGCCCGACTGGCAGTAACCGCATTGAGGAACCTGTTCCGCGATCCAGGCTCTCTGGACCGGATGAGCGCCGTCCCGGGACAGGCCTTCGATGGTGGTGATGTTCTTCCCCGCGACCTGCGATACCTCGGCGTTGCAGGACCGCACCGGCTCGCCGTTGACCAGCACGGTGCACGCGCCGCACAGCGCGACGCCGCAGCCGTACTTGGTGCCCGTGAGCCCGAGATTCTCGCGCAGCACCCACAGCAGCGGCGTCTGCGGATCCTCGACGCTCACTTTGTGGGCCCTGCCGTTGACGTTGAGAGTGAGGGTGGTGGCCATCTTGTTCTCCTCCAGGATGAAGCGGTGGGGCAATCAATTTATTCCCGCCGCGCGGCTCTGGCAAGGCCCGCGGAAGGCCAAGATTCCCGGGGAGATCAACCCAGCAGGAAGCGCGTGACGGCCGCGATCTGCTCCGGGTCCATCAGCGCCGGCGCGTGGCCCGCGCCCGCGAACTCCACCACCTGCAGGTCGGGTTTTGCCTCCCGCATGCGGGCGACGGTTTCGCGCGTCAGCACGTCGGAATCCGCGCCGCGCAGCACGAGCACCGGGCAGCGCACCTGCGACCAGGTGTTCCACAGGTCGATGCCGGTGAGAAAGTGGGGGCCAAGGGGGAACTCCGGGTCGGAGTGGCCGCGCAGGGCGTCGCCGATCCCGGGGTCGTAGCGCAACCGGTAGTCACCCTTGTCTGCCTTGACGACGCTGTGGCGGGCAAGATGACGCCACTGCTTGTCCGAGAGGCGGCCGAACGGCGCGCAGGCCTCGCGCAGCCAGGACTCGGCCGAGGCCACGGATTCGAACGAGCGCCCCCCGCCCACGTATCCCTTCAACCGGTAGAGCGAGCCCCAGGAAACAAACGGCCCGACATCGTTCAGCACGAGCCGCCGGATCGGCGAGCCCGGTTTCGCGGCGAGCAGCATCCCGATGAGTCCCCCCATCGAGGTGCCGACCCAGTCGATCCGTTTCGAGGCGCGGCGGAAGACGGGCCAGCGGCCGAACAGGCCGGATAGCACCGATCGTCTCGGCGCGGTCACCCGCGCCAGCAGGACTGCGGCGTCGGCAAGGTAGGTGGAGAAGCTGTAGTCCTTCTTGTCAGCGAGCCACTCGCTGTCCCCGCGCCCGACGACGTCCGGGCAGATGACGCGGCACTTTCGCGCCAGCTCGGCGGCGAGGAAATCGAAATCGCGGCTGTTGCGCGCGAGGCCATGCACGCAAAGCACGACGTGGTTGCTTGCGACGCGCCCCCAGTCGAGATAGGCAATGCGGTGAAAGCCGCCGGGGGAAAGGCAAAGGACCGAGCCGCGTGAATAGCTCATGAGCGTTGGTTCGATGCAAGCATCATGCCGGTGCCGCAAGGAGGGGCGTGCAACCCAAGCGGCGCCAGAACGGAGCGCACTGGTGAGTATATTGCACCGCAACAGTGCACGGCGATGCAAGTAGAGAATTCGCTCGGTGGCGAAGATCTCCTGATCTGTATAAACCAATTCTCTGCACGGCTTGGGCCTTTCTGGTGCGACGGCACGCTGATCGCTGAACGATGACGTATCCGCGGCGCAGGATGCGCGCGTTGCCGCGCGCCGCGGCGGGTCCGGCGGGCGCCGGGTCTCGAGAGCTGTGCTATCGTGATGGCGCAGTCCTCCATCCGATTCCGATCATTCCATGACGACCAGCAAGAAGAAGCTCCTCCTGCCGGACACGATGGCGCGCACCGGCTGGGAGCTCGCGCGGAGCCGTGCCGACGTGGACCCCGTGCCGTTCTCCCCGACCGTTCCGAATCCCGAGTTCCGGCGGCTCTTGGGCGATGCGGAGGGCGTCGCGCTCACTTCCACGCCGCTGCGTGCGGGAGACATCGAGGCTGCGCCGCGGCTGCGCGCGGTCGGCAGGATCGGAGTGGGCTACGACGCGGTGGATGTCGAAGCGTTGACCGGCCGCGGCATTCCCCTGATGACCTGCGGCACCGACAATTCGCCGACGGTGTCCGAGTACGCGTTGTTCATGATGCTTTCGCTGTGCAAGGGCGCCGTGATGGATGCGCTGCCGCGGCAGGGCCGGTGGTCCGAGCGCTACAACTTTCTGCCCACCGAGCTGCTCGGCAAACAGCTCCTCATCGTCGGCTTCGGCCGCATCGGCACGCGCGTGGCGAAGCGCTGCCTTGCGATGGAGATGGCGGTCGAGGTCTACGACCCCTACGTTCCGGCGGAAGCCATACGCGCGGCGGGCTGTAAGCCGGTGGCCGACCTCGACGCGGCGCTCCCGCGCGCCGATTTCGTCACGCTTCACTGCCCCAGGACGCCCGAGACCACCCATATGTTCAACGCCGCGCGTCTCGCGCGGATGAAGCCCTCGGCGCGCCTCATCAATACGGCGCGCGGAGGCATCGTGGACGAAGCGGCGCTGCACGCCGCGCTTGCCTCCGGAAAACTTGCCGGTGCGGGCATCGACGTGTTTTCACCGGAGCCGCCGCTCACCGACAATCCCCTCTTCACGCTGAAGAACGTCATCGTCGCCCCGCACATGGCCGGCAACTCGCGCGAGTCCCTCGATCGCAAGGCGGTGACGGTCGTGCGCAACCTTCTGAGCGTGCTCGACGGCGCGCCGCGGACGGAATACGTCGTCAATCCCGACGCCCTTCGGGCGAAGTGACGAAATGAAGCAGTGATGAAGTGACGCAGTGACGGGTGACGAGAATCGAACCCTGACACAGGTCGGCGCCGGCACGCCGATGGGCGGGCTGCTGCGCCGCTATTGGCACCCCATCGCCGCCGTCGCCGAGCTCGAGGATCACCCGGTGAAGCCGGTGCGCCTGCTCGGCGAGGACCTCGCGCTCTATCGCGACCGCTCCGGCCAGTACGGCCTCATCGACCGGCATTGTGCGCACCGCCGCGCGGACCTTGCGAGCGGCATCGTCGAGGCGCACGGGCTGCGCTGCCACTATCACGGCTGGCGCTACGACCACACCGGCCGCTGCATCGAGCAGCCGTACGAAGACACGGCCGACCCCGCCTCGCGCTACAAGGAGCGCATCCAGTTGAAGGCCCACAAGGTCGAGGCCTTGGCCGGCCTCCTGTGGGCGTATCTTGGCCCAGAGCCGGCACCGCTCGTCCCCAACTGGGAGCCGTTCACCTGGGCGAACGGCTTCGTGCAGGTTGTGTTCAGCGAGGTGCCGTGCAACTGGTTCCAGGCCCAGGAGAACTCTGCCGACCCGGTGCACTTTGAGTGGCTGCACGACAACTGGGGCGCGCGGCTGCGCGGGGAGGGCGGGCCGTACTCACCGCGGCATCTGCGGCTCGAGTTCGAGGAATTCGACTACGGCATCGTTTACAAGCGTATCCGCGAGGGCCAGGGTGAAACCAATCCCCTTTGGACGGTCGGGCGCGTGTGCTTGTGGCCGAACGCGCTCTTTACCGGCAATCACTTCGAGTGGCGCGTCCCGATGGACGATGCGACGACGCTCTCGGTCGGCTGGTTTTTTTCGCGCGTGCCCGCGGAGCGCGAGCCCTACGTGCAGAAGCGCATTCCCTACTGGACGAGCCCGGTGAGGGACGCGCAGACCGGCCGCTGGATCACCACCCACCTCATGAACCAGGACTTCCTCGCGTGGGCCGGCCAGGGCACGATCGCCGACCGCGGGCAGGAGCATCTCGGCCGCAGCGACCGCGGCATCATCATGATGCGGCGCCGCTTTCTCGCCGACCTGGAGGGGATCGCGGCGGGCCGCGATCCCAAGGCCGTGATCCGCGATCGCGGCGTGAACACGTGCGTGCCGCTTCCCGTCGCCGGGCGCGACGCGTTCACCCGCGGCCTCACGCGCGAGGAGCGGCAGCGCCTCGCACGCGATGGCGTGCTGGGCGGCGCCGCGCAGCGCGAGTTCGCCTGGCTCGCCGGGCAGCCGGAAGAGGCGAGAAGGGCCTGGCGCGACGCGATGGGCTGGGACTGACCCGACGCCGTGGCGGCAGAAATTGCCCCGCGGGCGGCGCTTTGCTAAATTGGCCGGCCACACAAGACTTTCATCCAAAGGAGGATTCCATGACACGCATCCTGGCTTTCGCCGCGGCCGCGCTTGTTGCAGCGGGCGCGCAGGCGCAGGTCCTCGGTTTCGGCAGCGCGCCGCAGGGCTCGATCGGCTACAACATGAGCTCCGCGATTGCCAAGACCATAGCCGAGGCCGAAGGCATCCAGAGCCGGGTGCAACCGTACTCGGGATCGAGCGCGGTGCTGCCCCTGGTGAACTCCGGCGAGCTCGACCTCGCGGTGTGCAACGTGCTCGAGATGCAGGAAGCGGCGAACGGGGAAGGGCCCTATGCCGGCCGCAAGCAGGCGAACCTGCGCGTGCTGGGCGTGATCTTCCCGCTCTACTCGAGCGTCTTCGTGCGCAAGGATTCCCCGATCAGGACGCTCGCCGACCTGAAAGGCAAGCGCCTGCCCTACGGCTTCACCGCGCAGGTCACGCTCGAGCGCATCGTGGATGCGATCATCGCCACCGGCGGGTTGAGCCGCAAGGATATCGTCCCGGTGCTGGTGCCCAACGTGATCCGCGGCGCAGACGACTTCATGGAGGGCAAGATCGAGGGCGGCTTCTTCGCGATCGGCGCGGCGAAAGTGGCCGAGGTGCACAAGGCCGTAGGCGGCATTCGCTACCTGCCGGTGTCGGACGATCCCGCTGCGCTCGCCGCGATGCGCAAGTTCATGCCGTACGCCTACGTTACGGAAGTGAAGCCCTCGCCCGCGTTCGTCGGCCTCGACGGTCCGACCAAGCTGATGGCCTACGACTACCTGGTGACGGTCGGCGCGCATGTCAAGGACGACACCGTCTACAAGATCGCCAAGGCGATGTACGAGAACAAGGCGAAGCTCGTCGAGAGCCTGCGCGCGTTCAACAGCTTCAACCCGGACGGCATGCACAAGTCGATGCCGGCGACCTTCCATCCCGGATCCGTGAAGTACTACAACGAGAAGGGCATCGCCTCGAAGTGACGCTCCTCGATGTCTGAAGAGTTCATCGAGGAAATCCCCGCCGGGAAACGGCCCCACGCTCGCACGCTGTTCGTCCTCCAGGCACTGCTTGTCGCCTGCGTGGTGGGGTGGGTTCTCGATCTCCAGCGCTCGGTCCTCGGCCTCAACCTCTACACCGAGCAGCTGCTGCTCGTCGTCCTCGGCTTCGCAATCGCGATCTGCTTTCTCATCACGCGTGCGCGACCGGCGTGGTGGGACCAGGCCGCCGCGTTCGGCGGACTCGCGTTGTGCCTCTACCTCGCGTGGCGCTACCCGCAGCTCTCCAGCGAGCTTACCGAGCGGCCGCTCGACGGCGTCCTGATGGCGGCGGCGCTGTGCCTGCTGGTCTGGGAGGGCACGCGCCGCATGGCGGGTCTCTCGCTCGTCGGCTTCACGGCTGCCGGCGTGGTGTACGCGATGTTCGGGCACCACCTGCCGGGGATCTTCCAGTCGAGACCGGTGGAGTTCACGCGGCTGCTGGTGTACCTCAACCTCGATACCAACGCGCTGCTCGGTGCGACGCTCCAGATCGGGATCCTCGTCGTGGTGCCGTTCATTCTGCTCGGCCAGCTCCTGTCACGCTGCGGCGGCTCCGAATTCTTTACCGACCTCGCGCGCGCGTGGATGGGGCGCTACCGCGGCGGGTCGGCGAAGGTCGCGGTGGTGGGTTCCGGGTTCTTCGGCATGATTTCGGGCAGCGCGGTGGCGAACGTCACCGCGGTCGGCGTCGTCACGATCCCGCTCATGAAGCGCTCGGGCTACCCGGCGCAGATCGCCGCCGCGATCGAGGCGGTGGGCTCGACCGGCGGACAGCTGATGCCGCCGGTGATGGGCGCCGCGGCCTTTCTCATGGCGGAAGTGCTGGGCGTGCCCTACGCCGAAGTGATGATCGCCGCCATCATCCCGGCGTTTCTGTACTACCTTGCGCTCTTCTTCCAGGTGGACGCCGAGGCCGCCAAGCGCGGAATCCGGGGCGAGCCCGCCGACCGGCTGCCGAGGCTGCTGCCCGTGCTGAAGGCGGGCTGGTACTTCCCGCTGCCGTTCGTGGTCCTGGTCTACGCGCTCGTCGAGCTCAATCTACGTGCCGAATACTGCGCGCTGCTCGCCGCCGGGTTGTTGATCGTCCTCTCGCTCGCCTTCGGCTACAAGGGCGAGCGCGTGCCGGTCAAGGACCTCGTCAAGGCGATCGTCTCGACCGGCGGCACGGTGGTGGACCTGATCCTGATCTGCGCGGTCTCGGGGATGTTCATCGGCATCCTCAACATCACCGGGCTCGCGTTCGGCATGACGCTGCAGCTCCTCGCCATCACCGGCGAAAACCTGCCGGTGATGCTCGTGCTCACCGCGGTGATCGCGATCGTGCTCGGCCTCGGACTGCCGACGGTCGGCGTCTACATCATCATGGCCACGCTGATCGCGCCCGCGCTCGTGAAGATCGGCATCACGCCGATGGCGGCGCACATGTTCCTGCTCTACTTCGGCGTGATGTCGATGGTGACGCCGCCGGTCGCGCTCTCCGCCTTCGCCGCCGCCAACATCGCCGGCTCGGACGTGGACAAGACCGGCTGGACCGCGACGCGCATCGGCTGGGCGTCGTACATCGTGCCGTTTCTTTTCGTGCTCTCGCCGAGCCTGCTGATGCAGGGCGCGCCCCTCACGATCGCATGGGCCGTGAGCACCGCGGCGTTCGGCATCTGGCTCGGGACGATCGGCGTGGTCGGGCATTTTTACGGGCCGGTCACGGCCGGGCGCCGCGTGCTCTTCATCGTCGCGGGCGTGCTGTCGCTCATTCCGGCGGACATGTTCCCCGGCGCCATCTTCACCGACATCGCCGGACTCGCGCTCGGAGCTTTCCTCCTCGGCCGCGAGCTGCGCCGGCGCCGCGCGCCCGCCTGATCAGCCCGCCCGCGAATTGCCGGGCACTTTTCCACCGTATACTTGCGGTCTTTCAAGCGTTCAGACAGGGAGAAAAGGATGCAAACGCAGAGAGAGCTCACGAAGAATTCCGTTGGCGCGCTGCCCGGCATTGTCTTTACCGGTTGCGAGGCGCTCGCCGCCGCGCCGGCGCAAATGCAGTCCCGCGCAGCTGCGCCGGCGAAGGCACGCGCGAAGGCGGCCCCGCGCCGCCGCGAGGTGAAGGTCGGGGGGCGCCGGGTGAAGACGATCGACGTGCACGCGCACTGCGTGATCCCCGAAGCGATGCAGCTGCTGGGCCTGAAGATGTCGGATCAGCGCGGGCCGGGCATCGACCAGGTAGGGCCGCGCCGCATCGCCGAGATGGATGAGCAGGGCATCGACATGGAGGCGCTCAGCATCAACCCGCAGTGGTACCGCGCGGAGCGTGACCTCGTGACCCAGGTGATCAAGATCCAGAACGAGCGGCTTGCTGGATTCTGCGCGACCTATCCCGAGCGCTTCGTCGCGTTCGCGTCGGTCGCGCTGCAGTATCCCGACCTGGCGGTCCAGCAGCTGGTGGACGGGGTGAAGCGGCTGGGTCTGCGCGGCGCGGCCGTCGGGGCGAGCGTCGCCGGGAAGGAATTCTCCGACCCGATGTTCCACCCGTTCTGGGCGAAGGCCGAGGAGCTCGGCACCCTGATCTTCATCCACCCGCAGAGCACGCCGGACCTCGCGCCGCGGCTCAAGGGCAACGGCTGGCTCGCGAACACCATCGGCAATCCCCTCGACACCACGATCGCGCTCTCGCACTTGATCTTCGAGGGCACGCTCGACCGCTTCCCGGGCCTGAAAATCTGCTCGGCGCACGGCGGGGGCTTCCTGCCGTCCTATGCGCCGCGCTCGGACAACTGCCTGCGCGTCGCTCCCGACAAGGACACCGGCGTCAAGCTCAAGAAGAGGCCGACGGAATACCTGCGGGACATGTACTACGACACGCTCGTGTTCACCTCGGAAGCCCTGCGCCATCTCGCTGCGGAAGTGGGCTCGAACCGGCTCGTGATCGGCACCGACCATCCGATCCCGTGGCAGAGCAAGTCAGTGGATCACATCCTCAAGGCGCCGGGCTTCAGCGACAAAGAGCGCCGCATGATGCTCGGCGAGACCGCGGCGAAGCTCCTTGGCATCAAGTTCTGAGGATGTGTCAGTTCTCACCCCCACCCTAACCCTCCCCCGTCAAGGGGGAGGGATATTTGCTACTGCCTTTCGAGGGCGACGTCGCCCGCTCCTGTTCGCGCTCCTGCTCGCCCAGCGTGCGGATGAGCCCGCCGACGAAGGGGACGCTCGCGCCGCCGACCATCGGGATCTGGCCCGCCGTCAGGCTCGTGGGCTTCGGGGCGTCGACGGCGGATTCCTGCAGGCCGGTCTCCATGCAGCGCTTCACGCAGTAGGCCTCGACGGCGAGACCACCCTCGACCAGCCGCGTGCGCAGCAATTCGGCGATGATGGGCTCGATGCCGGTGTTCGCCGCGGTCGCAATCGGAACCAGACATGCGGGCATCTTCCGGCGATACAGTCCTCCACGATTCGAAAGTATCACGCTCGCGTGATCACCGGCTCGGGGTCCACGGTGGGCTCGGGCTTGGTATCGACCCGCAGCTCGTCCGCCGGCGCCTCCTCGGGCAGCGCCTCCGCGGTTTCGGTCGCGACCGGCTCGTGCCCCAGGAATCCGCCCGACTGGTGGCGCCACAGCCGTTCATAGTGGCCGCCAAGCCGCAGCAGCTCGTCGTGCGTGCCTTCCTCGACGATGCGCCCGGCCTCGAGCACGATCAGGCGGTCCATGCGCGCGATGGTGGAGAGGCGATGCGCGATCGCGATCACCGTCTTGCCTTCCATCAGGCCGAGCAGCTGCTCCTGGATCGCGAGCTCGACCTCGCTGTCGAGGGCGGACGTCGCCTCGTCGAGGACGAGTAGCGGAGCATTCTTCAGCACCACGCGCGCGATCGCGACCCGCTGGCGCTGCCCGCCCGAGAGCTTGACGCCGCGTTCGCCGACATGGGCCTCGTAGCCGGTGCGCCCGCTCCAGTCGCGCAACCCCAGGACAAACTCGTGCGCGTGCGCCTTGCGCGCGGCCGTCTCCACCTCGGCGTCGCTCGCGCGCGGACGCCCGTAGCGGATGTTGGCCGCGATCGAGCGGTGGAGGAGGGAGGTGTCCTGCGTCACCATGCCGATCGCCGCGCGCAGGCTTTCCTGCGTGACCTCGCGGATGTTCTGCCCGTCGATGCGGATCGCGCCGTGCTCCAGCTCGTAGAAGCGCAGCAGCAAATTGACGAGCGTGGACTTGCCGGAGCCCGAGCGCCCCACGAGCCCGACGCGCTCGCCGGGCCGGATCGCGAGGTCCAGGCGGTCGAGCACCGGCACGCCGTCGCCCCTGCCGTAGTCGAAGCTCACGTTCTCGAAGCGGATCTCCCCGCGTGGCACCGTGAGCTCCCGCGCCCCGGGACGGTCGCTGCCGCTGTGCGGCACGGCGATCGTCTGCATGCCTTCCTGCACCACGCCGATATTCTCGAAGATGCCGGTCACTTCCCAGCTCACCCAGCCCGCGACGTTGGCGATCTGCCAGGCGAGCGGCAGCGCGGTGGCCACCACGCCCGCACTCACCGTGCCTTCCGCCCAGAGCCAGATGCCGATGGCCGCCGTGCCGGTGAGCAGCGCCGCGTTCATCACCGCCAGCGCGAACATGAACTGCGAGATCAGCCGCATGTGGGCGGCGATCGCGCCCTGGTGCTCGTCCACCACCTCGCGCACGTAGGCGTCCTCGTCAGCAAGCCGGGCGAAGAGCTTGACGGTGAGGATGTTGGTGTAGCTGTCCACCACGCGCGCCATCACGTGCGAGCGCACCTCCGAGCTCGCGCGCGCCAGGTCGCGCATGCGCGGCACGAAGTAGCGCAGGAACACGAGGTAGCCCAGGAACCAGCCGATCGTGGGCAAGCCGAGCCGCCAGTCCGCAGCGGCCATCAGCACGAGCGCGCTCACGCCGTAGACGACGATGTACCAGACCGCGCGGATGCTCGCCATCACCGACTCGCGCAAGGCGTTCGCGGTCTGCATCACGCGGTTGGCGATGCGCCCGGCGAAATCATTCTGGAAGAACGGCCAGCTCTGGCGCACCACGTGCCAGTGGCTCTGCCAGCGGATGAGGCAGGTCGTGCCCGGGATGATCGCGTTGTGGCGGATCGCGACGTCGGCGAGCATCACCAGCGGGCGCGCGACGAGCACGAGCACCACCATCGCGGCGAGGAGCGGCCATTCCTGCCCGAGGGCCGCGCGGCGGTCCTCGGCCTCCATGAGCGAGACGAGCTTCCCGATGAACACCGGGATCACGGTGTCGATCAGCGCCACCGCCAGGCTGGTGACGAACATGAGCGCGTACCACCCCCTGGTCTGGCGCGCGAAATGCCAGTAGAAGGCGAGCAGCCCGGGCGGCGGCGCTCCGGGGCCGGGGCTGGCGGTGCCGTGGATGCGGGACTGGAGATAGGCGAACATGCGGGTTACTCCGAATGCAATGCCGCATTATCCTCTGCCCGGACGCTATTCTTGCGCGCGAGCACTTGCTGTCCCCCACCGCGCACGCTATCGTGCATTGAGTCGGGGGAAGCATGAGTGCAGCCCGTTTCCTGTGGTTCGTATCGGCCGGCGCCTTGCTGGGAGCCGCGCCCTGCCCGGCAGCGGAAACAGTGGCGTTCGCCGCTTACCCGGTCAAGCCGATCCGCATCATCGTCGCCTATCCGCCAGGCGCGGCGGACGACTTCTTCGCGCGCTCGCTCGCCGACGACCTCGAGGCCTTCTACCGGCAGCGCGTCGTGGTTGAGAACCGCACCGGCGCGGGCGGGCTGATCGGCAATATGCTGGTGTCGCGGGCGAGCGCCGACGGCTACACGCTCGGCATGGTCGGCGTCACGCGCCTCATCACCGAGATCATGCGCGAGCCGCCGCCGTACCGGGCGCTCGCCGACATCGTCGGCGTCGCGCACGTCGCCTCGATTACGAACGTGCTGGCGGTGACGCCCGCGATCCCGGTGCGCACGCCTCAGGAGTTCGCGATCTACGCGCGCGTGCGGGTCGGCGAGCTCAACTACGCCTCGCTCGGCATCGGCTCGGCGTCGCACCTCGCGGGCGAGCTCTTCACGCGTGCGCTGGGCGGCGAGGCGATGCACATACCGTTCCGCAACCTGACCGATTCCATCGTCGAGATGATGCTCGGGCGGGTGCACTACACCGTGCTCTCGCTGCCGGCGGTGCTCGCGCCGGTGCGCGAAGGGCGGCTGCGCGCGCTGGCGGTGATGACGCCGCAGAGGAGCCCGGCGCTGCCGGAGGTGCCGACGATCGCTGAAGTGGGTCTGCCGGAGGCGCAGTTCGACCGCTGGTCGGGCATCATTGCGCCGCGCGGCACGCCGCGGCGCGTCGTCGAGCAGCTGCACGGCGACATCGTGCGCGGGCTGCGCAAGCGCGCGCTGCGCGAGCGCTTCGTGCGACAGGGCGCGGAATCCATGACCGAGAGCACGCCGGACGGCTTCATGCGGTTGATGCAGGAGGAGTACCTGCGCTTCCAGGCGCTCATCCGCGAGGGCGCCATACGCCCCGAATGAACGTGCATAATAGTTCGTCGCGCATTTTTTCTTGACCAATCGGGAGGGGTAATGGTTGCAACAGGACGTGTTGCGCTTGTCGCGCTGCTGGCCGCGGGAGCGCTCTACTGGGTACCGGCACCGGCGCAGCAATTCCCGACCAAGCCTATCCGTATCGTCGTTCCGTTCCCGCCGGGCGGCACGACCGACGTCGTCGCGCGGCTCGTGGCGCAGCGCTTCACCGAGTCGATGAAACAGTCGGTGGTGGTGGACAACCGCGGCGGCGCGGGCGGTGCGCTCGGTGCGGACATCGTGGCGAAGGCCGCGCCCGACGGCTACACGTTGCTGATGGCTAACATTACGTTCCCGCTATCCTCGGTCGCCCAGACGCTCGCCAAGCGCTCACCGTTCAACGCCGAGACCGATTTCGAGGGCGTTTCGATCGCGGTCTACGTACCGTTTGTGATTACCGCGCACCCGAGCGTGCCGTCGAAGGACCTGCGCGACCTGGGCGCGCTGCTGCGGAACAAGAAGCTGCAATACAACTATGGCTCGACCGGGCCGGGCTCGGTCATGCACGTGATCGGCGAGACGTTCAAGCGCGATGCGAAGGTGGACATGGCGCACATCGCGTTCAAGGGCGCCGCGCCATTGAAGCTCGAGCTCCTCTCCGGGCGCATCCAGGTCGGTGGCGACCAGCTTTCCACCTCGCTCGCGGAAATCCGCGCCGGGCAGCTCAAGTCACTCGCGACGAACGGCTCGAAGCGTATCCCGGTGCTGCCGGACGTGCCCACCGTGCGGGAGCAGGGCTTCGCCTCGCTGGAATTCGAGGGCTGGAACGGGCTGCTCGCACCGGCGAAGACGCCGCGCGCGGTGATCGAGAAGCTGCAGCGCGAGACCGCGGCTGCGGTGCGCCACCCGGAAGTGCAGAAGCGCTTCAGCGACCTCGGCGCCGAGCCGGTCGGCTCCTCGCCCGAGGAGTCGAAGGCGATGTACCTGCGGCAGATGAAGCAGTTTACGCCGGTGATACGGGAGATGAAGCTCGACTAGAAAGTGGGGGTGTGACCATGCGGAAGTCGTCTGGAATCGCACTTGCTGGCCTGTTCGCGCTCGGGACGCTCATCGATGGAGCCGCGGCGCAGGGTTATCCCACGCGACCTGTCACCATGATCGTGCCGTACGCGGCGGGCGGAACGGCCGAGGTGCTGGGGCGTCCGCTGGCGCAGGAGATGTCGGCCGCGCTGGGTCGCAATGTCATCGTCGAGCTGCGGCCGGGCGCGGGCGGCAACGTCGGCGCGGAGTACGTCGCCCGGGTCGCGAGACCGGATGGCTACACCTTCCTTTTCGCAGCGAGCAGCCTCGCAACGAGCGTGAGCCTGATGAAACTGGCGTTCGACCCGCGCAAGGACCTTGCGCCGGTTGCCGGCGTCGCCGCGATTCCGAACCTGGTGGTGACCTCGGCCGAGTCTCCGTACAAATCGCTCGCCGACGTAATCAAGGCCGCGAGAGCGAGACCGGGCGAGCTCACGTTCGGCTCGTCCGGCCCGGGCACCGGCAGTCACCTCGCGGGCGAGCTGTTCAAGGACATGGCGGGCATCCAGCTCCTGCACGTGCCGTACAAGGGCAGCGGCGCGGTCTATCCCGACCTGGTGGCGCAACGCATCACGCTGCTCTTCGACGTCATGGGCTCCGCGATCGGGCAGGTGCAGGGCGGTCGCGTGCGCGCGCTCGCGACGACCTCGAAGCAACGCGCGCAGGCGCTTCCGGATGTGCCGACGGTCGCCGAGCAGGGATTCCCGGCTTATGAGTTTGCGGTGTGGTTCGGCTTCTTCGCGCGCACGGGAACGCCGCCGGAGGCGATGGCCCGGCTCGAGCAGGCGACCGTCGCCGCGCTGAAGAGCCCCGCGGTGCGCGAGCGGCTGTCGCAGATCGGCTCGGAACCCGTGCCGGTGCCCGGCAGCGAGTTCGGCAAGTACTTCATCGACGACGTCGAGCGCTGGGCGCGGCTCGTGAAGGAAGGCAAGGTCGCCCCGCTGCAGTGAGTACTGATCCCGGGATCGTCATTCGACCCGCCGCGGTCGAGGACCTGGTGCGCGTCCAGGCGATCTACGCGGGCCATGTGCTGAAGGGCACCGCGTCATTCGAGGAAGTGCCGCCGGATTACGACGAGATGTGCCGCCGGCGGGAAGCCGTGCTGTCGGCCAGGCTGCCTTATCTCGTCGCGGAACGCGGCGGCGAGGTGGTGGGCTTTGCCTACGCGACGCGCTACCGCCCGCGCAGCGCCTACCGCTACACGGCGGAGGACTCGGTGTACGTGGATCCCGCCGCCATTGGTGGCGGGATCGGCCGCGCGCTCCTTGCGCGAGTGCTGGAACTCTCCGCCGCGTCCGGCTACCGCGAGATGATCGCGATCATCGGCGACAGCGCCAACACCGCGTCCATCGGGCTGCACCGCGCGCTCGGCTTCTCGCACGTCGGCACCTTCACGAAGGTGGGATTCAAGTTCGGCCGCTGGCTCGACTCGGTGCTCATGCAGCGTTCGTTATATGCCGCAGGGTTGCTCGCGATGTCATTGGCGCTGTTCGATGGCGAGTCCGCTCGTGCCCAGGCTTACCCCGCCAAGCCGGTGCGCATCGTCGTGACGGGGGTCGGCAGCGGCGGCGATTTTGCGGCGCGATTGATCGCGCAGGGGGTCTCGCCCGCATTGGGCCAGCAGATCATCGTGGACAACCGCGGCAGCGGCAACCTGCCGGCGGAGATCGTGGCGAAATCCGCACCCGACGGCTATACCCTGTGCCTGTCAGCCGCGCCGCTCTGGATTACGCCGTTTCTGCGCAAGACCCCCTACGACCCGGAAAAGGATTTCGCGCCGGTCACGCTGGTCGTCACTTCGCCCAACATTCTCGTGGTGCACCCGTCGCTCCCGGTCAAGTCGGTCAAAGAGCTGGTCGCGCTCATCCGGGCCCGGCCGGGTCAATTGAACTACGCGACCTCGGGCATCGGTGGCTCGGGCTTCCTCGCGGCGGAGCTCTTCAAGTCCATGGCGCGCGCGGACATGGTGCGCGTGAACTACAAGAGTGGCGGCCTCGCGTTGACCGAGCTGATGAGCGGCGAGGTGCAGCTTTTCTTCGCTAACGCCGGCGCCGTGGCTCCGCACATGAAATCGGGCCGGCTGCGGGCGCTGGCGGTGACGAGCGCGCAGCCCTCCGTGCTGCTGCCGGGGCTGCCGACGGTCGCCGCCGGCGGCCTGCCGGGCTACGAGCTGGTATCCGTGCAGGGAATCTTCGCCCCAGCTCGTACGCCGGATGCTGTCGTCGCGCGCCTCAATCAGGAAATCGTGCCGTTCCTGAAGCGCGCCGACGTCAGGGACAAGTTTTTCGCGGCCGGCATGGAGCCGCTGGGGAGCGCGCCGGAAGCGCTCGCGGCCACGGTCAAGTCGGAGATGAACCGCCTCGGCAAGGTCATCAAGGCTGCCGGCATCGCGATTGAGCCGTGACGCGCGGGGTCACTGCAGCTTGATGCCCGCGACCTTGAACGTCGCCCGGTAATTCGCGATCTCGGACTTCACCAGGTTCGCCAGCTCGGCGGCGGAGAGGCCGTGGGCCTCGAGGCCCTGGCGCGTCATCTGCTCCTTCACGTCCGGGGACTGGACGACCGCGATCAGCTCGGACTCCAGCCGCTTCATGACGACGGGCGGCGTGCCCCGCGGGGCGAAGAAGCCCAGCCACAGCGTGACGTCGAAGCCCGGGTAGCCCGATTCCGCGACCGTCGGCACGTCGGGCAGCGAGATCGAGCGCTTGGCAGAGCTCACCGCGATCGCGCGCACCCGCCCCGTCGGCAGGTGCGGCAGCAGCGGCGGCATGGCGCCAAACAGGATCTCCACCTGGCCGCCGACCACGGCGGTGGTGGCGGGGCCGTTGCCGTTGAAGGGCACGTGCGTCATCTGGAGGCCCGCGCGCGTGGCGAGGCCGACCATTGCGAGATGCGTCGTCGTCGCCGCTCCCGCCGAGCCGTAGTTGAACTTGCCGGGATGCGATTTGACGTGCGCGACGAACTCCTTGAGGTTGCGCGGCGGCTGGCTCGAGTGCACCACCAGGAGATAGGGCGCGATCGCGACCAGCGCGGCCGGCGCGAAGTCTGCCACCGGGTCGTAGCGGAGCTTGGAGTAGGCGGCAACTGCGATGGCGTGGGTCGTCGTGGTGCCCATGGTGAGCGTGTATCCGTCCGGGGTGGCGTGCGCCGCGATCTCGGTGCCGATCGTGCCGCCGGCGCCGCCGCGGTTGTCCACCACCACCTGCGTGCCCAGGCGCTCGCCGAGCTTCTGCCCGACCACGCGCGCGACGGTATCGGTGTTGCCACCCGGCGCGAAGCCCACGATCAGGCGGATGGGCCTGGCGGGATAGGCCTGCTGCGCGGCCGCGTCCGCCACCCAGCCCAATGCGACGCATCCCGCGGCGAGCCATCGAATCGCTTTCATGAATCCTCCTCGGTCTTGTGAAGTGCGCTTCCGGGGCGCGCTTTACCTCTCACCCGAAAGATCGTATGTTCTTGCGACAACGATATTACAACCAACGCGGATCCACCGCCCGCGCGCGCGGGGCGGCTCCCCAGACCATGAGACTTGCGTTCATCGGCTTCGGCGAGGTGGCGTCCGCGTTTGCCGCGGCGTTCGCCGCGCGCAGCACGGATGTGGCGGCCTACGACGTCCTGATCGCGCAGCCGGGGGGCATTGAGCGGCTGAACGCGCGCTCGGTGGGGACGAAGGTCGCGTTCCGGGGTCTGGCGGAAGCCCTGTACGGCGCGAACTATGTGCTCTCCACGGTCACCACCAGCGTCGCGCGGGAGGCCGCGCGGCAATGCGTCCCGCACCTCGGAGCCGCGCAGACCTATGTGGACATGAACGCGACCGACCCGGCCGTCAAGGTCGAGATCGGGCGCATCGTCGCCCCCTCCGGTGCGGCGTTCGTCGAGGGCGCGGTGCTGGGAGCGGTGGGCGTCACCGGCGCGAAGACGGAGATCCTGCTGGGGGGTCCGCACGGCCGGCGTGCGGAGCGCGAGCTCGGGGCGCTCGGCTTGAACGTCAGGTTTTACAGCGAGGAGATCGGCAAGGCCTCGATGTTCAAGATGCTGCGCAGCGTCTTCTCCAAGGGCATGGAGGCACTGTTGATTGAGTTCCTGGTGGCGGGCGAGTGCGCCGGGATCCGCGAGGACCTGTGGCGCGAGGTGACCGAGCTCTTCGCGCAGCACCCGTTCGAGAAGACGGCGTCGAACTGGGTGCGCAGCCACGCGACGGCGCATGCGCGCCGCTACCACGAGATGGTGCAGGTGGCGGGCGTGTTGCGCCAGCTCGGCGTGGAGCCCACGGTGACCGCGGCGACCGAGGCGTTCTTCCGGCGCTCGGGATCACTCGGGCTCGAGCGCGCGTTCAAGAGCACGCCCGCGACGATGGACGAGATCGTGCGCTATCTCGAAGGGCGTCTGCGGGCGCCCGCACACAGGGAAAGGCAGCAATGAAGAAGAACCGCATGAAGGAAAAACTGCGCGCCGGCGAGCCGGCCTTCGGCGTGTCGGTGATGATCCCCTCGCCGCAGATCGTCGAGATGATCGGTGCGGCCGGCTTCGACTGGGTGCTGCTCGACTGCGAGCACGGCGCGTTGACGCTCGAAAGCGTGGAGCTGATGGCGATGGCGGCGGAAGCCTGCGGCATCACCGCGATCGCGCGCCCGGTGACGCGCAGCCCGGAGCACATCCTGCAGGTGCTCGACCGCGGCGTGATGGGCGTGCAGGTGCCGCATGTGAATACCGCGGAGGACGCGCGCCAGGTGGTCGCGGCGGTCAAGTATCATCCCCTCGGCAGCCGCGGCCTCGCCGCCGGCACGCGCGCGGCCGTCTACGACTCGCACGGCACGCTCGCAGACCACGTGAAGGCGGCGAACGACGCGACTCTCATCGCGATCCAGATCGAGGAGGCGGCGGCGGTCCGGAACCTCGACGCGCTGCTGAAGGTGGGCGACATCGACGTCTTCTTCGTCGGGCCCTCCGACCTCTCGCAATCGATGGGCCACCCGGGCAATCCCAAGGCCCCGGCAGTCGCGGAGGCGATCCTCACGAGCTTTCGCAAGACGGTCGCGGCGGGGCGCACGCCCGGCACGCCCGCCACCGCGGAGAGCGTGCGCGAGGCGCTCGACCAGGGCGTGCGCTACATCTACACACACCTGCCGCGCCTGCTTTCGGGCAGCGCGAAGGCGTACCTCAAGGCCGCGCGCGGGTGAGCGTCCCGGTTTTTTCCAAGGAGGATTCACGATGACGAAACCTCTCGGCAACGAAGACCTGTCCAGCAAGCCCGGCGAGCGGGTGATCGACAAGCCCGAGCTCCCGCCGCAGGGCATCACCAACGAAAATGACGTGCTCACCGTAGTGGTTGCGGGTGAGCTGCAGCTCAAGCGCGGCACATCGGGGAAGTTCGAGGTGCTGTGCGACGAGCCTGCCCGCATCGGCGGCACCGACCGCTATCCCTCGCCGATGACCTACCTCGCGATGGCGATCGGCTTTTGACTGCTCACCCAGGTTGCGCGGTACGCGCACATGATGAAGTTGAAGGTGAGCGGGGCGAGCTGCCGCGTCGTCCTGCGCAAGCATCTCGGCGGCTCGGTGCTGAAGGGCACGGTGTTCAACCGCTGGGAGGGCGTCAGCACGCACCTCAAGTTCGACAGCGATGAGCCCGCGGACCAGCTCGCACATCTCGTCAGGAACGCCAAGGCCGGCTGCTTCGCCGAGGGCCTCATTACGCAGCAGGTGCCGCTGCACAGCCGCGTCGAGGTGAACGGCAAGCCGTTCCCCATCGAGGGCGTGACCTGATGTCTAAGTTCGGTAGCGCACAGACCGCCTCCCGGGCGGCGCGGACACTGGCGATTTGCAAGGAGTGACCGGTGGAAACACACACGGATGCGAAGGTAACGTATGGAATCTGGGGGCTTGTCCTGGGGGCAGGCATCGCGATAACGATCGGGTTCGCGTGGGGTGGCTGGACAACCTCAAGCACGACGCAGAAGTTGAGCGAAGAAGCGGTCCTGGCGAGCCGGGCGACGATCTGCGTTGCCCAGTTCATGAACGCCCCGGACCACAAGATGAAGATCAAGGAATTGCAGGGGGCGGAAAGCTATCAGCGTTCCGAGCTCATTGAAAAAGGCGGCTGGGACAGGATGCCCGGCGAGGAAAAGGCAGCATGGGGCGTGGCCGGTGCCTGTGTCGTGGCGCTCGAACGCGTCATCAAGACCGGGGCCTGATAGACCGCAAACAGTGGCTTCACCCGGATTCCCGGGTTTCCAGAAAAGCCCCGCCCAGGCGGGGCTTTTTTATCGGACAGACTGACCGCGCGCGGCGTGGAGTCGTACTTCGACCGAGTGTTCCTGAAGGTCGTTGACAAGCGGGATCGCCTTGTCGCGTTGCACGACGCCATCGACCGTCACACCCATCTCGCCGGTCCCGGCACGCCTTTCCACCGCAATATGGTAGACCGTTTCGCGGTATCGATAATGCACCTTGAACGCGTCCCAGTCCGCAGGCACGCACGGCGCAAAGTGAAGCTTGTCCACTTCCAGCCTCAGCCCCAGGATTGATTCCACGATGAGCCGATACATCCACGCGGCGGAACCGGTGTACCACGTCCATCCGCCGCGGCCGGTGTGCGGCGGGACTGCGTACACGTCGGCCGCGACCACGTAGGGTTCGACCTTGTAGGTGGCAATCGCCGCCGCGGATCCCGCATGGTTCAGGGGATTGATCATGGACGTGAGCTCCCATGCGCGGCGACTGTCGCCCAGCGCGGCGAACGCCATCGCCGCCCAGATCGCCCCATGGGTGTATTGCCCGCCATTCTCTCTCACGCCCGGTACGTAGCCTTTGATGTAGCCGGGGTTCAAGGCCGACTTGTCGAACGGCGGATCCAGAAGCTGGATCAGCGCGTGATCCCGGCGAACCAGGTGCTTGTCCAGCGCTTCCATTGCCATGCGTGAGCGCTTCGGATCCCCCGCGCCGGACAGAACAGCCCAGCTTTGCGCAATCGAATCGATCCGGCATTCGGCGTTGCTCGCCGACCCCAACGGCGTGCCGTCGTCGAAATAGGCACGGCGGTACCACTCGCCATCCCAGCCATGCTGCTCGACGTTCCGGCGCACCTGATCCGCCTCCGCCTGGCAGCGCTCGGCAAAGGGCGTATCGCCGCGAACGCGGGCAACCCGGCCGAACTGCGTGAGCACTTCATAAAGGAAAAAACCCAGCCAGACGCTTTCGCCCTTGCCGTGCGCACCCACGATGTTCATGCCGTCGTTCCAGTCTCCGGAACCGATGAGGGGCAGGCCATGCTCGCCAAAATTGAGGCCCTTTCGGATCGCGCGCGCGCAGTGTTCGTACAGGCTTGCCGCCTCCGCGGACTGGCCGGGCAGATCGTAATACGAATCTTCCCCGGGGTTCACCGGCCGGCCTTCGATGAAGGGGATGTGCTCATCCAGCACGCCCGTGTCCCCCGTGCCCAGAACGTATCGGCACACCGCGAGCGGCAGCCAGAGATAATCGTCGGAACAGTGCGAACGCACGCCCCGGCCCGAGGAGGGATGCCACCAATGCTGGACATCCCCTTCGCGGAACTGACGGGCCGCGCAGCGGAGCAGATGCTCGCGCATGAGCTTGGGCTCGGCATGGATCAGCGCCATCACGTCCTGCAACTGGTCGCGGAAACCGAAAGCGCCTCCCGATTGGTAGTATCCGCTGCGCGCCCACAGCCGGCACGCCAGGGTCTGATACAGGAACCAGCCGTTGGTCAGCACGTTGAGCGGCTGATCGGGTGTTTCCACCTGCACCATGCCGAGCGTGCTGTTCCAGTATTGGCGTACCGTTGCGAGCGCGTTCCGCGCCGCAATGGATCCCCGGAAGCGACGCACCAGCTTGCTCGCGTCATCGGCGCCGCGCCGGCCCGCGACGCCGAGCCTGAAGACGATCTCACGCTCTTCCCCGTCGGCCAGCTCGAATGCGACCTGGAACGCGGCACACGGGTCCAAAGCCGCCCCCACCTTGTTGGAAAGCTGCGACCGGGTCATGGCGGCCGGATTCCCGAGGGTGCCGTTGCGCCCGAGGAACTCGGTGCGGTCGCCGCTGAAGGTCCGGGTTGCGTCGTCCACGTCGAAGAACGCGATCCGGTCGGCGAACGCAGTGTTATAGGCGTTACGCGCGTAGAGTGCGCCGCTCGCCGGGTCGATTTCGGTAATCACGTGCATGGCCGATTTGGGCCGCAGATCTCCGAGTACCCACTCCACATAGCCGGTCGCGGAGAGCGGGCGCGATCGGCCTGACTCGTTTCGGACCTTCAACACCGAGAATTTGACCGCCGCATCCAGGTCCACGTAAACCCACAGCTCCGAGCGGACGCCGTCTTCCGTGTGCTCGAAGACGCTGTAGCCGAAGCCGTGCCGGCTGACGTACGGTGTCGCCCCCCGGCGGGGCAGCGGCGCCGGAGACCAGAAGTTCCCGGTCTCTTCGTCACGCAGGTAAAACGCCTCCCCGCTCGAATCGCATACGGGGTCGTTGCCCCAGGGGGTCAGGCGGAACTCGTGGGCGTTCTCGCTCCAGGTGTATGCGAGGCCGCTTTCCGAGACGACGGTTCCAAAGTGCGGGTTCGCCAGCACGTTCACCCACGGTGTCGGCGTCACTTGCCCATGCGTGGTGGTCATGACGTACTCGCGCCCATCGGGGGTGAATCCTCCGAGGCCATTGAAGAAGATCAGATTGTCGCGCAGCGGCTCGACCGCGGCCGCCGGCGTTTCGGCGCGGGGCCGGGCCCGGGTCGGCTTGAAGCGTGGAACCCGCACTTCCGCAAGGCTGCGCCGGTTGACCTGTTCCCCCAGCGCTCCCCGCCTGTCGGAGATGATGGCGCGTGCGACCGATTGGAGCAGGATGCGATCCTCCTCCGAGATCTGCTCGGCCCGCCGGACGAAGATTCCGCCCGGTCGATCCATCACGTGTGCTTCGATGCCTGCGGCAATCAGCCCCATGATCTGTTCCTGGAGCACTTGCCGGTAACCCGCGCGATCTTCGTTCCAGATCACCATGTCCACTGCGAGTCCCTTCAGGCGCCAGTAGGCGTGGGCCTGCACGAGCTGGCGCACCAGGTCGATGTTCGCCAGGTCTCCGATCTGCAGCAACACGATCGGCAGGTCGCCGGAAATGGCGTAGCTCCACAGACTGGATTGCCCGCGCCGGTTTTTGCCGAGAACGGCGGCCTCGGCGCGCAGCGTGGGATTGGCGAAGATGACGGAGCCGGCGAGGCGTCCAAAGAGTTGCGCGTCGGACTCCGTGGCGTTGATCTGCCGCAGTGTCACCGAGCTATGGGTCCACGCCAGGTCGAAAACGCGATCCGCCAGGTGCCGGTCCCGGTATTTCTTGACCAGGCCCAGGACTGCGTCGCGGGTTTCGCCGATGCCGGAAACCAAATCGATCGTTGCCGATTGCTCCGGATCGAGCGTCAATCGAGCGCGGATCGCGACGACCGGGTCCAGCACCGAACCCTCGCTGCCCGAGAGCGCCAGCGGTTCGCTCATCGCCTGGGGAGCGGCGACCGTGCGCCCGCGGCCGATGAACCGCATACGGTCGGTCTCGTAGGAAATCTCCCCGATGTCCGCCCCGTGCACGGCCATCAGGTGCAGCATCCAGGGCGGGCGCTCCTCGAGGGAGCGGGGCCGGCGCGTGCAGAGGATTGCCTGGAGCTCGCGGATGATCTCGGTCTGAACGAAGAGATTGCTGAACGCCGGATGCAGCGCGTCCGCGGCGGGCGGCGCGAGAACGACTTCCGCGTAACTCGTCACATCGAACGTGCGGCGCGTCCGGGAGCGGTTGGTGATCTGGAGCCGGCGCAGCTCGATGTCGTCCTCCGGCGAAACAACGATCACGGTATGCGTATCGATGTCGTCATCGCTGCGCCGGAATTCCGCGCGCCCCTCCGAGAAGATCGCTTCGTAAGCTTGCGATCGCTTGAGCGCCGGCTGATGGGCGGTCGACCAGAACACCCCGCTCGCCGCGTCGCGGATGTAACAGAACGTGCCCCAATTGTCGCGGGTGCTGTCTTCGCGCCAGCGCGTGACGGCGAGCTCTTTCCAGCGACTGTAGCCGCCGCCGGCGTTCGTGACCATCACGTGGTATCGGCCGTTCGACAGCAGCTGTACTTCCGGCACCAGGGTGTCGGGGCTCGCCAGTACGCGCACCGGCATCTCCGGACCGCCGGTAGTCGCACGAATGTCGGGCAACTCGGCGGCGTGCAAAAGGAACGAGGTCGCCCTCGGGACCCGTTCCTGAAGCAGCAACGTGGTCGCCTGGAACAGCGGATCCGACTCGAATCGTTTCTGCATCGGACGGTCCAGCAGCAAATAGGCGAGGGAGAGCAGGCTCATGCCCTGGTGGTGGGACATGTAGGACCGGACCACAGCGCTCTTTTCCCCCCGTCGTTGACGTGGCGGGGTGTAGTCGATGGCCTCATAGAAGCCGAACTTTCCTTCCAGCCCACTAGCGGCGAGTCGCTGCAGGTTCAGGCACGCGGCCTCGGGCGCCACCATCAGCGCGAGCACCGAAGCGTAGGGCGCAATGACCAGATCCTCGGCCAGCCCGCGCTTGAGCCCCAGGCCGGGAACGCCGAAGGCGCGGTACTGGTAGTTGAGATGAACGTCGACCGCGTTGTAGCCGGATTCCGACATGCCCCACGGCACGCCGCGCTGGTTCCCGTACGCGATCTGTCGCTTCACTGCCGCCTTGCAGGACTGGTCGAGCAGGGTGTTTTCATGGTTCGGCATCACCAGGAGCGGCATCAGGTACTCGAACATCGAGCCGCCCCACGACAGGAGAATCGGCTCGCCGCCGGCGCTCGTGAGCAGGCGCCCGAGGGAGAACCAGCTCTTCTGCGGCAGTTGTCCCTGGGCGATCGCCACGAAGCTGGACAACCTCGCTTCCGAGGCCAGGAGATCGTAGTAGCTCGAGTCGCGCCGGCGTTCACCGACGTTGTAGCCGATCGCCAGAACATGGCGCGCCTTGTCGTAGAGGAACTCATACTCCATCCGGGCGAGCTCGCCGGCCTGCAGTGCCAGGCGTTCGATGGTCGCGATCCGCTCATGGGCGCGCCGGCTGGCTTCCGTGACCGCTTGTCGCAATTGATCGAGCCACGCGCTTTCGTCGGGCGTCGCGTCCGCGCCGAGCCGATGCCCGATTGCCGGGATCCACTCCGCTTCGAGTCTTGCGAGCTCGCGCAGCGTCGGAATCCCTCCGATGTCCGGGAGGTCGCTGAGTCGGCCGGTTGCAGCCGGCAGCGACAGCCAGGGCGCGAGAAACGTCAGATCATCGAGGGCGCTCCGGCATTGCCGGGCCAGCGCCTGTGCCCACCATTTCGCGTCGCTCTCGGCGCCGGTGTCGAAGGTGCCGGCCACCCCCGCGGCGAGCGCGGCGAGGCGGACCAGCCAATGCCATGCCGCCGGGACAGTGGCGGGGCGGGAATCGTATGCGGATTCCAGCTCCTTCTGAAAACGGGCGAGCTCGGGAGACGCGGCCTTTCCCGCAACGGCCGTCAGAATACCGAGGACATCGCCGAGCCCCTCGAACACCCGCGCCCCCAGGATCCTGTCATCGGGCAGTGCGAGCAGTCCCGGGCGCAATGTCAGCAGATAGCCCGCGAGATTCCCGCTGTCCACCGACGAAACGTAGAGCGGCGGCAGCGGCCGAAGCGACTGCGTGTCGTACCAGTTGTAAAAGTGACCCTGATGCCGTTCCAGGGCCGTCATCGTGTGGAGTGCATGCGCCGTGCGCTCGATCAGTTGTCCGGCCGGAATGTAGCCGAAGTCGTACGCGGACAGATTCGCGAGCAGCGCGAACCCCATGTTGGTCGGCGAGGTGCGATGCGCGAGCGTGGCAACGCGATATTCCTGATAGTTATCCGGCGGCAGCCAATGATCTTCCGGCCCGACGAAGTTTTCGAAGAACGCCCAGGACTTTCGCGAAATCTTCCGGAGGAAGAGGAGCTGGTCGGCCGTCAGTTTCGCTTCGCGGCGAGCGAGCGGCCGGCTGATCCACCAGGCGACGGCGGGGGCGGCAAACCACAAGCACAGTATGGCCCGGCCACCGCCAGCCGCGGCCGGATTCGTTGCCGCAAGATAGAGCGCCGTGGCAGAGGCGACGACGGGCGCGATCACCATCGACCGGCAGGAAGCAATGAGGTCCGTGCGGCCATTGCGATCCTCCCCGTCCGACGGATTCCATTCCAGAAGTCGCTTGCGCGTGATGAGCATCCGCCCGGCCGTGCGTGCGATCGCATCCAGATTGAAGATTGCTTCATACGGCAGGCATACGAGCGTGAACGCCGCCTGAGCGAAGCGCCGGCCGGCTGCGCGTGATGCCGCGGCGAGATGCGAGCCCAGCAGCACGTCGTCCGGTTTCTGGAACATTTCCAGAATGGAGGAGATCAAGGGCGGAATCAGAATGATTCCGATCACCGACAGGGTCCAGTACCAGGCGGGTAACAGGGCCGTCCAGCCCAGCAGCAACAGGAGCGTCAATGCCAAAGGCACGAGGCTGCGCCGAAGGTTGTCCAGAATCTTCCATTGGGAAAGATTCGAGAGCGGATTTCTATGGCGGCTCGCGCCCTCGCCCGGAACCTGGGACAGCAGCCACCGCGCAATCTGCCAATCCCCGCGTATCCAGCGGTGCCGGCGGCTCACGTCCGCGCTGTAGCGGGGCGGATACTCTTCGTACAACTGCACGTCGCTCAACAACCCGGCCCGCGCGTAACACCCTTCCAGCAGGTCGTGGCTGAGTATCCGGTTCTCGGGGAAGCGTCCCTTGAGCGAGCGCTCGAATGCGTCGACGTCATAGATCCCCTTGCCGATGAACGAGCCCTCGCCGAACACGTCCTGGTACACATCGGAGACGACGCGCGTATAGGGATCGATGCCGGGAGCGCTCCCGCACAGCCGCGCATACCGCGAACGGTTCGTGCCCGGCAGGCTCACGGCCATGCGCGGCTGCAGGACGCCGTAGCCCTCGCACACGCGCTGCCGGTCTTCGTCGTAGCGCGCACGATTCAACGGATGCGCCATGGCCCCGACAAACTGGCGCGCCGTGTCGCGCGGCAGTTGCGTATCCGAGTCAAGGGTGATCACGTACTTCACGTTCGATAAGATCGCCGTCTCTCCCGCGACGAGCGAGCAGCGATCCCTTGAGCCGCCCCGTAGCAGCGAGTTCAAGTCCTCCAGCTTCCCGCGCTTGCGCTCGTAACCCATCCAGATCCGCTCCTGGGGATTCCAGCGGCGCGGGCGGTGGAGGAGAAAGAACGGGTCGCCTCTTGCGCTCCGGTACTTTTCGTTCAGCTCTTCGGTTCTGTTCCGGGCCAGCAGCAACAGCGGTTCATCCTCCGGCAGCGTTTCCTCGTGCGCGTCCCGAAAATCGGTCAGTAGGCCGAAGCGCAGGTTTTCGTCCTGATTCGCCAGGTAGCGGACTTCAAGCGCCTCGGTTAGTTCCTCGATGTCTTGAGCACTGATGAGCAGGGTCGGAACCACCACCAGCGTCCGGAATTCCGGCGGAATCCCCTTGGAAAAGTCCAATCGAGGCAGCGGATGCGCCGTCGCCAGCAACGTGGCCAGCCAGTTCACCAGCTCGACCGCCAGATGACTTGAACACAGCAGCGCGACGACGCCGATCAGCGCAAGTGCCCAATCGGGCACTCCGCTCGACTGCGCTTTCGCCAGCAGGCTTCCGGTGATGATCGCCGTGATCAGCACGATCGTGCCCAGATACAGGAACAACGGGTAGCGCCCGCCCGCTCTCCGCAGAGCTTCGGAGAGCGGAAGGTGCGCCTCCACCGCTCGTTCGAGCCGGGGCAGCCCTTTGTCGATCAAGTAGAACCCGACATGTGCCGCTCGATCGTCGCCGGCCTTCATGGCCGCGCCGTCGTGCGCCAGCTGGATCGCCTTGCGCGCCACCTCGATTTCCGACAGGCGGCTCGCCTTTGCGATCTTTTCCACGACGTGCCGGTAGCGATCCCGGGTGCCAAAATCCATCTTCCCGTAGACCCCGCCCGGATCCTCCCGCAGCTTCTGCTCGACGACGCTCATTGTCTCGACGAACTCGCGCCAGTCCATTGCTCCCAGAAAGCGGAGACTGCCGATGCTGTTGCTGATGGAGACCTGGTCGGCGGCCTGTTGCTGGTTTTCCGACTGCACCAGCTGCTCGATCGTCAGGCCATCCTCGGAGAGCCGCTGCTCGATCCAGGTGAGCGGCAATGCCAATGCGGCACTCTGCCCCTGCAGGCGGCGCGCGAATTCCGCGACAAACGAGCTCACCATCGGCTGTCCCGACCGCGCCATATCCGCGATCGCCAGGATCAGGCTCTTCGGGTCCTTCCCGGCAACCTCCATCATCTGGTCCGCCCAATAGTCGGCGCCGTTGCGGTGGATCCGATCGGCGGCAATCCGCGCTCCAACCCGCCGGAGATTCTCGACCAGCGCCAGGCGCAACATGATGGGGATTGCCCACAATTCGCCCAACTTGAGGGCGGCGACCTTCTGGTAGGACGCGACGAAGCCGCTGAGACTTTCCGAGTCCACTCTCCCATCGCCGCGCGAGATCGTTTCCAGGGCAATGTCGTAGACGCGCGGAAGCCCCGCCGATGGGCCGTTCTGCAAACGCGGCAGCTCCCGGCTGTAACCCTTTGGCAAGTGTCGCTTGGCCGTGCGAATCTGCTCTTCAATCAGATAGAAATTGTCGAGCAGCCATTCCCCGGCCGGCGCGATCCGGCGATTCGCCTTGACCGCCGCCGTCAGCAGGTTGCAAGCCTCGATCAGGAGGGCTTCATTCTCGGTCAGCCGTGTCAGCAGCTGGTCCGGCGCGCGGGTCAGACTCAACTTGTGCGAGCCCGCCAGCGTCTTGCCATGCTGTTCCATCTGGTCGGTGCTGAGCAGCTCCGATCGCAGCGGCGCCTCCTGGGCGGCGAACTGTTGTGCCAGGCCATTTCCGCGGAGGCGCGCCCGCCAATGGAGCAGGGTCCCGCGAAGCGTCTTGCTGTTTACCCTCAATTCTTGGATTTTCTTCTCCGAAGCGAAGCGTCAACGATCCAGAATGCCCAGCTTAACACCTGCATGCCGGAGATTCCCCGGAGCTGGGACCTGGCAGCTCGAGGGAACAGTGGAGCCGCTGACCGGAGGGATCAGCGTGCGGTCTTGTCCGGCAGCGGGCGATCCATTTCTTTCTTGACCATCGCGTAGCACTCGCATTTCCGCGCGTCCAGCTTCGGACAATTCGGTATTGCCGGGTGGCGTCGATTGCACACCCCGGTCTGCGCCCTCCGCGTGATCAGCGCCTGCGCGTAGGGCCGCAGGCACTGCCGCGTGCAAATTCCTTTTCCGGATGGTTTGGCGGGTCAGCGGTGAGGCATTGTTATCAAGTTATTGATTTATACATGAAATACTCTTAATGGCTTCGGAATGAGCGATACCGCCGCTATCAATATTAGCGGGGGAGGCGAAGCTCCGCATGTACGCTAGCGTACAGATCAATCTCTTCACGAACAGGATCATTACACGGACGAAGGAGACTTCAAGGGATGGCGTTTCGGTCGAGCGGCGAGCCGGCTTCGTGAACCGCGTGTATCAACAACGGCAGGAGGTTGACGTGAACCGGGATCGCCTCGAAGGCAAGTGGAAGCAGTTGAGCGGGAGCGTGAGAGAACAGTGGGGCAAGCTAACCGATGACCAGTTGAGCGTGGCCGCCGGCAAGCACGATCAGGCCGTGGGTAGATACCAGGAGAAATATGGCATCACCAAGGAGAATGGTGCGCGCGCGCTCACGGAGTTCCTGCGTCGCAACCGCGATTGGGAATCCTCCGGCCGGTAAGCACAAGGAAATCCCGGTGTGGCGATGGCGCGACGATTGACGATCAGGCAAAGGGCTGTGAAAGGGGGCGTTGTGAAGACGATAGGGCTGTTCGGGTTGGTGTCGGTGTTGTCGATACTCGCTTACAGCAGGATTGCGAGTGCCCCGAGCGAGGCGGCGCAGGGCCCGGTCCGGTCAGTCACCCTGCCGGCGCCGATCGCCATGGACGGAGACGGTATTTTGAGCGCAATGCTTTCCGAGTATGTGTTCTTGCACCGGAGCCACCAAGAAAGCATCCCGGATCGTGCGATGGCGGATGTGAAAGCATGTCCGGATTGATATGCGTAACAGGAGGCAACCTTTATGACCATCATCACCCAGGTGATTCGTTTCGTAGTAAACGCGGTGTCGACTTGTGGCTTGATCGACGATCAGCGCGATTCCGCCACCAACCGCAGTAGCCGCCGGGTTGCGAGAGAAGATTCCCCCTTTGTGCTTGTCGCGGGTGCCGCTTACGGCAGGTGGGGGGTATTTCAGCAGAACTTCGATATGCCGCAGGCTTCGTTTGACGGAATGCAGGAAGCCTGCGACTACGCAAACGAAATTGCAAAGACGCGCATGAACTCAATGGTCCTGATACGGAGAAGACGGGACCCTGCCGCCAACCCGGAAACGAATTTAGCTTGCGATCGCATAGGGAAGTAAGCGGTCCACTTCTCTTTTCACCACCGCGTAGCACTCGCAAACCTGTGTTTCCAGCTTGGGGCGATCAAGGACCGTGATGTGGCCGCGGCTGTAGTGGATCAGCCCGGCATCTTGCAGCTTTCCGGCCGCCTCCGTGACGCCCTCCCGGCGCACCCCCAGCATGTTGGCGATCAGCTCCTGCGTCATCCTCAGCTCATTGCCCGGCAGGCGGTCCATGCTCAACAACAGCCACCGGCACAGCTGCTGCTCCACCGAATGGTGCCGGTTGCACACCGCGGTCTGCGCCATCTGCGTGATCAGCGCCTGCGTGTAGCGCAGCAGCAGGTGCTGCAGCGCGCCGCCATGCTCGAATTCACTTCTCAGTATCGCCGCCTTGAGCCGGTAGGCGTGGCCGGCGCTTTGCACCACCGCGCGGCTCGGCGTGGTCTCGCCGCCCATGAACAGCGCGATGCCGACCAGACCCTCGTTGCCGGTGACCGCCATCTCCGCCGATGCCCCGTTTTCCATGACGTAGAGCAGGGACACGATGCTATTGGTTGGGAAATACACGTACCCCTGATGGCCGCCGGATTCGTAGACCGCCCATCCCAGCGGCATCAGCACGAGTTCCAGAGCGGGTAGCAGGCGCTCGTAATCCGCCGCGGGCAGGGCCGCAAGAAGATGGTTTTCCTTCGGGCTGTGTGGTGACGCCATGGCGATTCCCTCCTTATCACTCTACTCTCTTTGTTCGCGACCATACAGTCGGTAGGGGCGCCAGCGTACATAGGGCATGTGCTCGCTCCGTTGGATGGCGTAGTCGTTGTCTCCCGGGAGCGACACCGTGTCCAGTGAACGGCGGGATTTCGACGGCCGTTTTCCGGCTGCTGCGAGAAAGCGGTCTTCCATGGAGCGGGCGACGGAAGGAGAAAGCGCCTCGCTGATGGCGCATTTCGCTGCAGCTCCTTGATTCCATAGAGAACACCGGCGCGCGGGACCTTGTGCGTGCGCTGGCGCACGGAACCGGTGTTCGCCCATTCGCCCGGGATTCGCTCGGTTAAGTGTGCTACCCGGCAGATGGCGCGACGTTATCCGCCGACAATGCGTTGTGCCTCTCGGTATCTACTGAGACACAGCAAGGAAGTAATCAAAAGGAATACACCATGAGAAACACATTCACCAGGAAACATACCGCCGTTGCGGTCGCCTGCGCCCTGGCGCTCGGCGTCTTTTCCGCAACCGCCAATGCCCAGATTCCGGACGTCAGCAACATTGACCAGAAGGCGTTGCTCGTCGATGCGCGAGGCGCGGCTGTCACGAACAGCTTCGGCGAATGCTGGCACCTCAGCTACGGCCCGGCCCCGTCATGGACTGCCGGATGCGGTGGCGTTGCTCCAGTGGCTGCTAAGCAGTTTGTCGCTCCTGCCCCTGCCCCCGTGGTGGTGGCCGCGGCGGCTCCGCTTCCGGTCTACGAAAGAGTCGCGTTTGACGCCAATGTCCTGTTCGACTCCGACAAGTATGCGCTGCGTCCGGCCGGCCGCGACACGCTCGACGAGTTCGTCGGCAAGATCCGTGGTCTCGACTCCCAGAGCATCATGGCGGTCGGGTATGCCGACCGCATGGGTACCGACGCCCACAATCAGGTCCTTTCCCAGAACCGCGTCGACGCAGTGAAGAACTATCTGGTCGGCAAGGGAATCGCGTCGAACCGCGTGCAGAGCAGCGCCAAGGGCGAAACGCAGCCGACTACGTTAGCGGGTGATTGCAAGGACGCCAACAACCCGAAGAACGTCGCCTGCATGCAGCCCGACCGTCACGTCTTCATTGAAATATCCGGAAACAGGATCGTGAACTAATCGAACGACGGTCCGGCAACGGTTGAAAGAAGGCCCTGCGCATGCAGGGCCTTTTTTCGGACTCCGTGCGCCAACAGTACGCCACCGAACAGAGGGGTCTGCGGGGTTGGAACACGATTGCGTCGCGGGCAAATCCTGCCCGGCATTGAGCAGGCATGACTCCGGATACCGAAACCCCGATTTCCGCAAGGGACCGACTGCCGGGTAGCGCGCTGCAGCGTGCGCGAGCGCGCGTGCCGCGGGCCGCCCGCTGGGCGCTCGTCCTTGCCGCGTGCGCGTTGCTGACCGGCGGCGGCTACCATGCGTGGCGCACGGGATTTGGCCAGGCGAGCCCGGCCGACAGCCTCATCACCGCGGTGGCCCAGCGCGGTGATCTCGAGGACACGGTCACCGCGACCGGAACGCTCCAGCCCAAGGACTTCGTCGACGTCGGCACGCAAGTCTCCGGCCAACTCAAGAAGCTGCTCGTGGAAGTCGGCGCCGTCGTCACGGCCGGGCAACTCCTCGCCGAGATCGACCCCTCGGTATACCAGTCCAAAGTCGACGGCGATCGCGCGCAGCTGCTCAACCAGCAGGCGCAGCTCGCCGACCGGAAGGCGCAGCTTGAGCTCGCCACGCTGCAGTTCACGCGGCAGAAGAATCTCGACCGCGAAAATGCCACCACGACCGAAGCGCTGCAGGGCGCCGGGGCGGCGCAGCAGTCCGCGCTGGCCCAGACTGACGCCATCCGGGCACAGATCAAGCAGACTGAATCGACCTTGCGCGGCGACGAGGCAAACCTGGGCTACACCAAGATCCATGCGCCGATCGCGGGCACTGTCGTTTCGCTGGCGGCGAAGCAGGGCCAGACGTTGAATGCCAACCAGCAGGCGCCCATCGTCCTGCGCATTGCGGATCTCGCGACGATGACGGTGCAGGCCCAGGTCTCGGAGGCCGACGTGCCCAAGCTCAGCATCGGCATGGACGTCTACTTCACCACGCTGGGCGGGAACGCGCGCCGCCACTACGGGACGCTGCGCCAGATCCCGCCCACGCCGACCGTGGTGAACAACGTCGTGCTCTACGATGCCTTGTTCGACGTGGCGAATCCGGACCAGTCGCTCATGACACAGATGACGGCGCAGGTATTCTTCGTCGCTTCGAGCGCGAAGGACGCCGTGCTGGTTCCGCTCGCCGCGCTGCATCCGGCGGCGGCGGAAGGCCGGCCGCGCGGGCCCCGCGCCTCCGATGCGGCCAAGATTGCCTCCGGTGCGGGTACGGGCGCGGGCGCAGCGCGCAAGGGGGGAGGCGAACGGGCGTCAGGCCTTGATGCGCGCAGCCAGTACGTCAACGGTCGCGCGCTCGTCAGCGTCGCCGGCGCCGATGGCGGGATCGCGGACCGCGAGGTGAAGGTCGGCGTGATGAACCGCGTGTCGGCGCAAATCCTCTCCGGGCTCCAGCCCGGCGAAAAGGTCGTGATCGGAACCAGGGCGCCTGCTGCGGCTGCGAAGGCACAGACCAGCAGTTCGCTGGTACCGAAAGCCACGAAGGGCGGCGGTCGCCCGTGAGCTCGATCACCGCGGGTGCGGGGGCTCTGGAAGGCTCCGCAGGGGAAGGGGCCCGAACCCCTGCTCCTGACGGCGAGCCGCTGATCGAACTCATGGATGTGACCAAGACCTACCGCAGCGGAGAACTCGACGTCGAAGTGCTCCACGGGGTCAGCTTGAAGATCTACCCGGGGGAGTTCCTCGCGGTCATGGGGGCCTCGGGGTCGGGCAAGACCACGCTCATGAACATCCTCGGCTGCCTCGACCGGCCCAGCACCGGCACCTACCGCTTCATGGGCGAGGACGTCTCCGGCTTCGAGCGCGACGAGCTGGCGCGGCTGCGGCGCGAGGCGTTCGGCTTCGTGTTCCAGAGCTACAACCTCATCGGGACCGCGTCCGCGCTGGAGAACGTCGAGGTGCCCGCGGTCTACTCGGGGATGCCGCCGCGGGACCGGAACGCACGCGCAACTGCGCTGCTTGGCTCGCTCGGGCTCGGCGATCGCCTTGCGCACCGGCCCAGCCAGCTTTCCGGCGGGCAGCAGCAGCGCGTTTCCGTCGCCCGCGCACTGATGAACGGCGGGCGCATCGTCCTGGCCGACGAGCCCACTGGCGCGCTCGACAGCAAGAGCGGCACCGAGGTGATGGTGCTGCTGCAGGACCTGTCGCGCCGCGGGCACACCGTCATCCTCATCACGCACGCACTCGACATTGCCGGGCAGGCGCGGCGCATCATCGAGATCAGGGACGGGCGGATCGTGAGCGACCCCGGCCCGAAGTTGTCCGCGCCGTCGTCCGGCCAGCGGGCGGCGCCAGACATCGGGCAGCCGCAGCATGAAGGCGGCGCGTCGCTACTAGGCGGCGCGCTCGAGGCGGCGAAGACCGCGGTGCGGGCGCTGCGCGCCAATCTGTTTCGCACGGTGCTCACGCTACTCGGCATCGTGATCGGTGTCGGCTCGGTCATCGCGATGCTCGCCATCGGCGACGGCGCCAAGCAGACCGTGCTCGATCGCATCAGCGCAATGGGCACGAACCTGCTGCTCATCCGCCCGGGCCCGCCGGTCCGCAGAGGCGTCGGCGGGACCGTCGCCTCGCTGGTGCCGGAGGACGCAGAAATGATTGCCGCGCTGCCCAACGTCCTCGCCGCCGTGCCCGAGCTCGGGGGGAGCGTCACCGTGCGCGTCGGCAATTCCGACTACCAGACCCAGGCGACCGGGACGACCGCGACGTTTCCGGTGGCCCGCAACTGGCCGGTCAGCAAGGGCGTATTTTTCTCCACCGCGGACGTAAAGAGCTATACCGCGGTGGTGGTGCTCGGCCAGACCGTAGCGGACAACCTGTTTGCGGCGGGAGTGGATCCCGTCGGCCAGTACGTCGTATTGAACAACGTGCTGTTCCAGGTGATCGGCCTGATGGCGGTGCGCGGCGCTTCGCCGCAGGGCCAGGACCAGGACGACGTGGTGCTGGTGCCGCTGACGACGGGAGGGCTCCGCCTGTTCGGGCAGCGTTTTCTGCGTAACATCACCGTGGCGGTGGACGACGTCGAGCTCATCGACGAAACGCAGGACGCCGTGACGGTGCTGCTGCAATCGCGCCACCAGGCCGTGGACTTCCAGATCCGCAACATGGCATCGATCCTGGAAACGGCCACGGAGACGCAGGATACCCTGACCATACTGCTCGGCTCGATCGCGGCCATTTCGCTGCTGGTGGGCGGCATCGGCGTGATGAACATCATGCTGGTGAGCGTGACCGAGCGCACGCGCGAGATCGGCATCCGCATGGCGACCGGCGCGCGCATGAGGAATATCCTGCAGCAGTTCCTCATCGAGGCCCTGGTCGTGTCCTTGCTCGGGGGAGCGATCGGCGTGGCGGGCGGGCTTGGCGCCGCGGCGATCGTCGGTGCGTTCGGCACGCCGGTCCAGTATTCGCCCGGTCCGGTGCTGCTCGCCTTCGGCTGCGCATTTGCGACCGGGCTCGTTTTCGGCTATATGCCGGCACGCAAGGCGGCGCGGGTGGATCCGATCGTCGCGTTGGCGACATGATGAAGCGCCTCGCATCGATGGCAGCCGTGGCGGCGCTTGGCGCCTGTTCCATTACCGGCAGTGCGCCCCAGGTACCGGCAATCGCATCCGACATGCCGGCGGCCTGGGTCGAGCGGGCGCGCTCCGATGCGGACGCGGCCGTGACGGCACCGGATTGGTGGCGAGCGTTCAGTTCGGAGGAACTATCGGCCCTGATCGCCGCTGCCGTGAATGCCAACCCCGATCTGGTGATCGCAGCCGAGCGCGTACGCCAGGCGGAAGCTCAAGTCCGGATCGCGGGTGCATCGCTGTTTCCGGAACTCAACTTCGGGGCGGGCACCTCGCGTCGCGAGACCCGCCCGGATGGAGGCAGCTGGAGCACGAGCGACGGGTCGAGCGCCGCATTCAGTGCCAGCTATGAGCTCGACCTGTGGGGACGCAACGCCGCGGGCGTGCGCGCGGCCGAGTCTTCGCTGCGCGCCAGCCGCTACGATCTCGAGACCGTGCGGCTCACGCTGGTGACGGGTGTCGCCACCGCGTATTTCCAGGTCCTGTCGCTGCGCGGGCGGCTCGCGATCCTGCGCGGCAACCTTGCGATTGCAGAGCGAGTGCTGAATGTGGTGGACGTGCGCGTGCGCAATGGCGCTGCATCCGCGCTCGATCTGTCGCGACAGCTGGCCGGGGTGCTGAGCCTGCGCGCCTCTATTCCGCCGCTTGAACTGCAGGAGCGCCAGACCCTGTACGCGCTCGCGATACTGGTCGGCAGGCCCCCCGAGGGCTTCGACGCGGCGGGTGCGAGCGTAACCGCGCTCGCGGTGCCGCACGTGGCGCCCGGGCTTCCCGCTGACCTGCTGGTGCGCCGGCCGGACCTCGCCAGCGCCGAAGCGCAGCTGGACTCGGCCAACGCCAACGTCGCTGCGGCGCGCGCAGCGCTGCTACCGGGAATCCAGCTTACGGGATCGTCGGGACTCGCGAGCAATGTGCTGCTCAATTTTCTAAACGCGCCCACTGCGACACTGGCGCTCGCCGCATCGCTCACGCAGACGATATTCGACGGCGGCCGCCTGACCGGCCAGGTCGATGTCGCAGCATCGCGCGAGCGGGAGCTGGTAGAGAATTACAGGAGGGCCATACTCGCCGCGCTGGCGGACGTCGAAAGCGCGCTGGCCTCCGGCAGCCGCACAGCGGACCAGGAAGCGCTGCAGGCGCAAGTCGTGGACCAGTCGCGGATCGCGCTGCGGCTCGCGGAAATCCGTTATCGCGAAGGCGTCGACGACTTGCTGACCGTGCTGGACGCGCAGCGCACGCTGTTCCAGGCCGAGGATCAACTCGCGCAGACCCGCCTGTCGCGGCTGCAAGCGTCGATCGGCCTGTTCAAGGCGCTCGGCGGCGGATGGAGGATGACCGAGCCGCCGGGTAAGCCTTCACAAGGTTGACGATCGCCGTATGCGCGCTAGCGTACGGAGCGTTTCGAGCAAGGCAACTAGCATCCCTCTGACGCACGCGTCGTCCGGTGCGGCAATCCCCGAGAGGGAACTTGAAATTCAACACTACGCCTGTCCAAGGATCCTGCCATGACAAATATGCTTAAAGTGATCGAAGTGATTGCCGAGTCCACCAAGAGTTGGGAGGATGCTGCGGCGATTGCGGTTGCTCGCGCGGGAAAGACGCTGAAAGGAATCAAGTCCATCTACATCAAGGATTTTCAAGCCAAGGTCGAAAACAACAAGATCGTCATGTATCGAATCAACGCAAACATCAGTTTCATGCTTGAGTAATTAGTGAACGGCCGGGCGTTGACTACGTGCGCTGGCAGACAGACGACGGCATGCAGACGCCATATCCTTGCACAGGCGAGGTTAAATCGAATCAAGGAGAACCAAGATGAGCATCGGAATGATACTTTTGATTGTGCTGGTGCTGGCGCTTGTGGGTGTGATTCCGACCTGGGGCCACAGCAGCAGCTGGGGTTATGGCCCCAGCGGCGGCATCGGATTGTTGCTGTTGATAATCGTGATCCTGGTGCTGATGGGCAAGATATAGGCAGACCATGAATACCAGACTTGCGGCAACTCTGGTGATTGCTGCCCTGCTCGCGCCCGTGGCTGGCCATGCGGCCGATGCCAAACCGGTGAAGGAAAGCAGCAGAGAGAACGTCGGCGATGTGGTGACTACCACCCGGACCAGAGTCGAGTATGCCAAGGATAAGCCCGTCAAAATTACACGCCATACGACGGGCGTGTCTTCGGTCAAGAACGAAAGCAAGGGTCAAGCCAAGCAATAGCAGGATAGAGAAGGGAAGCTCAAAGCCGTCCTGAGCTGAAGCCTCGGCGCGGGCTTTGCCCGGGAGTGTACGGTCGGACATTGGGAGGCCGCCATTCGAGCGTCCCCGGGGCGACTTCGGAGCCCCTGCAGCAGCTTGACCGTCCGACGGGCCCGGAATGCCATGACAATTCCTGCGGCCTATGTGTGCCAACGCACGGAGCAATCGGGGGAAAAGGCGAATGATCTAGTTTCCTCGCCCGTCAATACTCTCTCCTCTTGTTGCCGGGTTCCGGGCCCCGGTCATGATTGTTTCCGGGGGTTGGTTTTTCTGTGGCTGACACCCGATCGCGTGACGTGAACTGTTCCGGACGCGGCAATCTCCGAGGCAAGTCAGTCGCCCGATTGAAAGGAGTACGAAATGAACTGGGATCGCATCGAAGGCAACTGGAAGAAGGTCAAGGGCAACGTCATCGAGCAATGGGACGACCTCACCGAGGACCAGCTCGCCAGCCGGATCCGGGAATCGTATGGAATCTCGGACGACGAGGCGGAGCGCGAACTCACGGACTGGCAGCAACGCCTGACTGAGATCCGTCGCGCCGCGTGACGACGCAGGCGCGAACGGCGGCTGTCGTCCGGCCGGGGTGCGAAGTGCTCACGAATTGCGCCTGCCGTGCCCAGGCGGTGTCTCGCTCGTTAACTGCTGGATCGCCCATCAGAAGCGAAAGTTGCTGGCGCCGAAGAGTCCAATCAGTCCGATGACGATCAAATAGAGGGCGACGATGTAGTTCAACAGCCGGGGAATGACAAGAATGAGAATCCCGGCGATCAGCGATACCAGGGGAGCAAGACTCAAGGTGATATTCATGGAGCCAATCCTTTCTTCAGGGAAGGTGACGCAGGATGTGTTTCAGTCTTTCTTTGCCCATGCGCCGAATAGCATTTACGCCGAATACGATGCCCGCTCTGTACGGTTCCGCACGGAGACCGGTGGGTTCGCGGTATGTGCGACAACGCACGGAACGGCGTAACGGGCGGGACGATAATTACCCTGACGATGGATGGCTCGCGACCGGCAGAATCTGACGCGATGCCGTCGAGCGCAGACATGACGTCGACGCGGCTGTGATGTGAAGAGGGGTGCGATGAAGACCATTGGGTTTTCCGTGCTGTCGGTCTTGCTGTCGATCGCAGTCCACGGCGGGATTTCGGACACCCTGAGCGCTTCCGTGCCGCCGCTGCCCCCAACGCCGGTGCCGGCGCCAACGGACCACTACGCCGGTTCGGCGGAAAATTCTATGCGGGAGCGGGAAGCAGGCGGTCGTATTCCTTCTTGACCACTGCGTAGCACTCGCATACCCGGTGCTCCAGCTTGGGGCGGTCGAGCACGGTGATGTGGCCGCGGCTGTAGTGGATCAGCCCCGCCTTCTGCAGGTGCCCGGCGGCC
>Ga0208685_1000037_pt1 | contig 61854 bp, 52 predicted proteins | sample EasRivMeERMLT890_FD_187533 | JGI IMG/M metagenome (GOLD analysis project Ga0208685, IMG submission 187533) | Soil microbial communities from meander-bound floodplain in the East River, Colorado, USA - East River MetaG ERMLT890 (SPAdes) (version 2) | ecosystem: Environmental > Terrestrial > Soil...
TTGGGCGCGATCCAGCCCTTGGCGTCGAGCTTGCGCCACCAGTCCTTCATCTCGCGCCAGCGCGCGCGGTGCAGGATGTAGCGCAGGTGCGGCGGGTACTCGGCCTCGACGAAGGCGCGCACTTCCTGGCGGAAGTCGTCCTCGGAGAGCGCGTTATAGTCCCGGTCCGCGGCAGCAGCGCTCATGCCGCGACTCCCGCTGCGAGCCGCGCGTAGCGGCGCCGGTGCCACACCGGGTGGCCGAGCCACGCCGCCAGCGTCAGCGCGCGCTTGAGATAGAGCCCGACATCGTAGTCGTCGGTGAAGCCGATTGCGCCGTGGAGCTGAATCGCCTCGCGCGTGATTTTCAGCGCGGCGTCCGCGCAGCGCGCCTTCGCCCGGCTCGCGAGTTGCGCACGAGTCGCGGCGTCGGGGCCACGGTCCAGCGCGGCGAGCGCTTCCTCGAGTACCGCGCCCGCCAGTTCCTTCTGTATGTGCAGGTCCACTGCGCGGTGCTGCAGCGCCTGGAATGCGCCGATCGGCTTGCCGAACTGCACGCGCGTCTTGAGGTAATCGAGGCTCATCTCGAGCGAGCGCTCCATCACGCCCAGGAGTTCGGCGCTCGCGATCGCGGCTCCGTGATCGAAGGCGCGGGCGAGCGACTCTGCCGCGACCGGCCCGGACGCTGCCACGCGCCCCTTCGGCACCAGCGCATCCTGCAGCCTGAGCGTGCCGAAACTGCGCCCATCGGCGAGCGGTTCGAGAGCGACGCCCGCGCCCGCCGTTGCGCGCGGCAGCCACAGCAGGACGATACCGTCGCTGGTCTGCGCGGAAACCAGGAAAGCGTCGGCCTGGGCCGCGCCGGAGATGAAACGCTTCGTGCCGGAGAGCCGGTAGCCGCCTTCGAACGGCACGGCCCGGGTTTGTATCGCTGCCGGGTCGAGCACGCCCGCTTCTTCCTGCCACGCCAGCGCGGGCTGCGATTCCCCGGAGACGAGAAGCGGCAACTCATCGCGCTTCAGCGCATCGTTGTCGCCGGCGGCAAGCGCGGTGGCCGCCAGCACCGCCGTCGCCGCGAGCGGCTCCGGCGTCAGCGCGCGCGCCAGCCCCTTCGCGACCACCGCCATTTCGCCGAGCCCCAGACCGAGACCGCCGTAGCGCTCCGGCACCAGGATGCCGAGCCAGCCGAGCGCCGCCATCCGGCCCCAAGTTGCGCGGTCGTATTCCTGCGGCGTGCCGCGGAGCCGGCGCACTCGCGCGATATCGGTGCCGCGCGTGGTGAAATCGGCGACGCTGTCCGCCAGCAGCAGGCGCTGCTCGGCCGCGCCGTCGGAGCCGGCTGGAAGGGTTGGCGTCATCGCGTGGCGGTCACCGCCGTCTTGCGCTCACAGGAAACGCTGGCCGAACCACCACGCGATGGCGGCGATGAGGGCCGAGCACGGAATCGTGAGCACCCAGGCCAGCACGATGTTGCCGGCGATGCCCCAGCGCACGGCGGAAACCGCCTGCACCGAGCCGACGCCGACGATTGCGCCGGTGATGGTGTGAGTGGTGGACACCGGGATGCCAAAGCCGGTTGCCAGGAACAGCGTCATGGCGCCTCCGGTCTCGGCGCAGAAACCGCCCACCGGCTTCAACTTCGTGATGCGCTGGCCCATGGTCTTGACGATGCGCCAGCCGCCGAACGCGGTGCCGAGCGCAATCGTGACGTAGCAGGAGATCACGACCCACATTGGCACCGATTGCGCCGTGGTCGTCAGGCCGGCGGCGATGAGCAGCATCCAGATGATGCCGATGGTCTTCTGGGCATCGTTACCGCCGTGACCGAGGCTGTAGAGGGAGGCGGAGACGAGCTGCAGCCGGCGGAACCAGCGGTCCACCCGCGCCGGCGTGGAGCGTATGCACAGCCACGACACGGCAACCATCAGCGTGGCGCCGAGCAGCATGCCGAGCAACGGCGCCACGAAGATGAACGAGATCGTCTTGACCAGGCCGCTGGTGATCAGCGCCCAGACGCCGCTTTTCGCGACCGCCGCGCCGACCAGGCCGCCGATCAGGGCATGGGAGGAACTCGACGGGATGCCGTAATACCAGGTGATGAGGTTCCACGCGATGGCGCCGGTGAGCGCGCCGAACACGACGTAGTGGTCCACCACCGCGGGTTCGATGATGCCGCGCCCGATGGTGGCGGCGACACTGAGATGGAACACGAAGACGGCGGCGAAATTGAAGAACGCCGCCATTATCACCGCCTGGTAGGGGGAGAGCACGCGGGTGGACACGACGGTGGCGATGGAATTGGCCGCGTCGTGGAATCCGTTCAGAAAATCGAACACCAGCGCGACCAACACCAGGAAAATGACCGCCCCGAGACCGATGGTGGTTGTTTCCATCCGGTGTGCCTTACGAGTGTTCCAGCACGATGCCTTCGACGATGTTCGCCACGTCCTCGCAGCGGTCCGTTATCAGCTCCAGCAACTCGTAAATCGTGCGCAGCTTGATCAGCTGCTTGACGTCGGCCTCCTCGCGGAACAGCCGCGACATCGCGGAGCGCATCACGCGGTCGGCGTCCGACTCCAGGCGGTCGATCTCCTCGCAGGTCTTCAAGATCGCCTCCGGGTGGCGCAGGTTCGACAGCAGCCCGACGGCGGCTTTCACGCGGTCGCAGGTCATCTGGCAGATCTGCGCCAGCTGCTGTGCTTCCGCGCTGACATGCCGGATGTCGTAGAGCACGAAGGATTCGGCCACGTCCTGGATGAGGTCCAGGATGTCGTCCATTTTGGTGATGAGCTGGTGAATCTGGTCGCGGTCGAGTGGCGTGATGAACGTCTTGTGCAGCAGCGCGATGGTCTCGTGCGTGACCTTGTCGGCGGCGCGCTCGGCGTGGTCGATCCGCTCCGCATGGGTCGCCGAAGCCTCGGGATGGGAGATGAGCTCATGGAGGGCGCGGCTGCCTTCGACAATATGCGCCGCATGGGCGTTGAACAGGTCGAAGAACCGGCCCTGGCGCGGCATCAGTTTGCTGAACATGGCGTGGTCCTTGTTGCGGCGGTCGCCAACGGTGCCGACCGCGCTATTTTGCCAGAAGGTCCCGCCGCGCCCCTGTCGCATGCAACCAGAGCAGATAGGCCAGATCGTGAATCCGGCCCGGCGATGATGGTGGAGACGAGGAGGATCGAACTCCCGACCTTCGCATTGCGAACGCGACGCTCTCCCAGCTGAGCTACGTCCCCACGCTGATGCTGCGAGGGCGGGATTCTACAACGGCCTGGCGCGAAACAACAATCCTGCGGGTGCGTGGACTTGAGTCGCTGTTGCTCCCCGCACCGCGCTGCGGTCGACTCACCATTCACCATTCACCATTCACGCCTTTTGGCCGCGGCCGTAAGCCCAGGCCATGAGCGCCGCGCCGGCGACGATCATCGGCGCCGACAGCCACTGTCCCATGGACATCCCGAAGGAGAGCAGCCCGAGATAACCGTCGGGCTCGCGCGTGAACTCGACCAGGAAACGCAGCACGCCGTAGCCTAGAAGAAAAGCCCCTGACACGGCGCCGCGCGGGCGCGGGCGCAGCGAGAACCACCACAGGACCGCCAGCAGCACCACGCCCTCCAGCGCGAATTCATAGAGCTGCGACGGGTGGCGCGGCACATTGTCCACGTTGGGGAACACCATCGCCCACGGCACCGTCGCCGGGCGCCCCCACAGCTCGGCGTTGATGAAGTTGCCGAGTCGCCCGGTGGCGAGCGCGAACGGCACCAGCGGCGCGATGAAGTCGGTGCTGGCAAGCCAGTCCTTCCCGCGGCTGCGTGCGAACCACATCAAAGCGAGGATCACGCCGAGCATGCCGCCGTGAAACGACATGCCGCCCTCCCACAGGTAGAAGATGCGCCACGGCTCCACGACGTACTCACCGAACTTGTAGAACAGCACGTAGCCAAGACGCCCGCCGACGATGGTGCCGAGGATGCCGAAGAACAGGGCGTCGTCGAAGTCGCGCGCGGTCCACACGCCGCCGGGCGTGCGAGCGATGCGGTAACGGCCAGCCACCCAGATCAGTGCGAAGCCGACCAGGTACATCAGCCCGTACCAGCGCACCGCGAGCGGGCCGAGGTGGAGGACGACGGGATCGAATTGGGGATGGATCATGGGTTCAGCTTCAATTCAGTTTTCCAGGAGGTCTTGCCGTTGGCAGCCGGTCGAAACTCTGCCGCCAACAGGCTGCTAGAATGGCGCCCTCATTATATAGGCCGCTCCAGGAGTCCTTCCATGCCGCTCAATCGCCGCAGCCGCCTCATCACCCATGGAGTCGCACGCTCGCCGAACCGGGCCATGCTGCGCGCGGTCGGTTTCGGAGACGGCGACTTCGAGAAACCCATCGTCGGCGTCGCCAACGGGCATTCGACGATGAATCCCTGCAATGCCGGCATCCAGCCGCTGGTGGACCGCGCCATGGCAGCGCTGAAGGAAGCGGGGGCGATGCCGCAGGTGTTCGGCGTGCCGACGGTGACCGACGGCATCGGCATGGGCACGGAAGCGATGAAGTACTCGCTGGTCTCGCGCGAAGTTATCGCCGATGCCATCGAAACCGCGGTCAACGGACAGGCCATGGACGGGGTGCTGGTGTGCGGCGGCTGCGACAAGAACATGCCGGGCGGCATGATCGCCATGCTGCGCATGAACGTGCCCGGCATCTACGTCTACGCCGGCACCATCAAGCCGGGAAAATGGAAGGGCAAGGACCTCACCGTCGTCTCCGCGTTCGAGGCGGTCGGCGCCTACGCCGCCGGCAAGATGAGCGACGAGGATTTCACCGGCATCGAGAAGAACGCCTGTCCCAGCGTCGGCGCCTGCGGCGGCATGTACACCGCGAACACCATGTCCTCCTCGTTCGAGGCGCTCGGCATGAGCGTGCTGGGGTCGTCGCAGATGGCCGCGCCCGACCCGGAGAAAGCGGATTCCGCGGCCGCGTCGGCGCGCGTGCTGGTCAACGCCATCCGGCAGGACCTCAAGCCACGCGACATCGTCACGCGCCGGAGCATCGAGAATACGGTGGCGCTGATCATGGCGACCGGCGGCTCGACCAATGCGGTGCTGCACTACCTCGCCATTGCCCACGCCGCAGGCGTGAAATGGACGATCGACGACTTCGAGCGCATGCGGAAAAAGGTCCCCGTATTGTGCGACCTCAAGCCCTCCGGCCGCTACGTGGCGGTGGACTTCCACCGCGCGGGCGGCGTGCCGCAGGTGCTGAAGATGCTGCTCGCCCACGGCCTGCTCCACGGCGACTGCCTGACGATCAGCGGGCGCACGATGGCGGAGGAACTGAAAGACGTGCCGGAAGCGCCGCGGCGCGACCAGGACGTGATCCGGCCGTGGAACAACCCTCTGTATCCGCACGGCCATCTCGCCATCCTCAAGGGCAACCTCGCGCCGGAAGGCTGCGTTGCCAAGATCACCGGCCTGAAATCGCCGAAGATCATCGGGCCGGCGCGCGTGTTCGACTCCGAAAACGCGTGCATGAACGCGATCATGGCGAAGAAGATCCGGGCCGGCGACGTGATCGTCATCCGCTACGAGGGGCCGAAGGGCGGCCCCGGCATGCAGGAGATGCTGGCGCCGACCGCGGCCCTGATCGGCCAGGGCTTGGGGGAATCGGTGGGCCTCATCACCGACGGGCGTTTTTCCGGCGGCACCTGGGGCATGGTGGTCGGCCACGTCGCGCCGGAAGCGTTCGAGGGCGGGCCCATCGCGCAGGTAAAGGAAGGCGACTCCATCACCATCGACGCGGTGCAACGCCTGCTGCAGCTCAACGTCCCGGCAAAGGAGCTGGCGGCGCGCCGGAAGAAGTGGAAGCAGCCCGCGCCGCGCTATACCACAGGCGCGCTGGCAAAGTACATCAAGCTCGTGTCGACTGCCTCCCGGGGCGCGGTTACCGACTGAGGGCGCGCGATGAAGGCTTTTGCAAAACGCATCGTCGAGGCCCGCTGGTTCGAGCCGTGGATGATCGGGCTCATCCTCTTCAACGGCGTGCTGATCGGGCTGGAAACGTCGCAGGAGTTCGTTGCGACCTACGGCGGCTGGCTGCATCTCGGCAACGACATCATCCTCGGCATCTTCATCATCGAGGTAGTGCTCAAGCTCGCCGCGGTGGCGCCACGATTCGGCCTGTACTTCGGCAACGGCTGGAATCTCTTCGACTTCACGGTCGTGGTGCTGTCGCTGATTCCGGCGACCGGCGAGTTCGCGCTGGTGGCACGGTTGATTCGGGTGCTGCGCGTGCTGCGGCTGGTTTCGGCGGTGCCGCAACTGCGGCTGATCGTCGCCACCCTGGTGCGCTCCATTCCCAGCATGGGCCACGTCATCCTGCTGATGAGCATCATCTTCTACATCTACGCAGTCACCGGCTTCCACCTGTTCCGCGAGCACGATGCGGCGCACTGGGGCACGCTCGGGGCGGCCCTGCTGACCCTGTTCCAGATGGTCACGCTGGAAGGCTGGGTCGAAGTCATGGACACGGCGATGGAAGCATACCGGTGGTCGTGGGTCTACTTCGTGAGTTTCGTGCTCATCGGCACTTTCGTCATGTTGAATCTCTTCATCGCCGTGGTCATCAATAATCTCGATGCCAGCAAGGCCGCCGAGCTCGAGGAACTGCGCGACCCGGTCACGCACGATGAAGTCTTACGCGAGCTCGAGCGCACGCGTGACGCGCTCGCTGCCCTGCAGCGCCGGCTCGAAGCATTTCCCGGCACCGAAACGCAGCCCCGTGCATGAAGGTGGAATGACGGGTGCAGACGGGTGAAAAGTGTCGCCGCGTAGCGACAGCCGGGGAAGACTTCTTCTCTGCTGGCGAACCGTTTCGGCCTTGCTCCTGGAGACGCACGAGGTAACAATAGGGTCACCTTTTATTCTGGAGGTAACAGTATGAACACGTTCAACCGGTGTATTGCGCGCGCACTCATCGTTTGCACCCTCGGTTTGTCACTGCCCGTGCCATCGCTGGCGGGAATCGTGACCACGGACCAGATCACCGCCGGCGCCGAGCGCGCCCAGGTCAGGAGCTTCCTCGACCGCGACGACGTGCGCATCCGGCTGCAGGAGTTCGGCGTCGATCCCGCCGCAGCGCGCGCCCGCGTCGATGCCCTGAGCGGCGACGAAGTCGCGGCGCTGGTCGGCCAGATAGACCAGCTGCCTGCCGGCGGCACCGACCTTCTGACCGTATTGCTGATTGTCTTCATCGTCCTGCTCATCACCGACATACTTGGGCTGACCCACATCTTCCCGTTCACGAAGCCCATGCGGTAGAACCCGCGTGATGCGGCTGCCGGCTACCCCCGCGCTCGCGGGGGTTTTGCTTGGTGCATGTCTGTTGTCGGCCGGCTGCGCCACGCCGCAGTTGGCCGCGCTGTCCTCGCAACTGCCGGCGACCACCCCGGAGCGCAGCGAGCTGACGGCCGTCCCGTTCTACCCGCAGGAGGATTACCAATGCGGCCCAGCCGCGCTCGCAACCACGCTGGTGTATGCCGGAGTAGCCACTTCGCCCGAGGAACTGATGCCGCAGGTCTTCCTGCCGGCGCGGGAAGGTTCGCTGCAAGTGGAGATGCTCGCGGCCGCCCGCCGCCACGGGAGGACGGCGTACCGCCTGGCGCCGCGGCTTGCCGACCTGCTCCAGGAAGTGGCCGCCGGCACACCGGCGATCGTGCTGCAAAACCTCGCCTTCGGTTTCGCGCCGCTCTGGCACTACGCCGTGGTCGTGGGATACGACCTGCCGCGCGAGGAAATCATATTGCGCTCCGGCAGGACGCGCCGGCTGGTGATGCCGCTCGCCACCTTCGAGCGCACCTGGGCGCGGAGCGAGCACTGGGCCATGATGGCCCTCCCGCCGGAACGGCTGCCGGTGACCGCAACCGAAAACCGTTACGTCGAATCGGTCGTGGCGCTGGAGCGGGTTGCGCCCGGCGCAGCACGCCGCGCCTATCAAGCGGCGCTCGAACGCTGGCCGGATAACCTGCCTGCGCGCATCGGGCACGGCAATGCCGCCTACGCGCTGCGCGACCTCGCCGGCGCCGAGGCGGCCTACCGCGAAGCGACGCGCCGGCATCCCGGGGCGGCCGACGCGTGGAACAACCTGGCCCAGGCGCTGCTCGAGCTGCGGCGGCGCGACGAGGCGCTGGCGGCGGCGCGGCGCGCGGTCGACATCGGCGGCCCGCGGCTCGCGCAGTACCAGGCAACGCTGCAAGCAGTGAGCGAATCGCGCTAGGGGCCGATAACAAGATGAGGGGATGCTCCCCTCATACTCCCCTACGTCAGCGCCCGTTACAGATCGGATGATGAGCGCGGGTGCTACCGGCCGCGCATCGTGGCAGAATCCGCTTGCGCGCCTGCCGTCATGCCCAACCGCCTCGCCAGCCAGACTTCGCCGTACCTGCTGCAGCACGCCGACAACCCCGTGGACTGGCAACCGTGGGACGCAGCGGCGCTCGCACGCGCGCGCGAACAGGACAAGCCGATCCTGCTCTCGATCGGCTACTCCGCCTGCCACTGGTGCCACGTCATGGCGCACGAGTCGTTCGAGGACCCGGACGTGGCGGCGGAGATGAACCGGCACTTCGTCAACATCAAGGTGGACCGCGAGGAGCGGCCGGACCTCGACCAGATCTACCAGACCGCGCATGCGATGCTGACGCAACGCAGCGGTGGCTGGCCGCTCACCCTGTTCCTGATGCCCGACGGCACGCCGTTCTTCGGCGGCACCTACTTCCCCAAGCACGGCCGCCACGGCATGGCCGGTTTTCTCGACCTGCTGCCGCGCATCGCCGCGGCCTACCGCGACAAGCGCGGGGAGATCGCGCAGCAGAACGCGGCGCTGCTCGAGGCCTTCTCGCGCACGCTGCCCGCGCCGGGCGCGGGCAGCGAACCGACGCGCGCACCGCTCGATGCCGCGTTGCGCGAGTTCGCGCAGGCGTTCGACGATGTGCACGGCGGCATCGGCCGCGCGCCCAAGTTCCCGCACCCGTACGAGCTCGCGTTCTGCCTGCGCCGCCACGCGCTCGACGGCGGCGAGCCGGGCCTGGCGATCGCGCGGCTGACGTTGGAAAAGATGGCGGAAGGCGGCATCTACGACCAACTGGGAGGCGGCTTCTGCCGCTACAGCGTCGACCCGTTCTGGAGCATCCCGCACTTCGAGAAGATGCTCTACGACAACGCGGCGCTGATTGCACTTTATTGCGACGCCTGGCTCGTCACGCGCCAGCCGCTATTCGAGAACACGGTGCGGGGTATCGCGAGCTGGGTCATGCGCGAGATGCAGTCGCCCGCGGGCGGCTACTACTCCTCGCTCGATGCCGACTCGGAGCACGAAGAAGGCAAGTACTACGTGTGGACGCGGGAAGAGGTGAGGGACCTCCTCACGGCCGGGGAGTACGCCGTGGTCGAGCCCCACTACGGGCTCGACGGCGCGCCGAATTTCGAGGGCGCGACCGCGGAGGGCGGAGCAGGGGCCCCTCACCGAGAGGATGCGACCCCGGAGCGGGATGCAGGCGCCTCAACGACGCAGCGGGCAACTTTCACTAATGCTGGCAAAGCCGAAACCGGCATCCCTCCCCCAGGCATAAGCGGCGCCCGCTGGCACCTGCGGGTGATGAAGCCGCTCGATGACATCGCGACGAGGCTCGATCTGTCGGCAGTGGAATGCGGGAAGCGGCTCGAATCCGCGCGCGTGAAGCTCCTTGCCGCGCGCGAGCGGCGCGTGCGCCCGGGACGGGACGACAAGGTGCTCACGAGTTGGAACGCGATGATGGTGCGGGGACTCGCGCGCGCCGCCCGCGTATTCGGCGAGGAAGCCTGGCTTGCCTCCGCGCGGCGGGCGCTGAACTTCATCCGGGCGAAGTTATGGCGCGGCGGCCGACTTTGCGCCACCTCCAAGGACGGCGTTGCGCACCTGAACGCCTATCTCGACGACCATGCCTATTTGCTGGATGCGTTGCTCGAGCTCATGCAATGCGACTTCAGGGAGGAGGACCTGCAGTTCGCGCGCGATCTGTCGGAGCTGCTGCTCGAGCAGTTCGAGGATCGTGCGGCGGGCGGCTTCTTTTTCGTCTCGCACGACCATGAGGCGCTCATTCACCGCGCCAAGCCCGGCCATGACAACGCCACGCCCGCCGGTAACGGCATCGCCGCCTTCGCCCTGCAGCGGTTGGGACACCTCATCGGCGAACCACGCTACCTGGCCGCGGCGGAACGCGCGTTGAAACTCTTCTACGCCCCGCTCGAACGCCAGCCGGGCGGCTTCGTGAGCCTCGCCACGGCGCTCGACGAGTATCTCTCGCCGCCACAAACCGTCGTCCTGCGCGGAGAAGCCGGCGCGCTGGCCGAGTGGCAACGCGCGCTCGCGAAGCGCTACCGGCCCGATACGCTCGTCATCGCAATTCCCGCAGGCCGGGCGGGTCTGCCAGCGGTCCTGGACAAGGCCGCCCCGGCCGGCGGTGTCAACGCCTGGATCTGCCGCGGCGTTGCTTGTCTTGCGCCCACCAGCGATCTCGCCGATCTCGAGCGCACGCTGTCCGCCGGAAGAGATCAGGCGTAAGGGATTCGCTTGCAAAATCCAAGGCTGTTTTGATAAGGAATTTGTCGGACTGCTGTTCGACAAATTCCTGCTAGAATGCGCGAGCTTTTCGCCCGCAACGATCAAGGAGCCTGTTCATGAAGACTATAGTCACTCTGCTCACCACCGTGGCTGCGGCAACCTTTGCCGCCGGCGCGCACGCCGCCGACGCCAAAAATGCCGATGCCCTCGCCAAGTCGAGCGGCTGTTTCGCCTGCCATACCGTCGACAAGAAACTGATCGGGCCGGGCTACAAGGAGATCGCCGACAAGTACCGCAAGGACAAGAATGCGGAGGCAGGCCTGATCAAGAAAGTGAAGGAAGGCGGCAAGGGCGTGTGGGGCGACATTCCGATGGCGCCCAACGCGCACGTGAAGGACGAAGACATCAAGACCCTGGTGCAGTGGATCCTCTCCGTCAAGTAAGCGGCGGCAACTGATTGCCGGGCCGGCCCGCGGGCCGGCCTTTTTATTGCACTTGATTCCTGTGCGAGGCACTAAAAATTGACAAGCTAGCCGCCGCTAAGGATAATAATTTCCCCAGTAGCAACAATGATTTATATCAGGGTGCCCACATGAATCGTGTCTCCGTCAACGGCACCGGCTGGTGCTTGGTGCTGGCGTTGCTCCTCGCCGGTTGCGGCCAGCAGTCGCCATCTTCCGGAAGTGTAATCAGGATCGGCCAGGTGTCGCCGCTCACCGGCCCGCAGGCGCACCTCGGCAAGGACAACGACAACGGCGCGCGGCTTGCCATTGACGAAATGAATGCCCGGGGCCTGACCATCGGCGGCGTGAAAGTGAAGTTCGAATTGGTGAGCGAGGACGACCAGGCCGACCCGAAGACCGGCACGATCGTTGCGCAGAAGCTGGTGGACGCCAAAGTCGCCGGCGTGATCGGGCATCTCAATTCCGGCACCACGATCCCGGCCTCCAAGATCTACCACGACGCCGGCATCCCGCAGGTGTCGCCGTCGGCGACCAATCCCAAGTACACCCAGCAGGGTTATAAGGGCGCCTTCCGCGTGATGGCCAACGACGTGCAGCAGGGCAAGGTGCTGGGCGAGTACGCGGTGGCGAAGCTCGGCGCGAAAAGGATCGCGATCATAGACGATCGCACTGCCTACGGGCAGGGGCTCGCCGATGAGTTCGAGAAGGCGGCCAAGGCCTCCGGGGCGACGATCGTCGGGCGCGAGTACACCACCGACAAGGCGACGGACTTCCGCTCGATCCTCACCAACGCAAAGGCCAGGCAGCCCGACCTTCTGTTCTACGGCGGCATGGACTCGCAAGCCGGGCCGATGGCGGCGCAGATGAGGTCGCTCGGCATCAACGCCCGGTTGCTCGGTGGCGATGGCGCGCAGAGCCAGGAATTCATCAAGCTCGCCGGGGCGGCCGCCGATGGCGTCGTTGCCTCCTCTCCCGGCGTGCCCCTGGAGAAGATGCCGGGCGGCAAGAGCTTTGCCGACCGGTACACCGCCAAGTACGGGCAGATACAGATCTACGCGCCGTACGCCTACGACGCCGCGATGTCGCTGATAGAAGCCATGGTAAAGGCCAACTCCGCCGCTCCGGCGAAATACCTGCCCGAGCTCGCGAAGACCAGCCGGCAAGGCGTCTCCGGCCCGATTGCCTTCGACGACAAGGGCGACCTGAAGAACGGCCCGATCACGCTCTACGTCGTGAAGGGCGGCAAGTGGAATGCGCTCGAGACCGTCGGCGGCGCTGCGGCCGCCGCGGAGAAAAAGTAACGTGGCATGGTGAGCGCCACTGCCCACCAGGCAAACGGCACCTGCGGGTGCCGTTTTTGCGTATAGCGTCCAGGATCCCGCGCGGTGGATATTTTTCTCCAGCAACTGATCAACGGCATCGTGCTGGGCGCGATCTACGCGCTGGTTGCGCTGGGCTACACCATGGTCTACGGCATCCTCGGGCTGATCAACTTCGCGCACGGCGAGGTGGTGATGATCGGCGCCATGGTGGCGCTGGCCGTGATCCAGCTCCTGATCGGCAGCGGCGTGCCGCTCCCCGGCCCGCTGATTGCCGCCGTCGGCCTCGCGGCGGCGATCCCGGTGTGCATGGCGCTGGGCTACTCCATCGAACGCATCGCCTACCGCCCGTTGCGGCAAGCGCCGCGCCTCGCGGCCCTCATCACCGCGATCGGCATGTCCATCGTGCTGCAGAACGCGGCGATGCTCGTGTGGGGGCGCCAGTACCATTCCTTCCCGACGCTGCTGCCGGCCGCCCCGCATGACTTCGCCGGCGCCACCGTGAACGAACTGCAGCTCTTTATCGTGGTGCTCGCCGCGCTCATCATGGTGGGGCTTCTGTGGCTGGTGCATCGCACGCGGCTCGGGCGTGCGATGCGCGCGACCTCGCAGAATCCCGAGGTGGCGGGTCTGATGGGCGTCAACGTCAATTCCGTGATCTCCCTCACCTTCGTCATCGGCTCGGCGCTCGCCGCAGTGGCCGGCATCATGGTGGCCGCCTACTATGGCGTCGCGCACTACTTCATGGGTTTCATGCTGGGACTGAAGGCGTTCACGGCGGCGGTGCTGGGCGGGATCGGCAACATCGCCGGAGCCATGCTGGGCGGGCTGCTGCTGGGGGTGATCGAGAGCCTCGGCGCAGGCTATATCGGTCCGCTCACCGGCGGTTTCCTCGGCAGCCATTACCAGGACGTGTTCGCCTTCCTGGTGCTGATCCTGGTGCTGGTGTTCCGCCCATCGGGGCTGCTCGGTGAGCGCGTAGCCGACAGGACGTGAACAGTGAACAGTAATCGGCGAACGGTTCCAACGGCTCTGCCAGTTCCGACGGTTTACCGTTCACTGTTCACCGTTCGCTGTTCACCGGCCATGGCAAGGGCGATACCGTGATTTATTTTTCAGATCGCTGGCAGCATTGGAGACGGGACCCGCGCGTGGCGTGGGCCGTCTACATCACGCTCGCGGCGCTGCTGATCGTGCTGCCGTTCGCCACCGATTGGGCCCTGGGGCGCAGCTGGGTGCGCATCGCCGCCTTTGCGCTGCTCTACGTCATGCTCGCGCTGGGCCTCAACATCGTGGTCGGCTACGCGGGGCTGCTCGATCTGGGCTACGTCGCCTTCTTCGCCGTCGGTGCTTACTTCTATGCGCTGCTCGCCTCCCCGCACTTCGGCCTGCACCTGCCGTTCTGGCTGCTGCTGCCGCTGGGGGCGGCGGTGGCCTGCATCTGCGGCGCGCTGCTCGGCGCACCCACGCTGCGCCTGCGCGGTGATTACCTCGCCATCGTCACGCTCGGTTTCGGCGAGATCATCCGCATCTTCCTCAACAATCTGAACGCGCCGGTCAACATCACCAACGGCCCGCAGGGCGTAAACCTGATCGACCCCATCCACGTTGGCGAACTCTCGCTGGCGCAGGCGCATTCCGTCCTCGGTATCAACTTTCCCGCGGTCTACAACTATTACTACCTGTTTCTCCTGCTGACGCTGGCCGTGGTCTTCGTCTCGCTGCGGCTCGAGGATTCGCGCATCGGGCGCGCCTGGGTGGCGATCCGCGAGGACGAGGTGGCGGCGGCGGCGATGGGCATCAATACCCGCAACGTGAAGCTCCTCGCCTTTGCCATGGGCGCGAGCTTCGGCGGCGTCGCCGGCGGGCTGTTTGCCGGCTTTCAGGGCTTCGTCAGCCCCGAGAGCTTCACCATCATCGAATCCATCATGATCCTGTGCATGGTGGTGCTGGGCGGGATGGGTCACATACCGGGCGTGATCCTCGGCGCCGTGCTGCTGGTGGTGCTGCCGGAGGCGCTGCGTTACCTGGGGCCGCTGCAGCAGGCGCTGTTCGGGCGCGTGCTCGCCGACCCCGCGGACCTGCGGCTGCTGGTGTTCGGCCTGGCGCTGATCCTGGTCATGCTGCTGCGGCCGTCCGGCCTGTGGCCGTCCGCGGTGCGGCAGCGCGAGCTCGCCGCCGGCGAAAGCGGGCGGGCATGACCGCGCCGGCTGGCAACGGCGTGCTGCTCGAAGCCGCCGCCATCAGCAAGCGCTTCGGCGGCCTTGCCGCGCTGGTGGATGTTTCGCTCGCCGTCGGGCGCGGCGAGATCTTCGGGCTGATCGGGCCCAATGGCGCCGGCAAGACCACGCTCTTCAATGTGCTGACCGGCCTCTACCCGCCGGACACCGGCGAATTCACGTTTGACGGCATTCGGCTCACCGGCATGAAGCCGCACCAGGTGGCGGAGCGGGGCATCGCCCGCACGTTCCAGAACATTCGCCTGTTCGCCAATATGAGCGTGCTCGAGAACGTGATGGTGGGGCGCCACGCGCGCACGCGCGCCGGCGTGGCCGGCGCCGTGCTGCGCACCGCGGCGACGCGCGCCGAGGAAGCGGCGATCGCGGACCGCGCCCGCGCCTTGCTCAAGTACACCGGCATCGCCGCCCGCGCAGCCGAGCCCGCCTTTGGTCTAGCCTACGGCGACCAGCGCCGCCTCGAGATCGCGCGGGCATTGGCGACCGAGCCAAAGTTGCTCGTGCTGGACGAGCCCGCCGCCGGAATGAATGCGACGGAGACCGCCGACCTGAAGCGGTTGCTCGAGCGCATCCGCAGCGATGGCGTCACGCTGCTGCTGATCGAGCACGACGTGAAGCTGGTGATGGGGCTGTGTGACCGCGTGGCCGTGCTCGACTACGGCAGGAAGATCATCGAGGGTGCGCCCGCCGTGGTGCAGCGCGACCCGGCCGTGATCGAGGCCTACCTGGGAGGCGCGCTTGCTTGACGTGAGGGGATTGCGGGTCTCCTATGGCGGCATCAACGCCGTCAAGGGCATCGATTTCACCGTGGGCAAGGGCGAACTCGTCACGCTGATTGGCGCCAATGGCGCCGGCAAGACGACGACGTTGAAGGCGCTTGCCGGGTTGCTGCGGCCGGCCGCCGGGCACATCTACTATAATGGCGAAGACATAACGGCGCGCCCGGCGTTCGAGCTGGTCCGGCTGGGATTGGCGCTGGTGCCTGAGGGGCGCGGCGTGTTCGGGCGGCTCACCGTGGAGGAAAACCTGGCGATGGGCGCCTACAACCGGCGTGACGCGGCGGGTATTGCCGCAGATTTCGACCGCGTTTACGGTCTGCTGCCGCGGCTCGCCGAGCGGCGGCGGCAGCTCGGGGGAACGCTGTCGGGAGGCGAGCAACAGATGCTGGCCATCGGCCGCGCCATTATGAGCCGGCCGCGCCTGCTGCTTCTCGACGAACCGAGCATGGGGCTGGCGCCCCTCATGGTGCAGAAAATATTCGAGACCATACGCACGGTCGCCGCCGAGGGCATGACCTTGCTGCTGGTGGAGCAGAACGCCCGGCTCGCGCTCGAGACCTGCCATCGCGGCTACGTGATGGAGAGCGGCCAGATCTCGCTTGCCGCCGCGGCGCAGCAACTGCTCGCCGATCCGCGGGTGCGGCAGGCCTATCTCGGCGAGTAAGCGCGCATGCCGGAGTGGAACATTACCGCTATACGCCTGCCCCGCCTGCTGGCGGGAAAATTCGCCCGCCAGGCCCTGTTTGCCCTTGCTACCGTGGCGCTCGCAGCTGCGCTCGGGTTTCTCTACTACAAGACCCAGGGCGCCGACTTCAAGCGCCAGAACGAGGCGCTGGGGCTCCTGCGGGAACTGAAGGAGATCGACGCGCGCTGGGACGTGGAGATCCTGCGCACGCGCACCGATTTCTCCCAGCCGCAAATACCGGCCCTCGACCCCGGGGCGGCGCTCGCCCGCATTGAGCGGGATCTCACCGCCGCAGCGCAGGCGCTTGACAGCCCGGTACTCCGGGTCGGTCTGCCCGACCTAGCGAGCGCGTTTTCCCAGAAAGCCGGGATGGTGGAAAAATTCAAGCAGGCAAACGCCGCCGCCAAGCAGGCCCTGTCGCAAGTGCTCGCGTCCGACGTCGAGATCGCGGGGCTGGTGCGCGGTTCGTGGCAGAACTTTCGCGAGCGCGAGCGGCTGGTGGCGGCGGAAAGCGCGGCGGTCCAGCTGATCGCCGAATCCCAGCACTACTACTTCGCGGCGAGCGAAAAGAAGTTCAAGCTCGTCGAAACGGTCGCCGCCGACCTGCGCCGGGCAGGGCCGCGGCTGCCGCCGGCGCTGCGCGAAGGACTCAACCGACTGGATGCCCGCGTCATGCAACTGCTCGCGGCGCAACCGGGGGAGCAGGAACTGTTCGTGAAGCTGTCGTTCCTCCCGGCGGGCCCGCGCGTCGACAGTCTCACCGGCGCGTTCTCGCGCGAACTCGAGGCAGCGCTCGTCGAGCAGGAACGCTACCGCGCCTACCTCGTCGCCTACTCCGGCGCGTTGCTGATCCTGCTCGGCTACCTCGCGGCGCGTCTGATCGCCAGTTACCGCCTGCTCAACGCCGCGAACGAGGAACTGGAGCGCCGCGTCATCGAGCGCACCCGCGAGCTGTCGGAAGCGCTGCGACAGCTCAAGGAGTCGGAGGTGCAACTCATCCAGAACGAGAAGATGGCCTCCCTCGGACAGATGGTGGCCGGGGTTGTCCACGAGATCAACACCCCGCTCGCCTACGTCAAGAACAGCCTCGGCTCGGTGACGGGCAAGCTGCCGGACCTGCTGCGGCTGATCTCCGAGACCGACAAGCTGCTCGAACTGCTGCGTTCGGGCGCGGCCAACCCCGAGGACCTCGCCGACCAGTTCGGCCTCACCGACCGGCTGGTCGCGCAGCTGCAAGCCCACCACGTCACCGACGAGCTGCAGGCGCTGGTGCAGGATGGCCTTCACGGCACCACGCAGATGTCCGAGATCGTAACCAACCTCAGGAACTTCTCGCGGCTCGATCGCAGCAAGGTGGGGAGCTTCAACCTGAACGAAGGCCTCGACAGCACGCTGTTGCTGGCCCGGCACGAACTGAAGCCCCATTCGGTCAAGAGGAACTTCGGCGACATCCCGTCGATCACCTGCTCCCCGTCCCAGATCAACCAGGTGTTCCTCAACCTCATCAACAACGCCGCCCAGGCGATCAGCCCGGGGCCCGGCCTGATCACGATCACTACGCGCCGTGAAGGCGACCAGCACGTCGCGGTGGAAGTGGCGGACAACGGCAATGGCATCCCGCCGGAGGTCCTGCCCAGGATATTTGATCCCTTTTTCACCACCAAGGACGTCGGCAAGGGCACCGGGCTCGGGCTGTCCATCGTCTACAAGATCGTCGAGCAGCACGGCGGGCGCATCGGCGTGGCCTCCAATCCGGGAATTGGCACCCGGTTCACGGTAGTGTTACCGTTGACGCCTCCGAAACCGGCTGCTGCAGCGTGAGCGCGGCGCGCCTTTCCCGCACCATGAACAACCTCACCACCATCGGCAAGTACCAAGTCCAGGGCGTGCTCGGCCAGGGCGGCATGGGCATCGTCTACCGCGCTTTCGATCCTGCTATCCAGCGCCCGGTGGCGATCAAGACCATCACCAAGTCCATGCTCGATGCTACGGACCTGCAGTATGTGCTGACGCGCTTCCGCCACGAAGCGCAGGCCGTGGGCCGGCTCACCCATCCGCGCATCGCCGGGATCTACGACTACGGTGAGGACTCGGACATCGCGTACATCGTGATGGAGCTGGTGAACGGCCAGTCCCTGTTCCACCACATGCAGAAACAGGCGCGCTTCGGGCTGAAGGAGGTCGGCGAACTCATGCGCCAGTTGCTGGACGGCCTCGGCTACGCGCATGCGCAGGGCGTGGTGCACCGCGATATCAAGCCTTCCAATATCCTGATCAACAACGAGGGGCGCCTGAAGCTCACCGATTTCGGCATCGCGCGCATCGATTCCTCCACGCTCACCCAGGTGGGCGAGATCATGGGTTCGCCGGGTTACATGTCGCCGGAGCAGTTCCTCGGCACCGATATCGACGCCCGCGGCGACATCTACGCCGTCGGCGTCATCGCCTACGAGCTGCTGACGAACCGCCGGCCTTTCACCGGCAATAACGCCGAGGTCATGCGCCAGGCGCTGAAGGAGCGGGCTCCAAATCCCTCGGAGCACGATCCCAGGCTTTCGGCGCAACTCGACTGGGCGGTGCAAAAAGCGCTCTCCAAGCGGCAGGAAGACCGCTTCCAGACCGCGAAGGAATTCTCCGGCGCGTTCGCGAAGGGCATCGAAGCGAGCTTGCGGCAGGCCCGACGCGAGCCCGTCCCCTCCATTGCGGATGAACCGACCCAGCGCATCGAGCCCAGGCTGATCCAGGCCGCGCGCATGCTGGCAGGCCTGCCGCCGGTGAAGGCCGACGCCCCGGCCAGGACCGGCGCGCCCGCAGCGCCCGCCAGCGCCCCGCTTGAGGTGCCGGGCGAGACTTCCTCCGGCCGGAAAACGCGCATCCTGTTCGTCGACGACGAGGAGCGGATACTGACGGCGCTGCGCTCGGTGTTCAGGCACAACTACCACGTTTTCACCGCCACCAACGGCCGCGAGGCGGTCGAGATCGTGAAGAAGTTCCAGCCGCATGTCGTGGTCAGCGACCAGCGCATGCCGGAGATGACGGGCGTGGAACTGCTGCGCCAGGTGAAGGAAGCGGCGCCGACGACGGTGAGGATGCTGCTGACCGGCTACTCTGACCTCGCGGCAATCGTCGGCTCGGTCAACGACGGAGAGGTGTTCCGCTTCATCTCCAAACCGTGGGACAACCAGGATATCCAGAATACCGTCGCCGCCGCCGCGGCGATCGCGCTCGAGCTGGCAGAAACCGCCGCCACGCCGCCCATCGTTCCCGAAACAATGGAAGCGGGCGTGCTGGTGATCGAAGCGCAGAACGACGTGTATCACAGCGTCAAGCAGCTGGTAGGCGGGGCCTGTCCGGTCTACCAGGCACACAACCTGGACGAAGGCCTCAGCCAGCTTGAAGCCCACGAAACCGCGCTCATCATCGCCGACCTCGCGAAGGGCGGCGAGGAAGCCATCGCCGCCTTCAAGCTGCTGAAGCGGGCGCACCCGGAGATACTTGTCATCGCGCTGGCGGAGGCCTCGGACTCGGAGCTGGTGATCGAGCTTATCAACCAGGCGCAGATTTACCGCTACATCAACAAGCCGCTGAACCCGGACCTGCTGAAGCAGCACACGCAGACAGCGTTGACGCGCTACCAAGCGTTCAAGCAGAACCCGCACCTGACCCACCAGCACCAGGTCGCACCTGCCAACGCCGAGGGCTCGGTCAGCCAGAAGATCCTGGCGCGGGTGAAATCGCTGAAAAGCTGGTTTTGAACCCGGAGAGGAGCGAGGGGAGAGTAGAGAGGAGCGGCAGCGCGCGCCAGCAAACGCCTTGACGGCTCTCCCCTCTCTCCTTTCTCCTCTCTCGCCCTAATCGGCCCAGCCCTTCGGCACCAGGAATTCGGTGTAGAGCTTCTCTTCCGGACTGCCCGGCTCGGGTTTCCAGTCGTAGCGCCATTCGACCCGCGGCGGCAGCGACATGAGGATGGACTCGGTGCGCCCGCCCGACTGCAGCCCGAACAGCGTGCCGCGGTCGTAGACCAGGTTGAATTCGACATAGCGGCCGCGGCGGTAGGCCTGGAATGCGCGCTCGCGCGCGCCGTAGAGCAGATCCTTGCGCCGCTCGAGTATTGGCAGGTATGCCGCGAGAAATCCGTCGCCGACGCTACGGGTGAGCGCAAAACAGGTTTCGAAATCGGGCTCGCTGAGGTCGTCGTAGAACACGCCGCCGATGCCGCGCGGCTCTCCGCGGTGCTTCAGATGGAAATAGTCGTCGCACCACTTCTTGTAGCGCGGGTAGCGCTCCGCGCCAAACGGCGCCAGCGCATCGCGGCAGGCGCGGTGAAAATGCCGGGCATCCTCCGCGAAGGGGTAATAGGGCGTGAGGTCCATGCCGCCCCCGAACCACCACACCGCGCCGGCGCCCGGCCGCTCCGCCACGAAGAAGCGAACGTTCATGTGCACGGTGGGCACATAGGGGTTGCGCGGGTGCAGCACGAGCGAGGCGCCCAGCGCCTGGAACGAGCGCCCGGCGAGCTCCGGGCGGCCGGCGCTGGCCGAAGGCGGCAGGCTCGCGCCGGATACGTGCGAGAAGTTCACGCCGGCGCGCTCGAATACCCCGCCGTCCTCCAGGATCTGCGTGACGCCGCCGCCGCCCTCGGGGCGCGCCCATTCATCACGCCGGAACGCGCGCCCGTCGGCGTCACTCAGGCGCGCAACGATCGTTTGCTGCAGCCCGGCGAAAAATTCCCTGACAGCGGCGAGATCCAACGGGCTACTTGGCGTCCTGCCGGAGGTCGAGTGCCTTGACCGTGCGGGCGATCTCCGCGTCTTCCCGGGCGATCAATTTTCCGAATTCGGCCGCCGGCAGGAACGCCGGCGCGACCAGCAGTTTTTCCGTGGCCCGCGTGAACTCCGGGCTCGCCACCGTCTTGCGGACCGCTTCCTCCAGCCGGGCGACGACGCGCAGCGGCGTGCCCTTCGGCACGTGGACGCCACGCCACAGCTCGGCGCTGATGTTCATGCCCTGCTCGTGGGCGGTCGGCACGCCGGGGAAGAACGGATCGCGCGCGGCACTCAAGGCAACGAGCGCGCGCACGTTGCCGGCCTGGATCAGCCCCGCCAGCGCGCCCGGCAACTGCACCACGGCGTCGACGTGGCCGCCCAGCAGGCTCGGCACCACCTGCGCGGCGTTGAACGGCACGTCCACCACCTGGAAACCGGACGCCTTGAACAGCCACACCGAGCTCAAATGCGTATGGCTGCCGAATCCGGAGTTCCCGACGGTAAGCTTGCCGGGACTTGCTTTCGCTTGTTGCAGAACCTCGCGCAGGCTTTTCCACGGCGCATCGCCCTTCACGAACAGCAGCGGCGTCTCGATCTGCACGCGCGCCACCGGCACGAAAGACTTGTAATCGAACGGCAGCATGCCGGTGTGGTAGGTGGTCGAGATGGCGTTCGAGCTCCACACCATGTGATGGCCGTCGGACGCCTGCTGGACGGCGTACTTCAGGCCGACTGCGCCGCCGCCGCCGGGCCGGTTCACCACCACGATGTGGGTGCCGAGCTGCTTTCCCATGCCCTCGGCCAGCACGCGCGCGGTGACGTCGGCCGAGCTGCCGGCGGGGAACAACACCACGAACTCGATGGGCCGCTTGCCCGGGAAGGCTTCCTGCGCCGAGGCCGCCTGGAACACCGCAAGAAACGCTGTGGCGAGGACGAGCCGAAGGGGTGTCTTGAACGGGGCCGGCATGAACGCGCCTCCTCTTGTCATTTCCCCGCATGAACCGGCCGCGGCTACGCGGGGCGTTCCCGGAATTCTAGCAGGGTGTCCGGGCCGGGGAGTGGCCCCGTTGCACCGGCCCGCGCGCCACGCTCAATAGGTCCCGCGGAACGCGTCGTGGCCGCGCGCGTAGCTGCGGTTGCTCTGCTCCGGATTCCGGTTCACCAGGGGGCGGGCATAGAGCGGGTGGGTGAGGCTTCTCACTTCGTGCTCGATCGTGAACAGTTTCCGGCCATCCGCCGGGTCGACGAGATCGCGGAAGCGGTACTGGTACTCGTCGCTCTCCTCGGTGACGAGCCCGCGCTCGTGGAGCCGCCGGTGCGGCCCGGAGAAATCAGCCACGTAGATCTGGACGTGGTGCCCGTCGTACTCCGGCAGCAGGCGCGAGGTTTCCCGGAAGCGCAGCCGCTGCGCGGCCCCCGTGGACACGGCCGCCATCGGTTCCGCCCCGCCCGCGAGCTCCACGTGCGCCCCCAGGATCGCCTCGTAGAAGCGCGCGATCCCGCCGGCGGTGCCGGGCGGCACGCCAAACTCCACATAGGCGATCGCCAGCTCCGCATCGCCGAACTCGGGGGCGGGCGCGTGACAGCGGTAGCGGTTGCCCCACGGGCAGGTCGCCTCGACGGCGCCGTCGCGTTCTTCCCACGCAAAACGCGTTTCCACCAGTAACGGCGCCACCTTCTGCAGGCGGCGCTTCAGCGCCGCGAGGTCGGGCATGACGATGCCAACGTGGCCGCGCAGCACCTGGGTGCCGCGCGACGGCAGGTGAAACTGGCTGCGGCCGGCGTTGACCCACATGTTGTCCACGCCCGCCATGAGATAAGGGTCGCGCGTCAGCCCGAGGCCGCTCAGGTAAAAGATCGTGGCCAGGCGCTGGTCGGGTATGCAGACATTGACGTGCTCGAGCAGCACGATGTTGCCCAGGTCCTGGCGCGCGCGGTCGTAGGTCATCGCCACTGTCTCTCCTCCACCCGGCCTACTTTCTGCCTCCGGCAAGGGCGCGGTGGCCGATGTCGCGCCGGAACTGCATGCCGTCGAAGCGGATTTTCTCCGCCATCTCGTAAGCGCGGCGCTGGGCCGCGCTGACGTTGCCGCCGAGCGCGGTGACGGTCAGCACCCGCCCGCCGTTGACGACGACGTCGGCGCCGTGCAACGCCGTGCCGGCATGAAACACGCGGCAATCGTCCGTCGGCGCCGGCAGCCCGTGAATCGCGTCGCCCTGGCGCGGGGCCTCCGGGTAACCATGCGCGGCGAGAACCACGCCGAGGGCGACCCGAGTGTCCCATTCGGCCTCGACCTTGTCGAGGGTACCGGCGAGGGCATGCTCGAGCAGGCCTACGAGGTCGCTCTTCAGCCGCATGATGATCGGCTGCGTCTCGGGGTCTCCCATGCGGCAGTTGAATTCCAGCACCTTCACCCGGTTGTCCCTGGAGATCATCAGCCCGGCATAGAGAAAGCCGCGATACGGTGTGCCGTCCCTCTCCATGCCGGCCAGTACTGGCTGGATTACCTCGCGCATCACGCGGGCATGCATCGAGGGCGTCACCACCGGCGCCGGCGAATACGCGCCCATGCCGCCGGTATTGGGACCGCGGTCGCCGTCGAGCAGCCGCTTGTGGTCCTGGCTGGTCGCGAGCGGCAGCGCGTGCCGGCCATCGGCGAGCACGATGAAACTCGCCTCCTCGCCCTCGACAAACTCCTCGATCACCACCCGGCCACCGGCAGCGCCCATGGTTTTCCCGACCAGCATGTCCTCCACCGCCGCGTGCGCCTCCGCCGCACTCATCGCCACCACCACGCCCTTGCCGGCGGCAAGACCGTCCGCCTTGATGACGATGGGCGCGCCGTGCCGCTCGATGCACTCGTGCGCCGGCGCAGCCTCGCTGAACGCCGCGTACGCCGCTGTCGGCAGGCCGTGGCGCTGCATGAAGTTCTTGGCGAATTCCTTCGAGCTCTCGAGCCGCGCGGCGTCCCGCCGCGGGCCGAAGATCTTGAGACCCGCTTCCTGGAATACGTCGACGATGCCGTCGGCGAGTGGCGCTTCCGGCCCGACCACGGTGAACGCGACGCCTTCGTTCCGTGCAAGCTCGATCCATTCCGGTATCGAGTTCGCCGCCACGTTGGCGAGCCCTTCCTCGCGCGCGGTGCCGGCGTTGCCCGGCGCGACGAGCACGCGCGAGATGCGCGGCGAGCGCGCGAGCTTCCACGCCAGGGCATGCTCGCGCCCGCCGGAGCCTATTACCAGGAGCTTCATGAGGTTCGTGAACGGTGAACGGTGAACGGTAAACGGTCGCGCAAGAGCATGGACCTCAGCCAGTTCCTCTGTTCACTGTTCACCGATCTCTGTTCACCTGATTTCCGGCACGTTAGTGCCGGAAATGACGCAAGCCGGTGAATACCATGGCGACGCCGTGCTCGTCGGCGGCCGCTATGACTTCGTCGTCGCGCACGCTGCCGCCGGGCTGGATGATGGCTGTGGCGCCGGCGCGAACGACCACGTCGACCCCGTCGCGGAACGGGAAGAAGGCGTCGGAGGCCACCACTGAGCCCTTGAGCACGAGACCGGCGTTCTCGGCCTTGATGGCGGCGATGCGCGCGGAGTCGACACGGCTCATCTGGCCCGCGCCCACGCCCAGCGTCTGCCCGTTGCCGCAGAACACGATGGCATTGGACTTGACGAACTTGGCCACGCGCCAGGCAAACAGCAGGTCGGCGATCTGGGCCGCGCCGGGCTTACTGCGCGTGACGACCTTCAACCCGGCGGCGGTGACGCCGGCGCTGTCCGGCGTCTGCACCAGCAGCCCTCCGCCCACGCGCTTGAAGTCGTAGTCGTTGGCTCCCGCCGCGAGCGGCACCTCGAGCACGCGCACATTGCTCTTGCCCGCCAGCACGCGCGCCGCGTCCAGCGCGATGCCGGGGGCGATCACCACTTCGACAAACTGCTGCATGACCGCCTGCGCCGTGGCCGTGTCGAGCTCGCGGTTGAATGCGATGATGCCGCCGAAAGCCGAGGTGGGATCGGTGGCCAGGGCCTTGCGATAGGCTTCGGCCTGGCCCGTCGCGATCGCCGCGCCGCAGGGGTTGGCGTGCTTGACGATGACGCACGCCGGCTCGCCGAAGCTCTTCACGCATTCCCAGGCGGCATCGGCGTCGGCGATGTTGTTGTACGACAGTTCCTTGCCCTGCAACTGTCGATAGCCGCCGAGGGTGCCCGCGGCCGGCTTCAGGTCGCGGTAGAACGCCGCTTCCTGGTGAGGATTCTCGCCGTAGCGCAGTGCCTGCACGCGCTCGAACTGCAGGTTGAGTCGCTGCGGGAAGCGCGCGCGCCCGCCGGCGGCGTCGAGCGCGGTCAGGTAATTGCTGATCGCGCCGTCGTAGTGCGCGGTATGGGAGAACGCTTTCTGCGCCAGGCGGAAGCGCGTCGCGGCACCCAGCGCGCCGCGAGCCGCCGCCATTTCCTCGAGTACGGATGCGTAGTCCGCCGGGTCGGTCACCACCGCCACGTGCTCGTAGTTCTTGGCGGCGCTCCGCACCATCGCCGGCCCGCCGATGTCTATGTTCTCGATCGCCTCGGCGAGCGTGGAGCCGGGCCGCGCCACCGTCGCGCCAAAGGGATAGAGATTGACGACCACCAGGTCGATGGTCGGGATGCCGGCCGTGGCCAGCGCGGCCACGTGGCCGGGAACGTCGCGCCGGGCGAGGATGCCGCCGTGCACCTTGGGATGCAGGGTCTTCACGCGCCCGTCGAGCATCTCGGGAAAGCCGGTATGGTCGGCGACTTCCGTCACCCTGAGCCCGGCGTCGCGCAGCTGCTTGGCCGTGCCGCCGGTGGAGAGCAGGTCTACGCCGAGGCCGGCCAGCCCGCGCGCGAATTCGAGGAGTTCTGTCTTGTCCGAGACGCTGATCAGCGCCCGCTTGATGGCAACCATTAGACGGCGATCAGTAACCGGTGACCAGTGACCAGTGACCAGTGCGGTATGGGGTTCAACAGATCACCGGTCACTGGTCACTGGTCACCGTTCACGGTTCACGGTTCACGCCTTTAGAACTTGATGCCGTGCACCCTCATCTTCTTGCGCAGGGTGTTGCGGTTAATGCCCAGCATTGCGGCGGCGTGGCTCTGGTTGCCGCGCACGCGATGGAGCACGCTCTCCAGCAGGGGCTTTTCGACGCAACTGATGACCATGCCATAGACGCCGTACGCCTTCTCCCCGTCCAGGTCGCGGAAGTAGCCGTCGATCGCCTTGCGCACCATGCGCGCCATTTCGTTGTCGTTTATCATGCAGCAGATTCCTCGACGTAGGTCAGGCGCTGCCCGCGCTCGGCGAGTTGCGCGAAGAAATCGTTGACCGCCTGCAGTTGCGCGGCGCTGGTTTCGAGCTGGTTCATGGCATGGCGGAATGCGGCCGAACCGGCCAGGCCCTTGGTGTACCAGGAAATATGCTTGCGCGCGACGCGCACACCGGTGTATTCGCCATAGAACTGGTAGAGGTCGTTGAGGTGCCCGATCAGCACGCGATGGATCTCGCCCACCTCCGGCGCCGGCAGCCGCTGTCCCGTTTCCAGGTAGTGCTGGATCTCGCGGAACATCCACGGCCGGCCCTGGGCGGCGCGCCCGATCATGACGCCGTCGGCGTGCGTGTAGTCGAGCACCTGCTTCACCCTCTCGGGGGTGGAGATATCGCCGTTGGCAATCACCGGTATGCCGACTCTGGCCTTGACCGCCGCGATGGTGTCGTACTCGGCCTCGCCCGAGTAGCCGCACGCGCGCGTTCGCCCGTGGATGGCGAGCGCCTTGATGCCGGCCCGCTCGGCAGTGCGCGCGACGCTGAGGGCGTTGCGGTTGCCGCGGTCCCAGCCGGTGCGGATCTTGAGCGTGACCGGCACGCTCACCGCCGCGACCACCGCGTCGAGTATGCGCCCGACCAGCGGCTCGTCCCTGAGCAGCGCCGAGCCCGCCATCACGTTGCACACCTTCTTGGCGGGGCAGCCCATGTTGATGTCGATGATCTGCGCGCCTTCGTCGACGTTGTAGCGCGCCGCGTCCGCCAGCATGCGGGGGTCGGCGCCGGCGATCTGCACCGAGATCGGGTCGACCTCGCCTTCGTGGTTGGCGCGGCGGCGTGTTTTCGTAGAGCCCCGCAGCAGCGAATTGCTCGCCACCATTTCCGACACCGCCATGCCCGCGCCCATCGACTTGCACAGCTGCCGGAACGGGCGGTCAGTGACGCCCGCCATCGGCGCCACGATGAGATTATTCTTCAGTTGATACGAGCCGATGTGCATCGCACGCGGAGTCCGCGATCAAGTTCGTTTTTTTGCGGGGGAGCGCGCATTGTAATCTCAGCGGCTGCGCAAGAAAAGCAATTCCTGCTATTTTTTTTGCGGTATTGCAGCGCCATCGCCGGACGGCTGCTTGCCGCGGCGTCAAGCAGCCAAACTGCCCGCCGAAGTAAGCACTTATTCAAAAAATATCGAGTAGAGGTCGGGCGAAATTGCGTAACCGCCCGGGAGTTTGCCGGGCTTTGGCACGAAAAACTCCTTATGCATGACCGCCCGCACGATTACGGCAGTCAATACTGAACCCTGTGAATTGTCCTCAATGGCTGGAACAGCATCAGCCGCGCGTGCCGAAGGTCATGCGCCGCACCACGAAATCCCGGGCCGGCGGTACCGCGCCAAGCGCCGCGAGTCCCAGGCCCCGGGTGATCCGGAGCGGCGCGATATCGTTGGAGAACAACCGTACCAGCATATCCGTGAACCAGATGCCGCCACCGCGGTCGAGGCGCCGCTGCTCGCGGTAGGCCCTGATCTGGCCGGCGGTGCCGATTTCATCCCGGGAGCTGGTGTGGACTGCTTGCGCCAGCTCCCAGGCGTCACGCAACCCGAGGTTGAAGCCCTGACCTGCCACCGGGTGCAGTGTCTGCGCGGCATTGCCGAGCGCCACCGTCCGCGGTTCCGCAATGCGGGCCGTGGTCTTCAATGCCAGCGGGAACCAGGCGCGCGCGCCGGCGCCGCTGAAAGCGCCCAGCCGGCCGCCGAAGGCGCGTTGCAGCCGCTCCAGAAAGCCCGCTTCGGGCAATGCGCACAATTGCTGTGCGCTGTCCGGCGTAGTCGTCCATATCAGCGCCAGCATCCCGCCCATGGGCAGCAGCGCGAGCGGCCCTTCGGGTGTGAAGCGCTCGTACGCGACGCCCTGGTGCGGCGCTCCACACGCCACCCGCGCGGTTACCGCGGCCTGGCCGTAATCGTGGACTTGTGCCTGCGCCGATGTCAGCGCGCCGCCATCGGCCACGGCCAGCAGGCGGGCGGTCGCCTGCTCAGGTCCGCGGCCCGCGTCAAACTGCGCGGATACCGCTTCCGGTTCAGCATGACTACCGGTCACCGCGGCCCGGATCACGCGGCAGCCGCCCGCGGTCTCGAGCGCGGTCTCGAGCGTGACGGCAAGCCGGCCGTAGTCCACGACGTAGCCCAGCGCCGGCAGGCGCGCCTCCGCGGCGTCGAGCTCAACCCTGCCGAAGCCGCCGCGCTGTGAAACGTGGATGCGCCGGATCGGCGTGGCCGGGGCCAGCAGTTCCCACACGCCAAGCCGCTCCAGTATCAGCCGGCTGCCATGCGACAGCGCAACGGGGCGCGGGTCCGCTTGCGCGGCCCGCGGCGCCCGCGGCTCGAGCAGCCCCACCACGAGTCCAGCCCCGTGCAGGGCGAGCGCGAGCGAGGCTCCGACCGGCCCGCCGCCCGCGATCAGCACGTCGTAATCAGCCATCCCGCGCTCCCATACAGGCTTCGACGTCGGTCGCGCTCGTGGGCGCGTCGCGGGTCAGCACCTCGGCCCCCGCCGGCGTCACCGCCACGTCGTCCTCGATGCGCACCCCAATGCCGGCAAACCGCTCCGGCACGCCGGCGCCGGGCCGGATGTAGCAGCCGGGCTCGACCGTAAGGACCATGCCCGGCGTAAGCGTGCGCCACTGCTTGTCGCGCTTGTAGTCGCCGGCGTCGTGAACGTCGAGCCCCAGCCAGTGGCCGGTGCGGTGCATGTAGAACTTCTTGTAGGACTCGGTTTCAACGGCCTCGGCCACGCTGCCGGAGAGGAGTTTCAAGTCAATCATGCCCCGCGCCAGCACGTTTACCGCGGCGCGATGCGGCGCATCCCATGGGTTGCCCGGCTTCACTTCCGCGATGGCAGCGGTCTGCGCCGCCAGTACCAGTTCATAGATTTCCCGCTGCGGTGCGCTGAACCTGCCATTGACGGGGAAAGTGCGCGTAACGTCGGCAGCGTAACCGTCGAGCTCGCAACCGGCGTCGATCAGCAGCAGCTCGCCGTCCTTCAGCACGCCGTCGTTCTGCACATAATGCAGCACGCAGGCTCGTTCGCCACTGGCCACGATCGGCGTATAAGCAGGCGCCTGGGCGCCGTGGCGCCGGAACTCGTGCACCAGCTCCGCCTCGATTTCGCATTCGTTGCGGCCCGGCCGCGTAGCACGCATGGCGCGGCGGTGCGCGCCGGCGGTGATGCCGGCGGCGCGCCGCATCACGGCGAGCTCCTCCAGTCCCTTGATGAGCCGCATCTCGTCAAGCAGCGCGTGCGTGTCCCGGATGTCGGACGGGGCGGTGACGCCGCTGCGCGCCTGGCCCCGGACGTGATTGACCCAGCCGGTCACGCGCGCGTCCCACGCCGCGTCCGCCCCAAGGTGGCAGTACAGCGCGGCGCGATCGGCGATCAACCCCGGCAGCAGCGCGTCGAGCTGGGTTATCGAATGCGCCTCGTCGAAACCGAAGACCTCCCGCGCCGCTTCGGGACCGTAACGCAATCCGTCCCAGATCTCGCGCTCGGAATCCTTGTCGCGGCAGAACAGGATGCTTCTGGGCTGCTCGCCCGAGACGATCACCGCTACTGCCTCGGGTTCCCGGAATCCGGTAAGGTAATAGAAATAACTGTCATAGCGGTACGGGTAATGCGCATCGCGGTTGCGCGTGCGCTCGGGCGCGGTAGGCACGATCGCAACGCCCCCTCGCATCGCGGACGCGAGCCGGGACCGCCGCTGCTGGTAGACCCCGCTGTTGATGGTTGACGTCATGGTGAAATTATAGACTTGCCCCGGTTGCGGTCCTTCATCGCGGCGCCGCAAGCTGCCGCTCAAGTTCGGTCAGACGCTGCGGCGTGCCGATGTCCATCCACATCCCGCGATGCAGTTCGCCGGCGACGCGGCCTTGCGCCATCGCCGGCCTGAGCAGCGCGACGAGCTGGCATTTCGCGCCACGCTCCACCCCGGCGAACAGCGCCGGCGAATAAGCGCCGATGCCGCTGAAGGTGAGCCGCGGCATGCCGTCCGCCGATACCCTTCCGCCGGCGAGCGAGAAATCGCCGGCGGAATGATGCGGCGGATTGTCAACCAGCACCAGGTGCGCCGCCAGCGCGCCACGCGCCAGCGCGGCGCGCGCCGCCGCCAGGCGTGCGAGATCAAAATCGCAGTAAATATCGCTGTTCAATGCGACGAACGGCTCGTCCCCGAGTAACGGCAGCGCGTAAGCGATGCCGCCGCCGGTCTCCAGCGCCTGCTCCTCGTGCGAATAAACGATGCGCACGCCGTGGCGCGAACCGTCGCCCAACGCGCCCATTATGTGGTCAGCCAGGTGAGAGACATTGACCACCAGTTCGCTGAAGCCGGAGCGCGCGAGCCGCTCGATCAGGTGCACGATCAGCGGCCGGCCGGCGACGGGGAGCAAGGGCTTCGGCACGCAGTCACTGAGCGGGCGCATGCGCTCGCCGCGCCCGGCGGCCAGGATCATCGCTTTCATGGCGCGGAACCCAGGGAATGGGGAATGGGGAATGGGGACCCGTGAAAGCAAACAACATTGCGTTGTGGTTCGCAGTTCTCACCTTTTCCCATTTCCTGTTTCCTATTTCCTGCTTCCCACTAGCGCCGGCTGGAGCTGCTCCAGCTGGTCGAACAGCCGCACGAGCGGCCCCAGCTCGCGATAGCGCTCCGCCACCGCGCGCGCGTAGCGCAGGAAACGCGGCGTGTCCTCAAGGTAACCGTGCTTGCCGTCGCGGTAGTGGATACGCGCGAAGATGCCGAGTATCTTCAGGTGGCGCTGCAAGCCCATCCACTCGAAATCCCGGTAGAACTCGCTGAAATCCGCGGGGACCGGAAGCCGCGCCCGTTTCGCTTTTTCCCAGTAGCGCGCCGTCCAGTCGAGAATGCGCTCCTCCTCCCAGCTCACGAAGGCATCGCGAAACAGCGACACCAGGTCGTAGCTGATGGGGCCATGGACGGCGTCCTGAAAATCGAGTACGCCGGGATTGGGGTCGGTCACCATCAAATTGCGCGGCATGTAGTCGCGGTGCACGTAGACTGCGGACTGCGCCAGGGCGCGCGCAACGATCAGCGCCAGCATCTCGGAGAGCGTCTGCCGCTGCGCACTGGTAAGTGTCACCGCGAGATGCCGCGCGACGTACCACTCCGGAAACAGGCCGCACTCGCGTCCGAGCAGGGCTTCATCGTACGGCGGCAGCGCGCCATCGCGGCTGGCAAGCTGCCACTTGAGCAGCGCTTCGACGGCGTCGCCGAACAGCCGGTCCGCGTTACCCGGGTTGAGCGCGGCAAGGTAGGTCGTGTCGCCGAGGTCCGTGAGCAGGAGGAACCCGCGCTCCAGGTCCTGCGCAGCGACCCGCGGCGCGTTAACGCCTGCCGCGTGCAGCAGCGCCGCTACGTGCACGAAGGGTCGGCTGTCCTCGCGGTTGGGCGGCGCATCCATCGCAATCCAGGATTCCCCGTCCAGGCGCACGCGAAAGTAACGGCGGAAACTGGCGTCGGCCGAGGCGGGTTGCAGCGAGAACGGGCGCGCCCCGAAATGCGCCGCGAGCCAGTTCTGGAGCTGCACCAATCGTGTGTCGGATGTCGCCGGCAAGCCGTTTGCCTTCAACGGTGAATTGTGCGATTTTACACTACACCATACTGCCATTTTTCGATGCAAAAACTGAGAATTGCGCACCTGTCACTCGCCGCCATGTGCGCGCTGCCGCTCAGTGCCGGAGCGCAACAGGGACTCCAACTGAAGTCGCAGCCCACGCTAATGCTGATACCGCCGGCGCCGAAGGAGGCGCTACCGCTGTTTATCGATGCCGAACGGCTGCAGGGTAACCAGGACCGGGAAACCGAGGCGGCAGGCGGCGTGCGGCTGCGCCAGCGCGGCCAGGCGGTGCACGCCGACCGGCTGCGTTACGACAAGTCTTCGAATGAGGTCGAGGCCGATGGCAACGTGCGCATGGAACTGGGGTCTGATCTGATCGAGGGCGGGCGGCTCCAGTTCAACCTGCATTCAGAACATGGCTCCATGGAGCGGCCTAGCTTCACGCTACACAAGGCCGGCGAGATCGAAGGACAGCGGCAACTGTTCCGGGAAGCGGACGCTCGCGGCACCGCGGAGCGCCTTCTGTTCGAAGGCCCCGGCCGGTACCGCGCGCAAAACGCCCGCTATACCTCCTGCGGTCCGGGCGACGACTCCTGGTACATGCGGGCGGGCGACCTCGCCATCGACAAGGATCGCGACGTCGGCGTGGCGCACGACGCCAGCATCGAGTTCATGGGAGTGCCGATATTCTATTCGCCGTATCTTTCATTTTCGCTGCACCAGGGGCGCAAATCCGGCTTCATCACGCCGCATTACGGCAGGACCAATACCGGCGGCAGCGAAATCACCGTGCCGTACTACTGGAACATTGCCCCCAACCTCGACTACACCTTTTCACCGCGCATGATGACGCGGCGCGGTGTGCTGGCGAACAACAATTTCCGCTACCTGGAGCCGGACTACCGCGGCGAGGTGATCGGCGAGATACTGCAGCGTGACGAAGCCCGCGACGGCGCCCAGCGCTGGGCCTACAACGTACGCCATAACCACACGCTGCCCAGCGGCTGGAACGGCATGCTCAACCTGCAGAAAGTATCGGACGATACCTACTTCACCGACCTCTCTACGCAGATCACGTCGACTTCCCAGGTGTTGGTGCCGCAGGAGGGCGCCATCGGCCGCGTCGGCAACTGGGCCGGCGGCGCCGGCAGCTACGGGTTGAACCTCTTGGCCCAGCGCTGGCAGACGCTGCAGCCCGATCCCCAGGTGCCGGTCACGCCGCCCTACAACCGCCTGCCACAATTGACGCTGAATGCGGGCCGCCAGGACGTGTGGCATTCGGACTTCGATTTCTACGGGCAATATGTCGGCTTCGTACACCCTGCCTTGGTCAACGGCAAGCGCTCGTTGGCCTACCCGAGCGTCACCCTTCCGTTGCAGACCCCTTTCGCCTACGTCACACCCAAGCTCGGGGTCAGCGTAACGAGTTATTCGATCAGCCAGAATACCGCCGGCTACACCAATGAAACCCGCACGCTGCCGGTTTTTTCCACCGATACCGGCATGGTGTTCGAGCGGCCAACTACCATCGGCGGTGCGCCCTACCTGCAAACGCTCGAGCCGCGCCTCTACTACGTCTACATACCGTACTACGACCAGAGCAACATCCCGGTGTTCGACAGTGGGCAGCAGGACATAAACTTCACGACCATTTATTCCGAGAACCAGTTTTCGGGATGGGATCGCATCAACGACGCCAACCAGCTGACCGTCGGCGCCACTTCGCGCTTTCTCGGCGCCGACAACGGCGCCGAATTCGCGCGTATCGGGCTGGCGCAACGCTACTACTTCTCCACCCAGCGCGTCACCCTGCCTGGCGTGGCCCCGCGCACCAACAACAACTCCGACCTGCTCGCCGCGATCTCCGGCAACATCGGGCCGCAATGGTCGGTCAATGCGGGCTGGCAGTACAGCACCGATGTCTCGCAGACGCAGAAGTTCAACATCGGCGCCCGCTACCAGCCGAAACCGGGCAGCGTGTTCAACGCAAGCTACCGCGAAACCATCAATACCCTGCAGCAAACCGACGTCTCGGCCCAATGGCCGTTTTTCGGGGGTTGGACCGCCCTCATGCGCTGGAACTACTCGTTGCTGGAAAACCGCACGCTCGAGAGCCTGGTTGGCACGGAATACAATGCCAATTGCTGGTCGCTGCGCGTGGTCGCCCATCGCTTCGCCGTCACCACCCAGCAGGTATCCACCACCTTCTTCCTGCAGCTCGAATTGAACGGCATGTCGCGTATCGGCTCTAACCCGCTCGAGGCGCTGCGACGCAATATCAGCGGTTACATGAGAGCGGACCCCCGCATCCAGCAGGATACCCGATGACCCGAATTTTCCTGAACCCGGACTCCTGCAATACCCGACCGCGGCGCGCCCTGCGCCTGCGCACGCCCGTGCTCGCGCTCCTCCTCGCTTCCGCGGCCTGCGCTGCGCTCGCGCAACAGCCACGGCCGGTGGCATTGCTCGACCGCATCGTAGCGGTGGTAAACAACGACGTCATCACGCGCGGCGACCTGGAAGAGCGTTACCGCTTCGCCGGCCTGCAGCTCCGCCGGCAGGGCACGCCGCCGCCGCCGCGCGACGTGCTGGAAAAACAGATCCTCGACCGCCTGATCACCGACCAGGTACAGTTGCAGCTCGCCAAGGAAACCGGCCTGCGGGTGGACGACACCGAGCTCGACCGAGCGATCAACCGCATTGCGCAGGACAACAAGTCAACGCTGCCGCAGTTGCGCGCGGCGCTGGACAAGGACGGCGTGCCGTTCGCCCGGTTCCGCGAGGACATCCGCAATGAGATCATCGTGTCGCGATTGCGGCAACGCGAGGTCGACAACAAGATTGTGGTCAGCGACAGCGAGATCGACAGTTTCATCAGTACGCAGGACCAGGCGGGGCGGGGCGAGGAATACAACCTCTCCCACATCCTGGTCCGGGTCCCTGAAAACGCCAGCCCGGAACAGATCCAGGGCCGCCGCAGCCGTGCCGAGCAGGCTCTCCAGCAGCTCGGGTCGGGGACCGACTTCCGGCAGGTCGCGGCAACCTTCTCCGACGCGCCCGACGCGTTACAGGGTGGGGTGATGGGTTGGCGCGACGGCTCGCGCCTGCCCACGCTGTTCCTCGATGCCGCCAAGGCCCTGCAGGCCGGGCAGGTGAGCCCCCTGTTGCGTAGTGCCAACGGCTTTCACATATTAAAGCTCAACGAGCGGCGCGGTTCCGCCGCTCCGGCGATGGTACGCCAGACGCACGCCCGCCACATCCTGATCAAGACCAACGAACTGGTGCCGCAAGCCGAGGCGCGCCGGCGGCTGGTGGCCCTCAAGGAGCGCCTCGACAACAAGGCCGATTTCGCGGAACTGGCGCGCCTGCACTCCGAGGACACCAGCAGCAGCCGGGGCGGCGACCTCGGCTGGCTGGCGGCGGGCAATACGGTCCCCGAGTTCGAGCACGCGATGAACGCGCTCGAGCCGGGACAGGTCAGCGAACCCGTGCAAACGCCGTTCGGCTGGCACCTGATCCAGGTGCTCGCGCGGCGCGACGAGGACATGTCGAAGGAACGCCAGCGCGTGTCGGCGCGGATGGCGTTGCACGCGCGCAAGTCCGACGAGGCGTACCAGGAGTGGCTGCGGCAGCTGCGCGACCGCGCCTACATCGAGCAACGGCTGGACGAGAGATAGAGCTGAGTGATGAGTGTTTAGTGTTTGGTTACTAGTGTTAAGTTACAAGCTACGCCTTTCGCTGTTCTACCGGTAACTCAACATGCAACACTCAAAACTCAATACTCCTCTGATTGCGGTTACGGCGGGCGAGCCGGCGGGCATCGGCCCCGATCTTTGCGTCGGGCTCGCGCGCCGGCGCGTGCCGGCGCGAATCGTGGTCATTGCCGACCGGGAACTGCTCGAGCAGCGCGCCCGCCGCTTGCGCACGTCGCTCAAGGTGGTCGATTTCCCGCCCGACGAGGACGCTGCCGTGCGCGCCGGCGCGCTACTGGTGCGGCACGTGCCACTCGCACGGCCGGCGGTCGCGGGCCGGCTCGATCCAGCCAACAGCCGCTCCGTGCTGCGCACGCTGGAAATCGCCGCCGATGGCTGCCGCGACGGCATTTTCGACGCGATGGTAACGGCTCCTTTGCAGAAGAGCGTCATCAATGACGCCGGCATCCCCTTCACCGGGCACACCGAGTTCCTCGCCGAGCGCAGCGGGGCCCGGCACGTGGTCATGATGCTGGTCGGCGGCGGCATGCGAGTCGCCCTCGCCACCACGCACCTCGCCCTCCAGAATGTCGCCCGCAGCATCACTCGCGAGGGCCTCGAGCGCACGCTCCGCGTGCTACGCGGCGACCTGATCGCGCGCTTTGCCCTGGCCCGGCCCCGTATTTTGGTGGCCGGGTTGAACCCTCATGCCGGGGAAGCGGGCTTTCTCGGCCGGGAAGAGACCGACGTCATCGTCCCGGTTCTCGAGAAGCTGCGCCGAGAGGGATTCGATCTCGTCGGGCCGCTGCCCGCCGACACCCTGTTCAACCCGCGACGGCTCAAGGACTGCGACTGCGTGCTGGCGATGTACCACGACCAGGGGCTGCCGGTGTTGAAGTACGCCAGTTTCGGCGCCGGCGTCAACGTCACGCTCGGACTGCCTTTCATCCGCACTTCCGTGGACCATGGCACTGCGCTCGATCTGGCCGGCGGCGGCCGCGCCGAGATCGGCAGCCTCATCGCAGCGATCCGGCTCGCCGCCACGCTCGTTGCGGGCGGCCGCAGGACGCGGCGCGGCCCCTGATGCGCGTCGCCGGCGCGCGCCCCGCCATGCGCCACGTTGCCCGCAAGCGCTTCGGGCAGAACTTCCTGGTGGACGAAGCGGCCATCGCCGCCATCATCGATGCGATCGCGCCGCAGCCGCGCGATCGCGTGGTGGAAATCGGACCGGGCCTGGGCGCGCTAACCCGGCCGCTGAGCGGGCGACTCGAGCACCTGCACGCGATCGAACTTGACCGCGACATCATCGCGCGCCTGCGTGCCGAGCTTCCCGCCACGCGGGTGACGCTGCACGAGGGCGACGCGCTGCGTTTCGACTTCAGCGCGCTGGGACCGCGGCTGCGCGTGGTCGGCAACCTGCCCTACAACATCTCCACGCCGCTGTTGTTTCACCTGGCGCAACACGCTGCAGCGATCCTCGACATCCACGTGATGTTGCAGAAAGAAGTGGTGGAGCGCATGGTGGCCGCGCCCTCCACTTCGGCGTACGGCCGGCTGTCGGTAATGCTGCAGTACCGCTTCGACATGGAAAAACTGCTGGACGTGCCGTCCGCGGCATTCCGTCCGGCGCCCAGGGTCGAGTCCGCCGTGCTGCGGATGACGCCGTTCGTGCGCCTGCCGCATCCTGCGCGAGACGAAACTGCCTTCGGGAAAATTGTTGCCGCCGCGTTCTCCCAGCGCCGCAAGACGCTGCGCAACGCGTTGCGGGACCACTTCAGGGGCGCGGATTTCGAGAAGCTGGGCGTGGATGCCGGGCTGCGGGCGCAGGACCTGCGCGTTGAGGATTTCGTGCGCCTGGCGGACGAAGTCCTTACACGATAGGAAATTCGATCCGGCGTGAATCTTCGAGCGGCGAATCACGGTGCCCGTGGCCGCGTCGCAGGCCATCTTCTGCAGGGACATCGGGGCGCGCAGCAGGGTGCCGGCGCGTTTCTTGCGCCCCCCGGCATCCTCGGCTACCGTGCCTACCATGTTGATCGCCCGTTTGTTCTCGATCGTCTACCGCATGCCGCAGGTGAAACGATTGCTCTGGCGCAGCTGGTACGAGTTCCTGGCGCGCAGATACCGGGACCGGCAGTGGACGTTCATGAACTATGGGTATCGTCCCGCGCACGGCGCGGCGGCGCTCGCGCTGGCGCCCGAGGACGAGCCGGATCGATCGTGTATCCAGCTGTATCACCTGGTTGCAAGCGCGGTGGAACTGACCGGCCGAGAGGTACTGGAGGTGGGGAGCGGGCGCGGCGGCGGCGCGTCATTCGTGGCCCGCTACCATCGACCGAGCCGGGTGGTGGGCGTGGACGTATCGCCCCGAGCGGTGGCGTTCTGTCGCGCGCGGCATGCCGTGCCCGGGTTGTCCTTCGAGGTCGGGAACGCAGAGCACCTCGGTTTTGCGGCCGCCTCGTTCGACGCCATCCTCAATGTCGAGTCGTCACACTGTTACGGTGACCCGGGTGCGTTCTTCCGCGAGGTGCGGCGTGTCTTGCGTCCGGAAGGTCATTTCTTGTACGCCGACTTTCGTTCGCGCGACGAACTGGATGCCTGGCGTGCCGGGCTTCTGGCCGCCGGACTGCGGCTCGTCGTCGAGCGCGACATCACGCCCGGTGTAGTGGCGGCGCTGGACGCCGACGACGAGCGGAAGAGACGCTTGATAGAAGCGCAGGTGGAGCGTCCCCTGCGGCGCGCGTTCCACCGATTCGCGGCGCTACGCGGAACGGCCTTATACGATGAGCTTCGATGCGGCACCATGGTCTACTGCGTGTTCGTGTTACAGAACAGCGCCGCAACGGTCATCGCGGACAATCCTCCCTAGCTCTTGTCCGCCTACCTCTGGAGCGGGCGCGATAGCGTAGTTTCATGAGCGTGCGGAGCCGCGCGTCCGCAGGGGCCACGAGAAGGGCCGTGCCTTGCATTCAACCTACCCGGCTATTTCTTTTTCAAAACCTGCTGGTCGATTTTTCTTCGGACATCATCCAACAGTTCTCCCACGCTGATTCCGCGGCTTGACGATTCCTTTCTGGCCCATCGCAACAGCCGCCACAACGTCAAAAGTCCCATTCCATGACTGCTGATGGACAATGTTGTTCCGCACCTGCAGTTTGCAAAGGAAAAAGTGCCCAGGGGCTCCCGGGGTCGCCAATCCCCTGCTTCAGCATCATGAGAGAGCGGTTTCCCCTGGTGAGTCGTGTATTCAAGGTATTCTTTCAGTGAAGCAAACCGGTGCCCGCACACTGAACAAGTCATCGGGAACTTTTGTTCAACGTGGTTACGCACTATTTTGATAACTTCGACTTCGTTCATACAGCCGTGTCCGTGGTCAAAGGAACGAACGATAGGAATTCGGACTAAGCCGATTTCTTCTGAACGAACTCGATCTTGTAGCCGTCGGGGTCCTCGACGAAGGCGATCACGGTGGTGCCGTGCTTCATCGGACCGGCTTCGCGCGTGACCTTGCCGCCGCGTTTCCTCACCTGTTCGCACGCCTGGTAGGCGTCCGCCACCTCGATCGCCACGTGGCCGTAGCCGGAGCCGAGGTCATAGGACTTGGTATCCCAGTTGTGGGTGAGTTCCAATACCGCCGTCTTCGATTCCTCGTCGTAGCCGACGAAAGCGTTGGTGAATCGCCCGCCTGCATAGTCGGTCTTGCGCAACAGCCGCATGCCCAGCACCTGGGTATAGAAATCGAGCGAGCGCTGCAGGTCGCCGACGCGAATCATCGTGTGCAGTATTCTCATATTTCCACCATCTCGAAGTCCTCCTTGCGAGCGCCGCATTCCGGGCAGGTCCAATTGGGCGGCACTTCTTCCCAGCGGGTGCCGGGCGCGATGCCCTCGTCCGGCAATCCCGCCGCTTCGTCGTAGATGAATCCGCAGATCAGGCACATGTAGGTCTTATGCACCTTGGTGTCGGCAGTGGTCATGCAGCAGTCCGTTTTAAGATAGAATCCAATTCTAACGAATCGCCCTCCCGCGACCAACCCGCGGGTCCCCGATCCCCCGCGCATGCCCGATCTCCCGCCTATCGTCCTGGTGTTCGCCGCTACCGATCCGAGCGGCGGCGCCGGGCTGCAGGCCGACATCATGACCCTCTCCAGCATGGGCTGTCATCCACTGTCGGTGGTGACCGCCATCACCATTCAGGACACCACCGGCGTCGACGACATCAGCGCGATCGACGCGGAATGGGTCGCCGACCAGGCGCGCTGCGTCCTGGAGGACATGCCGGTCGCCGCATTCAAGATCGGTCTGCTTGGCAGTCTCGAGCAGATTGCGGCAATCGCGGAAGTGGTATCCGATTATCCGGAGGTCCCGCTGGTGCTCGACCCGGTACTTGCCTCGGGACGCGGCGACGAACTGGTCACCGAGGAGATGGTGGTCGCGCTTAGAGAATTGCTCATTCCGCAGACCACGCTGCTCACGCCCAACAGTCTCGAAGCGCGGCGCCTGGCGGCCGAGGAAAACGAGGAAGGTGAGGGACCCGATCTCGCCGAATGCGCGCGCCGCATCATTGTCAGTGGCTGCGAATACGTGCTGGTCACCGGCACCCACGAAAACACCGTCCAGGTCGTGAACACGCTGTATGGCCAGAGCGGAATAGTGCGCAGCGATAGCTGGCAGCGGCTGCCGGGCACATACCACGGTTCGGGTTGCACGCTGGCGTCGGCCATCGCCGCCACCATAGCCAACGGGCTGGAAGTGAGTGATGCGGTCAAGGACGCGCAGGAGTACACCTGGCAAACGCTCAAGGCGGCATTCCGTCCCGGCATGGGGCAGCATGTGCCGGATCGCCTCTTCTGGGCGCGTGAGGAGGAGAAGGCCGGTGGCGGCAGTGAGGGATAGTCGGTGACGGGCAGGGTCTCGGGTCTCTACGCCGTCACGCCCGACAGCGCCGACACGCCAGCGCTGCTGGCCAAGGTCGAAGCGGCGCTGGCCAGCGGGGTGCGCCTGCTGCAATACCGCAACAAGGCCGCGAGCGCGGCGGTGCGGATGATCCAGGGACGCGCCCTGCTCGCGTTGTGCCGGGAATATAGGGTCCCGCTCGTCATCAACGACCACCTTGATCTCGTGCTTGCCCTAGATGCCGATGGCCTGCACCTCGGTTCCGACGACGGCTCGCTCGTGGAGGCGCGCAGCAGACTGGGCAACGGCAAGATTCTCGGCGCCTCTTGTTACCGCCGCCTCGAAAACGCGCTGGACGCCCAGGAGGCGGGCGTGGATTACGTTGCCTTCGGCGGTTTTTTCCCCTCCACCATCAAGCCGAGCGCGGTGCGCGCACCGCTCGGCTTGCTGGTTGAAGCCAAACAGCGGTTGTCGGTGCCGGTGGTGGCGATTGGCGGCATCACGCTCGATAATGCGCCGCAACTGATCGCCGCGGGCGCCGATGCCGTGGCGGTGATTTCAGCGCTATTCGAGGGCGCGGACATTCGGCACACGGCGCGGCGCTTCAGCGCGCTGTTTTCAAGCCGCAACCAGGCGCCCGTGTCGGCCTGAGCCACGGCCCGCCGTTAATATATTCCATGAAACGCAGCCAGAAACTGTTCCAGCACGCGCAATTGTTCATTCCCGCGGGCGTCAATTCGCCGGTACGAGCCTTCCGTTCGGTGGGTGGCACCCCGCTCTTCATCCAGCGCGGCAAAGGCGCTCAGATATGGGATGCCGACGGGCGGTCCTATATCGATTACGTCGGTTCGTGGGGACCCCTGGTGGTCGGCCACGCGCATCCCGAAGTCGTGGCTGCCGCGCAACGGGCGCTGGAGCGCGGCCTTTCCTTCGGCGCGCCGACGGAGCTGGAGGTCGAGATGGCTGAGCTGCTGTGCCGGCTCATGCCCACGCTTGAACAGGTGCGGCTGGTGAGCTCGGGAACCGAGGCGACCATGAGCGCAATCCGGCTCGCCCGCGGCTTTACCGGCCGCGATCGGATCATCAAGTTCGAAGGCTGCTATCACGGCCACGCCGATGCGCTGCTGGTGAAAGCGGGTTCAGGGGCGCTGACCTTCGGCCAGCCCTCCTCTGCGGGCGTGCCGCAGGACACCGCCGCCCATACCATGGTGCTGGAGTACAACAACGAGGTCGCTCTGGAGCGAGCCTTTGCGAACGACGGGGACGGCATCGCCGCCGTTATCGTGGAACCGGTCGCCGGCAATATGAATCTGGTCGCCCCGCGCCCGAGCTTCCTCGAGCTGCTGCGCAAACTGTGCACCCGGCATGGCGCGGTGTTGATCTTCGACGAGGTGATGACCGGATTTCGCGTCGCGCTCGGGGGCGCGCAGGCGCTCTACGGGATCAAGCCCGATCTCACCACGCTGGGCAAGGTGATCGGCGGCGGCCTGCCGGTCGGCGCCTTCGGGGGACGCCGCGACATCATGCAGAAAATCGCGCCACTCGGCCCGGTCTACCAGGCAGGCACGCTTTCCGGCAACCCGGTCGCGGTTGCCGCAGGACTGGCGACGCTCAAGCTCATCCAGGTGCCATTGTTTTTCGACCGCCTCGGCGCCGCCACGCGCGCGCTTTGCGAAGGCCTCGCCCGCGCCGCGCAGGAATGCGGCATTCCATTTTCGGCGCAGAACGTCGGCGGCATATTTGGCCTCTACTTCCGCGATACGCCGCCGTCCAGCTACGACGAAGTCATGCAGTGCGACAAGGAAGCTTTCAACCGCTTCTTTCACGCCATGCTCGCCGAGGGCATCTACCTCGCGCCGTCGGCATACGAAGCGGGATTCGTTTCCGGCGCGCACGGCCCCGCGGAGATAGAGCGGACCGTAGGCGCCGCGAGGAAAATCTTCAAGGGCTGGAGCGCCTGAGAGCGCGGGGGCCGCGCCAGCCGCCCCGAATCTAGCGCAGGCCGGAGATGTATTCTGCGACCGCCGCGATCTCCCGGTCGGAGAGCTTGTCGGCTACCGTGCGCATCATGCGATTGGGATCGTTGGCGCGTTCGCCGGAACGGAACGCACGCAACTGGACCGCGGTGTAATCGGCAAACTGCCCGGCCAGGCGCGGAAATTGCGACGGCACGCCGGCGCCGTTCGGGCCGTGGCAGGCGCTGCAGGCCGCCACGTTCTTGGACAGGATGCCGCCTCGATAAATGGCCTGCCCAAGCCTGACGAGCCCCGCATCGCGCGCGAGCCGCGGTGCGGGCGTCTGCGCCTGGAAATAAGCGGCGAGGTCGCGTACATCGTCCGTGGACAGGGTAGCCACCAGCCCCGACATCACGGCATTGGGCCGTTCCGCCGGCTTTCCGTCCCGGGGACTGAAGTTGGTAAGCTGTTTCAGCGTGTAATCGGCGTGCTGGCCAGCAAGCACGGGGTTCGTGGCAAGGGTGCTGTTGCCATCTGAGCCGTGGCAGACAGCGCATACGCGCGTGGCGATTTGTTGGGCCTTGGCCAGGTCTGCTGCGGAAACGCCTTGGGTGAATGGCGCCGAGACGGCAAGCGCGCCGGCAGCCAGCGCTACCAGCCAGCGGATATTCATCCGGGATCCTTCGTTTACCGCGAGTTATTGGGGAGCCCGTATTCTACAGCAAGCGCCCTCGCGCGCGCCAGTTTTGGGCACGATAACAATAACCTAGGAGAACTTCCTGCACCTGCCACGCCCCGTGTGGGCGCGACGCGGACCGCCCCGCTGCGGGCGGCCGTCGCAATCGCTTCCGGACATAAAAAACCCCCGGTTAAAGGGGAGTAAAACCGGGGGCAAAGCCTTAACTAGGATTAAGGCACCCGCTCAGGGAGGAGAAGCGGGAGACGACTCAACGTCGTCGTCTATGCTATACGACGTTTATAATGCACCAGAGTTCCCCTGCCATGGGCCGGCGAACAAAATTTCCCTTTCTTCAAGAGGTTGTGTATGCGGCCCCGTGGCGGCTTTCCGCAACGACGCATGCGGCGAATGCGGCGTGACGAGTTTTCGCGCCGGCTGCGGCGCGAGCACCGGCTATCGACGGACGACCTTATTTGCCCGTTGTTCGTGATCGAAGGCCGTAACCGAATCGAGCCGGTAGCGTCGATGCCGGGCGTGCGCCGCTATACCATCGATCGGCTGCTTAAACACGCCGAACAATGCGTCCGGCTCGGGGTGCCCGCCATCGCGGTCTTTCCGCTGATTGCCAGGGAACTCAAAACCGCCGACGGTCGGGAAGCGTCCAACCCCAAAGGCCTGGTGCCGCGTGCCGTGGCGGCGCTGAAGAAACGCTTTCCCGAACTGGGCGTGATTACCGACGTCGCTCTTGATCCTTACACCACGCACGGCCAGGACGGCGTGGTCGATCGCGGCGGCCACGTGCTGAACGATGAAACCATCGCGGCGCTGGAAAAGCAGGCGCTGGTGTGCGCGCACGCCGGTGTCGACGTGGTCGCTCCTTCGGACATGATGGACGGGCGCGTCGGCGCAATCCGCACGGCGCTCGACCGCAGCAAGTTTATCCACACGCGGATTCTTGCCTATTCGGCCAAGTACGCATCCGGTTTCTACGGACCGTTCCGCGACGCGGTGGGCTCGGCGAAAAACCTCGGGCGCGGCACCAAGCTCACCTACCAGATGGACTGCGCCAACAGCGACGAGGCGTTGTGGGAAGTCGCGCTCGATCTCGAGGAAGGCGCGGACATGGTCATGGTCAAGCCGGGGCTGCCCTATCTTGATATCGTGCGGCGCGTGAAGGATGAATTCAGGGCCCCCACCTACGTCTACCAGGTAAGCGGCGAGTACGCGATGCTCAAGGCCGCAGCCGCACGCGGCTGGCTGGACGAACGTGCATGTGTGATGGAAATTCTTACCGCATTCAAACGGGCTGGCGCCGACGGCATCCTTACTTACTACGCACTCGATGCCGCCGGCTGGCTGAAAGCGGGCGACTGATCAGGTATCCGCCAGCAGCGCTTCAACTGACTGCAGTTTGGCGCGGTCGATTGCCTTGCCTTCGGCACTGGTCCTGAGCGGTCCACGCAACTCGCGCATCGAGAGCACGGCGATCTCGATTTCCGCGCCGGCATCGCTCACGTTGTAGACCGGGACCGTGAGCGGCCCCCCGCCGGTAAAAAACCGGCTCTGCCCCGCGTTGTAGGGAACTCCCCGGTCGATAAGGTAGAGCTCCACCTCCTTCGCGTCGTCCGTGAAAAGCTGCAGACTGATGCCGGCGTACTTGCCGGCGTTGCCGCTCAGCACCGATCCAGTAAGGTGGGGGTTGAAACGCGATAACTCACGCATTGCCCGCAGGGCCGTCTCGCGTAACTCGCGCAGCCGTTCGCGGTGCTCCTGCTGGTGGTAAATCTGCTGATACGTCCGCAACGCATCGTCGATCTCGTCGTTGGTCGGCAATTCGCGCGTGTCCGGCGTCCCCGCCTGGCGCGCTGCCTTGCGCTTGGCAAGCGCGTAATTCTCGACGCCGTCTTCAGCCATCAACCGCGCCGCGAGATGGGCGATCTGGCTGCGCCGGTCGTTACGACCGTTGTCCCTGGGCATAGTCGGCTCAGAACAGCTGATTGCGCACTTCTTCGCGCGGGCGGTCGCCGCCGGTCGCGCCGCCGAGCAGGGTTTCGTGCTCGGACGGCAGGAATTCCTGGTAGAAATAATCCACAACACCGGCTTGTGTTTCGGCGACGCGCAATCCGGTGTCCGGATTGATGCGCATCGCTACCACTCCATTCGGTTGCGCAAGCGGCTGCTCCGGAACACCCGTCAGCACCGCCCCCATGTAGCCCATCCAGATCGGCAACGCCGCCTGCGAACCCGTCTCGTTGCGCCCGAGCGTCTGCGGTGCGTCAAAACCGATCCATGCCACCGCCACCAGTTCGGAGTTGTAACCGCAGAACCACGCGTCCACGAATTCATTGGTGGTGCCGGTCTTTCCGGCAAGATCGGCGCGACCGAGCTTCATTACCCGCGCGGCGGTGCCCGTGCGCATGGTATCGCGCATGATGCTGGTCATGATGAAGGCGTTGCGCCCGTCGATGACGCGCTCGGCTTCCGCTCCCGCGGCCGCCGGCTTTGCCGCCATCAGCACGTTGCCGCGGGCATCCTCCACGCGCTCGATGAAATACGGCGCCACGCGGTAACCGCCGTTGGCGAAAACAGCATAGGCCGCAACCGACTGCAACGGCGTCACGTTGCCAGCGCCCAGCGCCATGGTGAGGTACGGCGGATGCAGCTTGGGATCAAAGCCAAAGCGCGCAATGTAATCCTGCGCATACTGCGGTGAGATCGCCTGCAGGATGCGCACCGATACCAGGTTCTTGGATTTGGCGAGCGCCGTGCGCAGGCGCAGAGGTCCTTCGAACTGCCCGTCGAAATTCTTCGGTTCCCACGGCTCCGACCCGGTCTGAGCTGCTGTGAAAGTGAGCGGCGCGTCGTTAATGACGGTGGCCGCGGTGAACCCCTTTTCCAGGGCGGCGGAGTAAACGAAAGGCTTGAAGCTCGATCCCGCCTGCCGCAGCGCTTGCGTCACGTGGTTGAACTGGCTGCGGCCGAAGTCGAACCCCCCCACCAACGCGCGTATCGCGCCGTCGCGTGGATCCATCGAAACCAGCGAGGCTTCGACCATAGGCAACTGGGTGATGTGCCAGCGGTTCTTTTCGACTTTTTGCACGCGGATGATGGCGCCGCGGCGGATGCGCTGGCCGGGACTTGCCTTTTCGCCCAGCGAACGCGCCACAAATTTCAGCCCGTCTTCCCGAATCTCGAGCCATTCCCCGCCCTTGCGGTAGGCGCGTACCAGACGGCCGCTCGCCTCGGTCACCACGGCGGCGTGTATGCCATCACTATCGGCCGCATCCTGAAGTGCATCTTCCAGCGTCTCTTCGGTGAACGGGTTGCTCAGTTCTGCATACTTTTCGGGGCCGCGATAGCCGTGGCGTCGGTCATATTCCTGCACCCCCCAGCGCAACGCTTCGTATGCCACCACCTGGTGTGAAGTCAGCAGGGTGGTGTAGACACGCATTCCCCTGGTGTAGGTCTCCTCCTGATAGCGCTCGTAGAGCGCCTGCCGCACCATCTCGGCGAAATGCTCGGCATGGACCGGGTATTCGCTCACCTCCCTCTTCACCACGATCATTTGCGCGTCGGCGGCTGCGATCTCGTCGTCGGACACGAGCTGCAGCTCGCGCATGCGGCGCAGCACGTATTGCTGCCGCTGCTTGGCGCGCTTGGGATTGGTCACCGGGTTGTAGCGCGAAGGCGCCTTGGGCAGGCCCGCGAGCATGGCAACCTCGGCGAGCGTCAATTCAGGCAGGCGCTTGCCAAAATAGATCTGGGCGGCAGCGGCGAAACCATATGCCCGCTGTCCGAGATAGATTTGGTTGAGGTAGAGTTCGAGGATCTGGTCCTTGGTGAGGTTGGACTCGATTTTGAACGCGAGGAGTACCTCATTGAACTTGCGGGCAAGCGTTTTTTCTTTTGATAAGAAGAAGTTGCGGGCCACCTGCATGGTGATGGTAGACGCTCCCTGACGCACCTCACCGGAAGCGAAATTCGACAGCGCGGCGCGAGCAACCCCAACATAATCCACGCCGCTGTGCTGATAGAAACGCTCGTCCTCGGCCGCTACGACGGCGTATACCATCGCTTGCGGGACGTCCTGAATTCTTACTACCGCACGGCGCTCTTCTCCGAACTCGCCTATAAGCTTGCCGTCCGCACTGTAGACGCGCAGCGGTATTTTCGGCTGGTAATCGGTGAGCGCTCCCAAAGCCGGCAACGTAGGGTAAATAATTGCAGCGGCAAATGCGACCAGTATCCCGGCCAGCGCCACGCCCGAGAGCAGCAGCACCAGGGGAAGAGTCCACCATCGATTCGACATGGGCATTGGGTTCTAGACCGGATGTGTTGCTATATTGCAACAGGATTAGGCAATTAGTTTTCCTTTGGCTTCCATTACTGTCAAAGCGCCACAGTATCCTGATGCGAAGTGGGCTATATTTGGTGCCCCCGTATTATAGGCGGGGTTCCCTCACTAATTAGAACAGGACTAAAGGCTTTACATCCAAACTAGTTGTTGCTAGCATTTAAAGTAAATTGTGGGATTGTTTGCGCATAAACTTATGCTCAAAGGGAAATTCAGTCTTAATCTCGATAGGATCGAAGGCCTGTTCAAGGCCAAGATGCCACCGTTGATTGGCACCGACATCAGTTCCTCGGCGATCAAGATGGTAGAGATTTCCGAGAGTGGACGGGGGGTGTATCGCGTCGAGCGGTATGCCATCGAGCCGATGCCCAAGGATTCGGTGGTCGAAGGCAACATCAACAACCTCGACGCCGTGAGCGATACGCTCAAGCGTTGCCACAAACGGCTCGGCAGCAACATCAAGGGTCTTGCTCTGGCGTTGCCCAATGCCGCCGTAATCAGCAAGAAGATACTGGTGCCGGCAGGCCAGACCGAGGAAGATCTCGAGTTGCAGGTTGAAACCGAGGCAAACCAGTACATTCCCTTCGCGCTCGACGAAGTCAATCTCGACTTCCAAGTGCTGGGGCCGGCTCCAAACAACGCTGAAGACGTCGAAGTACTGATTGCTGCCTCGCGCAAGGAAAGGATCATTGATCGCGTGGCAGTGGCCGAGTCGGCCGGACTCAAAGCGATGGTGATGGACGTGGACGTGTTCGCCGCGCAAACCGCTTTCGAGCTGATCGTGAGCCAGTTTCCCGATAACGGCAAGGACCAGAACATCGCCATCGTGGACATCGGCGCCAGCGTCATGGCAGTCAACGTGCTGCGCAACGATCAGTCGATCTACCTGCGGGAACAGCCGTTCGGCGGCAACCAACTGACGCAGGAAATTCAGAACAAGTTCGGCCTGTCTCTGGAAGAAGCTGAAGCCGCCAAGCGCGCCGGCGGCCTGCCGGACAATTACGAGGCCGACGTGTTGCAGCCGTTCCTCGACATGATGGGTCTCGAGGTTGCACGCGCGCTGCAGTTTTTCTTCACTTCCACCCAACACAGCCAGATCAACCATATTGTGCTCTCCGGCGGCTGCGGCGCAATCCCGGGCGCGGACGAGGCCGTTAGCAAGCGCGTGCAGGTCAACACGATCGTCGGCAATCCGTTCGTCAACATGGGCCTGTCTTCGAGGATTCGCGCGCGGACCTTGACGCAGGACGCGCCCTCCCTCATGGTGGCGTGCGGCCTGGCCATGCGGAGGTTCGACCGATGATCCGCATTAACCTGCTGCCGCATCGCGAGATCCGGCGCAAGCAGCAACAGCAGCAGTTCTTCATCCTGCTGTTCGGAGTGGTCATCATCGGCGCGGCCGTCTGGTTCGTCGTGCACAGCTATCTCGACGAACAGCACGAGCTGCAAATGAGCCGCAACAAGTATCTTCAGGATGAAATCGTCAAGCTCGATAAGCAGATCGCCGAAATCCAGAAGCTGAAGGACCAGACGGCGGCGCTGCTCGCTCGCAAGCGGGTGGTGGAAACCCTGCAAGGCAACCGCTCCGAGGTTGTCCACCTGCTCGACCAGTTGGTGCGCCAGCTGCCCGACGGCGTCTATCTCAAGTCCATCAAGCAGACCGGTCCGCGCGTAACGATCAACGGTTTCACGCAGTCCCAGGCGCGCGTGTCGACCCTGATGCGCAACCTCGAATCGTCGCCGCAACTGGAGGATCCGGGGCTGGTGGAGATCAAGGCGGTAACACAGGGCGGGCAGCGCATCAACGAATTTTTCCTGAACATCAACATCACGCGCACCAAGGTCGAGGACGACGCCAAGAAGGCGGCGCCGCGGCCGGCGGCAAAGGGGTGATGGTACATGGCCATGACGCTTAACGATCTGCGGCGTCTCGATCCGAAGAAGATCGGCAGCTGGCCTATTCTTCCCAAGGTGGGAGTGCTGTTCATCACGCTGGTCCTGATCATTTTCGCCAGCTACTGGTTCGACTGGAAGGCGCAGATCGAGGGCATCGACCAGGAAAAACTGAAGGAGGAAGGGCTGCGCAAGACGTTCCTCACGAAGAAAAGCGAGGCGATCAACCTGCCGGCCTACCAGAAGCAACTCGAAGATATCGAAAAACAGTTCGGTGCGCTGCTGAAGCAGTTGCCGGGCAAGTCCGAAATGGATGCTCTGCTGACAGACATCAACCAGGCTGGCCTCGGGCGCGGCCTGCAGTTCGAGCTATTCAAGCCCGCGGTTCAGGAAACGCGGCGCGATTTCTATGCGGAACTGCCGATCACGATCAAGGTCAGCGGCAACTATCATGACATCGGCGCTTTTGCCAGCGACATCGGCAAGCTCTCCCGCATCGTCACCCTGGAGAACATCGCGCTGGCCTCGGCCAGCAAGGGCGGCGGCCTGGTGCTGGACGCGACGGCAAAGACCTTCCGCTACCTGGATGACGAGGAGCTGGCTCAGCAGCGACGTGCCGCCGCAGCCAAGAAGAGCAAGAAATGAAACGCTCTGTTTTCTTCATCGCCGTTTCGTGCATTGCGCTCGCTTCGTGTGGCGGCGAGCAGCACTCGGATTTGCGGCAGTTCGTCAAGGACTCGGACAACATGCCGCGCGGCCGCATTCCGCCGCTGCCGGAGGTCAAACCGTACGAACCGATCGAGTATGCTGCGTTCGATCTTCTCGATCCGTTTACGCCCCGCAAGATAGCGGCGCCCAGGGGCCCCTCAAAAGGGACGGGGCCCCAGCCGCCCGCAAATCATCGCAAGGGACCTCTCGAGGCTTTCCCGCTGGAAAACCTCAAGATGGTCGGGACGCTGTCGCAGAAGAGGGACGTATTCGCCTTGATCAAGACCCCGGACAACAATCTGTACCGGGTCAAGGCGGGGGACTTCATGGGGCAGAACTTCGGACGCATCACCGATATCACTGAGGTCGCGGTCAAATTGAAGGAACTGGTTCAGGACAGTGGCAGCGAGTGGAAAGAAGAAGAACGAACGCTGCTGCTGCAGGATGAACAGGAGACAAGAAAATGAGGCTCCAGAAGTGCTCTCTTTCGTTGTTTTTCCACGGCGTGCTGGCGCTGCTGGCCAGTGCTTCCGGCGTTGCTTATGCCCAGGGAAACAGCATCGAGGCGGTCAACGTCTCGCCTGCGGCCGCCGGCAAAGTGGTCATCCGGGTAACGATGAAGGTGGCGCCCGTCAGTCCGCCCGCCGGATTCACGGTGAACAATCCGCCGCGCATCGCCTTCGATTTTCCCAATACTACGAGCGAACTCGGGCGCAGCACCCAGGAAGTGAGTGAAGGCGACTTGCGCAGCATCAACGTGGTGCAGGCAGGCGACCGCACGCGGCTGGTGCTCAACCTCGCCCGTGTCACCTCTTACGATACGCAGATCGACGGGCGGTTGCTGTTGATCACGCTGCAGGGCGCAGCCGCCGTCGCCAGCCCCGCCGGCGCGATCACCCATTTTGCCGAAGTACGGCCGGGCGACCAGCGCCACGCGCTGCGCGATATCGACTTCCGCCGTGGCAACGCCGGGGAGGGGCGTGTCGTGGTCGATCTCTCGGACAGCGCCGTCGGTATCGATCTCAAGTTGCAGGGCAGGACCATTGTTATCGATTTCATCAATACCTCACTGCCCAAGAACCTGCAACGCCGCCTCGACGTAAGCGACTTCGGTACAGTGGTGCAATCCATCGATGCCCTGCCGCAGGGCAATAACACGCGAATTGTGATAGAGCCGCGCGGGACGTGGGAACATACCGCCTACCAGACCGACAATCGCTTCATCGTCGAAGTGAAGCAGCCGTCCGAAGACCAGGGCCGCATCGCGCGCGGCGGCGGCTACACCGGCGAGAAGCTATCGCTCAACTTCCAAAACGTGGAAGTGCGGGCCGTGCTGCAGGTCATCGCGGACTTTACCGGTCTCAACATCATTACCAGCGACACTGTGGGCGGCAACCTCACGCTGCGGCTGAAGGACGTGCCGTGGGACCAAGCTCTCGACCTGATTCTCCAGAGCAAGGGTCTCGACATGCGCAAGACCGGCAACGTAGTATGGATCGCTCCGCGCGACGAGCTGGCCACGCGCGAGAAACTGGCGCTCGAGGCGCAGCAACAGATCACGGACCTGGAGCCGACGCGCACCGAGAGCTTCCAGTTGAACTATCAGAAAGGCGGCGACCTGCAGAAACTGCTGGCGGACCCGCAGCAGCGGATACTGTCCAAGCGCGGCAGCGCCGTGGTCGATCCGCGCACCAACACCATTTTCGTGCAGGACACGCCGACGCGGCTGGAGGAAGTCCGCAAACTGATCCGCAAGATTGACGTGCCGGTGCGGCAGGTGATGATCGAGTCGCGCATCGTGGAAGCGGCCGACACCTTTGGCCGCAACCTGGGCGTGCGGTTGGGCTACCACGATCAGACGGGCCAGGGCGGTAAAGTGGGCTCCACCGGTGGTGTCGCGTTACGGGGGCTGGCAGGCGGCCAGTTGACCGATACCGGCTTCCACAGCGGCCAGGTCGCCGATATACCACCTTTCACCGACTCGCTGTCGGTAAACCTGCCGGTGCCGGGGCTGGGCGGCGCCAATCCAGGCGCATTCTCGCTGTCGCTGTTCAAGGAAGGCAGCGCAAAATTCATCAACCTCGAGATCACGGCGCTGCAGGCGGACGGCAAGGGCAAGATCATATCGAGCCCGCGGGTGATCACTGCCGACCAGGTTGAAGCTACCATCGAGCAGGGCACGGAAATCCCCTACCAGCAGGCAACCTCGAGCGGCGCCACCAGCGTGTCCTTCAAGAAGGCCACGCTGTCGCTCAAGGTAAAGCCCCAGATCACGCCCGACGACAACGTGATCATGAACCTGAACGTGCATAAGGACAGCGTGGGTTCGAACACGCTCGCCGGGCCGTCCATCGACACCAAGCAGATCGTGACCGAGGTGCTGGTGGAAAACGGCGGCACCGTGGTAATCGGCGGCATTTACTCCCAGACCGAGAGCAGCACCACCAACAAGGTGCCGGTGCTCGGCGACCTGCCGCTCGTCGGCTGGATGTTCAAGCAGAACCTGAAAGTCGACAACCGCAGCGAGTTGCTGATTTTCATAACGCCGCGTGTATTGAAGGACGGCCTGACGCTGCGTCAATAGGTAGGGCGACTTTCTTGGAAAAGGCGGCCGCGGCCGCCTTTTTTTGTTGTCCGTACATCGCGTGGCGGGGCGGTTATGCGGCGCTCGGCCGTTCCGCTAGAATCGCTCCATGGGCGGCAGCGGGCAGAAAGCATCAGCGCGGCACGAACTCATTCCGGGCAACATCTTCCTGGTGGGTTTGATGGGCGCGGGCAAGACCTCGGTGGGGAAACTCCTCGCGCGGCGCCTTGGCAAGACCTTCCACGACTGCGACCAGGAAATCGAGCGCGCGACCGGCGTCAAGATCCCGGTCATCTTTGAAATCGAGGGTGAAGCCGGCTTCCGCGCACGCGAGGCGAAAATGCTGGCGGAACTGACCGCACGCAGGGACATCGTACTCGCCACCGGAGGCGGCGCCGTGTTGTCCGCCGACAACCGCAGGCGGCTGGCCGAAAACGGCGTGGTGGTATACCTGCGGGCGGCCGCGGCGGAACTATGGAGCCGCACCCGTCGCGACAAGAACCGTCCGTTGTTGAAAGCTGCCGATCCCAGGGCAAGGCTCGAGCAGTTGTTCGCGGAACGCGACCCACTCTATCGCGAAGTCGCTGATACCATCGTCGATACCGGCAGCCAAAGCGTGGGCAATCTGGCACACCGGCTGGAGCAGCAGCTGCTCCAGCATCTGTCCGGCGCGGGCCGGTATAAAAAAGCGCCTCTGGGCGCAGGCTGACCGGAAGCGACTAAAGGAGAACCATGCAGACTCTGAACGTGGCCCTGGCCGAGCGCAGCTACCCGATTCACATCGGTGCCGGCCTGCTCGCCCGCCCCGAGCTGATCGTGGAGAAGCTGCCGCAGAAGAAGGCCGTCATCGTCACCAATACCACCATCGCACCCCTCTACCTCGCGCCGTTCCAGCGCGCGCTGGAGGCGCGCGGCGTGAGCGTGGTGGCGGTAATTCTGCCGGACGGCGAGTCGCACAAGAACTGGGAAACGCTGAACCACATCTTCGACACGCTCCTCGAGCACCGCATCGAGCGCAGGACTGCTTTGATTGCGTTGGGGGGCGGGGTCATTGGCGATCTCGCTGGTTTCGCCGCGGCGGTCTACCAGCGCGGCGTGCCCTACATCCAGGTGCCGACAACGCTGCTCGCGCAGGTCGATTCGTCCGTCGGCGGCAAAACCGCGATCAACCATCCGCTCGGCAAGAACATGGTCGGCGCCTTTTACCAGCCGCTCGCCGTCATCGCCGATACCGATACGCTGGCCACGCTGCCGCCCCGCGAGCTGGCGGCCGGGCTGGCGGAGGTGGTCAAGTACGGGCTGATCCGCGATCGGCCGTTCTTCGAGTGGCTCGAGGGCAATATGCCGCGGCTCGTCAGGCGCGAGGCTGAATCCCTCGCCTACGCCATCGAGCGCTCCTGCATCAATAAGGCGCAGGTCGTCGCCACCGACGAGCGGGAAAGCGGTATGCGGGCGCTGCTTAACTTCGGTCATACATTCGGCCACGCCATCGAAGCCGGGATGGGATATGGCAGGTGGCTGCACGGCGAGGCGGTCGGTGCCGGCATGCTGCTGGCGACAATGCTGTCGCAGCGGCTCGGCCTGGTTACGGCCGGGGACGTGAAGCGCGTCAGCGGCCTGCTGAAGAGTGCGGGGCTGCCGCTCGATGCGCCCGGGTTCGGCCTGGAGCGCTACCTCGAACTGATGGGTCACGACAAGAAGGTGGCCGACGGCCGTATCCACTTCGTGCTCCTGCAGCGCATTGGCGAGGCATTCGTTACCGACCAGGTCCCGCGCGATGCGCTGGCGGAAATACTCTCCGCGGGCGCGCTGCATGCCCGAGCGTGAGCTTGCCGCCTACGCGGCGCGCCCGGAGCGCTCTCACGGTCGCCGCCATCGCGAGCCGCCGCCGCGCGGCCGCAGCGAATATCAGCGCGACCGCGACCGCATCATCCATTCCACTGCCTTTCGGCGACTGGAGTACAAGACCCAGGTCTTCATCAACCACGAGGGCGACCTGTTCCGCACCCGGCTCACCCACAGCCTGGAGGTAGCGCAGATTGCTCGCTCGGTCGCCCGCAGCCTTGGGCTGAACGAAGACCTCGTCGAGGCGATTGCGCTGGCGCATGACCTGGGTCATACACCCTTCGGACATGCCGGACAGGATGCGCTCAACGCCTGCATGAAGCCGCATGGCGGGTTCGAGCACAATCTTCAGAGCCTGCGCGTGGTGGACGTTCTCGAACAGCGTTACGCCGCGTTCGACGGCCTCAACCTGACATTCGAGGCGCGCGAAGGAATACTCAAGCACTGCTCCCTCCGAAATGCGCGTACCCTGGGTGATGTCGGGGAGCGCTTCACCAAGAACCGGCGCCCGTCGCTGGAGGCGCAACTCGCCAATCTGGCCGACGAGATCGCCTACAACAACCACGACGTGGATGACGGGCTGCGCTCGGGGCTGCTGGTCCCGGAGCAGTTTGCCGAGACAACAATCGTTGCCCGGCATATGAAAGCGGTGCTGCGCCAGCACCCCCGGCTCACCGGACGGCGCCTGGTGCACGAAACGGTGCGACGCACGATCGATACCTTGGTGACCGACCTGGTCCGCGCCAGCGCGGACAGCATCCGCCGGCACAGTCCGGCCTCGATCGAGGAGGCGCGGCTCGCCCCTCCGCTCATCACCTTCAGCTCTCGCGTGCGGGAGGAGAGCCTGGAGTTGAAGCGCTTCCTGCGTGACCACCTCTACCGCCATTACCGCGTGGTGCGCATGAGCGCCAAGGCGCGCCGCGTCGTTGCCGATCTGTTCGGCGCATTCCTCGCTGACCCGCGCCTGCTGCCGCCCGAATTCCAGGCGCGCGCTCAAGAAAACACCCCGCGCGCTATTGCGGACTACATTGCCGGCATGACCGACCGCTACGCCATCCTTGAACACCGCCGCCTGTTCGTGATCGAGGAAACCTGACCGGGACCGCTCCGCTCCCGAATTTTTTGTTGCTGTAAGTGGCTGATGCCAGTACACTTCCCCCTTGTGCCTTCACTTTACAGCGCGCTTGCTGCGGTGCAATATGCAGGCAGGAAGCGACTGAAATAAAGCCTTCTTCGGGAATAGGCGCGTGGACCAGCCAGGATTGCCATCGGGGTTATACGACCCGCAGTATGAGCACGATGCGTGCGGCGTCGGCTTTGTCGCCCATATCAAGGGCAAGAAGAGCCATGCCATCGTCGAGCAGGGCCTCACCATACTCAAGAACCTCACGCACCGCGGCGCGGTGGGCTGGGATCCGAAGCTCTCCGACGGCGCCGGTTGCCTGATCCAGATTCCGGACAAGTTCCTTCGCGAGGAGATGGCCAAGCGTGGCGTGAAGCTGCCGCCGCCCGGCCAGTACGGCGTCGGCATCGTGTTCCTGCCGCGCGATCCCGCTTCGCGCCTGGCATGCGAGTACGAAATCGAGCGCGCGATCAAGGACGAAAACCAGGTGCTGCTCGGCTGGCGCGACGTGCCGGTCGACAACTCGGACCTCGCCGAGCCGGCGAAGAACATCGAGCCGGTGATCCGCCAGGTGTTCATCGGCCGCGGCCGCGGCGTTACCGTCACCGACGCGCTGGAGCGCAAGCTCTACATCATCAGGAAGAGCGCAGGTCACGCCATCCAGGCGCTGAAGCTCGCCCACGGCAAGGAGTTCTACGTGCCGTCGATGTCGGCGCGCACTCTCATCTACAAGGGAATGCTGCTCGCGCACCAGGTCGGCGAATATTACCTGGACCTCAAGGATCCCCGCGTCGAGTCGGCGCTGTGCCTGGTGCACCAGCGCTTCTCGACCAACACTTTTCCGAGCTGGGACCTTGCGCACCCGTTTCGCCTGATCTGCCATAACGGCGAGATCAACACCGTGCGCGGCAACGTCAACTGGATCCGCGCGCGGCAGGGCGCGATCTCCTCGCCCATCCTCGGCAAGGACCTGGAGAAAATCTGGCCGCTGATCTATGACGGGCAGTCGGATTCGGCATCATTCGACAACGCGCTGGAACTGCTGGTGATGGGCGGCTATTCGGTCGCCCACGCCATGATGATGATGATCCCCGAGGCATGGGAGAACCACAGCTTGATGGATCCCGCCCGGCGCGCCTTTTACGAGTACCACGCCGCGATGATGGAACCATGGGACGGCCCGGCCTCCATCGCCTTCACCGACGGGCGCCAGATCGGGGCCACGCTCGATCGCAACGGCCTGCGGCCATCGCGCTACATCGTGACCAGCGATGACCTGGTGATCATGGGCTCGGAGTGCGGGTGCCTGCCCGTCCCCGAGGAGAAAATCATCAAGAAGTGGCGCCTGCAACCGGGCAAGATGTTCCTGGTGGACCTGGAGAAGGGCCGCATCATCGACGACAAGGAGCTGAAGGACACCCTGGCCTCGACCCGGCCCTATGCCGAATGGATCGAGCGCATCCGCGTCAAGCTCGACGAAGTGGAAAGCGATAAGCAGCAGCCCGCGCGCTCGTCGGTCCCGCTGCTCGACCGGCAGCAGGCCTTCGCCTATACCCAGGAAGACCTCAAGTTCCTGATGACGCCGATGGCTTTGAACGGCGAGGAGCCGGTGGGCTCGATGGGCAACGATTCGCCGCTTGCCGTGCTTTCCAGCAAGGACAAGACGCTCTACCACTACTTCAAGCAGCTGTTCGCGCAGGTGACGAACCCGCCGATCGATCCGATCCGGGAGGAACTCGTCACCTCGCTGGTATCCTTCATCGGCCCGAAGCCGAACCTGCTCGGCATCGACGAGATGAACCCGCCGCTGCGGCTCGAGGTGAGTCAGCCGGTACTCGACTTCTACGAAATGGAGAAGGTGCGGCACATCGAGCGCTACACGCAGGGCAAATTTGCCGCCTCCGAGCTCGACATTACCTACCCGCTCGCCTGGGGCAAACAGGCGGTAGAGGCACGGCTGGCGTCGCTCGCGGCGCAGGCCGAGGATGCGGTGCGCTCAGGCACGTCCATCATCATCATTTCGGACCGCAAGGTCGACAAGGATCGCGTCGCGATCCCGGCGCTGCTGGCCCTGTCGGCAATCCATCAGCATCTCGTCAATAGGGGCCTGCGCACCAGCACGGGGCTGGTGGTCGAGACGGCCTCGGCGCGCGAAGTGCACCACTTCGCGCTGCTGGGTGGTTATGGCGCCGAGGCCGTGCACCCGTACCTCGCGCTGGAAACGCTGCTCGATCTCGCGGCGCGCGGCCAGCTCGGGGCCGGGGTGGACGGCAAGAAGGCCATCAAGAGCTTCGTCAAGGCCATCGGCAAGGGACTGAAGAAAGTGATGTCCAAGATGGGCATCTCGACCTACATGTCCTATACCGGCGCCCAGATCTTCGAAGCGGTGGGCCTGTCGAGGGCGCTCGTCGACCGGTATTTCACCGGCACCGCGTCGAACATCGGCGGCATCGGCGTATTCGAGGTGGCGGAAGAGGCGATCCGCATCCACCGCGCGGCGTTCGATGATACCAATCCGGTGCTCAAGGCCGCGCTCGATGCCGGCGGCGAGTACGCCTGGCGCGTGCGCGGCGAGGAGCACATGTGGACGCCGGACGCGATCGCGAAGCTGCAGCAATCGGCGCGCAGCAACACCTACGCCACCTACAAGGAATTCGCACAGATCATCAACGATCAGTCGAGCCGCCACATGACGTTTCGCGGGCTGTTCGAGTTCCGCTTCGATCAGTGCCGGCCGGTGCCGCTCGAGGAAGTCGAGCCGGCGGCTGAGATCGTCAAGCGCTTCTCGACCGGCGCCATGTCGCTCGGTTCGATCTCGACCGAGGCACACACCACGCTCGCCGTCGCCATGAACCGCATCGGCGGCAAGAGCAACACCGGCGAGGGCGGCGAGGACCGCAGGCGCTACGCGCCGGTCAAGGCCGGGGAGACCCTGTTGTCCCGGCTCGGGGCCGCGCGGGTGGCGCGCGACATCGAGTTGCAGGAAGGTGACTCGCTCAAGTCCAAGATCAAACAGGTCGCCTCGGGCCGTTTCGGGGTCACCGCCGAGTACCTGGCCAGCGCCGAGCAGATCCAGATCAAGATGGCGCAGGGCGCGAAGCCCGGCGAGGGGGGGCAGCTGCCCGGCCGCAAGGTATCGGAATACATCGCGGAAATACGTTACGCGACCCCGGGCGTCGAGCTCATTTCGCCGCCGCCGCACCACGACATTTATTCGATCGAGGATCTGGCGCAGTTGATCCACGACCTCAAGAACGCCAACCCGCAGGCCTCGATCAGCGTCAAGCTCGTCTCGGAAGTCGGTGTCGGCACGGTGGCGGCGGGCGTGTCGAAGGCCAAGTCCGACCACGTGACGATATCCGGCCACGACGGCGGCACCGGCGCGAGCCCGTGGTCCTCGATCAAGCACGCCGGCACCCCGTGGGAACTCGGCCTCGCCGAAACCCAGCAGACGCTGGTGCTGAACCGCCTGCGCGGCCGCATCGCGGTACAGGTGGATGGCCAGATGAAGACCGGCCGCGACGTGGTGATCGGCGCCATGCTGGGCGCCGACGAATTCGGCTTCGCGACGGCGCCGCTGGTTACCGCCGGCTGCATCATGATGCGCAAGTGCCATCTCAATACCTGCCCGGTAGGCGTGGCGACGCAGGACCCGGTGCTGCGCAGGAAATTCACCGGCAAACCGGAATACGTCATCAACTATCTCTTCTTCGTCGCCGAGGAAGCGCGCGAACTGATGGCGCGTCTCGGCATCCGCCAGTTGAACGATCTCATCGGCCGCGCGGACCTGCTCGACATGAGGAAGGGCATCGGGCACTGGAAGGCAAAGGGCCTCGATTTCTCGAAGATCTTCCACCAGCCGCAGATGCCCGCCGACGTGGCGCGCTATCACCGCGAACGGCAGGACCATGGGCTGGAGAAGGCGCTGGACCACCGGCTGATCGAACTCGCCCGGCCGGCGCTCGAGCGCGGCGAGAAGGTGACGATCGAGATGCCGATCCGCAACATCAACCGCACCGTCGGCACCATGCTGTCCCACGAAATTGCCAGGCGCTACGGTCACGACGGCCTGCCGGACGACACCATCCATGTGCGGTTCGCGGGCTCCGCCGGCCAGAGCCTGGGAGCGTTTCTGGCCAAGGGCGTGACGCTCGACCTGATCGGCGACACCAACGACTACTGCGGCAAGGGCCTCTCGGGCGGGCGCATCTCCGTGCAGCCTTCGCCCAAGTTCAAGGGCGAGCCGACGCAGAACATCATCACCGGCAACGTCGTGCTTTACGGCGCGATCTGCGGCGAGGCTTATTTCCGTGGCGTCGCGGGCGAGCGTTTCGCCGTGCGCAATTCCGGCGCGCAAGCGGTAGTGGAGGGCGTCGGCGACCACGCCTGCGAGTACATGACCGGCGGTACTGTGGCCGTGCTGGGCATGACCGGCCGCAACTTCGCCGCCGGCATGTCGGGCGGGCTCGCCTATGTGCTGGACGAGGACGGCTCCTTCCAGAGCCGCTGCAACCCGGCGATGGTGGCACTGGAGACGGTGCTTCCCGAAGCCGAGCAGGAGGCCAGGCTGGCGCGTGAGCTTTGGCACATGGGGCTCGCCGACGAAGCGATATTGAAGGGCCTCATCGAGAAACACGCCCGACATACCGGCAGCGCGCGAGCGCGGCAGATACTCGAGAAGTGGGCCGACTATCGCACCAAGTTCGTCAAGGTGTTCCCGCACGAGTACCGGCGGGCGCTCGGCGAGCTGGCCACGAAAAGCAGGAAAATCGCGGCCTGATTCGCCGCACCGACACCACCGCCGGATTTCGGATCAACGATGGGCAAGGTCACGGGATTCCTTGAGTTCGAGCGCCTGCAGGAGGCGTCCGAAGACAAGCGCGAGCGCATCAAACACTACCGCGAGTTCATCGCGCGCCTCAACGACGAACAAGCGGCGATCCAGGGCGCGCGCTGCATGGACTGCGGCACGCCGTTCTGCATGAGCGGCTGCCCCGTGAATAACATCATTCCGGACTGGAACGATCTCGTCTACAAGCAGAACTGGAAGGCCGCGATCGAGACGCTGCACTCGACCAACAACTTCCCGGAATTCACCGGTCGCATCTGCCCGGCGCCATGCGAGGAAGCGTGCGTGCTGCGCATCAATGAGGACGCGGTCGGCATCAAGTCGATCGAACACGCGATCATCGACAAGGCCTGGGAAGAGGGCTGGGTCCAGCCGCGGCCCGCCGCGCGCAAGTCCGGCAAGAAAGTGGCGGTCGTAGGTTCCGGTCCCGCGGGGCTGGCCTGCGCGCAGCAACTCGCGCGCGCCGGTCACGAGGTCGTCGTGTTCGAGAAGAACGACCGCATCGGCGGGCTGCTGCGCTACGGCATCCCCGATTTCAAGATGGAGAAATCACACATCGACCGGCGCATGGAGCAGATGGCCGCCGAGGGCATCTCGTTCCGCACCGGCGTCCGCGTCGGGAACCAGCGCCCAGGCAAGGGCGTGCCGGACTGGGCGACCGGGACGCTCGCGCCGGGAAAACTCCTCGCCGAGTTCGGCGCGGTGGTGCTCGCCGGGGGCGCAGAGCAGCCGCGCGATCTGCCGGTCCCGGGGCGCGAGCTCGATGGCGTGCATTTCGCGATGGAGTTTCTGCCGCTGCAGAACAAGCGCGTCGCGGGCGACGCCGGCGTTCCCGACCTGTGGGCGACCGACAAGCACGTGGTGATCATTGGCGGGGGTGACACCGGTTCTGACTGCGTAGGCACATCCAACCGCCACGGCGCGAAATCCGTTACCCAATTTGAACTATTGCCGATGCCGCCGGACGTTGAGCGCAATCCGGTCTGGCCGTACTGGCCGACCCGACTGCGCACCTCGTCCTCGCACGAGGAGGGCACCCGGCGCGACTGGTCCATTGCCACCAAGGCGTTCGTCGGCGGTGAAGGGAATATGAGCGGCAAGGTAGAAGCGCTCAAGGCGGTACGGCTGGAATGGAAAGACGGCAAAATGGGCGAAGTCCCCGGCTCGGAATTCACGCTGCCCGCCGATCTCGTATTGCTCGCGATGGGATTCGTCTCGCCGGTGCAATCGGTGCTGGAGGCTTTCAGCGTGGAGAAGGATGCCCGGGGTAACGCCAAGGCGTCCACGGACGGGCAGGGTTGTTACTCGACCTCGGTCCCCAAGATATTCGCTGCCGGCGACATGCGGCGCGGGCAATCCCTCGTGGTATGGGCAATCCGCGAGGGACGCCAGTGCGCGCGCGCCGTGGACGAATTCCTGATGGGGTCCTCTGAGTTGCCGCGCTGAGCGAATCAGGATTGAGTTATTAGGATTGAGGATTGAGCGGGAATTCGGGCAGATTACTCAATCCCAGATCCTCAATCCTCGATCCTCAATCCTCGATCCTGAT